>Ga0255336_100202_pt1 | contig 122593 bp, 115 predicted proteins | sample MeOH1_35cm_T3_17_FD_189102 | JGI IMG/M metagenome (GOLD analysis project Ga0255336, IMG submission 189102) | Sandy soil microbial communities from University of British Columbia, Vancouver, Canada - MeOH1_35cm_T3_179 | ecosystem: Engineered > Artificial ecosystem > Sand microcosm > Unclassified...
TCCCAGCCCCCTCATGGCCGAGGATCGCAGGAAAAAGTCCCTCGGGATCGGCGCCGGACAGGGTAAAGTAGTCGGTATGGCAGATGCCGGTCGCCTTGATTTCGACCAGCACTTCACCTGCCTTCGGGCCCTCCAACTGAACCGTTTCGATGCTCAGCGGCTTACCCGCCTCAATCGCTACCGCGGCCCGGACATCCATATGCGCCTCCTGCTGAAAACCCTCTTCGGTCGACGATGCTGGCGCGTCAGCCGCCGTACTGGCAAGCTTGCTGGGCCAAGTGTCGCCTCGCTTGTATTTCAGGATGCTAGCGAGAAGTTCGTGGCATCCGAAATTAGACTTTAGATCGAGATGAGTTCAGTGAATAATTCAGTCAGTTCAATGTCGGAGTGCTAGGATCATCCGCAAATAAAAATATGTCAGTGGGAGGCAAAGATGTCGGGACCAGAAGTCGCCACGGTTGCCGAAAAAAAGAACCGGGCAGTCGAAATTCGCCGGGGCATGTCGATGAAGCAGGATGCTGCCGCCGCCGTAGAGGATATACTTGATCAGATCGCTTCGGACGATTCTGAGATCGTCCTGCTGTTCTGCTCCCCCCAATTCCATGTTGCCGATATCGCCGCCGCGGTCCGGCGACATGGTACGCGGCAGACCGTCGTCGGCTGTACGACGGCGGGTGAGATTACCCCAGCCGGCTACAGACATGGCAGCATCGCCGGCGTCAGCCTGCCGCGACAGCATTTCGCGGTCTCGCTTCAGGTCGTGGAGCATCTGGCGAATTTCGATATTGCGGCCGGCATAGCCGCGGCCAAATCGCTGCTGCAGGAGCATGAAAGCGTCAGCCGCCGCTTCGATCAACCACGTACCTTCGCCCTGTTGATCAATGACGGATTGGCCATGAGGGAGGAGGCGATCGCCAGCGCGGTCGGGGACGCTCTCGGCCATGTGCCGCTGATCGGCGGTTCGGCCGGGAACAATCCCTCCTCCGAGGAGCCGAACATCTTCATCAACGACCGGGTGCTGACCAATGCGGCGATTTTGCTGCTGGCATCGACGGATCTCGATTTCCGCGTCTTCCAGACCCAGCACTTTGAACCCCTCGAACATAAGCTGGTGGTGACGCGGGCCGATCCCAGCCGCAGGCTGGTGCTTCAGCTGAATGCAGAACCGGCGGCCCAGGAATATGCGCAGATGCTGGGATTGAAGCGCGAGGACCTGAATTCCTTTGTCTTTGCGTCCCATCCGCTGGTGGTCCGGGCAGGTGGGCGGCATTATGTGCGCGGCATTCAGCGGGTCGACGATTCCGATTGTCTGCAATTCTTCTGTGCCATTGACGAGGGTATCGTGCTGAGCATCGCGCGCAGCGGCGATCTGGTCAGCAATCTGGAGAATCTTTTTGACCGGCTGAACCGTGACCTCGGTCAGGTTGAGGCCGTCGTCGCCTTCGACTGTATTCTACGCTATGTTGAGATGGAACAGACACAGCTGTTGCCGCGCGTATCGGATCTGTTGTCGCGCAACAAGGTTGTCGGCTTCAATACCTATGGCGAACAGTTCGGCATGATGCATATGAGCCAGACTTTCACCGGCATTGCTTTTGGAGGCAATTCTTCATGAACGGCGATCCAGCGCCGAGCGACGAGACGGATCTCGTCAGCGCAGCCGACCTAGCCAGCCTGCGACGCGAGAATGCAAAGCTGCGGGAAATAAACCGGGCACTGATGCAGCGTGTCGAGCACAGTCTCGATATCCAGGGCAATGCCTATCATCTTTTCCAAACCGCCATCCTGCTCGATCGCAAGGTCCGCGATCGGACCCGTGAGCTGGAACAGGCGCTGCAGGCAGTCGAGCAGTCGAACCAGGAGCTGAATGCCGCCATCATCGTCAGCCATACAACGCAAAATCGCCTACAGGACGCCATCGACAGCATTTCGGAAGGATTTTCCATCTTCGATCCGGAAGACCGGCTGATCCTGTTCAACAAGCGATTCCTGGACTTTTGGCCCAAGCTCACCGATCGCATCCATACCGGCATCACCTTCGATGAATTGATGCAGATGGCGATTTCGGAGAAATGCATCAACGTCATCGAGGATGCACCCTATGAGGAATGGATACAGAAGCATCTCGAACAGCGGCATGCGACGCGGCGCGGTGGCGCGAACCGCTGGATCTACGGCCTTTCATCGGGAAAATGGGTGCAGGTGAATGATCGCCGCTCGAACGAAGGCGGTATCGCCTCAATCTATACCGATATTACTGATTTAAAGGACGAGGAGCGGCAGAAACGCGAGAAGGTCCTTTCCGAAACCTCGGCGCATCTGCAGGCGACTTTGGAAAGCATGTCGATCGGCGTTGCGGTGTTCGATCGCCGGCAGCATCTGACGACGGCCAATAGGCGGTATGGTGAACTCCTGGGCCTGCCGGCGACCTTGCTGACGCCGGGTTCCAGCTTCGAGAGCTTTCAACGGTTCAATGACAGGCGGGGTGTGCCGGAACTCGGCAGCGGCTCTTCAGTCGCCACTGCCGCCGGCAGCACACCGCCGATCGAGGTGTCGGTGAACGGGCGCTGGTTCTCGGTCGAATGCGACCCGATGCCGGATGGAGGCTTCGTGACTTCCTACGCGGAAATCACCGATCGTCGGATGGCTGAAGAGGCGCTGCACGACAGCGAGGAAAGAATCCGGCTTTTCGCCAATGCCATGCCGACGATGATGAGTTATATCGACGAACAGGAACGCTACCAGTTCGTCAATCGGGCCTATCGGGCGAATTTCATGCCGGAAGGGGGCCGCATCATCGGCCGCTGCCTGCAGGACGTCCTGAGCGCGCAGGAATATGCGCTGCGCAAGCCCTATATCGATCGCGCCCTCGGCGGTGCGACGGCAATTTTCGACACGCCATTGTCATCGGCCGAACAGGAGGCTCGTTTCGGGCTTGCGACCTATGTGCCGCATCGGAACGCGCACGGCCAAGTGGTCGGATTCTTCACGCTCATCCAGGACATCACCGAGCGCCGCCGCACTCAGAAGATCCTGGAAGCGACAAATGAGGAATTGGAGCGACGCGTGCAGGAACGGACCGCCTCGCTGCAGAAATCAAATGAAGCCTTGTCGCAGGAAGTCGAGAAGCGCCGCCGCATCACCCGGGAGTTGCGGGTCGCTAAGGTCGAGGCCGAGCGTGCCAATATCAGCAAGACGCAGTTTCTTGCCGATGCCAGTCATGATCTGCTGCAACCGCTCAACGCCGCGCGCCTCTTTGTCGCCGCCATGCTGGCTGACCGGCCGCGCGGCGCGCAAAGCCCGCTGATCGCAAAGGTCGATCGCGCACTCGCCAACATAGAAGACGTGCTCAATATTCTGCTGGATATCTCCAAGCTCGATGCCGGCCGCGTGGACGCGGAGATCCAGCGTGTTTCTTTGGAATCGCTCATGCGCTCGCTGCGCGACGATATCGCGCCGCTAGCGGAGCAGCGTGGCCTGGAATTCAAGGTGATAGCAAGCCAGCAGAGCATCTATACCGATCCGCGCCTGCTTCGACGGCTGCTGCAGAACTTTCTTACAAATGCCTGCCGATATACGTCTCGCGGGCGCATCCTTTTTGGCGTACGCCGCCGCGGTACGAACATGGAGCTGCAGGTCTTCGATACTGGTATCGGCATTCCGCAGGACAAGCTCGATGACATTTTCGAGGAGTTTCACCGGCTGTCGCCGGGAGAAGGTCGGGAGAAGGGATACGGCCTCGGTCTGTCGATTGTGCGCCGCATCAGCCGCTTGCTGCATCATCCGGTCCAGGTGCGGTCACAGATGGGGCGTGGATCGATGTTCTCGGTCCTGGTGCCGATCGCCAATGATATGACGGATATCATCAAGGTCGATCATCGATCGATGCCTGTCGCCAACAGTATTGCCGGCACCTGCGTTCTGGTGGTCGACAATGACCGCGACATCCTGGACGGCATGCGCAGCTTGCTGGATACCTGGCAATGTCAGGTCATCGCCGTGCCGGATGAGGAGGGCGCCATCGCCGCGCTCAATCGGGATGCCGGCCGGCCCGACATCCTTCTTGCCGACTATCACCTCGATAACGGTCGGATTGGCACGGATCTCATTTCCGCGGTGCGGCACAGGCTGGGACGGAATATTCCGGCGGCCGTGATCACGGCCGATAGAAACAATGAGGTCCAGCATCTGGTTCAGCTGCTGCCGGCCGTCAGCCTGCTGATGAAGCCGATCAAGCCGGCCCGGCTACGCGCTCTGATCGCGTCTATTCGCCACTGACATGGCCTTGTTGTATTTCTGGTAGAGGATCACGGCTTGCGTTCGGCTTGAGACACCGAGTTTCTGCAGCAAGCTGGATACATGTGCCTTCACGGTGGTGATCTGCACGTCGATCTCGTGAGCGATCTGCTTGTTCAAAAGGCCCGCAGCCATCAGTTCCAGGACCTTCCGCTGCTGGTTGGTGAGAAGCTCGAAGCGGCAGCGTATCGCGTCATCCAGCTCATCGGCCTCGATGTCCGGCCGAGACTCGGCGATACCCTCATGCGGCGCGTAGCTGCCGCCATCGAGAATGGTGGAAATTGCATCGGCGATTGCCGCGCGCGAGAGGGACTTGGGGATATAGCCGATGGCGCCGGCATCAAAGCATTCGCGCACCACAAAGCTATCCGACAACGCAGAGATAACGGCGACGGGAACGTCTGGGCGCCGCACCCGCAATGTCCGCACCCCTTTGACGCCGTTCACGCCCGGCATCCGCAAGTCCAGCAGAATAAGATCAATATCAGGACTTTCCGCGACGGCGCCGATGGTTTCAGTCATCGAACCGCTCTCGATTACATCGACGCGGTCGATGATCGAGCGCAGAGCGTCGGCCAAAGCTTCGCGGAACATCGGATGATCATCGGCAACCAAAACAGTCGTCATCTGACCTCCTTCAAGAAGAACACGAGTTTGTGTTCTAATGCCTATGCGGTCAAGTCATGTTTGGTGATGAGCACCTTTGCTGGCCCAGGCTGACAATTAAGTGATTCTGCGCGGCCGCTAGCCAACTAGCACTAAAGTCCAATTGCCTTCCGACCGGCGGCTACTGTTCCCACAGTCGAAGGGTGTTTATGCCGACCGTCCAAGCAGGCATTTTGCTGTGCCGCACCAAAGTCCAATTGTGGTCGAGGCCGCCAGTTCACTATAGCTGAACGGGATGACGTCGCCCAACCAACGACGATGATCAAGGAGGGTTTGCTCATGGGCACCGTGCTGGATCAGCGCCGCACTGCACAAGATGTTATGCAAAAGTCTTGGCGAGCGCCGCGGCGAAAGAGGCCGCGACGGGGAGCGGCGACGGTGCCGCGAACCACCCCGAAGCTACTCAGGATGGATCACGGCCAGACAGTCCATATCGACATCTTGCTCTGGCCTGGCTTCGATATGCACGATCTGTCAGCCCTCCTGGACGTCTTCCATTTGGCAAACAACACCGTGCGGCAATCTCTTTTCAGTTGGGATGTGGTGGGGATCGGGACCGATTCCGTCGATACATCCTGTGGCCTGCCGGTGAGGACGGACCGGGTATTCGACCCAAGCGATACGTCAACAAACCTGCTGCTTCTGGCCGGGCTCGATATGGGCGCGGAATTTGACACCCGTAGTGTCGCATCCTGGCTTTTTCGACAGGTCGACAATAATGCCCGTGTCGGGCTGGTCGGCGGCGCTTCCAGCCTGCTGGCGGCTGCGGGCCTGCTTGACGGCAGACGTTGTGCGGCGCATTGGGCCCATATCGAGGACTATCGCCAGCGTCATAACCGCGTGGATTTCAGGGACCAGATTTATCATGAAGACCGTGGAATCCTCAGCTGCAGCGGGGGCTGCGGGACGACGGATCTCGCCTTGGCCTGCGTTCGCGATATCTGTGGGCCGGAGATAACCTTGGACATAGCGGACCAGCTCAACCGGTACCTGGTGCGTGATGAACACGATGTGCAGCGCCCCATGGTTCTGTCGGTCAATTCCTTGACCCGGGGTGCTGTGCAACTGATGCGGCAGCATATCGAGAAGCCTTTGAATTCACGCGAGCTTGCCGCCCGGCTGGGGACCTCGCTGCGCCGGTTGCAACGCTGCTTCCGGCGGGAGGAAAAATTGACGCCGACGCAGTTCTATGTGCGTGAACGCCTGCTGCAGGCGCGCCGCCTGCTGTGGCAGGAGCCATCGCTCAGCATCGCGGCCGTGGCGCAGCGCTGCGGCTTCATTTCAGCGTCGGATTTCGCGCGCAACTTTACGCGCCAGTTCGGCTATCCGCCCAGCCGCTCATTCTGAAGCCGGCCATGGCGGTAAAAGTGCGGGAGGGAGCACGGCGGGACAGCGATCGCCTGGGCCGAAGGCCCAATCCCTATAGGCCGTAATAGCGATAAGCCGATGCGGGAGGGAGTCCGCATCGGCTTATACGCAATCGTCTTGGACGCAAAGAGCGTCAAGCTTTCAGGACGCCGGATTGCTTGGCGACATGCGTCGCGATTGCATCCATCAGCGCCGGCGAGAGGCAGTCATAAGGTTCGAGCTTCAGTTCCCGCAGGCGGGCACGAACGGCATCCATGCCTTTCGGATCGGCTCCCGATTCGATGATCGAGGAGACGAAAGCGGCGAATTCCGGCGCCGACCAGCCATCCTGCTTGGAAAGCTCGGTGTGGATGAAATCCAACCCATAGAATGGGTGGCCTTTGTTCTCGATGCGACCATACATATGGACACCGCAGCCGGTGCAGGCATGACGCTGGATCGCCGCATTCGGGTCGACCACCTTCAGCTTCTGCGCATTCTTGGTGACACTGACGCTGTCCCGCGGCACGACCGCGACCTGGGAGAACAGGGAGCCGGCGGGTTTCCAGCACTTGGTGCAACCGCAGACGTGATTGTGGGCGCTTTGCGATTTGACCGTCACTTCCACCGGATCAGTGGCGCATTTGCAGGTCAGCGTGCCGCCGGAAAAGTTAGGTGAACCTTGCTTGATGCCGTGGTCGACGGCTGGATGAATTGAAACGGCCATTTGACGTTCCTCCCCTTGCGGCGTTGAGTTCATTGGTCATGACGGAAACGCCAGAAGTATATCCCCGGCCATGACGAAGGTAAGTTATACCTAAGTCCAACCAGCAGGCGGCCTCGAAACGCCATCGAATGCACCGGAGCCGCCAGGAAGCAACACTGAAGCCGATGGCGACGGCCTTTTTTTCGGCGCGGGGGAGAGGCTGTTCGGCAAGCCGAACCGGAATGCTAAATAGAACTTATGGCGCGCCGCCGGCACTCGGCCGCCTTTTGCCGGGGAAACTTCTATCGGAATTCCGCCGCCAGGATGATGGTCCCAGAATGGATCCGGCGGCCTTTATCGACGCAGATTGGAGCGGGCCAATTCAACGATCTCGTCGGCCCGGCCGTTGAGGACGGCCTTGACCATGTAGAGCGTGAAGCCCTTTGCCATTTCCGCCGTCACCTTGGGGGGCATTGCGAGTTCCATACGGTTGACGACGGCATCGATCAGGACAGGGCCGGGATGGCGCATAGCCTCGGCGATCTTCGTCTCGACCTCTTCGGGGCGCTCGATCCGCACGCCCTTCACACCTACCGCTTCGGCCATGGCTGCGAAGTTGGGGTTCACAAAATCGGTGCCGAAGTCAAGGAAGCCGGTGGATTTCTGCTCCAGCTCGATAAAACCGAGTGCGCCATTATTGAAGACCACCAGCTTCACCGGCAGTTTAAGCTGAACGAGACTGAGTAGATCACCCATCAGCATCGTGAAGCCGCCGTCTCCCGACAGCGAAACGACCTGCCGGCCGGGGCAGGCTGCCTGCGCACCGATTGCCTGCGCCAAGGCATTCGCCATTGAGCCATGCCAGAACGAACCGATGAGCCGGCGGCGGCCATTCATGGTCAGGTATCTCGCCGCCCAGACGGTCGGCAGTCCGACATCACAGGTAAAGACGGCATCTTCAGCGGCCAGCTCACTGACCACACGGGCAATATGCTGCGGATGGACAATCCCGCCGGATCGCCCTTGAGCGAGGGCGTCCAAGCCCTTGCGGGCTTCCCTGTAATCGGCGCGGCAGGTGTCGAGATGGCTGCCATCCGGCTTTTCGTCCAGAAGCGGCAGCAAGGCCTCTATGGTTGCCTTGACCTCGCCGATCACCCCGAGCTCGACGGGCGCGCGTCGGCCAATGGCTTCGGGACGGATATCGACCTGAACGATCCGTGCTTGCTTCGGATAGAACTGGCGGTAAGGAAAATCCGTTCCCAGCATCAGCAAGGTGTCGCAAGTCTCCATGGCGGTGTAGCCGGAGGCAAAGCCGATCAGGCCTGTCATACCGACGTCATAGGGATTATCCCACTCGACATGCTCCTTGCCCCGCAAGGCATGAACGATTGGCGACTTAAGGCGGCCCGCGAGCTGGATCAATTGGCCATGGGCGCCCTCGCAGCCGCCGCCGCACAGCAGCGTCACACGCTTGGCCGCGTTCAGAATGACGGAGAGCCGGTCGATCGTCTCGGCCGTTGGCGCGATAGTCGGCCGGGCGGGGATGAGGCCGAATGGCTTGGGCGATGGGGCGCCGAGGGCCGGTTGCAACGCGATATCGCCCGGAATGACGATAACGCAAACGCAGCGTTCCGCGATGGCCCGCCGAAGCGCGATTTCCAATGCCCGTGGCATCTGGGCGGGGTTGGAAACCAGTTCGCAATAGCTGCTGCATTCGCGGAACAAGTGCTCGGGATGCGTTTCCTGGAAATATCCCGCCCCGATCTCCGGCGAGGGGATATGGGCGGCAATTGCAACGACCGGCAGCCGGGAGCGGTGGCAATCGAACAAGCCGTTAATGAGGTGCAGATTTCCCGGACCGCAGCTGCCGGCGCAGACGGCAATACCGCCGGTGAGATGCGCATCGGCGCCGGCGGCGAAAGCGGCGACCTCTTCGTGGCGCACATGCAGCCAGACAATCTCGCCGTCGCGGCGGATTGCATCCGTGAAGCCGTTAAGGCTATCGCCGACAATTCCATAGATTCGCTTCACGCCGGCCGCGACCAAGGTTTCAACCATCTGGTCGGCGACAATCTTTGCCATCTTGCCCTCTGTCATGCGGAGATTGCGGGACGTCTCTCTGACCTCGTGCCGCGCAGGTGAACGGCCGATGCGCTAGTCTGCGTCGCCGTCGGGCACCGGCACATCGAAGCCATTCAAGGTAACCGAAACCATGCAATAGAGGCCGACGAGGTTGATCAGCTCCGCAGTGCCTTCCTCGCCGAAGTGATCAATCGATTGCTTGTAGGTGAGGGCTGGGAGAGTACCGCCGGAAACCAGGGCGGATGCCATGTCGTAGGCGACGGCTTCCTCCCGCGAGAGATCGCTGGGTCGCTCTCCGGCGACGATCGTTGCGATCTTGTCATCGGAGATGCCACGCAATTCTGCGACAAGGACATGCGCATATATTTCATAGGCGGCTTTGAATTTCGCCCCGGTGACCAGGATAGCGATCTCACGGATCTGCTTCGGCAATTTTGGCCGGGACGAGAGCGCTTTAACCAGTTCCCAGACCGGCTTCCCGAACTGGGGAAACCGAAGCCAGGGGTTCCAGGGACCTATCAGATTTCCCACCGGATCGATTGCCTTGAAGCCCTTGAAGTTCGTCTCGATACCATGCCGCATGTCGTCATATGCCTGACGTTGCTCCGTCGTCATGTCCGCTTGGTGAAGGAGTGGAAGGCGCATGTCGTTTCCCAGCCTCGCTTGGTGTCGCTGGCAGAATGAAAGGCGCAGCGGCCTTATAGTTCCACCAAGCCGGGCTTGGAACTCGCATTTCCTCGCAGATTATGCCGACCAGCCTCACCGCTCGCCCTGGGTGCTGCGGGGCCGATGCAATTTTCTGGGTCAGGCAATGGGCCGGGCTCGTCGGCAGCGCGTCCGCCGCCTGCCCTCATGCCGGCAGGCCGGCTCGCCGCAAGCCTTCCGAAAAAACGGCCAGATCCTGCGGCCGGCGGATCGGAAGCCAATCGCCAAGGCTGGAGACACGGAGAGCGGGGCCCAGACGGCGGAGGTGCTGTACCGCCCGTTGCGCTTCGTCGTCGCGCCCGCCGAGCGCGTGGCTGGCCGCGATGATGGCTACCGCCATCAGAAAGCTCGGAAAATCACGGAACGCTTTCTCGGCCCAGGTTGATGCTTCATCAAAGCGGCCGGCGAACAGATGTGCCGCGGCAATCCCCGCCTGCATGCGATAGGTTTCAAGATCCAGCGGGCTGAGGCGCATCGCCTGGACAAAATAAGCGATGGCCTCGTCGGAATCACCGCGCCAGGTTCGAAGGAAGCCGCCGAGGAACCAGGCTGCGGCCAGATTGGGATTGAGCATCCTCGCCCGATCCAGCAAAGCGATGCCCGTATCGAGATCGCCGGTGAGATGGGCAATGGCATGGCCTGCGCGCGCAAGGGCAACCGGATGGTCCTTGCCCAACTCGACGGCACGGCGGGCCAAGCGTATGCCTTCGGCGATCTCCTGTGCGCGATCCCCCATCCCGCCATTGACCTTGCGCCAGAAATAACACCAGCTAGCCATGGCGTAAGCCGGTGCATATTCTTGATCGAGCTCGATGGCGTTGTAGAACAAAGGCAGCGCTGCATCGACGGCACTGCCGGTTCCACGATGCAGATGCGCCATGGCCCGAAGATAGTAGTCATATGCGTCGAGGCTTCCGGCCGGCTTGTTCCTGGCTCGCTCGATTTCGGCGCGCTCCAACTGCGGGGCAATCGCGCCTACGACATCCATCGCCAGCTTATCCTGCAGCTCGAAGATATCGTCGACCTCACCTTCGAAACGCTCCGACCACAGATTCCCGCCGGTGGCGGCATCGACGAGCTGACCGGTGATCCGCACCCGGTTGGCGGATTTGCGTAGGCTACCCTCGACCACGTAACGCACACCCAATTCCCGGCCAACGTCCTTTACGTCGACGGCTCGGCCCTTATAGGTGAAGCTGGAGTTCCGCGCGATGACGAGCAGGGAACTCATGCGCGACATGGCGGCGATGATGTCCTCCACCACGCCGTCGACGAAATACTCCTGGCTCGGGTCGCCGCTGAGATTTAGAAAAGGCAGAACAACGATCGATGGCCTGTCGGGAAGAGCCGGCGCCTGAATAAGTGGTTTCCCGGCTCCCGCGGAGGCATTTAGCGCTGATGCATTGGCTTCATGCACCTCACCCACAAACCGATAGCCCTTGCGCGCGACCGTGCGGACCAGGCGTTGTTCCCCTCCGGTATCGCCGATCGCCTTGCGGACGGAATTGATATGACTGGTCAGGGTGGATTCCGAGATGATCCGGCCGCCCCATACCGCCTGGATAAGGTCATCTTTGGTGACGACACGCTCGCGGTTCCGCAAAAGATATGCGAGCAGATCGAATACCTGCGGTCCAACCGCAACGGGTTCCGTTCCGCGGCATAGCTCCCGGCGGTCCTGGTCCAATATGTGACCTTCGAACGTCAATCTCACCAATGCGCTCCATGGTACAGGCCTGCGCCATAGCGCAAGTACATCATATCGTATGATTGAAGGGAAAGCGTTATCGGCGAGATGGGCGCCGGCAGCGTCTCTTCAAGGGAGGCCGGGGGCACGGCCGTTCCTTTGGACAACAAATCAAGGCAATTTGGACGTCAGGAAAAAGCCTTTTCGGACGCAATCCTTCATCCTTCCGCCATCAACCCGGTTGGAGGAGCAATCATGAAGATCGTAGTCATCGGCGGAACCGGCCTTATCGGCACCAAGGTCGTCGCGAATTTGCGTCTGAAGGGCCATGAGGTGATTGCGGCATCGCCGAGTAGGGGCGTCAACACCGTCACCGGGGAAGGTCTGGCCGAGGCGCTTGCGGGTGCGCAGATCGTCATGGATGTGGCAAATGCGCCCTCATTCGAGGATGAGGCGGTGATGGCCTTTTTTACGGCGTCAGGTCGCAACCTGCTTGCGGCCGAGGGCGCCGCCGGTGTGCGGCATCACATCGCTCTCTCCGTCGTCGGGACGGATCGTACGTCGCAAGGCGGCTATTTCCGCGCGAAACTCGCCCAGGAAGGACTGATCAAGACATCGGGAATCCCTTACACGATCATTCGGGCAACCCAGTTTTTCGAATTTCTTGATGGCGTCGCGCAGGCCTCGACAGAGGGTGACACCGTCCGGCTCTCGCCCGCCCATATCCAGCCGGTTGCATCCGACGACGTGGCAGCGCTGGTTGCGAAAGCGGCATCAGTGGCGCCGTTGAACGGCATCATAGAGCTGGCCGGCCCGGAGCGGTTCAGCCTCGACGAGCTCGTCCGTCGGTATCTTCGCGCCAAGGGCGATCCGCGCAAGGTGGTCGCCGACGTTCATGCGCGCTATTTCGGCATCGAACTGAACGACAAATCCCTTACCCCCGGGGAGCATCCGCAAATCGGTTCCACGTCTTTCGAGATGTGGCTGGAGAAGGCGCTGGCGCAGCAGCCGGGCCATTGAACCACCTCAAGCATCTGCCAAGGAGAACAGAAATGTTAACGCGGCTTTTCTGCGGGATCGCTCTCGCAGCCCTCGCTCTGACCCAGGCTTCAGCCGATGACCTGCCCGTCAACAGGGCCAAGGTGACTGTCGTCTTCGACCAAGCGCTGCCGAACGTGCCTGGCAAGAGCATGAGGGGCGTGCTCGTTGAATACGCTCCCGGCGGCGCTTCGCCGGCGCACACGCATCCGCGTTCCGCTTTCATTTACGCGACAGTCCTGGAAGGCGCGATCCGGAGCCAAGTCAATGACGGCCCGGTGACAGTGTACCAGGCCGGCGAGAGCTTTGCCGAAAGGCCTGGTGACCATCACGCCGTCAGCATGAACGACAGCGACACCAAGCCGGCCAGGCTCCTGGCTGTATTCGTTGTCGATACGAACGACACCAAGCTCGTCACCGACGACCAGCAGTGAGTTCAGACATTATGGTTGGATTCAGGGACAAGGTCGTGATCGTTACCGGGGGAAGTTCCGGTATCGGCCGTGCCGCTGCTCACAGCTTTGCGGAGCAGGGCGCCAAGGTCATCATCACCGGACGCCGCGCGGGGCCGCTCAAGGATGCAGTCGGCGGCTATCCAAATATCGCCAGCTTGACGGCGGACGCTTCTGTACCTGCCGATGCGGCACGCACGGTCAATGAGACGCTCAATACCTGGGGGCGGGTGGACATCCTGATCAATAATGCCGGGGCGGGGGTCATCCTGCCGATGGCGGAGGCGACGGCTGAAAAAATTATCGGCATCTTTGCCGTCAATGTGCTGGGCCCCAGCCTTCTCGCGGCGGCAGCGCTTCCCTATCTGGCGGCGACGAAGGGGGCCATCGTCAATATCTCGAGCACGCTTGGCCACAAGCCGATCGAAGGGCTGTCCCATTACGCCGCCAGCAAGGCTGCGCTCGAACACCTGACGCGCTGCTGGGCGCTCGAGCTGGCATCATTCGGCGTCCGGGTGAATGCGGTCGCGGCGGGACCTACGGAATCCGGCGCGCTGACGGAAATGATGGGGCTGTCTCCGGATCAGGCGGAGGCAGTCAAGGAACGCGAGCGCGAACAGATTCCCCTCAAGCGCCGCGGCTATCCTGAGGAGGTCGCACGCTGGATCGTCTCTCTTGCCGATCCCGCCTCGGACTGGGTCACCGGACAGGTGATCACTGTCGATGGCGGTTTTGAGCTTGCATAGAGCCTAAGTCATCAAACGAGGACCGGTAACATGGATCAATTCACGCTGCGCAACAGCGCCTTCGCCATGCCGCCAAGCAGCCCCGCTTTTCCACCGGGACCATATCGCTTCGTGGACCGGGAATACTTCATTATCCGCTACCGGACAGATCCCGGCGCCTTGCGCCGGGTCGTGCCGGAACCGCTGGAGGTCGCGGAGCCGGTGGTCAATTACGAATTCATCCGCATGCCGGATTCGACCGGCTTTGGCGATTACACGGAGAGCGGCCAGGTGATCCCCGTCTGCTACCATGGCCAAGCCGGCAGTTACACCCACCAGATGTTCCTCAACGATCATCCGCCGATCGCTGCCGGCCGAGAGCTTTGGGGCTTTCCCAAAAAGCTCGCGCAGCCGAGCCTCGCGGTGGAGACCGATACGCTGGTGGGTACGTTGAATTACGGATCGGTCCGTATCGCCACCGGCACCATGGGATACAAGCATCGCACCCTTGACCTTGCTGCCGAGGCCAGAGGGCTCGGCACGCCGAATTTCCTCCTCAAGGTGATTCCTCATGTCGACGGCAGCCCACGGGTCTGTGAACTGGTGCGCTATCACCTCGAGGATGTGACGGTGAAAGGCGCCTGGACCGGCCCGTCGGCGCTGCAACTCAGCCCGCATGCCTTGGCGACGGTCGCTGATCTGCCTGTGCTGGAGGTGATATCCGCCAAGCATGTCATCGCCGACCTGACGCTTGGTCTCGGCACCGTTGTGCATGACTACCTTGACATCCGGGAGGATTGAAATGCGCCGATTGAACCGAAAGGAACTGGTCGAGGCCACCGGTCGGGTCGGCACGCTGCCCTATGACGTGGTCGCGCTGGTGCTGCAGGGCGGCGGCGCATTGGGTGCATATCAAGCCGGCGTCTATGAGGGACTTCATGAGGCCGGAATCCGGCCGAACTGGCTGGCGGGTATCTCGATCGGAGCGCTGAATGCTGCGGTGATCGCGGGTTCACCGGAATCCCAGCGGGTCGAACGGCTCCGTGATTTCTGGGAAACGATCTGCGCGGTGCCATTGAAATGGTCGGCGCCCGAAGGGTTCATGGGCAATCTGCCGTTCACGATGAACTTGCGCTCCGCTCATAACGTCGCGGCGGCCATGCGGGCTCTGCTCATCGGGCAAACGGGATTCTTCAAGCCTCGCTTCCCGCCGCCATTCTTGTCGTTGTTCGCGGGCGACACCGCCACCAGCTTCTACGACACCGCCCCATTGCGCGACACCTTGGAGCGGCTGGTCGATTTCAAGCTGCTGAATTCCGGCGACATCAGGGTAAGCGTAGGGGCGGTCAATATCCGCTGCGGCAACCTTGTCTATTTCGACACGGCGAAGCAACGCCTGCGGGCGGAACACTTCATGGCGTCAGGGGCGCTGCCTCCCGGCTTTCCGGCGGTGGAGATCGACGGCGAATACTATTGGGACGGTGGCATGGTCTCGAACACGCCCCTCTCACGCGTTCTATCGAGCGAGCCCCGACGTGACACTTTGACCTTCCAGGTCGATCTGTGGTCGGCGAAGGGCCGGCTGCCATACGACTTGATGGAGGTGGCAAGCCGACAGAAGGAGATTCAATACTCCAGTCGGACGCGCGCCATTACCACGCATATGCTCCAGATGCAGAAGATGCGGCAAGCTCTGCAGCAATTGATCGAAAAGTTACCCGCGGACGCAAGAGAGGAACCGGACGTCAAGGCGCTTGCCGATCTTGCCTGCCATCGCGCCCACAACATTGTCCATTTGATCTATCAGTCCAAGGCCTTCGAGGGGCATTCGAAGGACTATGAATTCGGCCTGGAGGCGATGCGCGAGCACTGGCAGGGCGGCCTTGAGGACATCCGTCGCACCCTGGCCGATCCGCGTCGCCTGGACCGGCCGGCAGCTGAGATCGGGATCGTCACGCACGACATTCATCGCGAAGCCGGCGGCGCATAGGCGAACCACAAGGCTACGTCATGTCCTGCGCATATCATCACAAAGGAAGAGATCATGTTGAAAGGTAAGGTTGCCGTCGTCACCGGCTCGACAAGCGGTATCGGCCTCGGCATCGCCAGGGCGTTGGCGGGTCAGGGCGCAGATATCATGCTGAATGGCTTTGGAAAGCCGGATGAGATCGAGGCGGTGCGCTCTGGTATCGCAAGTGAGCATGGTGTCCGCGTTCTTTACGACGGCGCGGATATGTCAGAGGGAGAAGCGGTGCGTGGCCTGGTTGCGACCACGGTTCAAAAGCTCGGGCGCATCGATATCCTTGTGAACAATGCCGGTATCCAGTTTACAGCCGCGGTCGAGGATTTTCCGCACGAGAAGTGGGATGCGATCCTGGCGATCAACTTGTCGGCTGCGTTTCACGGTGCGGCTGCTGCCGTTCCCCATATGAAGAAGCAAGGCTGGGGGCGTATCATCAACATCGCCTCGGCCCATGGATTGGTCGGCTCGGCGCATAAAGTCGCCTATGTGGCCGCCAAGCACGGCGTTGTCGGGCTGACCAAGGTGGTAGGCTTGGAGACTGCGGGTACCGGCGTTACCGTCAACGCAGTCTGCCCGGGCTGGGTCCTGACCCCGCTGGTAGAGAAGCAGATCCTCAACATGGCGGCTCAACGCGGCATCAGCCGCGATGACGCGGCCGCAGCGCTTCTCGGCGAAAAGCAGCCATCGCGGGCCTTTGTGACGCCAGGGCAGCTCGGTGGAACCGTGGCGTTTCTTTGCTCGACCTCTGCCGACCAGATTACCGGCACCGCAATCGCAGTTGACGGAGCCTGGACCGCCCAGTAACGGCATGCCAGCCTTCCTTTGCGGTGGAGGTGACACGGGGCTGGCAGCTGAATTGCTGGAGGAGGTTCGCCCAGCGTTCCTCTGATCGTGTCTCGCTCAACCAGACACGGAGCGGGTTGCTCGCCTCGGCAGCCACGAAATGAGGCCGTCGAGGCGCGTTGTTCCTGAAAAAAGAAGGCTGCCGGCTTGATCCAGGTCAAGTCGGCAGCAACTAATCGGAGCAATGTAGTCCCTCAGAATTGCCGGCGCTTGAATGGAATTGGCGGCAGCCGTCAGCGCGTGTCTGTCAACCATCGGATCATTCTCAGCGATCTCAAGAAGTTGGCGACCTGACTGTTTCGCTGCTGACGGGGGATATGCAATGACCATCCGGGACGACTTGGTCAATTCGGGCACCGGAGCCGACAATCCAGAACCAGTTCTGCCACCAGACTTTATCTGGGGCGTTTCCACATCCGCCTATCAGATCGAAGGCGCGACGAAGGTCGACGGCCGAGGAGCGAGTGTCTGGGACGCGTATTGCAGGGTTCCTGGGCATATCGCCCATGGCGATACCGGCGACGTCGCTTGCGACCACTACCATCGCTATGCCGAGGATATCGCGCTCATGCGCCAGCTTGGCATCCAGGCCTACCGATTCTCCGTCGCCTGGCCGCGCGTGCTGCCGCAAGGCAGCGGTGCGCCGAACGCAGCAGGGCTTGCCTTTTACGATCGGCTGATCGACGGGCTGTTGGCGGCTGGCATCCAGCCCTGGCTGTGCCTCTATCACTGGGACTTGCCGCTGGCCCTGCAGGACAGCGGTGGCTGGCGTGTGCGGGAAATGGCGGGTTGGTTCGCCGATTACGCGACGCTCATCGGCCGGCGCTATGGCGACCGGGTCAAGCATTTTGCCACTTTCAACGAACCATCGGTCTTCAGCCTGTTCGGCTATGGCTTCGGCTGGCATCCACCCGCGCTGACCGATCGGGCCGCCTTGCATCAGGCGATCCATCACGTGAACCTCGCCCACGGCGCCGGGGTCGATGCCCTGCGAGCGGCCGCACCGGCTGCGGCGATCGGCATCATCCACAACATGCAGCCGAGCCGGCCGATTGGCGTGAGTGCAGAGGATGCGGCCGCGGCCCGGCTGCTCGATGCCTATTGGAACCATGCCTTTCCCGAGCCGCAGCTCCTCGGACATTATCCGCCGGAACTGGCGCAATTGATGGAGCCCGTGATCAAGCCGGGAGATTTCGATCGCATACGCCGCCCGATCGACTGGCTCGGCGTCAATCATTATTCGCCGATCTTTGCCCGCGCCGATGCCAAGGCGCCGCTCGGATTTGCCTGGGCGGACGCGCCGCCGGAGGCGCATCGTTCGCCCATCGGCTGGCAGGAGGATCCGGCGGCGTTCCGCGACATCCTGATCGACGTTCATCGTCGCTACGGCCTGCCGATCTATGTCACGGAGAACGGGGCGGGCGCCAATGAGAAGCCGGATGAGGCCGGCGCGGTGATCGACCGCGAGCGGATCGCCTATCTAAAATCCTACAGCGACGCGCTCCGCGAGGCGGTCGCCGCCGGTGCCGATGTGCGCGGTTATTTCGTGTGGTCGCTGCTCGACAATTTCGAATGGGGTGCCGGCTATGCCAACCGGTTCGGTCTGGTCTATGTGGATTACGCCACCCAACGGCGCATCCCGAAGGCCTCGGCGCATTGGTATGCGCAGATGATCCGTGACGAGGCTGCGCGGCGCGTCCGTGCCGCGGCGAAGGAGGGGGGCGAATGAGCCGCTTCCTGCTGGCGGATATTGGCGGCACCTATGCGCGCTTCGCCCTGGCCAACGAGCAGTCCATCGGCGCCACCTGGTCGACCGAGGTCTGCTCGCATGCCAGTGCAATCGACGCCATTCGCGACTTCCTGGCGACCGACCATGGGGCGGAACCGATCGACGGCGCCTTGCTGGCCGCGGCCGGGCCGATCGAAGGCGGTCGATGCAAGCTGATCAATGCGCCGTGGCTTCTCGATGAAGAGGAGATCGGCCACGCTCTGTCGCTTCCCTGGGTGCGGATCGTCAACGACCTTGAGGCGATCGCGGCGGGTCTCCCCGATCTCGGTCCAGCCCAGATCCACAGGATCGGCCCCGCGGGCGCGGCCATTCCGGGGGCGCCCATGGCAATCGTCGCGCCCGGCACCGGCCTTGGCATGGCCTGCGTCATCTTCGGCCCGGCGGGTCGCAGCGTCGTCACCAGCGAGGGCGGGCATGCCGGCCTGGCGAGCTTCGGCAATCACTATGACGACATCATCGCCATTCTGCGCCGGCGCTATGGGCGGGTTTCGGCGGAGCGGGTCCTGTCGGGGGCCGGTCTGGTCAATCTGCATCAGGCGATTACCGCCCTTCAAGGCGATGTATCGCAGCGCTGGACACCAAGCGAGGTGACGGCCGCGGCATTGGATGGAAGTTCGCCTACCTGCCGCGCCGCACTGGATACCTTCTGCGCGTTCCTTGGCGCGGTGGCGGGGGATGTGGCTTTGACATTCGGTGCCAGAGGCGGCGTCTATATTGGCGGCGGAATCGTGCCGCGGTTTGTCGATCATCTGGCGCGATCCGAGTTTCGCGAGCAATTTGCCGCCAAGGGGCGTCTTCGCCCCTATGCCGAGCGCATCCCGACCTCAGTCATTCTGCATCCGACGCCCGCCTTCGTGGGGCTGATGAGCCTGGCGAAGCTGGCGCGCGAGCAGGCGCGCCTGCGCCTCAGCGAATAGGACCCTCGGGCCATGCCAGCCGAACCCGCTCGCTCCCTCTCCACCGGCACGGCCATGCGTCGTTTCTGGAAGACCGCCAACGGTTTCTGGCGCGGCGCCACGGCCTGGGCCCTGTTGACCATGCTTGTCACTGGCGTTGTGCTGCAGGTGATCGTTCAATACCGGCTCAATACCTGGAACCGCGACTTCTTCAACGCGCTGGAAGTCCGCGATTCCAGCCACATCTGGGATCTCGTCCAAAGGTTCTTTATCCTGACGGCATCGAGTGTTTTTCTGGCTGTTGCAGCGGTTTGGGGCCGCATGACGTTCCAGCGCTCGTGGCGGGCCTGGCTCACTAGCCGGCTTATCCAGTCATGGCTCGAGGATCAGCGCTACCAGCGCGCGAGCTTCGTGGACGGGCAACGTCAGAATGCCGAGTACCGGATCACCGAGGATGCGCGTCTCGCCACCGACGCCCCGATCGACTTCCTGGTGGGCCTCCTCAGTTCATTGCTGGCGGCGGTGACTTTCGTGACCGTGCTTTGGAATGTCGGCGGCGTGCTGGAGATCCCGATCTGGGGCGGCGTGCGGATCCCCGGCTACCTCGTCGCCGCCGCCATCATCTATGCCGCGGTCCCCAACTTGTCGATGATGGTGGTCGGCCGCGCCATGATCGACGTGATCGAGCGGAAGAACCAGGCCGAAGCGGATTTCAAATATGTCGTCGCCCGGGTCAATACGCGCACGACCTTGGCACCGCATGCCGCAGACGCGGCGACGCTCGCCACCGCCCAGGACGGGGTGATCGGCCAATGGCGGCGCCTGTGTGTACAGCACATGCGCTCGACAGTCATCACCCACGGCAATTCGCTGATCGTGCCGGTCATCGGACTCGTTCTCTGTACGCCGAACTATGTCATGGGACGTATGACGCTGGGCGAGGTTACACAGGCGGCCGCCGCTTTTGTCGCGGTCCAAAGCGCGTTCAACTGGCTGGTCGACAACACGCCACGCCTCGCCGAATGGACGTCCTCGGCCTATCGCGTCGGGGTCCTGCTGCGGACTTTCGATATGCTCGACAGCGAGCGCAAGCCCAAGTAGCTGCCGCTCGTTCTGATATTGAGAGCGCGATCCGCGCTTCCATCGTGGGCGATCACCGATAGCCTGCTTTGCAGGATTCCGGTGCGGCTATCCGAGCTGCACGTATCGTTCAAAAAGGATACGCCCCGCCGCCACTACGTCAAAAAGGTTTCCCTTTGTCGCGAAGCGACGGGGCATCTCAAACGCCCGTCTCGAGTCGAGTGGCCGTAACTTCCGGCTTTTTCAGCCGGAAACTCCGGATTCGGATGCTAATACTGGGACGTAACATCTGTGCAGCGTCCTAGGTGCGATCTCTTACGATCACAATGTGGCGGCATGAACTCCGCCTAAGACGCCTAAGAACCAAAGCACCACGAGGACAATCAGGACCAAGCCAAGGACGCCGCCCAGGCCGGCGCCGCCATACCGGTTGTATCCGTAGTATCCGCCGCCGCCACCGAGCAGAAGAATGATCAAGATGATGATCAGAATTGTACTCATCTTTGCTCCTCCAGTTTGATTTGTGGGACCACGACCCTTGTCGATCTCGGTTGGAAACGATTCTGCGTAGGGCCGTGATAGAAATTCTCCAAAGTTCCGAGATCATCAGATAATCGTGCCGAATATTTTACCGATACCCGCAGTAACACCGAATGCCAACGCGCCCCAGAAAGTCACCCGGGCGGTGGCGCGGCAAATGTTTGCGCCGCCCGCCTGGGCCCCAATCGCGCCGAGCAGGGCGAGAAAACCGAGCGATGCACAGGCCACGACGGGGATCAGGGCGCCAGCGGGCGATACGACCACCATGAGCAAAGGCATCGCCGCACCGACCGAAAACGTGACGGCTGAAGTCAGCGCGGCTTGCACCGGGCGCGCGGCGGTGATTTCCGATATCCCCAGTTCGTCATGGGCGTGGGCGCTCAGGGCATCCTTTGCCATCAGCTGCTGGGCCACTTGCCGAGCCAGAGCCTGATCGACGCCGCGCTTGACATAGATTTCGGCAAGCTCGTCGAGTTCTAAGACGGGATTGTCACGCAATTCCCTGCGCTCGCGTGCGAGGTCTGCGCCCTCGGTGTCGGACTGTGAGCTGACAGACACGTATTCCCCGGCGGCCATCGACATGGCTCCACCCACCAGTCCCGCGACGCCCGCGATCAGGACTTCGTGCTGCGTCGTGGCCGCCGCGGATACGCCGACGATCAGGCTTGCGGTCGAGATAATGCCGTCATTGGCCCCGAGCACTGCCGCGCGCATCCATCCGATGCGGCTGACGAGGTGGCTTTCCGGATGCAGGCGAAGGCGAGTCATGAGCCAAACCTCTTCGTTGCGACGAAGCGGGCACTATTTCGTCTCGATCGAAATGCCGCTCTTGCCGACATCGATATCGACGCCGTGCGTTTTCTGGCGCTCCTGGTAGAACAGAAAGCCGACGACCACGGCGATGACGGCAAGGACGCCGATGGCAAGATAGAGCGTGTTGCGATTCATGGTGGCAAACCCCGTCCCTAATCATGATGAAGCGGTTTTGTTTACATGTGAGATCCGTCGCGGATGTTCTTGACGGCACTCAGGACGCGATGACATCTCTTGCGATAAAGCCTACCAAACATCCAGGGTGCCACATTGATTCAAGTCAACTCCAGCCTGGTACTGGGACGTCCGCTTATGCTTGGTCAAATCCGCCTGCAGATAGGGGGAAGCCCCTTCGCAGGTGCGGCGAATTTTGCAGGTTTCTGGTCCAGGATCGCGTTGCAGGTTGTGCTCAGGGAATTTTGCTCTGGCAACCAAGCCGGGTTACGCGCAGCCGGAGGTGCAATAGGTTAAGGGGATGACGAGCCGGATTGAAACGAAGCGAGTGCGGAAGATCATGTGTCGAGCTCATACTGGATCTTTGAGCCGTCGAGCTCGAACTCGCCGCGCACCCAGAGGCTATCCTGGTCGTACCAGATGCTGCCGGCCAGATAGGGAGTGATGAATGTGTAGCGCGTGACGGGGATCTTTCGGTCGGCGACGACGATCTGCTCTTCGGCGAACTTGTGCGCGCTGACGCCGATGACTCCGCCATGCTGCGCATCGACCACGGTCTCCTGCTCCAGTACTGCCGGAGTCCACAGACTGTTCGACGTCAAGGTTGCGGTGGGAGCGAAGAACGGGCCTCCCTTGCTCTCCACGCGAAAGCCCTGCGGGGTCCACCTGCCTTCGACGTGCAGGGTTTCGCCATGCTCCACCGTTACGCTTCTCAGCGACACCAGCTGCTCGTCGCGCCAGGTTTCGGAGGAGCGGTGGGTGAACCTGAACACGGTGAAGAACGCGACCTTGACCAGGAGAGATATATCGGTGACGACCCGCGTCTCACCGATCTCCGACGAATACAAAATCGTGTGGGTACCGATCTTGTCGCCTTTATAGAAGACCGAGAATCGCCTGTCCCCGGCAGCGACAGGCATGACGATCTTCGTCGCCGCGCGGGCGAGGCCGGGAACGGCACAGCCGACGGCCCCTACAAGGCCGGCAGCCAGAAACCTGCGCCTCGGTAGCGTCAATCTGTTTTCAGCCACGAAGAAAGGCAACACGAACAACCTCGCCCAATATCAAAGCCTAGCACGACGATCGCGGGCTGGGCATCGACGCAGATCCGTCGAGAAGCTTGTAGAGGTCGGCAACCTATGGCAGCAGGCCGGCCTCGCGGAAATATTTCAGCGCTCCCTGGTGGATCGGGATGACGGCGCTGCTTGGCACCATGTCCTTAAAGCTCAACTTCGTCAGCGCCGGATGTAGGCGCCGGAAGTCGGCGAAATTTTCGAACACCGCCTTGACCAGGGCATAGGCTAGATCATCCGGGATGTTACTCGAGGTGAGCAGGATGGTCCGTGTTCCAATCGTCGGCACGTCGTCCGGATTGCCGGCATAGATGCCACCTGGGATGACGGAAGCTTCATAGTAGGGATAAGCCGCCAGAAGCTGGTCGATCCGCGAACCGACGACGCGAACCAATTTCGCCGCGCAAGCCGTGGTCGCTTCCTGGGTTAAGCCACTGGGATGCCCGTCGACAAAGATGACCGCGTCGACTTTGTCGCTGCAAAGCGCCTGGTTCTGTTCCGCGGAGCCCAGCTCCAACAGACGTTCGGCGTCCGATATCGTCCAATCGTAGTATTTCAGCACGACATCGCGGGTGAAGGTGTACCCGGCGCCGCTGGTCCCGATGCCGATACGCTTGCCGCGCAGATCCTTGAAATCGCGGATTCCGGAATCGGCACGCGCGACGACGGTGAACTCATCCGGGTATAGCGCGATCAGCATGCGCAGCTTTGGATCGGCGCCGCCGAAGGTGAACGGCCCGATCTTGTGGGGAGCGAACGGCCCCTCGCCGTGAAATGCGGCGTAAGCGACGTCGGTCTGGGACAGGCCAAAGGACGACTTGCCGCTTTCGATGCGCAGGATGTTTTCGACCGCGCCTTCGGAACTCAGCGCGACGCATGGACGCGCCTGATGCTGGTTCGGGAGGTTGAACATACGGCAGATCGCGTTTCCGACCGGGTGAAAGATCCCACCGGGGGACCCGGTCGCAAGCGTCACCGGGGCAGGGGAAACGGAAACCGCCGTGCAGCCGCCGATGGCAATTATCATGGTGGCCAACACGAGGCTGAGTCTTTGTCTAGCCAACATGGCCGAGTGTTCCTTTACTCGCCGGGTCGGTACTTCCGATCAAGCACTATATTTGCCGAAACAAGCCACTATTTTGATTCTAATCAATCGATTCACTGCCCGAATGCATCCGCGACTGCAGATAATTCTGCAGCCGACCTTCTCGATGAGCTCGGGTTGGTTTCTATTTGTGTAGTCCGGTGACAACCGGGCGTGAAATTTGAACTGCTATTTTACGGACTTCCGAATGGCCGTAAGGATATCGCTTCAGATCTGTGCAGTGAAATAGAGCTCTTTGCTTGCTCTATGTTGGCGATCGTTTGCCGGGGCGACACCGGCATGTCTTGGGAGGTCTCGCTGAAAACCATGCGGGCCGCATTCGTTATTCACAAAAGAAACGCCCCGCAGCTACGACGGCAAAAGGTTTCCCTTTGACGCGGAGCCACGGGGCATCTCCAAAACTGTCTCGAAACGAGTGGCCGTAATTCGCAAGTTATCCGGTGGGAAACCTGGTTTCGGACACCAGTACTGAAACGTAACAGTAGTAGGAGCCCGATCCAGCTTACTCGATATTGAGCCAAGCCTGATCGTCGAACTGATGCCAGGTGCTGTCGCGATAGGCGGTGCCGTTCGGACCGGCAACCGGGTGCAGCGTTCCGGTGCAGTAGCTGTCGTTCTGGTGACCGTTGCCCGAGCAGTTGTTATCGACCATCAGATTCTGCGAGCCCCGCAGGTCTTCTGCGCAGCCGGCCAACAGAAACGCGCCGCCAAGAACGGCGAGGGTCAGAATATTCTTACGCATTGTATTACTCCCCCAAAGCTGACTCCCGCCATGCGCGGCTGGAGCGTGACCATCGTTAATTCTGCCGCAATGATAAGTTATGGTTACCCGTCCTGCAAGAACCCCTGGTTGCGTCCCGTTGGATCGCCAAAATACAACGGCTAGGTCGCAAATAGGATATTTTAGCCGCTATGTCGGTAGGCCGTAATGGCGAAGCCACGCGTCCCACGGTGCCGGTGCTGACTGGCGGAGCAGACGATCGGGCCGTCGATCATTTCGCCACCGATTTTTCCCGCGCCTCGGTCCGCCAGAGCGATTTAATCGCGTATATACGGCGGGTGATCGTGCTCATTCTACCAGCGCCGAAGTTTCGTCACGTCCGGCGAATCATAATTCCTCTTATGCGCGCCGCCGGTTGTTTCGCTTTGCTGGCGGGCAGACAAGGCTCTGAACCGGTTGCTCTCCTTTGCGGCGCGTCGGCCGGTTGACAAAGGGATGGCGGCGACGGACAGTCGCCTGATGCCGCAAGATACACTCAGCGCCTTCCTTCTTGCCTTCCCGGCCCTGTTTTCAATCGTCAACCCGCTCGCCGGCGCGTTCATTTTTCGCGAGGCGACGGCACAGGCCGTAGATCGTGATCGCCACCGGCTGGCTGGCCGCGTTGCCTTTTATAGCCTCTTGGTCTTGTTGACGGCACTTTGGACGGGATCTCATGTGCTGGCCTTCTTCGGCATTTCTCTGGCCGCTTTGCGGATCGCCGGCGGGATCATCCTTTCGCTATTCGCCTGGAACCTGTTATCCGCTCCGGAAAAACGCGAGGCGCGCAAGCAAGAGCAGGCTGCTCCCGTCAGCAGCACGGAGGATGTTGCCTTCTTTCCGCTGACGCTTCCGTTCACTACGGGACCGGGGACGATTTCCGTCGCCATCGCGCTGAGCTCCAGCCATCCGACCAACACGACCAACTGGTTGCCATTCTTTGTGGGCGTCACTTTGGCAGCCGCCTGCGTCGCCGTGACGATCTGGATCGCCTATCGCTTCGCCGACAAGCTTTCTCTGCTTTTTGGGACAAATGGCAGCCGGACGGTCACCCGCCTCTCGGCCTTCCTGCTGTTCTGCATCGGCGTGCAGATTCTCATCACCGGTGCTTCCGATGCGTTGAGCCCTGCGCTCGCGGGGCGCTGAAGCGGTTATTTTTCTGAAAGATTGACGATGCCCGTCCAGTTGGCGGGGGGCATTTTCAGCCACTGCTGCGCGCGCTCTGCAAAGCTGGCGGCGATCTCGTCGCCTTGCTGGCGAAGCTTCTCGCAAATCGCCGCGGCCCCGGCGAAATCGCCGTTGCGCCAGGCCGATAGCGCCTGCATCCACTGTCGCTCGTCATAGCCTTGTCTGTTGGAATCCGTCAGCGGCACAAAGAGCCGCACCGGATGGTCCCGCCCCACGACGCGCACCATATCCAATTCGCGAAAAGCCAGGCGATCGCCGATCAATTGACGGGTCTGCTCGCTGACGATGATGGTGGTATGGTATCGCTTGCCGACCCCTTCCAGGCGCGAGGCCAGGTTCACGCTGTCGCCCACCACGGTATAGTTGAAGCGATCCGGTGCGCCGATATTGCCGACGATCGCATCGCCGCTATGGATGCCGATGCGAATGCCAAAGCGTTGGCCGCTGATCGTCATCAGCGGGTCGCCCTCGCAGGCGCCGCACATCTCCAGCGCCGCCCGGACGCCTGCCAGCGCATGGTCGGCATCTGCAAGGGGGGCGCCGAAGACCGCCAGGATGCCGTCACCGATGAATTTGTCGACGAAGCCGCCATGATGCTGGACGATCTCGGTCATGCGGCCGAAATAGCGGTTGAGATCGGCAACCAGGTCGGCCGGCGCCAGATCCTCGGACAGGGTTGAATAGCTGGCGATGTCGGAAAACAGGATGGTGACGGGACGCAATTCGCCGCCAAGCGCCGGCATCTGCTCCTGCGACATCAGGCGGTCGAGTTCGGCCCGGGGAAAATAAAGCGAGAACGACCGCCGCAAGAAGCGCCGCGAACGATCGATGATCGCCGTCCGATAAACCAGATTGAACAGAATGCCGAGGCCAAGCGCGATCCAGCCGGCGACCAGCGGCAGTACCAGTTCTTGTTGGAAGGCGACGATCACGTAGGCCGGCCACAGGCTTGCTAACAGGAGCAGGCCGCTGATCGCGGGAACCACGCGCAGGCGCAGCACCATCAATCCGCCCAACAGAGCCAGTAGAAACAGAGCGGGCAGGCGCAGGCTTTCGGGGGCGGGGCGCAGCCAGTTCTGCTGCCGCAGATTGTCGACGATGGCTGCCAGGATATAGCTGCCGGGAATGAAGGCGCTGGCGTGGTCGTTGAAGAGGCCGGGCGTCGGTTGCAGGGCGCACCAGGCGGCATAGTTGCGACCCATGGCATTGGTCGCAAAGCGCTTCGAGGTCAGCCGGCGGTCCTCTATATCCAGGACCGTACCCAGAATAACGGTGCGGTTGGCGAATTGCTGCTTGAAGAAATCCGTCTTGCCTTGCTGGGCACAGGCATAGAGATCGGCCAGCGAATAGATCGGCGGATCCTGGCTGACCGGTCGAAAATTAATGAGCAGGCTATTATCTGCGATACCGGCCGGCACTTCGCCATCTATGGTCGGGCGGCCATCGGCGGCGAAAGCCAGACGATGACCGCCGCCACGCGCATAAAGCTCGAGAGGCAGGGTAGCGATCGGCTGATCCGCTTCGCCCGTGGCCGCGGTCGGCATCGACAACAGGCCGCGACGGATGATGCCGTCCGGCTCGGTCTCCATATTGGTGGGCCGCAGGTTGGCGCCTCCGCCGACGGCCATGATCTGCTGCGCATTCGGGGCGATCGGTGTGCCGCCCTGCATCGTATAGCTCATGACGATGCGGCCTGCCCTGCCGCCTTTCGACAATATCCGCAGCAGGTCCCGGTCATAATCGTGGAAGACCTGTTCGGCAGCGGAATCAGCGGGGAAGAGGTCGCCGACATAATGAAGCGACTGGTTGTTGATGATGTCGAGGCCAATGACCTTGGCGCCGCCACCGAGTACGGCATCGAGGACGGTGGCGACCTCCGGTGTCCAGCTGACTGCCGGCGTGCGCTTGAAGGGCTCCTGACGGTAGGTTTCTTCATCGATGGCAATGATCGCCGTCCGGTCGCCATCCGCCGCCGTCTGCCTGTCGAGCAGGCGTGAGGTCAGATACAGTAGGTCGACCGACAAACCGTCGCTGCGCTGGCGCCACAGGAGATCGGCCGCCAAGCTGGCCCCGACGGCGATGAGCAGGATGACACTATAAGTACGGAAACGCTGGCCCATGAAGTGTGACGCTCGATGGCGAGCGTCACAGCTTGACGAGACGGAGCAGCAGCGGGCTGCTGCTGTCCTGGGCTTCGGGTGCGATCTTGATATAGGTTTCGCGCCCGGCTGCGGTCAGCTTGTAGATGCCGCCCGGCTGCAGCTTGATGCCGGCCTGGCGCAGATCAAGCTTGCCGTCCTTCAGCGACAAGGTCTTCGGCGCATCTTCCGTGCCCATCTCCTTCAGCTCGATGCTTTGCGCATGATCGGCCAACACGAACGGGCTGATATCAGGCACCACCTGCTTGACGAGGTTATCGAAAAGCGGGCGGAAAACCGTAGTTGCCGACTGGTCCTGGGTCGTATTGGTCAAAGCGAGTTGCTTCACGCCGCAATCCAGGGTCTCGCGCTCGACCTTGCCATCCTGCACTTCGGATTGCGACTGGCCGATTTTAACCAAGCCGCCCTCGATCGTTTCGCGGATGCAAGAATCGAGATAGCTGATCACGGCATGCCGGCCCGGCCGCAGATCGACCGATTGGCCGGCCTTCAAGGTGTCAAAGGAATTTACGCCTTTGACATCGCTATCAATCTCTTCGATCAGCGCGCCGCTGCCGCTGGAGGCCGCTTGGGCGCTCGTTGCCAGCAGTACAGAGGCCGCGATTGTCGCCGCAGTACGGCGAAAGCCTCTAAGATAGTCGATCATTTTTATCCCCCTCCGCATCTCACTCCGCGCGTATTAACCATGAGTGCGATCAGCGCTCGTATCGGCTCGCATAGATAACATCATATACCGCGCAGCCTCAAACTTGTGTCGTCGTCCTCGGTCCCGCAATGGCCGTTCTTGTGACCCTAGTCACTGCCTCTGTACGCCGAATCGGTTAAACCACCTGCAATCAGTATGAGCAACTAAGTGAGCGTTGGCAGATGCAGGCGGGGGCGGGGATGGTGCCAGTCCCCGAAAATGGTGGGAATGCCGGGCCGGGTAACTGGACACGACAATTTTTCCTGCTAGATTGCGGCCGGGCATGATGTGGGGACCACATCATGCGGGGCACTATCCATTTAGAATAGTTTGAGGGGATCATGCGAAAGCTTATGTCGCAGGCTCGCGGTGCTGCCTATATGGCGGCTCTCGCCGGGTCCGTATTGTCTATTTTTTCGGCTACCGCCGTGCGGGCCGATGATGAAGTTGAAAAGAAAATCCGTGAAGAAGTCAGCCGCCGCGTCAGTGACGCGGTCTCGAACCGCATTGGCGATCGCCTCTCGGGCGGCTTGCCGACGACGGACACGCTGGCCAACAGCGCCTGGATTACCGCCAGCTATAATGACCTGGAGAGCGATCACCAGGGTCTCATCGAGCATGGCGGCATGCGCTTTCAGGCCGATGTGGTGAACACCACTTTCGGCGCCGACCATCGCTTCGGCGATTCTTTCTTCGTCGGTCTGTCCGGCTCCTATACCCACGCCGATAGCGACAGCAAGCCCATTGGCGGCGGCACGACGACCGAGGCGGAAAACAATTCCTATACGATCTCGCCTTATGCGGCCTATGTGATCGATCCGCATTTCTTTGTCAGCGGCCTGTTCAGCTATACTTATTCGGACGCCGAGAGCAAAGACGACCTGACGGGAACGACCAGCAATAACAGCGAGACCTTCGGTACGGAACTCGCAGGCAACACCGTCTGGAATTTCGGCAACTGGTTGTTGAAAGGCAAAGCAGGCTGGCGCTTCAATGATGCCCATCTGTTCGACATCTCCGACGGCAATGACGACTTCGTCGCCAATTCCGCCGTCGTGAATGCCGAGATCGCCTATCGTTTCGACCGGATCGTGCCGTATTTTCAGGCGCAGTATGAACATGTCTGGCCGGAGAAGATCCAGGGTTCGAAGTCGCCGGATCCCAATTACGTCTTCCTGACGGCAGGTTTCCGCGCGGCGATCACTGACGATATCTCCGCCGGCGCCTCGATCAAGGCGGAAGTCGCCAATCGCGAGACCACGCAGCTGGGCGGTGCAGCCGAGTTCCGCCTGCGCTTCTGACCTTTGCTTCCGGGGGCGTCGGGCAACCGGCGCCTCCGTGCAAACGGGTGGACCGATAAGCGGCATCCCGATGCTGCGGTAGCTCGGCAATGTTCCTCGACGCTGTTCGATTAACGAGGTGAGGTTGCTATGACCCGGTTATCAGGCTTACGGTCGCTCATGGGTGCAACGGGTATCGGTGCGATCTTCCTCAGCGCCAGCCTGCCGACGGCGAGCGTGCAAGCGCAAAGCGTCGGCGACCAGATCAACAATGCCGTCAACAACAATATCAGCGGCACTGTCAGTGATTCGGTCAGTACCAGCATCACCGAAAGCGTCATTTACAGCCAGGCACACCTGCAGGTAACCGCGCCTCTGCTGCGGTTCAAGCAATCGGCGACCGATATCGGCGGCAACCATCTGGCTTTGCGTGCTGATGACGGCTCGATCCGCGTCTGGAATCTGCAGCGCGGCAATCAGGGTCGCCCGATCACTGGCCTGCCGGCCGATGCTCTTTTCGCCCCTTCCGCCGATGGCGGCTTGCTCGCTGTGGCGACGGGCGCCGGCAAGATCGACCTCAGGGATTCGCAAACCGGAAAAGCCATGGCCAGCTTCGTCGCCCAGGGCGGGGTCGTTAGCGCCATGGCCACGACCCTGGACGGATTGTCGTTACTGGTAGGTCACGGCAACGGTTCCGCCGAGCTTCTGAGCGTGCCAAGTGGCAGCCGGATCTGGTCGGCAAATATCGGCAAGGCGGCAGTGACGGCGTTGTCGATTGACGACAAGAACGGGCGTGCTGTTCTCGGCCTGCAGGACGGCACATTAACGGCGCTGGATATCAAAACCGGCAAGGCAACGCCTCTCGGGACACTCGGCGAGCCTATCCTCCTCGTTAAAGCAGCAGCGGATGGACGTGCCGTCGCGGCTGTCGGCAATTCCGGCGCAGCCAGCCTGCTGCCGACCGGCGGCAAGCCGCAGCAATTGACAAAGCTGCCGGTTGCGGGCTCGTTGCTCGCGGTCGGTCCATCCTTGAAAAAGGCTGCCATTGCCACAGGCTCCCAGATTTCGATCGTCGACCTCGGTTCGGGCCAAAGCGAAGCGAAATTCGACGCTGAAACCGACAAGCTCATCGGCGTCCAGTTCGACGATATGACGCAGCGCCTGATTGGCGCCACGACGGATGGCAAGCTGCTGGTCTGGGATACTGTGGCGCACAAGCTGATGCTGCAGATCTATATTACCGCTACAGGCTGGGCTCTGGTCGACAAGCAGGGGCGCTTTGACGGCACGGCGGATGGCTTGCAGGCGGTCAACTGGTCGGTCAACAAGCTCAATTTTCCGGTCGCGACGCTGCAGCAGGCTTTCGCCGATCCGGGCCTGCTCGCGGCCGCCCTGAAGAAATCCGCCCGCGAGCCGCGCGCCGTGCCGAAGAGCCTGGAGCAGGGCCTGCCGATTCCGCCGAAAGTGGAAATCGAAGCGGTCCCCGGCGAGAAGGTCGCCGGCAAGCCTTACCAGTTGATCGTCGTCGCCGAGGATCAGGGCGGCGGCATCAAGGATGTGCGCCTGTATCATAACGGCAAGATCGTCAATGTCGGCGCAATCCTCGAGCAAAAGGATGCGACGGCCAATGACAAGCATATCAGAGTTGTCGGCTATAACGTCTGGCCGACGGCCGGCAACAATACTTTCCAGGCAGTAGCGACCGGCGCGCTCGATAACGAGGGCGAGAAGGCGGAGCTGCGCGATACGTTCAGCGGCCAGCCCGGAGGTGGCGTGCTCAATATCGTTTCTGTCGGGGTTTCGAAATACGGCCAGCTGCCGGCGGCAGATCAGTTGAAAGTCGCCGCCAGCGACGCCGTCGCCGTTTCGACCATCATCGGAAACCAGGCGAAACCGGTTTTCCGCAGCATTAACAATGTGCAATTGACCGATGGCCAGGCGACGCGCGCCAATATTCTGAAGGCGCTGCAATCGCTGAAAAGCAGCAAGCCCGAAGACGCCGTGTTGCTGTTTTTCTCCGGCCATGGCTTCGGCAACGAGAACGACTGGTATTTCATTCCGACCGACGGCACGCTGGACGATCCGAAGACCTGGGTGAAGGCCTCGGAGATCCGTGCCGCTTTGGAAGCGGCCGGCGCCCAGCGCGTTTTCGTCGTTGTCGATGCCTGCTATTCCGGCGGCACGGTCGACAAGTTCAACGCCGTCACCAGTTTCATGACCCGCTTCCTGGATAACGGCCTGCGCAGCGCCGGCGTGCAGGTCCTGACGGCGACGCGGCGCGATCAGCTGGCACCGGAAAGCGCCTCGCTCGGTTACGGTTTTCTCACCTATGTGCTGCTGCAAGGGCTGAAGGGCGATGCCGACAAATATCCGAAGGATGGCGTGGTAACGTCGCAGGAATTGGCGCGCTACGCTTATGACGTGCTACCACAGCTTTTCTTGCAGCAGAAGGAGCGGGCGCCCCGCGCCTTCCAGCAAAGCTATGGCGATGCGGTGCAGGAGCCGGCCGTGTACAGCCTTGGCGCCGATCTGGCCCTGGGCACCGTTCACTGACGTGGCGTCCGTCGGCGCATGATCGCCGGCGCGTCACGTCATAATATCCTTGTCACAAGACCGCGATGCGGACATCGGACGCCGATCGGCGGCTGTATTTGCGCAGCGGATTGGTTAAGATCAGGGCATATGCCTTGGTCGAGCAGTCTCGCCGGCCAATCCCGCTGACCAAATCCCCGTGCATGAGGAGCCAGTCCATGAGTCGCTCGCAGATATCCTTTCTCTTCGATCTCGACGGCACGCTGATCGACAGCGTCTATCAGCACGTTCTCGCCTGGCATGAGGCCCTGCAGGAAGAAGGGATCGATCTCTCCATCTGGAGAATCCACCGGAAAATCGGCATGAGTGGCGGCCTTTTCACCAACATGCTGCTGCGGGAAACCCACCTCGATATCTCCGAGGAGCGGGTCAACCGCCTGCGACGACTGCATGCCGAGGCCTATAACCGCCGGTCTGGCAAGATCCAGCCGCTACCCGGCGCGCGGGAACTGCTGAAGACCTTGACCGAGATCGGCATCCCCTGGGCCATCGCCACCAGTGGGCGAATGGAAACCGCGCGCGTGCCGCTGGAAAATCTCGGCGTCGACTTTAATCGCGTTCCAGTCATCACGCGCGATCTGGTGAAATATGCCAAGCCCGATCCGGACCTCTTCCTCGCTGCCGCCGAGAAGCTCGGCGTCAATATCGAGACTGCCTGTGTCGTGGGCGACAGCATCTGGGACATGCTGGCGGCGCGGCGTGCCCGCGCGCTCGGCATCGGCTTGCTGTCCGGCGGCTATGGCCAGGAGGAACTGGAGCGCAGCGGTTCCTACCGGGTCTATGAGGATCCGGCCGACCTGCTGGACCATCTCGATGAGGTCGGCGGCAGGCGCTGATACGCTCTCGGTCAGATCAGGATCTTGGCGATACCCAGACTCCTCTGGTGCTGCCGAAGCGTCTGTTTCAGGAGTTCGACGAATTGCTCGACGGCGGGGCTTGGGGTCTCGCCGCGGCGGCGCAGCAGTCCGACGCTCCGATGGGAAGTCGGCATCTCTATCGGCAGAAAGGCAAGATCGGGCGCAAGATCGGCAAGCGAGAGGCGCGGCAGCAAGGTGATGCCGACCCTTGCGCGCACCAGGGCCAATAGCGAAAGGACATTATAGACCACGATCGGCGCCGGCTGTGCCCGCTGCTCGAAGGCGGCATCGTCGATCACCTGACTGATTCCATTGGCCAGCAAGGTGCGGCCGTCGATCTCGGCCCAACTGCGGATTCGTCGCCTTTTCGCGAGGGGATCGTCCTTGCGACAGACGATGCCGAGCAGATCTTCAAATAGCGGCTGATAGTCGAAGGTGGCCTGACGTCGGCGCAGGCTGCCGATGCCGAGTTCAGCATGTCCGGCCTCGATGGCGGCGACCACATTCTCGGAATCGGTGTCGCGCACATCGATCTCGACATCGGGATGCGCCGCGCGGAATTGCGGCACCACGATCGGCAGCAGGCTGGTCGCGACCGACGGCACGCAGACGATGTCGACGCGACCCACGGCCGTTCGGGCATAGGCCCGGATGGTGGCGATGCAGCGTTCGTGGTGCAGCAGCAGATCGGTGATCTGGGCTTGCATGAACCTGCCCACCGCAGTGAGGCGGTTCTTTCGATCGGCTTCGAAGAGCTTGGCGCCGATTTCCGTTTCGAGCTGCTTCAATGTCATGGAAACAGCGGAAACCGTTCGCCCCAGCTGCTCGGCGGCATCTTTGAGGCTGCCGGACTTGGCGACGGCGGCGAAGACCCGAAGGTGGGAAAGGCCAATAGGCATAAGCGCGACGGCTTTCGCAATATTTCAGAAAAACTGAAATATATTACCAATATTCAGAATTGACTGAAACGATAGAGTAGCCTCTCCTTTCAAAAAAAGACCACGGAGGGAGCCGCCGGGTCGATAGGGTGGAAGAGGGTACCGGATGTCGTCATTCAACGGTCTGATCATTGACGGGCTGCAGTATTGCCGCTGGTCGGAGCAGGTCTTTCGTCAGCTGAATGAAGGCGGCGTTAGCGCCATCCATGTGACGATCGCCTATCACGAGACCTTCCGTGAAATGGTCGGTAATATCACGGCCTGGAATCGCTGGTTCGAACGCTTTCCCGACCTGGTCTTCCCCGGTCGTACCGCTGCTGACGTCTGCCTGGCTCAGGCCACTGGCCGTACCGCCGTGTTCTTCGGTTTCCAGAATCCCTCGCCGATCGAGGATGAGATCGGGTTGGTGGAAATCTGTCACGAGCTCGGCATCCGTTTCATGCAGCTTTCCTATAACAACCAGAGCCTACTGGCGACCGGCTGCTATGAGGCCGAGGATACCGGCATCACGCGCATGGGACGCGAGGTGATCCAAGAAATGAACCGCGTCGGCATGGCCATCGACATGTCGCATTCGGCAGAGCGATCGACTTTGCAGGCGATCGAACTCTCGACCCGGCCGATCGCCATCACCCATGCCAATCCATCCTTCTGGCGCGATGTGCCGCGCAATAAATCGAAGGATGTGCTGAAAGCGTTGGGCGAGAGCGGCGGCATGCTGGGCTTCAGCCTTTATCCGCACCATCTCAAGGACGGCTCGGATTGCTCGCTGGTAAGCTTTTGCGAGATGGCGGCACGAACCGCGGAGATCATGGGCGCCGAGCATATCGGCATCGGCTCGGATCTCTGCCAGGATCAGCCGGATTCGGTGGTGGAATGGATGCGGTCCGGCCGCTGGACCAAGCATTTGACCGGTGCAACCTTTCCGGAACAGCCGGGCTGGTTCCGCAATAACCTCGATTTTTCCGGAATTGCCGCCGGCTTGCGGCAAGCCGGCTTCCAGGAAAGCGAGATCGACGGCATCATGGGTGAAAATTGGCTGCGTTTCTTCGAGCGGTCATTCGGGCCCGCCGATGAGGGCGATAGGGGGCGTGCGGATCGATGAGAGCACCGCTGGGTGGTTCAACGGTTCCGGCGCAAGCCGGTGATGTATCCGTCGGATCGCCGCTGGTGGCGCGCCGCGCACCGGAGCTGGTGATGACGCTGGATCGACTCGGCAGCTTTCATCAGACGCGCCTCAGCTTCCTGCGCAGCCTGCTGCGTCGGATCGCCCGGGAGCACTGGCAGTTCACGCGCAGCCTGTGGCAGGTGGACGACCGCGGCGAGGGTGTCGCCGTTTATCGCCTGCGGACGCCGCATCAGGTCTATTCGCTGATCTGCTTCCCGCATGACCTGCCCCCGGAAAAACGTAGCGACCGGGTCATTGCCGATGAATGGGACGCCGCCTTCGTCCTCTATGATGGCGAGCCCGGCCCGGATGAAATTGACCGGCTGCGGGCCAATGCGCCAAAGCAGGAGGCCGGCCGCTACACGGCGCGCGACCTCGTCCTTTCGCGTGCCAATCGCAGCGTGCGCCTGTTCGATCATGTCGTCGCCTGTCTTGCGGCCGGTCGTCAGCCGGAGAAGGCGGAGCTTGCGAAAGTCGGCTATCTGATGCGCACCACGGCGGTCTACGGCAACGGCAAATTCGGCCTCGCCGATCGCGCGATCATCTGCGATCGCTCGGAACTGGCGGGGCCATTCCAGGCGGAGATGCTGGCGGTATGGCTCATCCGCCGCTTCACCATCGACATTGCCGAGCATATGGCGCGGCAGAAGTCGCCCCTGACGGCGGTGGCCCTCGCGCCGGATTTGCGCCGCGTGCTCGGCGTCGGCAATGCGACGGGGCTCGGCATGGCGCCTTTTCTGGTTCATCATGCGGCGCTGATCGATCGCTGGATCGATGCGCGGGAAACGGCACTGGCGCGGGTGAGATCGCTGCCGGAAACGTCACCGCAAAGCCGGCAGGTCTTCCATATTTTCGCGGCGCGCATGCGGGAGATGGTGGCGCATTGGCAGGTCGATGATTCCGTCCAGGCCGGGCGCATCGCCGGTCTTTCCCGCGATCTCGGTTTCCTGGATGACCATCTCAGTAGTTTTGCCTGGGCAGATCCATTGCCGTGGGACCGGCTATATCGCTGGGCCGAAAGCAAGCTTGGCCTTGAAGCACAGGAGATGTTGGTGACGCTTCTCCTCGAGCCACATGGCGCGCTGGTCGACGACCTTGCCGATCAAATGGCAGTCGACGAGGCGGTCGAATTCCCCATCGACGGCGCCATGACGGTCGGCCGCGTGCTCGGTCTTATCCAGCAGCATTACGGCTTCGCCCTCAATCGGGATTACGGCATACCGGAGGCCCAGGCGCGTTTCTGGTATGTTTCGGAGGAGAAGCTCGAACCGCGGCTCGGCGAGCGGTTCGAGGAAGCCGGCGGCGAACGTGAACAGCCTCTCGGCATTGCCCGCGACGTCGCGGCATTGCACGGCGCCTGCCGCAGATCGTCGGCGGATCTGTGCCTGGCCGACTTCCTGCGGGACAATCCGGTCTTCCGCCATACCATTCGCCGGGTGCAGATCACCGGCCGCCATCCCTATGCCGAGATCCGCGGCAACCTGCTATCGGCGCAGATGCGGCCGATCGACCTCCTGCGCTGCAAATTGGCGTTTTTCGGCGCCACGCGCTTCGATCCCAAATCCGATCGCTGGCTGCGCATCACGCTTTTCCAGCATGCGCCGCAGCCTGAGGAGCTCGATGTAGAGACGGCGGATGATTGGGCGCCGCCGCCGGTCGCGGCCTGGGGATAAGCCATGCAATTGTCGCTCAACGAAGTCCAGGTCGAAAGCCGCAAGGCAGCACGTGGCGCCGGGCTGCCCTGGGGATTGGCGGAGGAAGTCGGATACGCGATGGCGTGGCTGGCGGAACGCGGCATCGATGCGTCGGCTGCCTTGCTGGATATCCTGAACGCGCGGACCCACGGCGACACCGCCGGCGACCCGCTGCTGGCCGGCATATCGATCGCCGACCGGGCGCAGAAGCTGGCCGAGGGCGAGGTGCTGGCTTTTGCGCAGATCAGGCAGCCGGTGCTGGTGCTGCCCTTCATGGCGACTGCCGCGCGTCTCAACGGCCGTACCGTATTGCTTCGGCATGAGGATGCGCTCTGGTCGATACGGCAGGGGGGCGAGGATCCGGCGCTGCTTGCCGCCGCTGCAAAGCGGTCGCGTGTCATTGCCGTCGAATGCCGTGCCGAGGAACTGCCGTTGCGCGATACGGTGGAGGCCAAAGCAGCCGGACGGGTGGATGTCGAAGAAAGCCTATGGCTGCAGCTGCAGGCGCTCGCCCATCACACCTACGTGCCGGCGTCGGAACAATCGCGCCTGCTGGGGGCAGGCGCAGGCAATATCGACAATGATTAAACCGTGAGGCCGGCCGGATATGGCGGATGATGTGAAGGCGAGCGAAAGCCGGCGGCTTAAGGAGATCGAAATCAAGGCGCTCGCCCATCGCGCCCTATCGGCTGCCGGGGCAAGCGAGAGTGCGGCCGCTTCTTTGGCGCGGGCTATCGCCGCAGCGGAGGCAGAGGGCCTTGCTTCGCACGGCCTGGCTTATCTGCCGACCTATTGCACGCATCTGCGCTGCGGCAAGGTATTGCCGACCGCGGTACCGCAGCTGTCGCAGCCGCGTCCGGGATTGGTTCTGGTGGATGCCGGCAATGGCTTCGCGCATCCGGCCATCGATACCGGCTTTGCCGAACTGATACCGGCAGCGCGCAGGCAGGGCATTGCCGCGCTCGCTATCCGTAATTCCTATAATTGCGGCGTGCTCGGTTATCACACCGATCGGCTTGCCGCGGCGGGATTGCTGGGATTGGGCTTCACCCACGCGCCTGCCTCGATTGCCCCGGTCGGCTGCCGGCAGCCTGTGGTCGGCACCAATCCGATTGCCATTGCTGTGCCGGACGGCAAAGGCGGCACGGCGCTGTCGATCGATCAGAGCGCTAGCGTCATCGCCAAGAGCGAGATCATGCGCCGCAAGCGGGCCGGCGAGGCAATCCCCGAGGGCTGGGCTTTCGGTCCCGACGGCGCCCCCACCACCGATCCGGCCATTGCCCTGCAGGGCACGATGGCGCCGAGCGGCGGCTATAAGGGGGTCGGTATCGCCTTGCTGGTGGAGATATTGGCCGCCGCCGCCAGCGGCGCCGTGCTCAGTACCGAAGCGAGCCCCTTTTCCGGTGCGGCCGGTGGTCCGCCCGCTACCGGCCAGTTCTTCATTGCCATCGACGCCGGGGCCAGTTCCGGCGGCAGCTTCAGCAATGCCATCCTGCGCCTTGTCGGTTCGATCGAGCGCCAGCCGGACGGGCGCGTGCCGGGAGCAAAGCGTGCAGCCGCACGGCGCCGTTCCGCAGAAGAGGGGATTTTGGTGAGAAGTGATCTGCTGGTGGAAATTGAGGCTTTGATTTCTGCTTGAGCATGTCAGGATAAAAGGCCCGTCCGATTGAACGAGGCGGTGCGACGATCAGCGCGACAGCCGGGAAAACACGGCGACTGGGAGAGGTAGAGATGAGTCAGGCGAGTGAGGCGGTAGCCGCGAAAGCGACACCTGCCAAGGCGACCCCCATCGTGCAGATGCGGGGCGCCGGGTATTACAGTCAGAACACGATCGGCGCCAAGGCGGTGATCGACGCGGCCGGCGAATTGGTGCTTGCCGCCTTATTGCAGATGTCTTTGCGGCAGCCAGTACCATTCGTAATGGCGGATTTCGGCGCGGCCGATGGCGGCACCTCGCTCGATCTGATGCGCAGGGCCGTCGATGCCATCCGCCAGGCTGCTCCGGAGCGGTCCATTACGCTCACCTATACCGACTTGCCGCATAACGACTTCTCGTCCTTGTTTCGGCTGCTGCACGGCCTGATCCCCGGGCGGGCCGAAGCGCCTCTCGGGCAGTTGGAGAACGTCTTCACCTTCGCCAGCGGCACAAGCTTCTATCGTCAGATCTTTCCCGATGGCGGGCTCGATTTCGGCTTCTCCGCGACGGCGATGCATTGGCTGAGCCGCTTGCCCGGACAGATTGCCGATCATGTTCATGCCGCCGGTGCCGATCCCCAGGAGAAGGAGCTGTTTCGCGCGCAGGCGCAGGCCGATTGGGAGCGCATTCTGCTGGCGCGCGCTGCCGAACTGAGGCCGGGCGGCAAATTGGTCCTGGCGAATTTCTGCGAGGATGAGGAGGGGCGCTATCTCGGCAATACCGGCGGCGTGAATATGCACGACACCTTCGCCAAGCATTGGCGCCGCGTTCATCGCGACCGGCATCTGACAGACGCAGAATATCGCGCCGGCACCTTCATGCAGTTCTACAAGACGGTGGCGGATTTCACCGAACCCTTCACCAGTGCCGATTCCCTGGTGCAGCGCGCCGGGCTGAAACTGGACGAGGTCTTCACCCGCGTCACCGGTTGTCCCTATGCGGCGCGTTTCCAGCGTGAGGGCGGCGATCCTGCCGCTTTTGCCGCGAGCTATCTGCCGACCCTGCGCTCCTGGAGCGAAAGCACGTTCTTTGGCGCCCTTTCATCCGACCGCTCCCTTGAGGAACGGCGCGACATCATCGACGATTTCTATGCCGGCTATGAGGCTGAGGTCGCGGCTTACCCAGCTGGCCACGGCATGGATTATGTCCACTGCTTCACGGTGATTTCCAAAACCGGCTGAGGGCGCCGCGTGAGCGCTCCCTCGTCCGGGGAGTCATCGACGGTGCCCTGAAAGCAGCCAAAGCGCGGTTCGATTACCGTTAGCCCCGCCCATTGACCGCTGCGAACCGGGCGTGCTATTTCTCGCGAAAATCAAGTTTGATCAAACTATATTTGATTTCAGCGGGGAAATAATGTCGACAGCCAAGTTATTGGCCGAACTCGCTTTTTCTGCCGAGCATCTGCCGCGTAATCCGGGCATGGCGCTGGATCTCGGCGAAGTTCTGCCCGCCCGCGTCAACCGCAGTGCCGTCCAAGCCCGCACCGCCAGCCTCGCCGCCCGCCGCTCGATCAAGAAGGAATGGCAGGCCGCCTGGCTCCTCAAAGCCCTCACCTGTATCGACTTGACCACGCTCAGCGGCGACGACACGCCGGGCAAGGTGCAACGCCTGTGCGCCAAGGCGCGCCAGCCCCTGCGCGCCGATCTCGCAGCGGCACTCGGTGCCCAGGGCCTCACGGTGGGTGCCGTCTGCGTCTATCACAATATGGTCGCGGAAGCGGTCGCCGGTCTTGCCGGCACGCGTATCCCGGTCGCCGCCGTTTCCACCGGCTTTCCCGCCGGCCAGACGCCGATGGAAACCAAGCTGCGCGAGATCGAGCTTTCGGTCGCGGCGGGCGCCGGGGAGATCGACATCGTCATCAGCCGCCAGCATGTGCTGACCGGCAATTGGCAGGCGCTCTATGACGAGATGAAGGCCTTCCGCGCCGCCTGCGGCGAAGCGCATGTAAAAGCCATCCTGGCGACCGGCGAGCTTGGTACCCTGCGGAACGTCGCCCGCGCTTCGATGGTCTGCATGATGGCCGGTGCCGATTTCATCAAGACTTCGACCGGCAAGGAAGCGGTTAATGCGACGCTGCCGGTCTCGCTCACCATGGTCAGATGCATCCGCCACTATCATGAAATGACAGGCGTCCATGTCGGCTACAAGCCGGCGGGCGGCATCAGCACGGCCAAGGACGCGATCAACTACCTGGTGCTGATCAAGGAAGAGCTGGGCCGGCGCTGGCTGGAGCCGGATCTCTTCCGCTTCGGCGCCTCCAGCCTGCTGACCGATATCGAGCGCCAGCTCGAGCATTTCGTCACCGGCCGCTACTCCGCCACTTTCCGCCACGCGATGGCATAAGAGACGATCAATGGAACTGGAAGGAATCTTCTCGGCCATGAGCTACGGACCGTCACGCGAGAGCGCCGACGAGGCGACGCGCTGGTTGAAGAGCCATAAGGGCAATTTCGATCTGTTCATCGGTGGCGATTGGCATGTCGCCAGCGGCAAGCAACGTTTCGACAGCCATGATCCGGCGACGGGCAGCAAGCTGGCGAGCCTTGCCAAAGCGGGCTCTAAGGATATCGATCTCGCCGTCAAAGCCGCCCGCAAGGCGCAGCCCGGCTGGGCCAGGCTCGGCGGTCATGGCCGCGCCCGCTATCTCTATGCGCTGGCGCGCCTGGTGCAGAAGCACAGCCGTCTCTTCGCGGTGCTGGAGACTTTGGACAACGGCAAACCGATCCGCGAAAGCCGCGACATCGATATTCCGCTGGTGGCACGGCATTTCTATCATCATGCCGGCTGGGGGCAGCTGCTTGATGATGAGTTTCCCAACCACAAGCCGCTCGGCGTGGTCGGTCAGGTGATCCCCTGGAATTTCCCGCTGCTGATGCTGGCCTGGAAAGTGGCGCCGGCTCTGGCGGCCGGCAACACGGTCGTGCTGAAGCCGGCCGAGGATACCAGCCTGACGGCGCTGCTTTTCGCCGAGATCGCCCAGGAGGCCGGCCTGCCGGCGGGCGTGTTCAATATCGTGACCGGCGACGGCGAGACCGGCGCCGCCCTGGTCGACCACCCGAACATCGACAAGATCGCCTTTACCGGTTCGACCGAAGTAGGGCGGCTGATCCGGCAGCGCACGGCGGGCAGCGGCAAGAAGCTCACCTTGGAGCTCGGCGGCAAATCGCCCTTCATCGTCTTTGACGATGCCGATCTCGACAGCGCCGTCGAAGGCATCGTGGACGGCATCTGGTTCAACCAGGGCCAGGTCTGCTGCGCCGGATCGCGCCTGCTGGTGCAGGAAGGCGTATACGCCAAGATGGTCGAGAAGCTGCGCCGCCGCATGGAGACACTGCGGGTCGGCGATCCTCTGGACAAATCCACCGATATCGGCGCCCTGGTTTCGCCGACGCAATTGAAGCGCGTGACCGCGATGGTCGAGGCCGGCCTCGCCGCCGGAGGCAAATTGTGGCAGCCGGCGTGTGAACTGCCGGGCAAGGGCTCCTTCTATCCCCCCAGCCTGATCAGCGACGTGGCCCCGGCGAGCCCGCTCGCCCAGCAAGAGATCTTTGGCCCTGTCCTGGTGGCGATGTCGTTCCGCACGCCAGATGAGGCCGTGCAGCTTGCCAACAACACCGTCTATGGCCTTGCCGCCAGTGTCTGGAGCGAGAGCGTCAATCTGACGCTCGATATTGCCCCGAAGATCAAGGCGGGTGTGGTCTGGATCAATTGCACCAACCAGTTCGATGCCGCCTGCGGCTTCGGCGGCTACCGCGAATCCGGTTACGGCCGCGAAGGCGGGCGCGAGGGCATGCTCGAATACCTGGCGGCTCCCAGTGATCTCGATCGCGTGAAACGCAAGCCGGCAGCGGCAAGCAAGGCCAGGAAAGCAGCCGAGATCCGCGAAGGCCTGCCGGATGTCGACCGCACCCTGAAACTCTATATCGGCGGTAAGCAGGCGCGTCCCGATGGCGGCTATAGCCGGGCCATTCATGGCGCCAATGGCAAGTTGTTGGCGGAGGTTGCCGAGGGCAATCGCAAGGATATCCGCAATGCCGTCGAGGCCGCCGTCAAGAATGACGCCTGGACCAAGATGACGGGCCATCAGCGGGCCCAGGTGCTGTATTTCGTGGCTGAGAACTTGACGTTGCGCCGCGATGAGTTCGCCGCCGAATTGCGGGCGATGACGGGCGTTACCGAGCGCCAGGCAGCGGCGGAAGTCGAGGCAGCGGTTGGCCGCCTCTTCAGCTATGCCGCCTGGGCCGACAAATATGACGGCGCCGTGCATAACCCGCCGCTCAACGGCGTCGCCATCGCCATGAACGAGCCGATCGGCGTCATCGCCATGGCCTGCCCGGACGAAGCGCCCTTGCTGGCTTTCATCTCCATGCTGGCCCCGGCGCTGGCGCTCGGCAATCGCGTGGTGATCGTGCCGTCGCAGGTGTACCCGCTTTCGGCTGCCCGCTTCTATCAGGTGCTCGACACCTCGGATATGCCGGCCGGCGCCGTCAACATCGTCACCGGAGAACGCGACGTGCTGGTGAAGACTTTGGCGGAGCATCCGGACGTCGGCTCGCTCTGGTACGAGGGCAGCGCCGAGGGCAGCAAGATGGTCGAGCTCGCCTCGGCGCATGATCTGAAGCAGAGCTGGGTCAATCATGGGCTGAGCCGCGACTGGAGCGCGGCGAGCGCGCAGGGCCGCGATTTCCTGCGTCGTGCCAGCCAAGTCAAGAATATCTGGGTGCCCTATGGAGAATAGTCGCTGAGGCCAGCGACTGACCGTCAAGGCAATCCGTCAATCAACAGAAAAGCCGGGGAGGCAAGACATGTTGAAGAATCTGGATCCCATCCTGACGCCCGATCTCCTCTGGGTATTGCGGGCCATGGGTCACGGCGATGATCTGGTCCTGGCCGACGCCAATTTCCCGTCGCAATCGATCGCCGGATCGAAGCATCTCATCCGCCTGCCGGGCGTGGATATCCCAATGGCAACGCGCGCCATCCTCTCGGTGATGCCGCTCGACAGTTTCGTGCCGCATCCGGTGCTGCGCATGGAAGTGGTCGGCAAGCCCGATTATCTGCCGCCGGTCCAGCAGGAAGTGCAGCGCGAGATCGACAAGGCGGAGGGCAAATCGCTGCCGATGGGATCGATCGAACGCTTTGCCTTCTACGAAGCGGCCAAGAAGGGCTTCGCCGTCGTCACCACGGGTGAGACGCGCGGCTATGGCTGCTTCCTGCTGAAGAAGGGCGTGATCCTGGCGGCCGATTGAGCCGCCGTCGCCAAGCCGAATTTTCGTGGAGATCGAGGCTACCATGCGCAAACCCGTCGTCATCATGGGCATCTATGTGGCCGATCTTGCCTTTCTGGCAGATCGCATGCCGGTGATGGGAGAAACCATCCTCGGCAATTTCCGCAGCGGCCCCGGCGGCAAGGGTTCCAATCAATCGGTGGCCGCGGCGCGCGCCGGTGCGGAAGTCTCCTTCATCACCTGCATCGGCCGCGATTCCTTCGGCGAGGCGGCCCGCAAGACCTGGAGCGGTGTCGACATCGATCAATCCTTCATCACGGAAAGCGAGAGTCCGACGGGCGGCGCGTTCATCTTCGTCCAGAACGGCACCGGCAATAACGCCATCATCGTGGCGCCGGGTGCCGCCAATGATCTGACCATCCAGGATATCGATAAGGCCGAGATCCGCTTGCGCCAGGCTGCCATCTTCATGACGCAGCTGGAAACGCCTGTCCCGCTGGCGCTGCATGCCTTGAAGCTGGCGCGCAAGCATAAGGTGACCACCATCCTCAATCCGGCGCCGGCGGTGCCGGTCCCGGAGGAAATCTATCCACTGGTGGATTTTCTGACGCCGAACGAGACCGAGGCCTCGGCGCTGAGCGGCGTTGAGGTTGTCGATGTGGAAAGCGCCGGGAAAGCGGCGGACCGGTTGCTGGCGAAGGGTATCGGCGCGGCACTGATCACCCTGGGCGAAAAAGGCGCATTCTACAAGGACAAGCAGCAGGCCCAATTGATCCCCAGCTTCAAGGCCGGTCCCGTGGTCGATACGACAGGGGCGGGGGATGCCTTCAACGGCGGCTTTGCCTGCGCCCTGGCGGAAGGAAAGTCGCCGCTGGAGGCTGCGCGCTTCGGCTGCGCCACGGGCTCGCTCAGCGTCACACGCGTTGGTACGGCGCCAGCCATGCCGACGCGCGCCGAAATCGATCATCTGCTGTTGAGCTGAGCCGATGAAAAGCGAACTTACGGGCTTCGATGCGGTTGAGCGCGATACGCTGCAGGAACGGATCTACCGGCAGATCCATCACAAACTGCTGACAGGACAATTGCTGCCGGGCCAGCAACTCAGCATCAATGCCCTGGTGAGCGCGCTTGGCGCCAGCGCCATGCCCGTCCGCGAGGCGCTCCGTCGCCTGGAGGCGGAGCGCCTTCTTGTCATCGGCAGCAATCGCAGCCTGACCGTGCCGCGTCTCGATGAGGCACAGGTGGTGGAACTGCGTGATATGCGCCATGCGATCGAGGGCCTGGCCACCGAGCGCGCCGCGCCCCATATCAAGCCGGCCGATATCGCCAGCCTCGCCGAGTTCTGTCGGCAGATGGATTTGGCCATCGCCGAGAACGAACCGGTGCGTTACCTGGATATCAACTGGCGTTTTCACCTCTTCATCTATCAGGCCAGCAACATGCCGTTGATGTGCAGCATCATCCAACAATTGATGGCCCGTGCCGCTCCCTATGTCCGCCTCGGCCTCGACAACAACAAGGAACATATGAAGCGGGCCATGCATCATCACTATGCCGCACTGGAAGCCCTGCGGCGCGGCGATGGCGCGGCGGCGCGACAGGCGATCGAACAGGACATTCTCGGCGCAACGGAAGATTTCCTGAAGCTGGGCGGCGGCGATGGCGCCGTTCGGCAAGGCAGCGGCATATGAGCAGGAATACGAGCGAGACAATGCCGGCGGCAAGAAGTGGCAGGCGCAAGGCGACCCCGCGCGATCCGATCAAATATGTCTTCCTGTGGCCGGCTTTTCTGGTCGTCCTTGCGGTTGGCCTGTTTCCGCTGGTCTTTTCCTTTTCGATGAGCTTCCAGTCGCTGCGGCTGATTCCCCCGTTGCCGCCACGTTTCGTCGGCTTCGACAATTACTGGACCATCTTGCAGACGGAACGCTTCTGGCACGTCATCGGCACGACGACCTTGATCGCCGTTATCTCGGTGATGATCGAATATGTCATCGGCTTTGCCATTGCACTCGCCTTGCACAGCAAGGTGCCGGGCGAGAAATTGTTCCGCATCAGTTTCCTGTTGCCGATGCTGCTGGCGCCGATTGCCGTCGCCTTGGTCGGGCGCATGATGTTTCATTCTTCGGTTGGACCCTTGAATGACCTCTTCACCCATCTCGGCCTGCCCAACCTGCCATTCCTGACCTCGTCCAACTGGGCGCTCGGGGCCATCATTGCCATCGAAGTCTGGCAATGGACGCCCTTCGTCATCCTGATGCTGCTGGCGGGACTGCAGAGCCTGCCAGTCGACGTCTATGAGAGCGCGGCCCTGGAGAATGCCTCGACCTGGCGCCAGTTCTGGGATCTCACCTTCCCGATGATGCTGCCGATCTCGGCGGCGGTCGTCTTCATCCGCCTGATCGAAAGCCTGAAGATCATGGATACGGTCTTCGTTCTGACCGGCGGCGGCCCGGGCATTGCCACAGAGACGCTGACGCTCTTTGCCTATCAGGAGGGCTTCAAGAAATTCAATATCGGTTACACCTCGGCACTGAGCTTCCTGTTCCTGATCGTCGTCACCGTCTTCGGTGTCGTCTATCTGTCGCTGCTGCGGCCGCAACTGGAGAAACGGTCATGAGCGTTGCGGCGAAAAGCGGATCTGCAGGGCGTGATCGGGCGGTGCAGCAGGACGGCGGCAGCAAGCTGCGCTGGTTCGTGCTGGCCTTCTGCCTCGTCTGGCTGTTCTTCACGCTCTTTCCGATCTACTGGACCTTCATCACTTCCTTCAAGCCGCCGGCCGCTGTCAGCGGCGGCCCGACCTATCTGCCTTTCCTGGATTTCTCGCCGACGCTGCAAGCCTATGTCGATGCCTTGTCCGGCATCCGCGGCGATTTCCTGAAGCCCTTCATCAACTCGACGCTGATCGGTCTCAGCGCGACCTTCCTCTCGGTGCTGGTCGGGTCGATGGCAGCCTATGGTCTGGTGCGCTTCGATTTCCAGGTGCGGCTGGCTTCCGGCCTCATTTTCGTCGTCATCGTTTTTGCCCTCTTCTTCGGCCTGCCCAAACTCGGTCTGACGCGCATCCAGGGCATCGGCATCGCTTTGATCGTCGGTTTGGCGGCGGCGTTGCTTGCCAATCGCCTGCGTCTGCCGGGGCCGGTGCTCAGCAATCGCGACGTGCTTTTCTGGTTCGTCTCGCAGCGCATGCTGCCGCCGATCGTCACCGCCTTTTCGCTTTACCTGCTGTATTCCGAGATCGGCCGCGCCGGGCTTGTGATGCTGGATACCTATTGGGGCATGACGTTGGCCTATACCGCCTTCTCGATCCCCATCGTGGTCTGGCTGATGCGCGACTTCTTTGCCGCTTTGCCGGTTGAGATCGAGGAGGCAGCGCTGATCGATGACGTGCCGCGGTTACGGATTTTTTTCCAGATTGTCGTGCCCATGGTCATGCCGGGCTTGATCGCCACCTCGATGATCACCCTGGCTTTTGTCTGGAACGAGTTTCTTTTCGCTCTGCTGTTGACGACATCAAACTGGCAGACCCTGCCGATCCTGATCGCCGGGCAGAACTCTTATCGCGGTGACGAATGGTGGTCCATCTCCGTCGCCGCCGTCGTGTCGATCGCGCCGATGATCGTCATGGCGTATTTCTTGGCGCGCATGATGCGGGCCGGGCTCACCATCGGTGGGATTCGCTGAACGAATGTTAGTTAGGCTCTTGGAGGCATAGATGAACTATAAAAAGCTCCTGAGTGCGGGGACGGTTCTGGGCGTTGCATGCGCGGCGCTGATGACCGGGGAAGCATTCGCTTGCAGTCCGGATTATTCCGGCGTCACCTTGAATGTCGGCTCGCAGACCGGTCCTTTCATCGCCAGCGCCCTGCAGGCGGCGGCCAAGACCTGGAGCGAGAAGACCTGCGGCCAGGTCAAAGTGATCGAATTTCCTTTCGGTGAGCTCTACCCGAAATACGTCACGGCATTGCAGGCCGGTGAGAAGTCCTTCGATATCATGACCTTCCCGCCGGCCTGGACGCCCGATCTGGCGCCCTTCCTCGACGAAATGCCGGCGGCGATGCGCCAGACCGATGCCTGGAAGGATATCCATCCGAACTATCGCGAGCGCCTGATGGTCTGGGACGGAAAGACCATGACCCAGTCGATCGACGGCGATCTTCATAACCTCTCCTACCGCATCGACCTGTTCGAGGACCCGAAGGAGAAGGAAGCGTTCAAGAAGAAATACGGCTATGAGCTGGCCGTGCCGACCACCTGGAAGCAGTATTACGACATCGCCGAATTCTTCACCCGGCCGGACAAGAATCTCTATGGCACGGTCGAACCGTTCCGCCGCGGCGGCCAGCAATTCTGGTTCTTCTTCACCCATGTGGCCAGCTACGCCAACAGTCCCAACGATCCCGGCGCTATGTTCTTCAACCCCGACACGATGGATGCCGAGGTGAACAATCCGGGCTGGGTGAAGGCGCTGGAGGATTATATCCGCAGTTCCAAATATTCGCCGGCCGGTGCGCTCAATTACGGTTACGGCGACGTCAACACCGCCTTTGCCGGTGGCCAGGCGGCGATGGCCTTGGGCTGGGGTGATACCGGCGTCATTGCCGGCGACAAGAAGCAGAGCAAGATCGCCGGCCATGTCGGCTCGGCCATGACGCCGGCCAGCGATCAGATCTACAATGCCAAGACCAAGCAGTGGGACAAGTTCGACAAGCCGGTGCCGACACCCTTCATGGCTTTCGGCGGCTGGCAGGCCGGCATCAATGCCAATGGCGACCACAAGGACGCCGCCTGGAACTATATCGAATGGGTCTCCAATCCGGAGAACAGCGGCAAGGCCGTGGTGACCGGCGGGTCGGGCGTCAATCCCTACCGCTACAGCCATATGCAGGACATCAAGCCCTGGGAGACGATCTTCACCGAACGTGAAGCCAAGGAATATCTCGCCTCGCAGCTGGATAGCTTGAATGCGAAGAACGTTGCCTATGACATGCGGTTGCCCGGCTATTTCTCCTATACGGAAATCCTGGAAATCGAGCTCGGCAAAGCGTTGAACGGCGATGAGACGGCGCAACAGGCCCTGGATAGCGTCGCGCAGCAATGGAACAAGCTGACCGACGATCTTGGCCGCGATAAGCAGCTAGTCGCCTATCGCAATTCGATGGGCCTGCCGGCGAAGTAGGCGGCGGATCAAGGATCAATCACGGCTTTCCGGATGCGTTCTCCCCGTATCCGGGAAGCCGGTGAATGAAAGATGAGAGAGATGGCGCGTATCAGCCTGCAGAATGTGCAAAAAAGGTTCGGCGACGTGGTCGCCATTCCCGATCTCAACCTGGAAATCCACGACAAGGAGTTCGTGGCCCTGGTCGGTCCGTCCGGCTGCGGCAAGACCACGACCCTGCGCATGGTGGCGGGATTGGAGCCGGTCACCGATGGCGAGATCCATATCGGCGATCGCGAAGTGACGCAACTGCGCCCTGGCCTGCGCAATATCTCTATGGTCTTCCAGAATTACGCGCTCTATCCGCATATGACGGTGCGCGACAATATCACTTACGGCATGCGGGTACGCGGCGCCGACAAGGCGGATATCGACAGGCGCCTGGCGGAAGCGGCGCGCATTCTCGGTCTCGAACCCTATCTCGACCGCCGGCCAAAGCACCTGTCCGGCGGCCAGCGGCAGCGCGTTGCCATTGGCCGGGCGATTATGCGCGATCCCGACGTGTTTCTCTTCGACGAGCCCTTGTCCAATCTCGACGCCAAGCTGCGCATTGAGATGCGCACCGAGATCAAGACCCTGCATCGTCGCCTGCAGAATACCGTCATCTACGTGACACACGATCAGGTCGAGGCCATGACCATGGCAGACCGGGTGGTCGTCATGCGCAACGGCTTCATCGAGCAAGTAGCGCCGCCGATCGAACTTTATGAGCGGCCGAGCAGCAAGTTCGTCGCGTCTTTCATTGGTTCGCCGTCGATGAATTTCCTGACGGCGCAACTGGTTTCGGGCGGCGATATCCCGGCCCTGCAACTGGCCGAAGGTACCCAACTGCCCTTGCCCGCGCATTTGCGTGATGCCTGCAGCCGTCAGCAGCGCGCGGAAGTCATTCTCGGAATCCGGCCCGAACATACGACCAGCCAGGAGCGCGGCGGGGGGCATGGGGCAGCGCAAGGCCGTCTGGCGTTGAAGGTCATGGCCATCGAACCGCTGGGCGCGCATACCCTTCTGATCGGCGACGTGATCGGCACACGGTTCACCGCCCAGGTCGATCCCCATTTCAGGGCACAGGTCGGTGAAACGGTCGCTATCGACTATGATCCGGCGAATATCCACCTGTTCGATCCGGAGACGGAGCGGGTCATACGCTAGTTTCCGTCTGCGTTCCTGGCGCCGCCGGAATGACGGCCCGGCAATTTAGGCTTTGCCCATATCTGATATATTAGTATAACAGGCGTGGAGGCAGAGAATGGAACGTCGACTGATTGGCAAGACCGGACTCGGCGTGACGGCGCTCGGCTTCGGCGGCGCACCGCTCGGCAATCTCTATGCGGCGGTGGAGGAGGCGGAGGCACGCGCTTCGGTGGAGACGGCCTGGTCCGCCGGTCGCCGGTACTTCGATACGGCGCCGTTTTATGGCTATGGGCTCAGCGAGCGGCGCATCGGCGATGCCCTGCGGGCCTATCCGCGCGACCAGTTCGTCTTGTCGACCAAGGTCGGGCGGCTGATCCGGCGCGGCTGGCATGAAAGCAAGGCGCAGGAGATGTTCCGCTCGCCCATGCCGTTTCATGCCGCTTTCGACTATTCCTATGACGCGGTGATGCGCTCGCTCGAAGACAGCTATCAGCGCCTGGGACTCGACCGCATCGATATCGCGCTCATTCACGACATTGGCGAGACCACCCATGGCATGCGCCATGCCGGGGTGATGAAGACGGCGATGGAAGGCGGCTATCGCGCCCTCGACGAGCTGCGCCGCAATGGTCAGATCGGCGCCATCGGCCTCGGGGTCAATGAAACTGCAGTCTGCCTGCAGGCCATGCAGCATGGCGATTTCGACTGCTTCCTTTTGGCCGGCCGCTACACGCTGCTGGAGCAGGCGGCGCTCGACGATCTGCTGCCGGCATGCGTTGCGCGACAGATCGCCGTGATCATCGGCGGGCCTTTCAATTCCGGCATCCTGGCCCGGATCGATGCAGCCGATGCCACCTATAATTACGAAACGGCGCCGGCGGAGATCCGCAGCAAGGTCCAGCAGCTCGCGGCAATCTGCTACGCCCATAAGGTCTCGCTGCCCGCCGCTGCGCTGCAATTTACCTTGGCGCATCCTGCCGTGGTCAGTGTCATCCCCGGCGCCCGTACGGCTGCAGAGGCGGCCAGCCATCATGAGATGCTGACGGCCGCGATCCCGGCGGAATACTGGACGGATCTGCGCACTGCGGGCCTGTTGCATGCAGCGGCGCCGGTGCCGGTCGCCACACCCCTTTGAGGACAGATCTTTGAGGATAGATCTTTGAGGACGGGCATGCGGGTCGACAGCCATCAGCATTTCTGGCGTCTCGATCGAGGCGACTATGATTGGCTGACATCGGCCCTGGCCCCGATCTACCGGGATTTCGGTCCGGCTGACCTCGCGCCCTTGCTGAAGAAGCATGGCATCGGCGCGACGGTGCTGGTCCAGGCAGCGGCAACCGTAGCTGAGACGGAATATATGCTGCAGGTCGCCGCGGCATGCGACTGGGTGCACGGCGTGGTCGGCTGGGTGGATTTCGATTTGCCGCAGGCGGCGGCGGATATCGCCCGCTTGGCGCAAAATCCACTGCTCAAGAGTTTCCGGCCGATGATCCAGGATATCGCCGATCCCCACTGGATACTGCAGCCGCATCTGGCATCGCCCTTGGCCGAGATCCAGCGCCGCGACCTGGCCTTCGATGCGCTGCTGAAGCCGCAGCATCTCCTGCCATTTCAGGATTTCTTGAAGCGCTATCCAAAGCTGCGGATTGTCATCGATCACGGTGCCAAGCCGGCGATCTCGGCTGGCGCTTTCGATCCCTGGGCGCAACAAATGCGTGAGATCGCGCGCGATCCGCGTGTTTTCTGCAAGCTCTCCGGCCTGGTGACCGAGGCGGGTTCCGATTGGACAGAAGCGCTGTTGCAGCCATACTTTGACCTGCTGCTCGATGCCTTCGGCCCGGCCCGCTTGATGTGGGGCAGCGATTGGCCGGTGGTCAATCTAGCCGGTGGCTATGATCGCTGGCATGCCGCGGCATCGACCTTGATCGACAGCTTGAGCGTTGCCGAACAGGATGCCGTTCTCGGCCAGACGGCCACGTCATTCTACCGGCTTTAATTCGACCGGGACGCCCCGGCGTCTTCAGCGTTACAGAAAGAGGTGCAGCTTGGATCGCTTGAAAGGGAAGAAAGCTTTATGCACGGCGGCGGCGCAAGGCATCGGCCGTGCGGTCGCCGAAGCCTTCGTGCGCGAAGGCGCCACGGTCATCGCCACCGATATCAACGAAGCCAAGCTGGCTGACCTCAAAGGCGCCACGACCCGGCGTCTCGACGTCACCGATGGTGCCGCCGTCGCCGCGCTGGCGGCTGAGCTGGGGCCGGTCGACATCCTTTTCAACTGCGCCGGCTATGTCCATCAGGGGACCATTCTGGACTGCAGCGAGAAGGACTGGGATTTCTCTTTCGATCTCAATGTGAAGGGCATGTATCGCATGATCCGCGCCTTCCTGCCGGCCATGCTGGATCAGGGCCACGGCTCGATCATCAACATGGCGTCGGTGGCATCGAGCTTGAAGGGCGTGCCCAATCGATGTGTCTATGCCGCCAGCAAGGCGGCGGTGATCGGCCTCACCAAATCGGTCGCCGCCGATTACGTGACCAGGGGCATCCGCTGCAACGCGATTTGCCCCGGCACCATTGAAAGCCCGTCACTGGACGATCGCATGAAGGCGCTGGGCGGCAATATCGCCGATGTTCGCGCCGGCTTCGTTGCGCGTCAGCCGATGGGGCGGCTTGGCACGCCGGCGGAAATCGCGCATCTTGCCGTCTATCTCGCCTCGGATGAAGCAAGCTTTACCACGGCGACGACACAAATCATCGATGGCGGCTGGGCCGCCTAACAGGAGCATCAGCATGAAGTTATTGCGTTATGGCATGCCTGGGCAGGAAAAGCCGGGTCTGCTCGACAGTCAGGGCAACATTCGCGACCTGTCTGCGACCGTCAAGGATATCGCCGGCGAGGTGTTGACTGATGCCGGTCTGCGGCTCTTGGCATCGCTCGATATCGAGAAGCTGCCGAAGGTCGCAGGCCATCCGCGGATCGGGCCCTGTGTCGGCCAGGTGGGTAAATTCATCTGCATCGGCCTCAATTATGCCGACCATGCGGCGGAATCAGGCCTGCCGGTGCCGCCGGAGCCGGTCGTCTTCATGAAGGCAACCAGCGCCATCATCGGCCCGAATGATCAGGTGGAAATTCCCCGTAAATCGGTGAAGACCGACTGGGAGGTGGAACTGGGTGTCGTCATTGGAAAACCCGCCAAATACATTTCCGAGGCGGAAGCGATGTCGCATGTCGCCGGCTATTGCATCGTCAACGATGTTTCAGAGCGCGAATTCCAGATCGAGCGCGCCGGCACCTGGGACAAGGGTAAGGGCTGCGATACCTTCGGCCCGATCGGCCCGTGGCTGGTGACGCGGGACGAAATCGCCGACCCGCAGAATCTCGATCTCTGGCTGTCCGTCGACGGCAAGAAGTACCAGAACGGCAATACCCGGACCATGGTCTATAAGGTGCCATTCCTGGTCTCCTATCTCAGCCAATTCATGAGCCTGCAGCCGGGCGATGTCATCTCGACCGGAACGCCGCCCGGTGTCGGCATGGGGCAGAAGCCGGCGCCGATCTATTTGAAGCCGGGTCAGGAAATGCATCTCGGGGTCGCCGGTCTCGGCGAGCAGCGCCAACGCACCGTCGCCGCCTAGCCATCGCCGCTGCGGCATGCGGTGCTCCAGATCCGGGGCACCGCACATCGCGGCAGCAGAAACGTCTTGTCATTCAAAACTAATATATTAGTATCTAAGTCTTGAATTTTCTTCTTCAGGGTTACCCATGGTCAAGATCCTCGCCAGCCGTCCCCGCGATATCCGCTTTCCGACTTCAGAGCATGCGGATGGCTCCGATGCGATGAATCTCGATCCGGACTACTCGGCTGCCTATGTGACGCTGGAGACTGACCGGCCGGGGCTCGAAGGCCATGGTCTGACCTTTACCCTCGGCAAGGGCAATGAGCTCTGCGTCGCGGCGATCGAGGCACTGTCTCCTATTGTGATCGGCCGGGATCTCCAGGACATCACGGCCGATATGGCGGGCTTCTGGCGCGAGATCACCAGCGCCAGCCAATTGCGCTGGGTTGGGCCAGAGAAGGGCGTCATCCATCTGGCGACGGCTGCCTTGGTCAACGCCGTCTGGGATCTCTGGGCGAAAGTGGCCGGCAAGCCGGTCTGGCGCTTGGTGGCCGATATGTCGCCGGAGGAATTTGTCAGCCTCATCGATTTCCGCTACATCACGGACGCGCTGACGAAAGAGGAGGCGTTGGTGATCTTGCGGGCCAACGCGCCGACCAAAGACAAGCGCATTGCCGAGCTGGAAGCAAAAGGCTTTCCGGCCTATACGACGTCAGCCGGCTGGCTCGGTTATCCGGACGACAAGGTGCGGCGCTTGTGCCGCGAGGCCATTGCAGCGGGGCTCAACTACATCAAGATCAAGGTCGGCCGCGATCTCGCGGACGACAAGCGGCGCTGCGCCATCGTGCGCGAGGAGATCGGCCCCGACCGCTTCCTGATGATCGATGCCAATCAGGTCTGGGATGTCGGTGAGGCGATTGACTGGGTGAAGGAACTCGCCCCCTATAAGCCGCTCTGGATCGAAGAACCGACCAGCCCAGATGATGTATTGGGGCATGCCAATATCCGCAAAGCAGTGAAGCCCCTGGGGATTGGGGTCGCAACCGGCGAGATGTGCCAGAACCGCGTCATCTTCAAGCAGCTGATGCAGCTGAATGCGATCGATTTCTGTCAGATCGATTCCTGCCGCCTCGGCGGGGTCAATGAAATCCTGGCGGTACTGCTGATGGCGAAGAAATTCGGCGTGCCGGTTTGCCCGCATGCCGGCGGTGTCGGGCTGTGCGAATATGTCCAGCACCTCGCCATGATCGACTATGTCTGCGTCTCGGCCAGCGTCGAAAATCGCGTGCTGGAATTCGTCGACCACCTGCATGAGCACTTCGTCGATCCGGTAGTGATACGCGATGGCCATTACATGCCGCCACGGCTACCCGGCTATAGCATCACCATGAAGCCGGCCAGCCTTGACGAATTTGAATATGGCAAGGGCAAGGCCTGGGCGGCGCGGTAATGCGCGTCACTGACAGCGCAATGCGTTGGCCTATAGACCAGACGATTATTCAAACATTTCTGCATGCTGCTGCAGCAGGATCGACAGCCGGTCATAGGCGTCGTCAAGATGGAAGGTGAGGGCCTTGACGGTGCGGTCGACATTGCGCCGCGCCATTGCCTCGACGATGGCAGTATGCTGTGCGACAGCTTTGTCTTCCTGATTCGGCAGCGGCGAGCTCAAATAGCGGACGCGGTCGAGTTGTGCCTTGGAACGGTTGATGATGCGCCATAGGCGGCTGAAGCCGCTCAATTCGCTAATCGTGCGATGGAACTGGTCATCATAGGTGATGAAGTCATCATGCCGCTGCTTGGCCGCAGCGCGCTCCTGCAGGGCGAGCAGATCGCGCAGCTTCTCGATCGCAGTATCGTCCACATGGGTGACGGCAAGCTTGATGCCCTCGATTTCCAGAGCGCGGCGGATCAGCCGGCCCTCTTCCAGCTGGTGCCGGTCGATCAGGGCGACATAAGTGCCTGATTGCGGCCGGATATTGATCAGGCGCTCATCAGCTAGCTGCCGGATCGCATCGCGCACAGGCGTGCGTGAAATGCCGAGCTGGTCGGTGATCTGCTTCTCGATGATAACCGAGCCCGGCGGCATACGCAGCGTGATGATGGCCTGCCGCAAGAGCCGATAGACCTGATCGGGAATGGGAGATGAGCGGTCGATTCGCGCATCTTCGGGCAGCACAGTGTGTTTATCCGTCATGGTGGCGGATTTTTGCGTCGTGCCCGGTTTGCTGGCAAGCGCCGATTTCTCAGACATGAACACAATCCGTGGCTGTCATGTAAATCCAGTTGACGGCTGCCTTATGAATACTAGTATATCAGATAAAGATCAACACTGCCCCGACCGTCCTTAGGCCGTCCATTAGGGCAGAGTTGCAAGAACAACGAAGTAGGCCCCCGCAATCCAAGCGGGGCGGTGTCACAGAGGGAGGCAAATAATGTCGTTATGCAGGAGCATGCTTGGGGCCGTAGTCGGCGTTCTGGCCAGCGGGGCGGCGGGATTGGTTGCGCCCGCGAGTGCCGGGCAGTTCGACGGCGTTACGGTCAATGTCATGACCTTCACCGGTCCCCAGATTGCCGAGCCGTTGCAGCGCCGCGCACCTGACTTCGAAAAGCTGACCGGCGCCAAGGTTAATGTCATTACCGTGCCGTTCTCGGATCTCTATCAGAAGCTGCTGACGGATTGGGCGAGCGGCACCAACAGCATCGATGCGGCGGTCTTTGCGCCGCAATGGATGTCCGACTATGTCACGCCGGGCTATCTGCTCGATCTCAGCGGCCGTATCGCGGCCGACAAGGATCTGCAAGAAGAGGACGTAGCGCCGTTCTTCCGCGACTTCTCGCAGAAGTTCAACGGCAAGGACTATATGGTGACCCTCGATGGCGACTTTCAGATGGTCTACTACCGAACGGATGTGCTGAAGGAGCTGGGCAAGGAGCCGCCGAAGACCTGGGACGATTACCTCGACATCGCCAAGGCCGCCAACGGCAAGGACATGAACGGCGACGGCAAGCCCGATTACGGTTCTTGCATCTCCAAGAAGCGCGGTGCCCAGGCCTATTGGGCAATCCTCTCGATCGCCGGCAATTACCTGCAGGCGCAGGGCACCAAACAAGGCATCTTCTTCGATGCCAGGGACATGAAGCCGCTTGTCAACAACGAGGCCTTCGCGGCGGCACTGAAAGTCTATCAGGAGAGCACGAAATACGGCCCCGCCGACGAGATCAATCTTGATGTCGGCGATACCCGCAAGCTCTTCACCTCCGGCCAATGCGCCCTTAGCCTCGATTGGGGCGATATCGGCACCCTGGCAATCGATCCCAAGGAATCGAAAGTGCAGGACAAGGTCGGTGCGGTCATCATACCGGGCAGCCGGCAGGTCCTCGATCGCAGCAGCGGAAAACTGGTCGCCTGCGACAAGCAGACCTGTCCCTATGCGGTCGACGGCGTCAATCATGCGCCTTTCGCGGCTTTTGGCGGCTGGTCGGGCGGCATCAACGCCAAGGCCAATGCAAAAGTGCAGGATGCTGCTTACGCCTTCTTCTCCTATATGAGCCAGCCGAAGCAATCGAATGAGGACGTGACGCTTGGCAAGACGGGCTTCAATCCGTATCGCATGTCCCAATTGAAGGATCTCACCTTGTGGAAGAAGGCGGGCATGAGCGAAGCGGCCGCCAAGAACTACTTGGGCGCGATCCAGCAAAGCCTCGACAACCCCAATATGGTCCTCGATCTGCGCATTCCCCAGAACCAACGCTACGAACAGGTTGCGCTTGATACGGCGGTTGCCCGTATGCTGGCCGGAGAGCTGTCGATAGAAGACACGATGAAGCAGATTGCTTCGGCCTGGGACGACGTTACTGAGGAAGTCGGCCGCGATTCGCAGTTGACGGCCTACAAGGCGACACTTGGCCAATAACTCTCAACCTGCGTCGCCGGTCATCCGGCCGGCGGCGCAGGCACATGCAGGCCGGCGGTTGGATCAGGAAGATCGAGATCATCTGATGCGGTTATCTTTCAGTGATTGGTTCGACCGGCAGGCCGATCGCCTGTTCATTTTACCGGCCGTTCTCATCCTGCTGGCGTTCTCGATCTTCCCGTTGTTGATTTCAGCTTATCTGGCGGTATCGCGATTCCAGTTGACGGCCGGCGGCTACCAGCTGCGGTTCATCGGCTGGCTGAATTTCAAGAAACTGCTCATCGGCGGCGAGCAATACCACTTCCTCGGCGTCTTCGCGCCGGTGCCATGGTATGGCTGGTTATTGGGGGCAGCCGTCGTTCTCCTACTGGCCCGCTCGCTCGCAAGCTACATCCGGTCCGGCAAGTCTACCGTCATCGGTCTCGTGGGTCGGGCCGTTACGACGATGGCAATCCTGGCACTCACGGTTCTCCTGGCGACGACAATCGGCGCCGGCGGGCAGCTTGGCAGCCTTTCCGTTACGGTGATCTATGTTGCCGTTGGCGTGACCTGCCAGTTTCTCACCGGCCTCGGCCTTGCCATGCTCTGTTCGCAGAATATCCGCTGCAGAAGCTTCTTTCGCGTTGTCTTCTTCCTGCCGCTGATGGTGACGCCCGTCGGCATCGCCTATACGTTTCGGATGTTGGCAGACATGACCCAGGGGCCTTTCGCCGGACTCTGGCGTCTGATCGGCCTCGGTGATCTTTCCTGGGCGTCGCAGGCCTGGTCGGCGCGCCTGGTGGTGATGGTGGGCGATACCTGGCAATGGACGCCTTTCATCTTCATCGTCCTGCTGGCGGCGATCGAGGGACAGTCACGAGAGCAGGTGGAGGCTGCTTCGCTCGACGGTGCCAGCTATTGGCAGATCTTTCGTGACGTCACCTGGCCGGAGATTGCCCCGGTCGCTTCCACGATCGTGCTGATCCGCGTCATCGAGGCTTTCAAGATCGTCGACCTGCCGAATGTCCTGACCAATGGTGGGCCCGGTATTGCCACGGAATCGCTGACGCTGCACTCCTTCATCAATTGGCGCGCCCTGGATCTCGGTGGCTCCGCCGCGGTTGCCTATATGCTGCTGATCGTTTCAACGGTCATCTGCGCGTCTTTCTTCAATTATGTCATGCAGCCGATGCGGAGCAGACGGCAATGAGCCGGTGGCGAGGCCTCTTTGAATCGCGGCGCTTCGGCGAGCTTGCGCCGATCCCGAAATTCATCTGCTACGCTTTACTGGCTCTTTGGAGCATCATCGTTCTCTTTCCGCTCTATTGGGTCTTGGTCACCTCTTTCAAGGAGCCGGTGGATGTCGCATATCCGCCGAAATTCCTGCCTTTCATCGATTTCCAGCCGTCCCTGCATGCTTGGCACTATATCTTCGTCGATCTCGGCAACGACACCTTCCGGCCTTACGCCAATTCGCTGATCGTCGCCAGCGTCAGCACCCTGCTGGCCGTGCTGATCGGCAGCATGGCGGCCTATGCGCTGTCGCGTATCGAATACAAACCGAAGCTTGGCTCCATCATCGGCTTCATCCTCCTGCTGGCGCTGGCGATCGTCGCGGTCGTGCACTGGCAGGTGGATTGGCGTCTGGCGGTGATCGTTGCCGTCGTTCTTTTCCTGCTCCTGCTGCGTGCCTTCGGACGGTACTTCAGGCGACATCTCGGCAATGGCGATATCCTCTTCTGGATCATTTCCCAACGCATCCTGCCGCCGGTGGTCGCCGCCATTCCCATCTACGTGATGTTCCAGAAGGTTGGCCTCCTCGATACTCATCTGGCATTGATCATCACCTATACCACGGTCAACCTCCCCATCGTCGTCTGGCTGATGTATGATTTCTTCGCCGCCATTCCGCGCGACCTGGAAGAAAGCGCCCAGCTGGACGGCGCCTCGCGCTACCGCATTTTTGTCGGTATCGTCCTGCCCTTGGCAAAGCCCGGCCTGATCGCCGCCTCGCTGCTGGTGTTGATCCTCGCCTGGAATGAATATCTATTGGCGCTCTTCCTCTCGACCGCCAAGGCGCAGACCATTCCGTTGCTGGTGGCGGCGCAGAACGCCACCCGGGGACCGCAATGGTGGTACATGTCGGTATTGATCATCATCATGATTGCGCCGGTCGTCGTACTAACCATCATCCTGCAAAAATACATCGCCAGGGGCCTGCTGCTTGGCGCGGTCAAAGGCTAGGGCATGATCTCGATGAAGGTATTGGCCGGATGACCGTGGTTCTCGATCACATCAGCAAATCTTTTGGCTTTCTGACGGTGTTGCATGAGCTCAGCCTGTCGGTGCAGGCCGGTGAGTTCATGGTGCTGCTGGGGCCCTCCGGCTGTGGCAAGACGACGGCCTTGCGCATGATCGCCGGGTTGGAGACGGTGACATCAGGCCGGATCGCGATCGACGGCAGGGATGTGACCGACGTGGCGCCGAAGAATCGCGACATCGCCATGGTGTTCCAGAGCTATGCGCTCTATCCGCATATGACGGTTGCAGAAAATATCGCCTATCCGCTGGTGATCCGCAGGGGGGCGCGGGCCGATATCGACCGCCAGGTGCGCGACGTCGCGGCGCAAGTGCAGCTCGACCCCTATCTCGATCGTTATCCGCGCCAGCTATCGGGGGGGCAGCGCCAGCGCGTTGCCTTGGCGCGGGCCATCATCCGGCGCCCAGCGGTGTTTCTGATGGATGAGCCGCTGTCAAATCTGGACGCGAAACTGCGTGGCCATATGCGGGCCGAATTGAAGCATATGCAGCATGCACTCGGCATCACCACGATCTATGTGACGCATGACCAGGTCGAAGCCATGACGCTGGCCCATCGCGTCGCCGTTTTGAACAAGGGCCGGCCGCAGCAGATTGATACGCCGCGCCAGATCTATGAAGATCCGGCCAATCTTTTCGTCGCCGGCTTCATCGGCTCGCCGCCGATGAATTTCGTCGACGGCGCATTGGCGGATGGGCTGTTCGAATGCGCGGCCGGCCGCCTGCCGACCGTGGTGCAATCCCACCAGGCCAAGGCCGTTCTCGGTATCCGGCCGGAGGATTGCCGTCTCACGGCGCCGGGCGAAGCCGGCAGCCTGCGCGCCACGATCTATTCGATCGAGCTGATTGGCGACCATGCCCTGCTCACCTGCCGGATCGGCGGGCAGTCGATTGCAGTCAAGGTGGAAAAGGATTTCAGCCGCGAGATCGGGGCCGAGATTGGAATCGCCGCTGCGCCGGAGCGGACCTATCTCTTCGACGCCGCAAGCGGCCAGCGTCTCCGCTGACCGCTTGCGCAATTTACGGTCGGGCTTGGTTCGCCGTCGCCTTACCCGGCGCGGAAACTCGCCCAAAGCAGCGTCAGCCCGAAGGCCGCGCCGGCCAGCAGGACCATGGAAAGATAGGCAGTTTCAATCGTCGTCATCGCGAATCTCCCGCTCGTAGAAGCGAAAAATGCGCAGCCGCCTGCATGGCGTCATTGATCCAGATCAAAAACTGGCCGGCAGGGTCGGGACCTTTTGCCCTGGCCAAACGACCAGGCTAAATGACTGAGGCTAAACGGCTGATGCTAGCGCTCGAACTGCAACGCGGAAGGCGGAACCTCGTCGGCGCCACTGGGAAGGGGCTTTGCCGGATCGGCCATCCAGCCGGCGATATCCGAAAAGACCGTCTGGGCATCAAGATCGCGCAGCAGGTAATGGTACCCCTGCGGATAGAGCCCGATCCTCAGCTCTGCGGATGGCAGCTTTGGCAGTTGTGCCAGGGCCATGCGGACGGATCGGTCGGCGAGGACCTGTTCCCGGCCGCCATAGAGCAGCAGGCAAGGGGGATAGCCGCGATCCGCGCGACCCAGAAGCGGCAAGGTGCGGTAGGCCTGGCTCATCAGACCCACCAGACCATAGGCGGAATCGATCCGCGTCTCCTTGATCACCAGGCGATCGCGACCCATCGCGCGCAGGGCTGCCGTATTGTCGGAAGCCTGTATGCGCACGCCGGTGGGGTAGACGGTCATCCAGGGAATGAGATGAGCGGCCCAATCAAGCACATGGCGGTTGAAGCTGCTTTGTGTCTCCCAGCCCCATAGGGCAGGCGAAACAAGGATCAGGCCATTGGCGTGGAGCGGCGGCGATTCCGCCGCTGCTGCCATCACCACCGACGCGCCCATGCTTTCGCCGAGTATGAAGAGCGGCTTGTCAGGATATTTGCGGTGAAGCAGATCGGTTGCCAGCTTCAGGTCAAGGATCATCTGCTCGTTGCCCGGCCAGATGCCGCGCTGCGGCGTCCTGCCGAAGCCGCGCTGGTCATAGGCATAGACGGCCATGCCGCGGCGCGCCAAGCCTTCGGCCGGATTGGTCATGCCCTTGGAATAATCGTTGAAACCATGGACTGCCAGAACGACGGCCTTGATCTCCTTGACCTTCAGCGAATCGTCGCGCGGCAGCCATTCACGCAGCGGCAGGTCCACGCCGTCGGGTGTGTGGATGGCGGTATTGCTCAGGCGTGGCTGATCAATCGGGGGGCCGATTTCCTGCAATCGCGGGGCGCAGGCGGAAAGCAGAAGAAAGGCGGACAAAAGCAGAGAAGCGGCGCGGTACCGGCAAGCCATTCATCAATCCTGTCTACGGTCTAACTTGTGGCGGATGCCATATATGCGTTCATCCGTTCGTCAGCATCGGCCCGGTTGGGTCTACCATTCACCTTGCCGACTTTGAACGGTCTCATGCGGCATCGCCTGCGAAAGAGCGGTTTGCACCGGTGGAAAAATAGCGGCTGGGCGGCACGCCCAGCGATTTCTTGAACATCGTGGTGAAGGCGGCAGGGCTTTCATAGCCGAGATCGAGCGCGACAGTGGTCACGGCATCGCCAAGGGCGAGGCGCCGCATGGCCACCAGCAGGCAGGCCTGCCGTGCCCAATGGGCGAAAGTCATGCCGGTTTCGCGCTTGAAGAAGCGGGTGAAGCTGCGGCGGCTCATGGCCAGCGCCTCGGCCCAATCGTCGATCGATTCACCAGCCAGCGGCCGTCGCAGAAATTTTTCGCAACGGCGGACGAGCTTTGCCTCGGTTGGAAAGGGCAGCGAAAGCGGCAGGCTGCGCAACTCCCGCAATTCCGCCAGGGCCAGTGACATGATCAGGCCGTCGCGTCCATCCTCATGGTAGTCGATCGGCAGTTCGACAGCCGCCAGCAGCAGCTCGCGCATCAGGCCGGAGATGGACAGGACCTGACAGGTATCGGGCATGTCCGTCGCTGCATCAGCGCGAATGTAAAGGCTTCGGGTCGTGACCGGCCCGATCATGCGGACGCTGTGAACGGTTCCGGCCGGGATCCACATCGCTTCCTGGGGCGGCACCACCCAGGCGCCGTGTTCGGTCCGCACCGTCATGACGCCCGATCCGGCATGCAGGAACTGGCCGCGGCTGTGATGGTGCGGCGAGATTTCGAAATCGTCCGGATAATCGTTGCCGAAGGCAAGGATGGGGCGGGGCGTTCCTTCGAGCTCTCGGATCAACCGGGCGTTTCGAACCATATCGGGCATACATAGCAATGAGGGGGATGCGAAATGGCCCAAACTATAAAATAATTGACCTGCTTTCGGAAGAAGGTCGTTCGCTTCTCCTTAATATCAGCAATTGCCGAAAACTATGGAGAGAATCATGGCTGATACAACGATGAACGTCGACCGCGGCGCTGCCGAGAGGACAGCCCTTGCTGTCCTCGTCGGTATCAGCTTCTGCCATTTGTTGAACGACATGTTGCAGTCGCTGTTGCCGGCGATTTATCCGATGATCAAGCAGGGTTTTGGCCTCAGTTTCAGTCAGGTCGGCCTCATCACGCTGGTCTTTCAGATCACCGCCTCGCTGCTGCAACCGCTCGTCGGTCTCTATACCGATCGCTCGCCGAAGAATTACGCCCTGCCGGTTGGCATGGCCTTCACCCTCAGCGGCCTGCTGCTGCTCTCGGTGGCGCCGAACTTCCCGCTGTTGCTCCTGGCCGCCGCGCTGGTGGGGACAGGCTCTTCGGTCTTCCATCCAGAATCGTCACGCGTCGCTCGTCTCGCATCGGGCGGTCGGCACGGCTTGGCGCAATCGCTGTTCCAGGTCGGGGGCAATCTGGGCTCGGCGGTCGGGCCGTTGGCCGCTGCCTTCCTCATTCTGCCGTATGGGCAATCCAGCGTTGCCTGGTTCTCGCTGGGCGCGCTGCTGGCGATCATCGTGCTGACGCGGATCGGCGCATGGTTCGGCGCCAACCGGAAAACCAAGGTCGCGTCGCGGCGGGCGGGCGCGGAGGTGACGCTGTCGCGCAAGCAGATCGGCGGCGCCATCGCCGTGCTCCTGGCGCTGATTTTCTCGAAGTATTTCTATCTCGCCAGCCTCACCAGCTATTACACCTTCTACCTGATCACGCGCTTCGGCGTCTCGGTACAGACGGCGCAGATCGACCTCTTCGTCTTCCTCGGCGCGACGGCGATCGGCACCATCGCCGGCGGTCCGATCGGCGATCGCATCGGCCGCAAGAAGGTGATCTGGGGCTCTATCCTGGGTGTCCTGCCGTTCACCCTCATCCTGCCTTACGCCTCGCTGTTCTGGACCGTGGTCCTGACGGTTCCCATCGGCCTCATCCTGGCCTCGGCCTTCTCTGCGATCGTGGTCTATGCCCAGGAGCTGATGCCGGGCCGGGTCGGCATGGTGGCAGGCCTGTTCTTCGGCTTTGCCTTCGGCATGGGTGGCGTGGGTGCTGCCGTGCTCGGCATGCTCGCGGACTGGACCGATATTGGCACCGTCTATCGCCTTTGTGCCTTCTTGCCGGCCATCGGCCTGCTGACGGCCTTTCTGCCGAATATCGAAACGGCACGGCAGCGCGCAGCCGCCCGCTGACCGGCGGCAACAGCCGGCGAATCGATGATCCGAATAATCACGGGAGCAGCCCTAACCGGCTGCTTCCGTTTGCTTTTTCCCCGGAGAGATACGGCTTGCAGTCGGCCGGGCAATCCGTTAGTTTCCGGCCCGCCCAAGCCGCGGAGAGGTGCCAGAGTGGCCGATTGGGGCAGTCTCGAAAACTGTTGTAGGTTTGCGCCTACCGTGGGTTCGAATCCCACCCTCTCCGCCATTTGACTGTCCAGGGCCTTCCTCAACACTCTCTTCTTTCTTGATTTTTCAGTGTTTTAGCGCTGAAATTCGTCCGTCCGCATCTCTCTAAATCCCGTCCAAGCGCAGGCATGTGGGGGTATTTTTGGGGGTACGGAAAACCAATTTGGGGGTACGCAATCGTAAGGAGCGATTCCCGTGCGGTTATCGGACACAGCGGTTCGCAAAGCCAAACCAAAGGAAGGGGATTACAAGCTTTCCGATGGTGCCGGCCTCTATCTTCTAGTGAAGGTGGCGGGGGCTAAACTCTGGCGCCTGAAATATAGATACGGCGGGAAAGAGCGTGTCCTTGCGCTCGGCAAATACCCTGAGGTCACGTTGGCAAAAGCCCGGCAAGGGCGAGACGATGCCAAGAAAGTTCTGGCAGCGGGCCAGGACCCAGTCGCCGAGCGCAAGCTCCAAGAAATTCTTGCGCAAGAAAATACGTTTGAAAGCGTCGCTCGGCGGTGGTTCGAAGTCACCAAATCAAAGTGGACCGAGGTTCACGCAGCTGATGTCATTCATAGTTTGGAGCGCGATGTTTTTCCCAAGATCGGACCCATGGCGATCACGTCAATTAAGCCACCGGTCGTTCTTGCTGCACTCCGGGAGATAGAGGCTCGGCCGGCGATTGAGACTGCGCGAAGGGTGCAGCAGCGTATATCGGCGGTGTTTGTTTTTGCGATTGCCTCTGGCGTCGGACATAGCGATCCCGCAGCGGTCGTTCGGCCGGCGCTCAAACCATTGCCCACTAAGACGCGTCAGCCCGCCGTACTGGACCTGAGTAAGGCGCGTGAGGTGCTACGTGCGGGTGAAACCCAGGTCGCACATCCGGTGACGAAACTGGCACTGCGATTCCTGGCGTTGACCGTTGTGCGCCCGGGCGTTCAACGGCGGACGCCATGGGTGGAACTCGATGACTTACGAGACAATGTCTGGCGCATCCCGGCGGCGCGCATGAAGTTAAGCATGCAAAATAAGCAAAACGACGCTTGGGATTTCTGGGTTCCGCTCTCAAAGCAAGCCCAGGATGTGTTGGCAGTCTTGCGCGTCCTAACGGGAAGGGGGCCGCTTGTGTTTCCTAATGCACGTCATGCTCATAAGCCGATGAGCGAAAACGCGATCGGTTATCTCCTTAACCGCGCAGGTTATCAAAGCCGGCAGGTGCCCCACGGTTGGCGCGCGACATTCTCGACGATCATGAATGAGACGTATCCGGCCGACCGGGCGATCATTGATCTGATGCTTGCCCATGTTCCTACCAACGAGGTGGAGGGAGCCTATAATCGCGCCCGCCACATTGAGCGCCGGACGGAGCTGGCGCAGCTCTGGGCCGATATGCTGTTGGAGGGCTTTCCGCCTGCCGATGACCTCGTCAACGGTCCTCGGCGCTGACTAAACGCGGCCGGCTCCGTTTCCAATCTTCGATTTCGCTCTCCCACCAGGCAACAGCTCCACCAAGGCTGACAGCCGATGGAAATCGCCTGGTCTTCATTAAGCGATAGATAGTGGATCGTCCTAGGCCGGTCTCACGGCGTACTTCTGGTAGGCGCAATAGCCGACCCCGCGCCTCCAGAATCTCGAGTGAGCTCGTCTTTTGAATAGCATCCATTGTCGTAACGCCTGGCTATTGCGGACAACTGGCGCGTCGAGGCTTGACCGGAACGCTTAGTGCTTTCGTTGCGCTACTTGTTGCATCATCTGAAGTTAGGCTTACAGCCCAATTGATCAATGCAGTCGCGATCGCATTGCCGGTAGTGGCGTAGAGCGGCGCACATATGAGGACATAACCGATCCAGGAGGCAACAGTGTGATATATGCGGCAGGGCTAGTAGATGCGCGAAACCCTGCGTACGTAACCTTGCTCGGCATAGGGGGTCTTTGCACGCGTGCCGCTAAAGTCGAACGCCCGAGTCATATCGAATAGCGTGGCCTCACGATCAAGGGCTTTTCTTGCGCGAAGATCCACGCCCAACTTGCCTTGGCTGTCTCGCGAAGGTCTCTCGTGCCAAGGCTGCTGCCGCATCTCTATCACTCTTGCGAACAGTACGAGAAGCGATAGCTTTAATCGCACTCCCAACGTCTTCCCGGCTTTGTTCGGAGGCAGCAGTTGCTGATCTCTCCGTGGCCGGACGCAGGTGCTCGCCACTTGAACGCACCGTACGGCTCTCAACATACTGGATAAGTTGCTGGAGCGTATAATAGATGCGTCTTTCAACGCGAACATGGTCGATACTGCACCGCAGACGTTCGGCCCTCACCGTCGATTTCGGAAGCCCTAAGAATTCTGCTGCGGCCGTCTCATCCAGCAATATGGGCTGGAATTTCGGTGTCATGCTGCGATCCTCATAACGGTGTTGTCTGGGGGCCGAGGGCTTCAGGGCCTACCAATTTTTTCAAGCCCTCTAGGCTGGCTGCACGAGGAAGCTGCTGCTTTGGCAGCACCGTCATGTCCGTGAGTGAGGCCATCGGCTGATCGAGCCGAATCCCGGTCAGATGAGATTGGATCTCCATCATGACCTCTTCAATTGCACTCACGGCGTCCGAAAGGAATGCAGGTTCATAAGGAGCGTAGATCGAGGTCGTGGCATTTGAACCTGATGGCAAATGGCCTAAAAACAAACTGATTTGCTCCGTGGGGACGCGCCTTTTCCGCATCTCGCGCGCCATGCCGTGTCGGATCGAATAGGGTGTGATCTTGTTATCAAGGCCGGCTGCCTGACGTGTCAGGCGCCACGTATATGAGATAGAGGTAATCGGTTTGCCTCGGCAGGTGACAAAAGGGGTGCCTGCCTGGGACATCTTCCGAAGCCAGGGAGCCAGCGACGGTGTAACCGGAAGTATTGGCCGAAATTTCTTGTTTTGCACACGGACAGGCGGGTTTAAATCGACTAACCCATGCGCATCATCGAACTGCTCTGGTGTAAGGTCGAGAATGGCCGCGGGTCTCGCCAATGTATTGGCTGCGATTAAGATAAACATCAGCATGTGCCGTGATCGGCACGATTCCAGGAGCTGACTGATATCCTTCGGCGAGGCTGGTCGTCCCATCGGCTCTCTGGCGCGCTTGGCTTCCGCAGTGAGCGTGCCAAAAATGTGCGGCACCGATGCGATTTCCTGCCATTTCAAGGCGCGATTAAGTGCTGCACGGCCGACGGAGAGGATCCTGTCAATCCCGCTAGCACCCGTCCCGCGTCCGGCGAGCCATTCTCGGAAGCGGCGTTGCTCGTGCGGTGTAAGGGCAGCTACAGAACGTTTGGTCCAGAACTCGTGCCAGTAGGACAGCCCAAGCTTTTGCGTCGTCGCACTCGCTAGGTATTGTGCATGATCGTTCCAGTAGTGGAGTAGAACGGCATCGATTAAAATTTCCGCTGGCGCCGCTAAGTGCGACCTTTCGTGTACGAGGACCCATGCCGCGAGACGCTGACTTGCCTCGCGAAAGTCAGCTGTGCGAAGGCTGACACGGCATGTCTGTCGCTTTCCTGGATCATACCAAGTCCGACACCATTGATTGTCCTCGCGGTCTTTTCTCGGCTTCTTGCTGAGCCAGTAGTCCCCGATCTGTCCAATTCGGCCTTCCGTTCTTCGCATGAACTCACCGTGCGCTTCTCGATATGCTGAGTCAGATTTTCGAAAGTGTGATTGATGTGCCATCCAATGCGAACTTATTCAATGCGACGGTGAATACGCGCCGTGGAACTTCATGGCCTCGGACGGCAAATTGGTAGCCTATGAAATAGACCTCGCCCAAGAGCTTTTTCGACGTATGCATGCAGGGTGTGAAATAGTTGTCCAGGACTGGGGCGGTATGCTGCCAGTCCCAAAAGCCGGGAAGTTCGATGCGATCATCGCCTCGACAGGTGTCATACCGTGTATGAGTTCGATATGTCGATCAGTAATCCAGTCAGGGCAAGCGCCTCACTGAACGCCAGTGGATGCATGGCGAACACCTTTGATAACGAACTTCGCCGATATTAGCGCATTTGCACCAAAAGTGATTTAGAGTGCGCGTTGCGTGCTGATCAACACTTTGATCGAGGCGCCATCGATTCACGCAGGCTGGCATAGAAGACGAAGTTCATTTTCCAGAACGCGGGCAAATGCTGCTTCCACCTGTGACAGGGGTGAAAAGGCGGGTGTTATCAAACTAAGTTCCAGATAAACCTCTGGCTGAAACCTCCGGTGGACGACTTCAGCGGGATCCGGAGCGAACGCTTCGTAGTTTCGAATGTTGATCGCGTCGACGAAGCCAACCATCCGCGTATTCCTGATCAGGGTAAATTGGGGTACGAACAGGTCACTGTAGAGCCGGACGTTCATCGGGCAATCCGCGTCGCGGAATTGCTTTTCGATTTCTTTGTACAACCGGTGGTCCGGGTTGATGATCGCCAGCTCCGTGTTCTGCAGGTCTTGCGGCGTAATCACTTTCTTTTCCGCCAGTGGATGTCCGGCGTCCATAAAGCAGCTTACGGGTAGACGGAAGGTTTCGACGTTAATGAAGGGATCCTCGGAGTACCATTCCGCGAGCCCGATCCCAGTCTGATGATTGGAAATCCAATTCACGACGTTGGGTGTCGGCCACGACATTACCGAGACTGTCACTGCGCTGTTATTTCCCATGAAGCGGTTGATCAGGGATGGAAGAAAAAATAGCGTGGGGCCTGGGATCGACAGGACGCGTAAATCGCCTACCCGCAAATTGCCATAGTCTTTCAGATGTCTTTGAGCGTCGTTGATCTGATCGAGCAGTGAGCGGGCGACATTTTTCAGGTATTTGGCCTCGGGCGTTGGCACAAGCCTCCCTTTGCGACGCTCAAAGAGAACGACACCGAATTCTCCTTCCAATGCTTTAATGATCTTGCTCACGGCGGGCTGCGTGACGCCGATTTCTTCGGCCGCTTGCGATACGAGCCCGCTGTCCATCACGGCGCTGAATGCCTTGAGCTGCCTTAGATCCATGGCACATCCCCTTTTGTTCTACTTTTTCCCCTAAATCCATAACTCGCAGGAATACACTAGGTCAAATTATGAATTTTACACACTACTAGTCCACGAGGATCATTGGTTGAAAGATACGGGGAGGGACGTGCGGGATGGACGGAAATGCGGTGATGGAGCCACGTGCCGTGAGGGACAGAAGTGTTTCCGACACCCGAAAGGGCGCACGGGTCGAGCTGAAAGATCTCTGCAAATATTACGGCGACTTCGTCGCTGCCGAAGCGGTTTCCCTCGACATTCGGGCAGGGGAGTTCATGACGTTCCTCGGGCCCAGCGGCTCAGGGAAGTCTACCACACTGATGATGATCGCCGGCTTTGCTATCCCTTCGGCCGGCGATGTGCTCCTGAACGGAACGTCGATCATCAGCCAGCCGGTCCATACGCGTAATATCGGCATGGTATTCCAGAACTACGCGCTTTTTCCTCATCTCAGTGTGGAGCGGAATGTCGCTTTCCCGCTGGAGATGCGCAAGCTTCCGCGGAGCGAGATCGCCAACAGAGTGAAGAAAGCCCTTCAGCTAGTGCGCCTGGAAGGGCTTGCTGAACGCCGCCCCAAGCAACTCTCCGGTGGGCAGCAGCAACGGGTGGCACTGGCGCGCGCACTGGTATTTGAGCCGCCTGTTCTGCTCCTGGATGAGCCGCTGGGCGCGTTGGACGCCAAACTGCGCGAAGAAATGAAATTCGAGCTGAAGCAGCTCCACCACAAGGTGGGAGCCACGATTCTCTTTGTGACGCATGATCAGGAAGAGGCGCTGACTCTCTCAGACCGGATTGCTGTTTTCAACGCCGGCCGGCTCGCCCAGGTTGGCACTCCCGAGGCGCTCTATAATGCTCCGGAAAGTCGTTTCGTCGCGGACTTCCTCGGTGAAACCAACCTGCTCGAAGCCAAGGTCGACGCCATCTGGGACCGGACTTGTGTGCTGAACATCGAAGGCGTCGGCGTCATGAAAGGCAATCTGCGCGACGGCTTCAAAAAGCCGTCGAACACCGCGTCTTATACGCTGCGGTTAGAGAGCGTGCTGTTGGGGAACGAAGCAGACGGCGCCGAAAACGTCTTTAACGGAATGATCGAGGATTTTCTGTTTGTCGGTAACGCGCGGAAATACCTGATCCGCCTCTCACCGAACGTGACAATCAGGGCGCGTGTGTCGACGCAACGACAGTCCGACGGATTTACCCCTGGAACGAAAATACGTGTCGGCTGGAACGCGGCCGACATGCTGTTGGTAGAAGCGAAGTAGCGCAAAGGTGTCGGCCCGGACACTTCAAAAACAACAATCGGGCAAAAACAAGGAGGGAAAATTGAACTACACAAGACGGAAACTTCTCAAAGACTCGGCTCTCTTTGGCGCGGCCTTGGGAGTTGGCAGCCTTCTCGGCAAATCGGCATCCGCACTGAATCTGTCATCGCTGGCCGGCAAGCGTATGACGTTTGCGTCATGGGGCGGCGCATTTCAGGACGCCGAGCGCAATGCCTGGTTCACACCCTTTGCAAAAGCCGCAGGTGTAACCCTTTCCGAGGACACCGACCCCAGCAACGCCAAAATCATCTCGATGGTGAAGGCTGGAAACGTCACCTGGGACATCTGCGACGTCGGGCTCGAGCAGGCTTTTTCCGTTGGCGAGCAGGGCTATCTTGAGCCGCTCGACTACGGCGTGATCGATACGACCGGCTTTCCCAAAGGATTCGTGACGAAGTACGGGATTGGCAACATCACCTGGTCGACGGTCCTGGCCTATCGCGAAGACGTCATCAAGGGCGACAAGCCGAGCTCGGTGGCGGACATCTGGGATACCAAGCGCTTCCCGGGCAAGCGGACGCTTCGTGACTATCCGCTCGACAACCTGCCCTGGGCTTTGATGGCCGCCGGCCTGAAGAAAGAGGAGATCTATCCTCTGACCGAAGAGAAGCTGACCACAGCATTCGCCAAGCTGGACGAGATCAAGAACGATGTGGTCTGGTGGACGGGTGGCGCGCAACCCGCTCAGTTGTTGTCGAGCAAGGAAGTCGCGCTGGCACAGGTCTGGAACGGCCGTCTCGGCAGCCTGATGGATGCGGGCATCCCCGTCGCGATCCAATGGGAAGGCGCGCAGATGCAAGCTGACGCCTGGGCAGTTCCCAAGAACGCGCCGAACAAGGAAGTCGCGATGGCGTTCATTGCCTGGGCCAGCCAGACGGCCAACAACGCGCGCATCTCTGCGGAAATCGCTTATGGGCCGGTAAACACGAATTCAATTCCCATGGCGTCGGACAAGTACAAGTCGCTCCTGCCGACGAGCCATTTCGACAAGCAGCTGATCTGCGACTTCAATTACTGGGGACCGAACTTCACCAAGGTTCTCGAACGCTGGCAAGAGTGGCGTCTGAGCTGATCGAATTCCACCCGGGCCCCATTTTCTCCCGGTGGGGCCCGATAGCTGCCGTCAAGGAACATCCAGATGATGGACGCGTCTGTCTATGCCCTCAATGCCGTTCAGTTCCGGCGCCTGCAACGCCGGGAGCAGCGGATTCAGATGAACTTCCTGGTGCCCTGCCTGCTGTTCTTGATTCTGTTTTTCTTCGTTCCTCTGGCGATGTTTCTGTCGAAGGCGTTCTTCGACCCCAACTTCACGACCGCGCATTTCGAGAAAGCTTTCACGCAACCGCTCTACCTGAATACGCTGATCAAGACGCTAAAGCTGTCGCTGACCACGACGATTGTCTGTGTCATCCTGGCCTATCCGGTCGCCTTTGCGATCACGCAGGCATCGGGAAAGCTCAAGACCGCGATCCTGATCACGATTCTGATCCCGTTCTGGACCAATATCCTCGTCCGGATGTTTGCCTGGTTGGCAATTCTGGGTCGCGACGGCGTGATCAATTCGAACCTGGTCGGTGTGGGCCTGATCGATGAGCCGCTTCCGCTGCTCTATAACTACTTTTCGGTCATACTGGGTATGACCCACTACATGCTGCCATTCATGATCCTGCCAATCTATTCCGTCATGGCCGCGATCCCTGCAAACCTGACCGATGCCGCAGCCAACCTCGGGGCCGCGCCGTTCCGGGCCTTCCTGCGCGTATTCCTGCCGCTCAGCCTTCCTGGCGTCGGAGCGGGTTGCCTGCTGGTCTTCATCCTCAGCCTTGGCTTCTACATCACTCCGGCGCTGATGGGCGGGCCTAAGGAGACGATGTTTGCACAGATCATCGAAATCCAGATCGATCAGATGCTGAATTGGGGTTTCGCCGCCGCCCTGTCCACGATCCTGCTGGTTCTGACGATTGTTCTCTATCTGGTTTACGAACGAATGCTTGGTATTGACCGAATCTATGGCAAGGAGGACCGCTAATGAGCAAGAAAGGCGCTCTGACCCTGCCGAAGGCGATTCTCTATCTCATCGTCTGTCTGGTTCTGTTTTTCCTGATCGTTCCTAATCTCATTGTTGTTCCGATTTCTTTCAATGAATCGTCGCTGCTCTTGTTCCCGCCGAAGGGCTTCTCACTGCAATGGTACTCCCGTTACTGGGAAATGCCGGGCTGGGTAGACGCAACTGTGACCAGTTTGGTGGTCGCTACAATGACAGCGATCGTATCTCTCGTGATTGGGGGCCTCGCCGCTTATGGTCTGGTGCGCGGCAGACCTACCGGAGGTAAGGCGCTTAACTCTCTGCTCATGCTGCCGATGATTATTCCTTCACTGGTGACGGCGATCGCTCTGTTCAACGTGCTGTCCTATCTCAGGCTGACGGGCACACTGGCGGGGTTCGTGATTGGTCATACCGTTGTTGCCCTGCCATTCGTTGTCACGATCATGAGCGCATCCTTACGTTCGATCGATCTCTCTGTCGAGAATGCTGCCCGCAATCTCGGTGCCAGCCGCCTTATGACGATCTGGCGCGTGACTTTGCCAATGGCAATACCCGGGCTGATTTCGTCGGGGCTCTTCGCCTTCCTGATCTCATTTGACGAGCTTCTGATCGCGCTTTTCATCTCGAGCCCAACTGTGGCGACTTTGCCCAAGAAGCTTTGGGATGGCATCCGTTTCGAGATCGAGCCAACTCTCGCCGCAGTGTCCACCCTGCTGGTGATGTTGAGCCTGTTCATTCTGGCGATGGCAGGCGTAGTTCAGTTAGTTTGGAGGAAATGTGGTAATAGACGACGCACTCAAAACCCGCGCACAGCCGCGTAGCGCCGCGGTCCTGCTTCGCCCTGTGAAGCCGATCACAGGGCGGATCTGGAAAGCTCGGCTCGGCATGGTTGATCTCGCCTCCGGCCTTACCGGCGAAGAGGAGATGCATGCCATCCTTCCCGAAGACGTACTCCTGCTGACGACGCGTGTGCTTAACAGCAACACTATTTCGCTTTCGGCGTTGTCCGAGATGCAGGAAGACATGGTGCGCGCGGTCGGCACGATCACCCCCGAAGAGCCGCTGGACGTCGTGATCTATTGCTGCACGTCAGGAACGATTGCCATCGGAGAAGACCGACTCCGCGAACTGATCCAATCGGTCCGACCCGGCGTGGCCTTCACCAACCCTTTCACCGCCGCCGTCGAGGCCTTGCGCCATATCGACGCGAGACGGGTGTCTCTTTTGGCTCCCTACACCGTCGAGGTGACGTCCTACATGCGCGACGCCTTTCAGCGCAAGGGCTTCGAGATTCCGTACGTGACCACCTACGGGCTTGAGCTCGATTCCGAGATTTGCCAGGTGTCACATGACGACATTCTTGCTACGGCACGTGAGCAGTGCGTTCAAGGCGTCGATGCGCTGTTCATCAGCTGTACCGGTCTGCGGGTCGTCAGTCTGATCGAAAAAATCGAGAAAACACTGGGTCTTCCCGTGGTTACCAGCAACCAGGCTATGGCCTGGCACGCCTTGCGGCTGGCTGGCTACAACCACAACCTGACCGGTTTCGGCCAGTTAGGTGACCTGATCCTGGACTAATACCTCAACACCTGAATAGGCACTTGCAGTGAACAAGCAACTTTTCCTTTCGCAGACTGTCTTTGAAAAGCGCCATCGCGAGATTCAGGCGGTCATGGCTTCCGTTGGCGCTGATCTTCTGCTCATCGATCAGCCCGAATTCATTTTTCACCTGATCGGCTATTCGATGTCCGAAGGTTTTCAACAATTCTGCTTGTTGCCCAGGCACGGGGTGCCGCTGATGATATTGCGCTGTGTCGATGAAGGCACCTGCCATGAATATGGCAATGTGGCGCCGGAAGACGTCGTTGGCTACCCGGACTGGGCTAACCCGGTTGAGCTTCTGAAAGCTGAGCTTTCCAGGCGATCGCTGGCACACGATACGATTGCGATTGACCGTGACTCCTACAACATGACTCTAAACCGCTTTGATGCCTTGCAGGCCGCGTTTCCGCGGTCGTCGTTTGTCGACATATCGCGCGCGTTGCGGGAAAAGCGGGCGATCAAGTCGGAAGAAGAGATTACCTATCTGAAAAGGGCATCGGAGATTGCTGACGACGGCATTCGCGCAATTCTCAGAGAATTCCGCAGCGGCCTCTCCGCCCGCGACTGTGTCGCGATGGCGGCAAAGCACATCATCCTCAGTGGCGGGGATGCCGGCGTCATAGGTCCCGTCACCCGGGCACTTGACGACAACAAGATGCATGCGCTGGTGGATGATGAGCCGCTTAAGGAAGGTGACCTGCTACATGTGGAGATGATTCCTCAGTACCGCGGTTACTCAGCCCGCCTGATGCGCCCGGTCTTTGTTGGGGAGCCGGATTATGAAACACGTGAACGTGCCGAACGTATTGTGGCTCTTCAGGATCACCAGATCGCAGCAATGAAGACTGGTGCGCGTGCCAGCGATGTGGACCAGCTCTTGCGCGACGGCATGCTGAAGTCCGGGCTGAAATCGAAGTATGAAAATATTTCAGGCTACAGCCTGGGTTACTATCAACAGTTCACGTGCCGGTCGAGTGACTTCACTTACGTGTTCCGCCCCGGCGATGACTGGGTGCTTCAGCGCAATATGGCTTTTCATATGTATACGGTCTCGAACGGTCTCGCGTTCAGCGAAACCGTGGTTGTGAGTGACGAAGGCGGCGTCCGATTGACTGAAGCGCCACGCAAACTTCTCAATGTGAACGGCTGAACCAATTTGCACGGCTGCCGGAGCATGGCTCTCTGAATCTCAGCTTTGTCAAAGATTAGATGTACCGTCCGGCAACGACAATTTCGCAAACTATCGACGACATTTGTTAACGGAACTGGTGTTGATGATCATCGTCGCCTGGTGATCTTACGACTCCTGCCAGAGAAAGAATTATAGCCGGCTGCGATTTTCAGAGCAGAGGCAGAAGCCGGCAACGACGAACAATCCTGAGGTAGCGAGCTTTTGCAGGACCTGCAACTGACCTTCCATCGTTTTGTAGATAGTATCGCCAGTCGCCCTGACGAATTGCAGTTGCGCGGGGCCATAGAAGATATCATATCAACGTTCGAACTCCGTACTTTCGCTTATCTGCTCATTTCATCGCCGGAAGTTCGTAATAGCGGCCTGATTTCAAACTATCCGCCTGCTTGGACAAAGTTCTATCTGGAGAACCATTACCAGGATCTGGATCCGGTCGTCCTGCATGCCACCCGGCATTCGCAGCCTTTCATCTGGGGGCCGGGTTTCACCGTTTCGGATGAAGTGGAGAGCGAAGGAGAGTTCTTTGATCTGGCCGCTCAATTCGGTCTTCGGCACGGCCTGACAATTCCGATTCGCGATGACTGCAATACGACTGCGGCTGTGACTTTCGCTGCTGATCGGCCGCTTGCAGCTTTCCAACGCTGTATCGAACTCCATCTGCCGCTCCTCTTGTTGATTTCTGCTCTTTTCCATCGCTCTGCCCGTCGGGCCCTGGGCCCGCTCCGGGTGGTTGGTGCCATCACATTGTCGGAGCGTGAGTACGAATGCCTGAACTGGGCATCGAAGGGGAAATCAGCTTGGGAAATCGGCCAGATTCTCGGGATATCGCGCCGGACCGCGGCCTTTCACCTCGATAATATGCGGGCGAAACTAGGTGTGCGCACCGTCAGGCAAGCCGTTGCCCACTTTGCAGCTGATAGAGGCTCTGTTTCCTGAGCGTGCTGTAGATCAGGTGCAAGCTGGGCAGCTGCACAGGCTTATTTTCCTCATCTGATCATCTTCAATCAACCAGCCATTCGGTTTGGTTGGAGATATCCATGATGCAGATGATTGTGCCGGGAAGGCGGCATGAATTTGAGGCGCAGCTTGATGAGATGTATCAGTTGCGCTACCGGGTTTTCAGGAACAGGCTTGGCTGGAATGTCGACGCACGCGACGGGAAAGAGATCGATGGCTTTGATGCTATAGGCCCGGTCTATCTGCTCCAGCAGGCTCATCATGGACATGTTCAGGGCTGCGTCCGGATGCTCCCCTGCTCGGGTCCGACCATGCTGACCGAAGTTTTCCCGATGCTTCTGGGGGCGAACCCGGCACCGGCAGGTCCCCGTATCTGGGAAAGCAGTCGCTTCGCGCTGGATGTGAGGTCTCACGATGTGAAGGCCGTTGGTGGTCTGACCATCGCGACCTATGAACTCTTCCTCGGTATGGTGGAGTTTGGCATTTCCTGGTCACTGACGCATATCGTGACCGTGACGGATCTGCGGATTGAACGCATTCTGCGCCGGGCAGGATGGCCGCTTTGTCGCATTCACGAACCAATGACCATTGATGGAATGATGGCGGTTGCCGGCTATCTCGAAATTTCCCTGGACGTACTCCGGGGGCTACGAGAAGCAAGCGGGTTAGCTGCTCCCGTTCTCTGGCAGCCGGCACTTCCCCTGTTTCATGCAGGATGCGGCAGAGCCGGTAGTCATCCGGAAGAATATGAAGGAGAGCCAGGTGAGGGTCATTCTTCGGAGAGGAAAATGCCTGGTCCGAGTTAGGCACTCCCGATGTCTAGCCAGACTCGTCCTTCTGAGGATGCCGGCAGGGGGAGCAGCGAATTTTCGTCGATGACGCGGCGCGATTGGGCCTGGGAGTTTCTGCGTCGCAATCCCGATTACCAGCACGACTGGCATCGTGCTGTCGCAACTGCTGACCCGGGGGCCACCAGCCCGGACCGGCAGGAGTTATCGGCAGACAACTCGAGGTTCCGCCGATGGGGGTTGATCTTTTGGTGGTAGGCCGGATCAGATTGCATGGAATGCGAGAATATTCTGGGATCCTGATATCTGCCCGCATGTCCTGAGGCTCTATGCGCGGCCGTGCGCAGCGGAGGCCGGCTCAGAGGTGGAAGTCGCGAGGCTTCCTGAACTTGCCGCTGTTCTCAGTTCAAATGCGCATCTGCACCATCTGCTGTTTCAGGAAGAACGCCGATTCTTTCAGGTGGTCTATGAAGGCGATCTCAACGCCTCTGTGAAGCTCCTGACCAGCATCGCTTTTGAGAAATGGCAATCGAAGCCGCAACTCAATGCGATCAGCTGCTTCATGGAGTTGTGCCGTTCAGGCAAACTTCGGATAAAATACTTTCCGGCCGAACCGCGCGGCATGCGCCTCGCGGCGGTTCTGCGGGCACTGGATTTGTCGCTCGGCGGCGCCTCGCATCGGCACATCGGTGAGGCGATCTACGGAATCGAGCGGATAGACCGGGATTGGAATGATCCTGGAGACCACCTCAAGGACAGGGTCAGACGTCTCGTGGTCAGAGGCAGGTCATTGATGGCAGGCGGATACCGCCAGCTTCTGAAATAAGTCCGATCATCCTGAAGGCCATCAGATTCAATCAGCTGTCAGAAAATAGTGCCTGCCGCCTTCGGTGAGCCATTTGGCGCGCCGTAGGTGACTGTTGACAATTTTTTCAGCGCGTTCCGGTTCGGCTCCTACATCAATATCGAATGCCTCACGAGCGAGGCGGGAGATGCTGTACCCCTCCGCGGTCCCATAAAGCAGCTGCAGATAGACCGCCATGTGGGCTTCGTCATAGGCAGTGAGGGCATCGACGGATGGGGCCTCATCCGTAAGAACGGTGTCTTCGCTGCGTCGTTTTGTGCCACGGGTCATGGCCACCTCCCTTAGATGACGAAGAGGCGGCCCAGCCTGATGGCCGGATGAGTGTATAAGAGGTTCATATGATTACCGCGTTTCCCTTAATCGAGTGGCCATCATAAGCGGCTGATGTTGGAATGTAGAGTATACTCCGTGGTTAAATGCTCATCAAGAAGCTGTCCTCTCGGATATGGATATCCGAGAGGACTTCGCCCGCAATTTGAGAAAGTATCGGCACCAGAGCAGCCTATCTCAAGAGGCCCTGGCGGACGCTGCTGGCGTCGATCGAACATATATTAGCGCCCTTGAGCGTGGCATTTATAGTGCGACCATAACCATGGTTGAGAAGCTAGCGGAAGTGCTTGGTATCGAACCACACGTCCTACTGATTAGGTCCAAGCCAGCTCGCAAAAAAGGTTAAATTGACCGCGCATTGTTACTCAAGCGGCAACCTGGCGCCTGGGCGAGTTCTGCTCGCCGCCGGATGATCGCGAACAGAACCCGCTAACATAGTTTCGAGCTACTGGCGTCGCCTCCTGACGCATCGCCCGCTGACGCGGGCTCCGGTGGCCATCGCGCGTCGTGCGCGATGGCGGCTTTGGTTATCTTTCCCGGTGGCGCGAGGTGGGCGGCGCTTCCGTCTAGGCCCGCCGCGGCAGGCCGCAACCCGGCGCTTCGCGCCAGGTCCTCCACTCCGTTCCGGCCCTTTGGGTGCAGCCCGCCTAATCGCCGGGCCTCTCTGGTCGCTTCTCGCCGCCCACCCCGCTTTCCGGGAAAGGGGCAGGGGATTTTGAACGGATGGAGGAGCGGCCATGGTGAGGCGCGGCAGGCATGGGAGCAGCGGTGAACAGCGGGATGATCTGTATGCGGAGGTAACTGGCCGAATTATCGCTGAGCTGGAAGCAGGTCAGTTTCCCTGGGTGCAGCCTTGGGGGAGTGCCAAAGCGGGGCTGGGTCTGCCAAAGAATGCCGCAACGGGCCGTGCCTATTCCGGCATCAATATTCTCATTCTCTGGGGGGCCGTCTTTGAGGGCGGCTACATCAGCCAGCATTGGTTGACCTTCCGGCAGGCCCTGGCCTTGGGCGGCACGGTCCGCAAGGGGGAGCGCGGGACGACGGTCTTTTACGCTGACCGCTTTATCCCGAAGGAAGCGGCCGCTCAAGCAGCCGAGACAGGTCAGCAAGCCGAGCCCGTCGCTTTCCTCAAGCGCTTCACGGTCTTCAATGCGGCGCAATGCGAAGGATTGCCGGAAGACAGGTTTGCGGCCCCACCTTTGCCGGAACGTGAGATCGTCCCGGAAGCAGAGGCCTTGATCGCGGCGACGGGGGCTGATTTTCGGATCGGGGGTGACCGCGCTTTCTATGTGCCATCGGCCGATTTCATCCAGGTGCCGCCGCAGCCTGCCTTCTTTGATCAGATCAACTATTACCGCACCTGTTTCCATGAACTCGGCCATTGGACCGGTCATCCGGCGCGGCTCGACCGTGATCTTGCAGGTGGCAGGGGATCGCATCCCTATGCCCGCGAGGAATTGGTGGCGGAACTTTCCAGCGCCTTCCTCTGCGCCACACTCGGGATCACGCCCACCGTCCGGCATGCGGATTATCTCGCCTCCTGGCTTGAGGTCTTGCGCGAAGACAACCGCGCCATCTTCCGGGCCGCCAGTCAGGCAAGCCGGGCCGCCGACTTCATCTTGGCTTGCCGCAAGACGACCGAGACGCAAGGAGAAGCAGCATGACGCGGAAGCTTCTTACCGACGAGCTGCACCAGCGGCTCCTGGTCAATGGGGCCGTGGGCCGTGAGGTCGATCATGTGCCGGTCGTCAGGATTTTCGACCCGGCAGGGGCGGCAACATGGCTTCTGACCGAATTGCTGCCCGCAGAGGAGGGCGCCGATCCGGACCTTCTCTTCGGCCTCTGCGATCTCGGCTTTGGGGTCCCGGAACTGGGCTATGTCAGCCTCGCGGAACTGGAGGCTGTCAAAGGCCGGCTTGGGATCGGCCTTGAGCGCGATCTCTTTTTTCAGGGTCGTTTTCCGCTCTCGGTCTATGCCGAAGCCGCACGCCGCCATGGGCGCATCATCGAAAGCGAAGCTGCTCTCATCGATGCCGCCCGGCGCCTCAATGTCTCCCGCCTTTCACCGCCACCGGACGAGTCCGGTACCAGCTGATCGCGCCATCCGGCGCATCCGCTCGGGCGACCGGGCGGCCATCCCGACCCCAAAGAAGGAGTAAAGTCATGGAACTCGCTCATATCGCTTTCGAGAATCTTTCTGTTTCCGCCACCAATATGCGCCAGGGGAAACGCGCCCCAGATATCGCCGATATTCTGCCCTCGATCCGCGCGCGCGGCGTCTTGGTGCCGTTGCTCGTTCGTCCTGTCGATGATGCCGATCATTTTGAGATCGTCGCCGGCCGACGCCGCTATTTCAGTGCGAAGGTAGTTCGGGAAGAACGGGGCGAGATTGATCCCTTGCCCTGCGCCATCATGGCACCGGGTGACGATGCGGCGGCGCTGGAAGCTTCGCTGATCGAGAACCTGGCCCGGCTTGATCCCGATCCCATGCGCCAATATGAGACCTTCGTTGGTTTGGTTCGCGAAGGCCGGGGATTAGGTGAGATCGCTACCACCTTCGGGCTGACCGAGACACAGGTGAAGCAGCGTCTGGCGCTCGGCAATCTTCTGCCGAAGATCAGGGAAGCTTACCGGGCGGAAGAAATCGATCCTGAAACTGTTCGCTATCTGACCCTGGCGACAAAGGCACAGCAGAAAGCATGGCTGGCGCTTTTTAGCGATGAAAAACAGTATGCACCTACAGGTCCCGAACTGAAGCGATGGCTCTTTGGCGGCCGCTCGATCTCAACCAAGGTCGCGCTCTTCCCGCTCGCCGACTATCCAGGCGACATCGTCACCGATCTCTTCGGCGACGAGGGATATTTTGTCGATTCAAGCCTTTTCTGGGCGCATCAGGATGTGGCAATTGAGGCAAAACGGCAGGCCTATCGCGATGCCGGCTGGAAGAGTGTCGAGGTCATGGTCCGAGGCGAAGCATTCCACAGCTGGGATCATGAAAAAGTTCAGAAGAAGCGGGGCGGCAAGGTTTTTATCGCCGCCGCCCATAACGGCGAGGTCCAGTGTTTCGAGGGCTATCTCAGCCGCAGGGGAGCCGCGAAACTACGGGACGCAAAGGATGCGGCGGCCGAACCCACCCCGGCCAACGCCCCGCGTCCGGAAGTGACCAGCAATCTGCAGGCCTATGTCGATCTTCATCGTCATGCCGCCGTCCGCTGCGTCCTCGCCGATCAGGGTGCCGTCGCCTTGCGGCTGCTGCTGGCACATCTGATTGCTGGCTCCGGCCCCTGGCAGCGATCGGTGGAACGCCCGCTCCACCGGGAAGACGGGATCACGGCGAGCCTCGCTACGTCGTCGGCAGACCGGGCCTTCCAGAAGGCCCACGCAGAAATAGCCCCGATCCTGGGGGAGCCTGAGGAGGCTGGTACCGTCCTCAAGCGGCACGGAGATCCTTACGAGACGGCGGCGGTTTTTCAGCGGCTCCTGTCACTGTCGGAGGATGACGTTCTGCGGGTGACCGGCATGGTTATAGCTGAAGCCTTGCTGCCGGCGACCCCCGTCGTCGAGATGCTGGGAACGCTGTTCAAGATCGACATGGCGGCGAGCTGGAAGCCTGATGAAGTCTTTTTCGATCTGATCCGGGACCGCGAGGTCCTGAATGCCATGCTGGCTGAAATAGCCGGTCCCGAGACAGCTGCAATACATATGCGCGACACCGCGAAACGGCAAAAAGAGATCATTTGGAATTACCTCAGCGGTGCCAATGGCCGCCCGAAAATTGAGCATTGGCTACCGCGCTGGATGGCGTTTCCCGCCGCGCAGTATACGGAACGGGGCGGCTTGCACGCTGTCGAACACCAGAAGCGGCTCGCCGAATTGGCATCGCAAGAGGCAGCCGAATCGGATAATAATTGTCCCGCGAAAGCCTGATGCCTAGCAGAATCACGGAACGGGCGGCGACGATGAGTTGCCGCCTGTTTCGTTTGACGCAGCCTCTATTGTGCGGGTGTTTTCGCGTGTCGAGGTACTGGATGACGGCGAAAGTGTCTTGCGTCTCCTGGCCGGCGGCGTGGCCCAGATTGGCATAGAGCTTCCGGGGACCGAATTCAGGGGCCGCCAGGCTCAGGCTCACATATTCCTTGCCCGAGGTTTCACCGGTCCGGACCCAGCCAGTGCCGATCTCGGTCCCCTGTGTCAGCACCCGGCAATCGGTAGATAGGCTCTTCTTTCAACATTGAAGCTGTCTCTGTCTGCGGCAAGCTATGTGCCTCTGCTGCCAACGCCACCGGCCTGACATGATGACATGAGGTCTGTGACAGCTCTTTCCTGCTCTCGGCCGGTGCCCATCCCTGCTTTGGGATGTGACCTATGGGCGGGACCGTTCCTTCTCAAAACCATCGCGGACGAAGTTTTTTCCCCGCGCGAGTGCCTCGCACTCCTCGCGCCGGCTGACGCCCAAAAAACGTCGCCGCTCAGGTCCTCCACGTCGTTTCGGCCCCACAAACGTGGGGTTCGGAAGGCCCGGTTCGCCCATGAACGGTCTCCCATCGCAGGGGATGGTCCCCGGCGAGAGACAAGGAGAAAGATCATGCCAGCCATCGGATATGTCACCAAACTCGCGACCGGCGGTTACAAGGGCCAGCTGAAAACCCTGACCATCCGCGCCGATATCGACCTCGTCTCTAATGCAATGAAGAATGGCGACAACCAGCCCGATTACCGGGTGCTGACACAGGGGATCGAGATCGGTGCCGCGTGGATCCGCACCGGCGAAACCTCAGGCAAGGAATATGTGAGCCTGAGCCTGGCAGCCCCTGAATTCGGGCCCCGGAAGCTCTATGCCAATCTGGGCCGGGCCGCTGGCCAGGATGACGAAGACACCTTCGCCGTCATCTGGAATCCCGCCGATTGACTACCCCCGGCGCCGCCTCCCAAGGCGGCGCCGGTACCTTTTCAGGCTCGGCTCCCATCGCGACGCTGCAGCTCATGATCCCAACGGTGACGGGTCCTGCAGCGGGGAAAGTCTGGACAATCCGGCGCCGGCGTAATGCCGGTCGGTCCCACCGGTCCGGGCCAAAGCATCAGCCGCCGCGTTGCTCTGATCAAGCGCTGCGGCGGCAAATGTCTTAGTGACAGTGGCCAGTTTCGCGCCCCTCCGGCGAAAACCGGGCAGGGTAGTTTTCGCCGGTCCCCGGCACGCCTTCGAAGGATCAACCTTGCTCCGGCACGGCCAATTGCGCCGTGGCCGTCTAAACAGGAAGCAAGGTGATTTCATGGATGATGAAGCCCAGAGAGCGGCCATGGCGAAGAAGGGGAGTCCCTTCTTGAGTACGGCCCAGGCGGCCTTCTATATCGGTCTCTCGCGCCGCACCCTTGAGAAAATGCGCACCCATGGCGGCGGCCCGAAATACCGCAAGCACGGCCGCTATGTCCGCTACCACATCAAGGACCTCGACGATTGGTCCGGCTCCCGGATGCATCAATCGACGGCGGAAGAGCAGGAGAAAGCGCGATGAAGCCGTTCTCCCGACATCGTCGCTTCCGTCGCCATCGCCGCCGGCCACGCCTCGTCATCGGCGTTTCGGCTGCGGCTTTGCTTGCGATCATTGCCTCCCTGACACCGTCGCCGCTCCTGATTTGGAACGCCAGTGCCAGTGCACCGATCGGGCTTTATGCCCGCGTCTCCGGTCGGCCAGAGCGCGGCGATCTGGCGCTCGCCTGGCTGCCAGCGGGCGCCCGCGAAATCGCTACGGAGCGCGGCTATCTTCCCCGCAATGTGCCGCTCGTGAAGCGTGTCGCAGGCCTCGCCGGAGACACGATTTGCGCGGAGGGCGTCACGGTATTTCTCAATGGAAAGCCGGTCGCGACCCGGCGTTCGAGTGACAACAAAGCGCGCCCGCTACCGTCTTGGGAAGGCTGTCGGGTACTGCTTCCAGGCGATGTCTTCCTTCTCACGGTCGATGCGCCAGACTCGTTCGATGGGCGTTACTTCGGGCCCGTCGGGCGGCGCCAGATCATTGGCCGATTGGTGCCGTTGTGGACAGAGTGAAGGTTCTCGCCGCCGCATTATCTGTCCTTTTATCCGTTACTGCGCAAGCCACCGGGGGCCACGATCAAGCCAAGCCGATGCCCGTCACGCCCGACAATCTGAAGGCTTGGAAGTTTGCTATTTCGGCTGCGTCACGGCGGTTTGGCGTGCCGGAAACCTGGATACGGGCCGTCATCCTGGCGGAAAGCGGCGGGCGTATCGCCATTGATGGCCAGCCGATCACGTCATCGGCAGGTGCCATGGGGCTCATGCAGGTGATGCCGGAAACCTATGCCGATATGCGTGAGAAATATGGGCTCGGCGTCGATCCATATGAGGTCACTGACAACATCATGGCAGGCGCTGCCTATCTCGCGGAGCTTTGCCGGCAGTTTGGATTTCCCGGGCTGTTTGCTGCTTACAATGCTGGTCCGGAACGCTATTTGCAGCATCTGGAAACGGGAGTTCCGCTGCCAGATGAGACGATTTTTTACATGCATGCGATCACTGTAACACTGGCCGAGGACCGCCAGATGGATGCGGCCTTACCTTCAAAATCCGTTCCACCAGCGTCGTCTTCGGCGGCAAAAAGTCCGCTGTTTTTTGTCACGAATGGCGACAAGTCCAGTGATCGGGCCGCCTCGATCTTCGTGCCGCTTGGATCATCGGATGTCTCTCATCAGTGAACGTTAGTGTATTTGAGCGGGAAGGGGCGATGGAATCGATCTCAAAATCCGTAAGGCAAGATAAAAGCTCCGTCTCCATGAGACGGCTAAGTCGTTGCCTGCACATCTTTCTTCTTGGAGACAGCACACTCTCGCTTGGAGACTAATCGCCATAAGCTGTTGAGATAACAATCTCTCGTGGAGACGCCTTGTCACCTGCGCTGATGCGATGATTGCCTGTCGGAGGATCGACAACCGGGTACTCCAATGAAGCGTGACGATGACTTTGAACCGAAGCTCGGTAAGCCGCGATCGGTTGGCGGCAAACGTGGCCGCAAATATTTGCACCGGGTTCTCCAGGCCGTAGCCCAGGCGGGCGGACGGTCGATTTCATCTGCCTCAGCAAAGCGTTCATCATTTTCGGGAGTCAGGATTGGCCGTGGCGCCAGCCTTGGTCGTGTCCTTGCATCACGTGACCAATATGCTGCCTTCCGGGGGCGGCGCGTTGTCGTCAAATCCCGCTTCGTCGAGCTCGGCGGCAAAGGTGTCGATGCAGCCAAAGCACATCTTCGCTACATCCAGCGGGACGGCGTCACAAGAGAGGGAGCGCCTGGCGAGCTCTATAGCGCGGACCAGGACCGGGCTGATGGAAAAGCCTTCATCGAGCAGGCCCAAGGCGACCGCCATCAGTTTCGCTTCATTGTCGCGGCAGAAGACGGAGCCGAATACGAGGATTTGAAGCTGCTCACCCGCCGGCTGATGGCACAGATGGAACAGGATCTTGGGACGAAGCTCGATTGGGTCGCGGCGGATCATTTCAACACGGGCCATCCACACACCCATATCATCTTGCGGGGAAAGAATGAGCGGGGCAGGGACCTGATCATTGCCCGGGACTATATTTCCCACGGAATCCGGGAGCGCGCTGCAGAGTTGGTAACGCTGGACCTTGGGCCACGCACCAACCTGGAGATCGACAACCGCCTGCGTCAGGAGGTCGAGCAGGAGCGGCTGACCAGCATCGACCAGGCCCTCATCCGCGCCGCGGATGAACATGGCATGGTACAGGCTGCGGGCGGCAATTCCTTGCAGCAGTCGCTGCGGGTTGGTCGCCTGCAGAAACTCCAGAAGCTCGGCCTGGTCAATGACATGGGGTCCGGCTGGTGGCAGCTTACCGACGATATGGCGGATATGCTGCGCCGTATAGGCGAGCGCGGCGACATCGTGAAGGCGATACACCGGGATCTTGCCGACAAGGGTGTTCCGCGAAGTCCAGCCGAGTACCTAATTTACGACCCGTCGGGCTCCGGGGCGCGACCGATTATCGGCCGGCTCGTCAAGCGTGGTCTCGCGGAGGAACTTGAAGACCGCCACTACCTGCTCGTCGATGGGGTGGACGGCAGAATGCATTACATTGACGTCGGCAAGGGTGAAGGCGTCGAGCCCGTTCCTGAAGACGCCATTGTCCAGATAGTGCCGAAACGGACGGAACCGCGAACCGTTGACCGCACCATTGCGGCGGTCGCGGCCGCCAATGGCGGGCGATATGATATCGAGCTCCACCTCCGCCACGATCCGACCGCCAGCGCGACCTTTGCTGAAACCCATGTCCGGCGCCTGGAAGCGATGCGACGAGGTGCCAACCTGGTTCGGCGCCTGGCTGATGGCAGCTGGATCATCGAGCCAGATCACCTGGAGCGTGCAGTGACGTATGAACGCCAGCTCGCCAAAACGACCCCGATCTTGGTGCAGGTGCTTTCGCCCTTTTCGCTGGAGCGGCAGGTCGGTGCAGATGGCGTTACCTGGCTTGACCGGGAATTGGTTGCCGCAACCCATGTGGGATTGAGTGACGCAGGATTTGGTAAAGAGGTACGGGATGCGCAGAGCCGCCGGCGGCAATGGCTTATCGAACAGGATCTCGCGCATGAAGAAGAGGGCCGGCTAATCTTGCGCTCGAACCTGCTTGTGGCATTGCAGCGGCGAGAACTGAGCAGGGTCGGCGCGCAGTTTTCGAATGAGCTGGGTCTGCCTTTTGCTGAGTCAGTACCCGGCGAGCGGATCGAAGGGGTATATCGCAAGCCCGTGGACCTGGTCAGCGGACGGTTCGCGGTCATTGAGAGAAGTCGCGATTTTACACTCGTGCCCTGGCGTCCGGTCCTAGAGCGAAGTTTGGGGAAGGAGGTTTCCGGAGACGTGCGCGGTAAGGCCGTTTCCTGGACAATTAATCGAGGGCGAAGCGGGCCAAGCATTTCTTAATCGGCTTCCGGGGGCGTATTGGAGAGCGGTTAACATGTATATGGGGCTGATTTCTATTCTCCAGACTGTATGCAAGCTTCAAGACGCAGGCGAATGTTCAAAATCTGTCCACCAACGCATATGTGTTAAGAAATCGCTTGCCCTGGAACAGGGGCGCAAAATAAGGGTACTTGAAGTCATGATGTCCCGAATCGGCGACCCATCGTTTTTTGCTCGATTCCCAGCAGGCAAAATACATGTTACACATAGGAACATTAGCGCATTACAAACGCGCCGCGCATTTGGGGGAGTGAGATGACGCGGAGTGCTTCTGAATTAGCAGCTCTGACTCGCCTGTTTTCATCGGCTGTCTTCCAGGAGCTGGCCAAAAGGGGGCGGTCGGCGCTCTTCAAGCGTCTTTTGGGCCAAACAAATATAGCTAGCAGCTGCAGCGCCGATGCTACTGTTGCCGACGCATTCGACTCCGCCTTTAAGATCCTGCAGATCGCTGGCCAGCGCGACGAGTACGTTTATCGTGCGGCTGTGACCAAAAAGATCTTGATGGGCAAGCATTCCCTCCATACCGCGTCTATGCTCAACGAGTTTCGGGCGGGATCTTGCAAAGCTGACCTTGTGATTCTCAACGGTACAGCCACGGTCTATGAAATCAAGTCGGAGCGCGATTCCTTAGCTCGACTGGCTTCACAGATTGAAAGCTATAAGCGTGTTTTCGCGGCGGTGAACGTAATTGCTGGTGAGGCCCATATCGAAAGTATTCGTCGGATTCTGCCTGACGATGTCGGCATTATGTGTCTCTCCAAACGCTTTCGGATCTCGGTAATTCGTGACGCTGTGGATTGTGCGGAGCGCATTTGCCCGGTGACCGTTTTCGAATCATTGCGTTTGGCTGAGGCTGCAGCTGTGCTCGAAGCGCTCGATATTCAGGTGCCGTCGGTACCCAATACGCAGCGCCATAGTGCCATGCGCGCCTTGTTCGCTGAGCTCGACCCAGTCGCCCTGCACCGGGAGTTCGTCCGAACTTTGAAACGAACGCGCAATTTAGCTTCGCTTAGTGGCTTGGTTTCCAAGTTGCCAACGTCGCTTCACGCCGCTGCTCTGTCTGTCCCAATTCGTCGCGCCGATCATGCTCGCTTGGTAGAGGCTACTGCAACTCCGCTTACCGGAACTCTGGCCTGGGTGTAGAGCGCAATGTATCATCCCTATTTTCGCGGCAAACAATTTGAACTGATCACAATCCGCGAGACAGCCAAGCTTATGGCGGGTAGTGGGTTCACACCCATCATCGAACCCGTGAGGGAAGCGCTAGGCGGGTTGGAAAAGACCTTGAAGGCGATTTGCGACGCCAAGGGAAGCGCAATTGTGATCGTCAATCCGTACCACGGCGATCATCAGGAAGATGGCGGCAGCATCACCGAGCTTTTGAAAACGGGATACATTGGTAATGATGCGATCTCGGCTGGCATCTTGCTTCGCGGCGGCATGAGCCTTGCCGCCGCAATAGACGCATATGAGGCCCATCAACATCACAATCCCACCTTTGTTCATGTCGGGTTCGCTTCGCAAAAGGAACTGGCGAATTACCTTGGCGGAGACTTGGCCGCAACTCGTCACGTATTCGTTGAAGAGCATGCCAACACTCTTTATCGAAAGCATTTCGAAGGTAGTACACGCGTTCTTGTTCGTGATGGTTTCAAACGCCGGAAGAATGCCGAATATGCCAAAATCGCTGTCGAGGAATTCTCTGAGCTTCACCTGACCTACGGCGATATGAACATGGCTGGGTTTGGCGATTTTCTCATCGTCGGCGACAGCTATTCCGAGACAGGTGGCCCAGCCTATGCTGTAGCGATTCATCTGACCTTCATTGATCAGGATAAAGACGATGTGATGTGCATCTATCACTTCGTTTCGACGACAAACGACACGCCGACAGATCCCGCAGGCAAGTTTGCTCAGGCGTTGAAAAAGCTCATTCAGAAACTTGATAGCGGCACTTCAAAGCTACTTGAAACCGAGGCCATTCAGGAATTCCGAGAATTGCACGATAAAGGGCACTTCCCCGGTCTTGGTTATGTGAAGAAGCTCTCGATGAAGCACCATGTCGAGACCCTCGCTGACTACCTGACCTAAAATGGCACCGCATATCCGTATGTGTTGCCCGGAATGCTTTGATGATCGTGGTCTACGAGAACAAATCTTTCCATTTTTGGGCCCTGAGGTGGGCGAGTGTAGTTATTGTGGCACGCGTGAGGTCGGATTACTTGAACCACGCATGCTTGCTCCGTATTTCGAGCTTGTCGCTAACGTTTATGAGCCAAGTGATCACGGTCAGTCACTTGCGGAATGGATGAAAGAAGACTGGTGCCTTTTTTCTCATCCGGTGATGGACGTTGCACATACGAAGGAGCTTCTGTCCGATATTTTCGACGACGGCGAGATCGTGCGGTCATCGTTTGTGCCGTCCCCGAGCTACAAAAGCGAAGGGCTGATCCAGTGGCAGACCTTGCGCGACGAGATGATGTACCGGAACCGTTGGTTCCTAGATATGAATCTCGATACCGACCGTCTGCGTCAATTGCTTAACCACCTTCCGGCTTCTGGGCTTCCGAATCTTTGGTATCGTGCTCGAATTCGTTCCAGCGATGAGGCTTATACTATCGAACAGATGGGAGCGCCCCCCAAGCGGCTAGCCTCTCACGGTAGGGCGAATCCGGCGGGAATTCCGTATCTTTATCTTGGGTCGAAGCCCGAGACTGCGGTAGCGGAAATACGACCACATACTGGTGAGGCAGCCTGCGTCGCCGATTTCACTATTCCACAAATCCAGGCCGTTGACCTGCGCAACCCGCGCCGCTTGGTATCACCGTTTATCCTCCAAGATGCTAGTGCGATCGGACAGCTACGTGCTGATCTCCCATTTCTGGAGCGACTGGGCGAAGAACTGACCCGACCAGTGCTGCCATCTGGCGCTGCGATAGACTATATCCCGAGCCAATACCTTTGCGAGTTTATCAAGAAAAGCGGCTTTGACGGTGTCGTCTACCGTAGCTCCGTAAGTGACGGCATCAACCTGGCGCTATTCGATCCTGCGAAGGCGGTAGGGGGATCTGTCGCATCATACGCGGTATCGAAGGTATCTGTTGAGGTTCAGCGCTCGTAGCCATTAGCGTAGAATCCACGCGGCCCTCAAACGCTCGAGTACGAGTTTAGAGGAAGTAGCGGGTTTAGGTGGGCCCTCTGGCATAGAGCAGTGCGGGGTCATAACACCATCATTCAGCTTTCACTGTGATCCATATATTGCCTTCAGCTGGGCTCCTGGAGCGCTAGAAGGCAATGTCAGCGTAGATAGAGGTGATTCACCTCGCACGCGTTTCGCTGAATCCTGTCTCTGCTCCCGTCACCCGGGAAATCTCCATCGAGACAGAGATCGTGACTCCGACAAAGCTTCTCATCGGCCAGATTTTGGTCGTTTTCATCATCGTCCTGTTCGGTGTCTGGATCGCGACACAATGGTGCGCAGGTTCTCTTGGCAATCAAGCAAGATTGGGTACCGCTTGGTTCAATATTCTCGGAGTGCCCGTCTATTGCCCCTGGCGGCTTTTCGAGTGGTGGTATGCCTTTGATGCCTACGCGCCCAGCGTTTTCAATCGCGCTGGCGGAATCGCAGCTTCAAGCGGCTTGGCAGGCTGCGCCGTCGCTGTCATCGGCTCTCTGTGGCGGGCTCGGCAAACGAGGCTCGTCACGACCTATGGCTCGTCACGTTGGGCTTCAACACGTGAAATACTGAATGCCAAACTATTTTTTCCGACGGGTGTGTTCCTCGGTCAATATGGCTACCGCTACCTTCGCCATGATGGGCCCGAACACGTCATGGCCTTTGCTCCGACCCGGAGCGGGAAGGGTGTCGGGCTTGTTGTCCCAACTCTGCTGTCCTGGGCCGGCTCGGCCGTCATCCACGACATCAAGGGTGAGAACTGGCAGCTGACTGCTGGCTGGCGGGCTCGGTTCTCGCATTGCTTGCTCTTCAATCCGACCGATATCCGGTCCGCCCGATACAACCCTCTCCTCGAGGTCCGCAAAGGGCCCGATGAAGTGCGGGACGTTCAGAACATCGCCGACATCCTGGTCGATCCCGAAGGTGCCTTGGAACGCCGGTCGCATTGGGAGAAGACCAGCCACTCGCTGCTGGTCGGCGCTATCCTGCATGTCCTCTATGCCGAGGAAGAGAAGACATTGGCGAGGGTCGCCACTATCCTCTCGGATCCCCAGCGCAGCTTTGCCCATACATTGGCTCGGATGATGGGAACGAACCATCTCGGCACCCAGGAACATCCCCAAGTTCATCCGGTGGTGGCCTCGGCCGCCCGGGAGGTTCTTAACAAGTCGGAGAACGAACGCAGCGGCGTGCTTTCAACGGCCATGTCTTTCCTCGGGCTTTACCGGGACCCGACGGTGGCAGCCACCACGGCAGCCTGCGACTGGCGGATTGCCGATCTTGTCGATGCGTCGCGGCCGGTCTCCCTCTATCTCGTTATCCCGCCCTCCGATATCTCGCGCACCAAGCCTTTGGTTCGGTTAGTTCTCAATCAGATCGGCCGGCGGCTAACGGAGCGGCTGGAGGGCGATCCCACTAAGCATCGGAAGCACCAGCTTTTGATGATGCTGGACGAGTTTCCAGCCCTGGGTCGGTTGGATTTCTTTGAGACGGCACTTGCCTTCATGGCGGGTTATGGGATCCGCGCCTATCTCATCGCCCAGTCCTTGAATCAGATCTCCAAGGCTTATGGCGAGAACAACGCCATCCTCGACAACTGCCATGTCCGGATTGCCTTCAGCAGCAATGATGAGCGGACCGCGAAGCGGATTTCCGATGCCCTCGGGACGGCGACGGAGCTTCGCGCCCAGCGGAACTATGCGGGACATCGCCTCGCCCCTTGGCTGAGTCACGTCATGGTCAGTCGGCAGGAGACGGCCAGGCCGTTGCTGACGCCGGGTGAGGTCATGCAGCTGCCGGCCACGGACGAGTTGGTGCTCGTTTCTGGCTTGCCGCCGATCCGGGCAAAGAAGCTCCGGTATTACGAAGACGTCAACTTTAAATCACGAATCCTGCCGGCACCCGAGCTCCAGGAGGGCTTGTATCTCGACCGGCCGGCACCGCGTCCCGATGACTGGAGCGGGACCGTCCGCGGGTTTCACCTGGGGCTCATCAGCTCAGGTGACGCAGGAACAGGGCTCCTCGAGGACGAAGGCGGTCTGCAGCAGCAACGCCATCCCGGTCTGTTCGACGGTGACTTGATCAAGGCAGATGCTGCCCGTGACGTGGGTGATCTCGGCCTCGATGACGAAACTGACCTGGCCGCCGATCAGAGCACGCTCGACTGGACACGAGGTGCCGGTGCGATCGGTCGCGCCCATGCCATGAACGAAGGTGAGCCAGGCCAGAAACCTTCCCAAGACCTCCTGCCGGATTTCTGAGGGCGGTCGTCATGGCAAAGCAATTCAAGATCCGGCAGCAGCTCTATCTGGCACCCGATCTCGCCGAGAAGCTGGAAGCCTTGGCGGCCAAGCCAGGAGCTTCCAAGTCCGCCATCCTGTCGGATGCGATCCAGGCCTGGCTGACGCGGCGCGGCAGCCATGAGCTTGATGAGCGATTTGGTTTGCGCCTGGACCGCATCAGTAATCAGCTCGGCCGGATCGAGCGGGACCAACAGATCCTGATGGAGAGTTTGGCGCTCTTTGTTCGCTATCAGCTCACCATCAACGCACCTCTGCCCGAACCGGATGCCGCCGGCCGTGCGGTGGGGCGTGACCGCTTCCAATCCTTCATCGACCAGGTCGGCCGGCATATCGCCGGCGGCAGCCGCAGCCTCGAGCGAACGTCGCCCGCAGAAACGTCGGGCAAGGAGAAGCCATGAGCATTTCCGCAGAAGCCCAGGAGCGGCGGCGGGCCATGTTGCGGACGGCCTTCGGTCCTGTCATCGCGTCTGCCCTCAATGATCCGCTGGTGACCGAGATCATGCTCAATCCGGACGGCGTACTTAGGCTCGATAAGCTGGGGCAGGGCAGGGTCGATACTGGTACCCGGCTGGATCCGGGCGAGGTCGAGCGGATCATCCGTATGGTTGCCTCCCACATCCGGGTCGAGGCCCATATGGCCAATCCCATCATCAGTGCCGAACTTCCCGCGCGCGAGGACGGGAAAGCAGGCGAACGGTTCGAAGGCATCCTGCCGCCGGTCTCGGTCGCACCCTGTTTTTCGATCCGGAAGCCTGCAATCCGGATCTACGGCCTGGACGACTATGTCGCCGATGGTGTGGTCTCCAGTTCCCAGGCCGATTTGCTTCGCCGTGTCGTGACCGAACGTCGCAATCTCCTGATTGCAGGTGGCACCAGCTCTGGCAAGACCACTCTTGCGAATGCCTTACTGGCTGAGATCGCCCGTGAGAATGAGCGGGTCATCCTGATCGAAGATACGAGGGAGCTCCGTTGTGCAGCACCCGATTGCGTGGCTCTGAGAACGCGGCCCGGCGTCGTCACTCTTGCGGATCTCGTCCGTTCGACGCTGCGGCTGCGACCAGACCGGATCATCGTCGGTGAGGTCCGCGGTGTCGAAGCCCTCGACATGCTGAAAGCCTGGAACACCGGGCACCCTGGCGGCATCGCCACCCTACATGCCAATTCCGCCCTGGCCGCACTTTACCGGCTAGAGCAGCTCATCGAGGAAGCCGTCAGCAGCGTTCCACGACTCCTCATCGCCGAGGCGATCGATATCGTTGTCTTCATCCAGGGCCGCGGTTCCGACCGGCGGGTGGAAACCATTGCCGAGGTGACCGGGCTCGATCCCGACGGCCATTACCAGCTCACCGATCTTTTCCATCCCGTCTGATTATCAATCGAAGGAGGTTTGCCATGCCTGTTGTCTCGTCCGTTCGAGCTCTCGGTCTCACCGTTTCGACCCTTGCGCTGTCACTTGTCATCAGTGGTACTGCCCAGGCGGCTGGCTCCAACATGCCCTGGGAACAGCCCCTGCAGCAGATCCTGGATTCGGTGCAAGGACCGGTCGCCAAGATCATTGCCGTTATGATCATCATCGTGACGGGCCTCACCCTGGCCTTTGGCGAGACCTCGGGGGGATTCCGGCGATTGATCCAGATCGTCTTTGGCCTCTCCATCGCCTTTGCGGCTTCCAGCTTCTTCCTCTCCTTCTTCTCCTTTGGCGGCGGAGCGCTGGTCTCGTGAGCATGGAAACGCCCGGCTTCGAGGTGCCGCTGCATCGCTCCCTGACCGAACCCATCCTGCTCGGCGGGGCGCCCAGATCGATCGCTTTGCTGAATGGCACCGTGGCGGCGGCCTTGGGGCTCGGGCTTCAGCAGTTCCTGCCCGGGCTCCTCCTCTGGATTGCCGGGCATTCGCTGAGCGTCTTTGCGGCAAAACGGGATCCCGACTTTGCTGGAACGCTCTTGCGTCATCTCCGGCAGAAGGCCTGGCTCACATGCTGAACATCGGCGAATACCGGCGGAAAGCAGACCGGCTGGCGGATCATTTGCCCTGGGCGACGTTGGTCGCACCAGGCATCGTCCTCAATAAGGATGGCGGTTTCCAGCGCACCTTCCGCTTCCGGGGTCCCGACCTCGAAAGTGCTACCGAAGCGGAGCTAGTCGGCATCTCGGCTCGGCTCAACAATGTCCTGCGTCGGCTAGGCTCCGGCTGGGTACTTTTCTTCGAAGCCGACCGCGTGGAGTCGCAAAGCTATCCCACTTCAGTCTTTCCCGATCCGCTCTCGTGGTTGGTCGATGAGGAACGACGAGCGCGCTTCGATGGTGACGATCATTCTGTCGTTGCTCACGGTCACCGGGAGCACTTCGAGAGCGTCTATTACCTGACTCTCGCCTTTATGCCGGCTCCGGACAGGCAAGAGAGCACGGAACGACTGGTTCTGGAGCGCACAACCGGGGAAGTGGGGCGGGACTGGCGCCGGGAACTTGCCGACTTCGTGAGCGAGACCGACCGGGTACTCGATCTTCTCGCGAGCTTCCTGCCGCTGATCGAGCCATTGGATGATGCCGAGACCCTGACCTATCTCCATGGGACTGTCTCGGTGAAGCGGCATCCCGTTGCAATTCCCGCAACGCCGATCTATTTGGATGCTGTGCTGGTCGACACGGCGCTTAGCGGCGGCCTCGAGCCGATGTTGGGTGGCTGCCATCTGCGGACCCTGACCATTACGGGCTTTCCCACCCTGACCCGCCCCGGGATCCTGGATGCCCTCAACCACCTTGGCTTCCCCTATCGCTGGTCGAGCCGGTTCATTGCTCTCGATAAGGCCTTGGCGACGAGGACCCTGACATCGTTCCGGAGGCAATGGTTCAACAAAAGAAAGTCGATCGCGGCACTTCTCCGGGAGGTGCTTTACAACCAGCCTGCCCAGCTCATCGATTCCGATGCCGACAACAAGGTGGCGGATACGGATCTGGCGCTGCAGGCACTGGGTGGGGATGACGTCGCCTTTGGCTATCTCACGATCACCGTGACGGTCATGGATGCCGGTCGTCAGAAGGCAGCTGAGAAGCAGCGAGCCGTCGAGCAGGTCGTCAATGGCATGGGTTTCACCTGTAAGGCCGAAACCGTCAATGCTGTCGAAGCCTGGCTCGGATCCTTACCCGGGCACCTTTACGCCAATATCCGCCAGCCAATTGTCCATACCCTCAATCTCGCCCATCTTCTGCCGGTGTCGGCTGTCTGGGCCGGACCCAGCCGCAATGCGCATCTGGGTGCCCCGCCGCTTCTCTATGCGGAGACCAGCGGCTCAACGCCCTTCCGGTTATCGACCCATGTCGGTGACGTCGGCCACATGCTCGTGGTCGGGCCGACCGGTGCCGGCAAGTCGGTGCTCTTGGGCTTGCTTGCGCTGCAGTTCCGGCGATACAGCCAACCCCGAGTCTATATCTTCGACAAGGGCAACTCTGCCCGGGCGGCTGTGCTCGGCATGGGCGGCATCCATCATGAGCTGGGGATTGGCGGTTCGCTCGCTTTCCAGCCTTTGCGGGACATCGATGATCCGGCCGAGCGCAGCTGGGCGGCGGAGTGGCTTGGTGGATTGCTTGCCCATGAGAAAGTCGCGGTCACGCCTGAGGTCAAGGACGCGATCTGGTCGGCGCTCGGCAATCTGGCGACGGCGCCGGTTGAAGAGCGGACACTGACGGGGCTCTCGCTGCTGATCCAGTCGAATGTCCTGAAAGCCGCCCTCCAACCCTATACGCTGGAAGGGCCTTTCGGCCAGCTCCTAGATGCCGTCAGTCCTGGTCTTTCCGCTGGCGATCTCCAGTGTTTCGAGACTGAGGAGCTGATGCAGGAGCAGGGTGTCCTGCTGCCGGTGCTCACCTATCTCTTTCATGCACTCGAGAAGCGCTTCGACGGGCGGCCCACTCTCCTCATTCTGGATGAGGCATGGATTTTTCTCGACAATCCCTTCTTCGCCGCCCGCATCCGGGAATGGCTGAAAGTTCTCCGGAAAAAGAACGTGGCCGTCGTCTTTGCGACGCAATCATTGGCCGATATCGCCGCGAGCTCGATCGCCCCTGCCATTATCGAATCCTGTCCCCAACGCATCTTCCTTCCTAACGACAGGGCGATCGAACCGCAAATCAACGAGATCTATCGGCGTTTTGGCCTCAATGACCGTCAGATTGAGCTGATTGCGCGGGCCGTGCCGAAGCGGCAGTACTATCTGCAGTCCCGACAGGGCAACCGCCTCTTCGAACTGGGATTGGGGCCGATCGCGCTCGCTTTCTGCGGGGCATCCTCGGCCGACGACCAGAAGCGGATCAGCGAGGTGCTGACGGCGGCCGGCCCCACTGGTTTTGCCGCAGCCTGGCTCGGCTCCCGAAGTCTCGATTGGGCCGCTTTTCTCCTTCATCACTTCCCATCCCATAGAACGGAGGTCTCGTCATGAAACTTCGGCTCACCGGTTCGTTCCTGGCCCTTGCCGCTAGTCTTGTCCTGAGCCTTCCCGCCAATGAGGCGACGGCCAGTGGCTGGCCGGTCTTCGATGCCTCGAATTTTGCCCAGAACATTCTTGAGGCCGCACGGGCATTGGAGCAGATCAACAATCAGATCAAATCGCTTCAGAACGAGGCGGTCATGCTCCAGAACGAAGCGAAGAATCTCACAACTCTGGACCAGTCGTCACTTGCTGGCATCACCGGGGACCTGCAGCGGATCAGCGGTTTGATGACCCAAGCGCAGGGCATCAGCTTCGATGTCCAGGCGACCCAGACGATGTTCGACCGGTCCTTTCCAGTAAAGGAAGGGCAGGGGACAACCATCCCGACGATCGTATCGGAAGCGACCCAGCGCTGGCAGCTGGCGATGGAGGCCTTTCGTCAGAGCATGACCATGCAAAGCGCCATCGCCGAGACGGTTCAGTCCGATACGGCCAAGCTTGGCAGCCTCGTTGACGCCTCTCAGGGTGCCGTCGGCAATCTGCAGGTCAGCCAGGCGACCAACCAGCTTCTGGCATTGTCGATCAAGCAGCAGCTGCAGATCGAGAGCCTGATGGCGGCAAACACGCGGGCGGCCAGCCTCGATCAGGCCCGCAAGGCACAATCCGAGGAATCCGGTAAAGCGGCGCTGACCCGGTTTCTCGGTGACGGCACCGCCTACACGCCGGAATAGTTCGGGTCTCTTTCCCCATGGATGATCTCAACATCATTGACCGGTTCATGGCGACCTTCACCCGCTATATCGATAGCGGGTTCGGGCTCCTGAATGGCGAGGTCGCTTTCCTGACCTCGGTCTTGATCGGGATCGATATCACCCTGACCGGCCTCTTCTGGGCGCTGGATGGCGAGGGGCAGATCCTGATCCGGCTTGCCCGAAAGGTGCTCTATGTCGGAGTCTTCGCTTATATTATCGGCAACTTCCAGCTCCTCGCCGATATCGTTTACCGCTCTTTTGCGGGTCTTGGCCTCGAGATCGGCCAAAATGGTCTGACCGCTGCCGATCTTCTGAAGCCCGGCAAGCTCGCCTCGACCGGCTTTCAGGCGGCCTGGCCGCTGCTGCAGCAAGCCGGCACCATGATCGGCTTCACCAGTTTCTTCGACAATATCGTCACCGTCGTGATCCTGCTGCTTGCCTGGGCCGTCGTGGTACTCGCCTTCTTCATTCTGGCGATCCAGCTCTTCATCACGGTCGTCGAGTTCAAACTGACGAGCCTTGCCGGCTTTATCCTGGTTCCCTTTGCCCTTTGGAACAAGACGAGCTTCCTGGCCGAGCGGGTCCTCGGCAACGTCATCTCCTCTGGGATCAAGGTCATGATGCTGGCGGTTATCGTTGGTATCGGCTCCAGCTTCTTCAACGACTTCATCACGGCCCTCAAGGGTCAGGAGCCCGGCCTTGCCCAGACCATGTCGCTGGTGCTGGCAGCACTCACGCTCTTTGGTCTCGGCATCTTCGGCCCGGGCATTGCTGCGGGTCTTGTATCCGGCGCGCCGCAATTGGGGGCGGGAGCAGCCATTGGGACCGCAGGTGCCGCGGTTGGTGCAGCCATGCTTGGCGGCGGGGCGGCACTTGGTGCTGCTCGATTGATTGGAGGCGGCGGTCTGGCGGCCGTCCGGGCCGGGACATCACTCGGCTCTGCCGCTGCTACCGCCTATGGACTGGGCTCGGCAACCTCGACAGGTGGCGGCCTCTCTCAAGCGGGTGCTGGTCTTTCCGGCGTCGCGCGCGCCGGAGGCAATGCCGCGATGGGAGCAATGCGCGGTCTCAGCGGCAAAGCAACGACCGCACTATCAGAAAGCGTCGATGCGGGGCGGGCAGCAGGCTGGGAAGCAACCGGTGGTGACCCCGTGACGAAGTCCAGTTCCGGTTCAGGATCCGTTACCAGTGCGACACCACCTGATTGGGCGCGCCGGCTCCAGACGCAGCAACGCCACCAACAGCAGGCGCATGCGACTGCCCAGGCGATCAAAGAAGGCGACAGGCCGGGCGCTCCTGCCAATCCCGAACTCGACAGCCAGGAGGGATAATCCATGTATTTTCGCAGAAGCATTCAGCGTTATGGCCGGACACCAGAGCCGGTGACACCCTACCAACGCGCGGCCCAAGTCTGGGATGAGCGGATCGGCTCCGCGCGGGTTCAGGCACGGAACTGGCGCTTGATGTCCTTCCTGTCGCTCGCCTTAGCGAGTGGGCTTGCTGGCAGCCTCGTCTGGCAATCGACCCAGAGCCGTGTCGTGCCCTATGTGGTCGAGGTGGACAACCAAGGGGCCGTGCGCGCCGTTGGCCCAGCAGCGGAGGCTTACAAGCCGACTGAGGCGGAGGTGGCCTGGTATCTCGGCCGCTTCATCACCAATGTTCGCTCTCTCTCGCTGGATCCGATCCTGGTTCGGCAAAACTGGCTCCAGGCTTATGACTTTGCAACTGAGCAGGCGGCAACCTTTCTCAATGCCTATGCCCAGGCGAATGATCCCTTCAAAGCGGTCGGTGAGCGCAGTGTGGCTGTCGAGATCACCAGCGTCGTGCCGGTCACAGGTACGTCCTATCAGGTGAAATGGACGGAGCAGAGTTTTAAGGATGGCAATCCAGCTGGCACCGAAAATTGGACCGCGATCCTCACCATCGTCACGGATCCGCCGAAGACAGCCGAGGCGGTCCGCAAGAACCCACTCGGGCTCTATGTCGATGGCATTGCCTGGTCCCGTGAGCTCACGCCAAATCCCCGTCCCTGAAGGAGTTCTTCATGCGCATGATCCGTCGGTCTGTTCTCCTGTCTCTATCACTGCTGCTGGCTTCCTGTGCCGATAAGGCGCCGCCGCCGGCCATTACTTATGATGCGGCCGCTTTGAAGCCGGCCAAGCTCGAGTCTTCGCTGCCAAAGCCGGTCGAAATCGTTACGGTAGCGCAGCCTCTGCCATTGCCGGGGCAACTGCAGCCATTTCCAGATGCATCTCAAACTAAAGACACCCGCCTGCCGACGGAGCGGGTGGAGGCGGCGAATGCAGCCGCCCTTCAGGAACCAACGGCGCATGGTTATCTCAATGCCATCCAGGTCTTCCCCTTCACGGACGGGGCCCTTTATCGGCTCTATGCAGCACCAGAGCAGGTAACGGATATCGCCTTGCAGGCCGGCGAAGGTCTGATTGCTGTCTCGGCGGGCGACACGGTGCGCTGGGTGGTGGGCGATACGACCAGTGGCAGTGGTGCCTCGAAACAGGTGCATGTGCTGGTGAAGCCGGTCGCCCCGGATCTCAAGACAAATCTTGTTATCATGACGGACCGGCGCAGCTATCACCTTGCGCTGGAGAGCACTGAGCATACCTCGATGGCGGCGATTTCCTGGGTCTATCCGCGGGATGACCTCATTGCGCTGCAGGCGCAAAACAAGGAAGCACAGGTGGCGGAGCCGGTCGCCTCTGGTCTTGCCCTCGAAAATCTCCGGTTTCGTTACGAAATCACCGGCGATAGCCCGCCGTGGCGGCCATTGCGCGCTTTCGATGACGGCGCCAAGGTCTATATCGAGTTCCCAGAGCGGATCGATCAGGGCGAAGCACCACCGCTCTTTGTGGTCGGGCCGACCGGCGGCAACGAACTCGTCAATTACCGGATGCGACAGAACTACTACATTATCGACCGGCTCTTCGCCGCAGCGGAACTGCGGCTCGGCGAAGCGCCGCAGCAAGTGGTGCGGATCAGCCGGACGGATACGTCGTCGACCAAGAAAAGTGATTTACCAATTGTGCCGACTGTTCGGCCGGGGCGGTGATCATGACCGACCCGCAATTGCAGCCTCAGAAACTGGATCCTGAGGGCCTTGCTTTACGGGCGTCGCCACGGCCGGTGGTGCGTTTCAAGCGTCGCTTGCTGATCGGCATGGCGGCTCTTGGCAGTGCCGGCATCTTCGCCGTGACTTGGCTCGCACTGAAATCACCCTCGCTGCATCTGCCTTTGGGTGAAGACCGGTACAATGCGGAAAAGAAGCCGGTTGCAGATGGTCTCGCAAAACTTCCAGGTTCCTACGGGGACCTTGCGAAACCCGTTCCACAACTGGGACCGCCATTGCCGGGCGATCTCGGCCCACCCATTCTTGACCGGGAGAGGCAGCTTGGTCTGACGCCACCAGCGACCGGATCAGGCTTCCAGCCAAATCCGGAGGATGATACAGCTCGGGCTGAGCGGCTGCGTCTTGCACAGCAGGCAAGGCAGGCGCGGGAGGCTGCGGTGCTCTTTCAGCTCAGCCGGCATGAGGATGGAGCTGCACAGCCCGTTGCCAGGCAAGCCACCGCCGGAAACGATAATGGGAACACGGCTGATCCCAATCGTCTCAACCTTGATCCCGATAAGGATCCGAACAATCAGCAGCGGAAGCTGGATTTTCTGAACCAGCCGGCGGCAAGGAGTATCTATAACGACTTTGCTTTGCAAACGCCTGCGTCGCCCTATGAGGTACTGGCGGGGAGTGTTATTTCTGCGAGCTTGATCACCGGCATCAATGCCGATTTGCCGGGTGAGGTCATCGCTCAGGTGACAGAAAATGTCTATGACACGGGCACTGGCCAATTTCTGCTTATCCCACAGGGAAGCAGATTAATCGGCGCCTATGACAGCGTCGTCGCCTTTGGCCAGAACCGGGTGCTTGTCATTTGGCAGCGCCTGATCATGCCGGACGGATCTTCGATTCAGATCGAGAATCTGCCGGCGACCGATGCCGCGGGTTATGCCGGGCTTGAGGATGAGGTGGACTATCACACCTGGTCACTGCTGAAAGGAGTAGCTTTGGCGACGCTTACTGGCGTCGGCAGTGAGTTATCGATTGGCGGCGATGGCGATCTTATTCAGGCAATTCGGCAGTCGGCCCAACAGAATGCCTCGCAAGCGGGTCAGCAACTTGTCGGAAAAGATCTCAATCGCCAGCCGACCATCACCGTTCGGGCTGGATGGTCCTTGAAGGTGATCGTTCATAAGGATCTCGTCTTTCGGCCGTATCAAAGCTGAGGGAGCAACTATGCCCAATTTGAAACTCCGTAAACTTCCTGACCGGACCCCGATCAAATATACGATTGCCCTTATGCCGGAGTTGGGGTGCAAGCTAAAAGACTACGCAGCTCTATACCGACAAGAATATGGAGAATTGGAGGCAATTGAGACACTCATCCCTTACATGCTCGATGCATTCCTCGAAAGTGATCGAGACTTTATCAAGGCTCGTAAGACAAATGCTTCAACCGACCGGCCAGGTTCTCCGGGCAGGGGAAATAAATGGGTAACTCGCCCAGGCGTTCCGGGCGATCGCGTTTAAACGGCAGATTTACGAGACCGCCGAGGCGACAGCTCATGGAAGAGGTTTTTTCTGAAGGTAAGAGTTTGCATAGTATAGTGTGCAGTAAGCGATGCGTCCTGTACGTTCTAACAATGCCAAATCTAGGTCCGTCCGCTTGAAGTATTTGGAAGTCCCCAGCTATACTTCCTTCAATTGTGAAATGGGGGCTAACATTGAAAGTATTTATTTCGCATCAGCGGGCAGACACTGCTTTGGCTGCTGAATTGGCGCAGAGGCTAAAAGTCATGCACCGCATAGAATCGTATTTAGACGTGTTCGATGTGAACGCGGCTGGTACGGGAGACGCTCTCGCCGATCATGTTAAAGCTGAGATGGGCAACTGTACTCAACTTCTCGCTGTCGTATCGCAAGCGACACAGGGGTCGTGGTGGGTGCCATGGGAAATCGGAATAGCGACAGAGAAAGACTACCCCCTCGCGACCTATGTCGGTGGCGGAGCGGTGTCACTCCCAGATTATCTCCGAAAGTGGCCGTACCTCCAAACTCATGTTGATCTCGATCGTTATGCTGCTGCGTCCAAGGCTGCTGCGAATGATTTTGAAATAAAGAAGCGGCATTTAACCGAAGACGTTGCACGTATTCGGTCCACTAAAGAATTCCATAGAGTTCTTAAATCAAGCCTTGGCCAATGATCTTGTGACCTATAGCGCCGGTGCCGGCACCTAACGGAGATAGTGAATGCTCGCCCGTATGGGATGATCGCAATCAATGTCGGACGCTACGAAATTTTTTCGACGCGAACGAGGACTAGACGGTTGACCCCGCTGATCAGCGTGAGGCTAATATAATGGGCGCGATGTTCAAACTCGAACATTCAAATATTGTTGCTTACTTGACCTCTAATGAAGGGCGTGCGCCTAGAAGTCAAAAAAGTGACGTGCAGGATTTTCTAACAGTTCTCGAAGGTGGACCATCCCAATATCTAATCGCGGCGAAGGGTTACGAGGACTGGCCAGCGAAAATGGCAAGCAGAGCTGCAGACTGTCTTAGTATACTTCGGTCGAAATCGACTGCTTTCGAAGATACCATGCCGAGCGAGAGTGTGGCGGAAGTGCTCGCGCCGCTCAAGCAAAGCTTCGCGCATTTTGGGGTTTTCGCTCTGGCAGTGGGAGGCGGTTACGAGCTGAAAGAAGCCGCCATCGAGCTTTCGCGAATTCCCACTGGTGGTGTTCTGCTGGTGCTAATTCCTGACATGGCGAGGGCAGATGGGCGGTTTGAGATACTCGACCCGATGCCCGCATTCTCCGTGGCAATACACTCTGCCGCGGACTGGCCGGGTTTCTTATTCTGGACGAGAGGTGGCACAAGCACCTTCGTGCCTCTCAAAAAAATGGATAGCGTCGCTGGACGTATTGCAACGATAGCTAAGCCATCTGGAAAAAGATCCTTCTCACCAGCATCAGCTGATAAGAAGGACATCGAGCTCGAGGTTGCGAATTGGGCGCAGCGTGACAAATATCAGTACAAGCGTTTATTGCATCTGAGCGATCTGCATTTTGGGACGAGAGAAGCGACAGAAAACCAACCGCTGCTCGAAGCAGAACTCCGAGATGTTGTTCGAGCCGTCGACAGGGTCGTCATTACAGGCGATCTATTCGACACACCAAAACCTGATTATGCCACGATTTTTACCACGTTTCGAAACAACATCACTCATCTTGCAGGTGGGCGAGAGCCAATTGCTATTACTGGAAACCATGATCAACGCATCATGGGGATCTTGGGGGAGGATTATAAGCAGGTAGCTCGGATTGGATCGCAAAAGATTGTCGTGGACGATCAAATTCGAATGGTCTTTATCTGTTTCAATTCATCGATCGAAGGTTTCTTAGCGCGCGGCAAAATCACGCAAGCACAGTTCCGAGAAGTGGGAGCCGAATATAGAGCCCTTCTAAGTGCCCGAGAACATCTTCGAAATTATCTTCCTATCGTACTCGTTCATCATCATCCTTTTTCGTTTGATGTAGCGCCGGAAACTTGGGTGCAGCGAGCCCTTAGCCGAGTTGGCCTACGAGATGAAGCGACGTTGGAACTCGTAGATGCGCGTGAGCTTCATGATTGGTGTTTCGACTGGGAAATTCGAACGATATTGCATGGGCACAAGCACAAACCTCGATACATCGAGCGCGACATTCAACGGCACGACGACATCATGCCGCTCACTGCAATAGGATGTGGAAGTTCGCTGGGAGCAGAGGGACTACCCATGTCGTACAATCTGCTTGAATGGCAACCAGATGCGCGAAGGTGGGTTGCATCTTTCTTTCAGAGCGAAAACGGGGGAGCGTTTCGCGAAATCGCGACCTCAGTTTCGCCGACAAGGGCATCTCACTAGTGTAAAAAGATCCTCGAAGTGTCATTCAGCCAACGCGAGATCAACCAAAGTTCACTGAGCTGTGCCGATAGCCGTAAATGGGGGAAAGAATGGCTAACTTGAAAACGATATTTGTCGCATTTGCAATTGAGGACGAGAGACAACGAGACTTTCTCAAAGGTCAGTCGTTACATACCAATTCGCCATTCGAATATATCGATATGTCGGTCAAAGAGGCTTACGACGAGGAATGGAAGACAAAGGTTCGTACCCGCATTCGTCGTTCCGATGGTGTCATCGCACTAGTCAGTAAAAGCTCGCTAAATTCGAGCGGTCAAAAATGGGAGATTGCCTGCGCGAAGGCTGAAGGAAAGAAGGTGAGGGGTATTTGGGCTTATACCAGTGATCGCACCATTCTTGAAGGGGTGAATACTGTCGAATGGACATGGGCGAACATTGAGACCTTCATCAATAGTCTCTAAGGAGTATTGCGATGCGCAAGGCTCTTGTAGTCGGAGTGGATTATTATTCAACTGTCGAATCCCTGCATGGCTGCGTAAATGACGCCCATGCTGTGAAGACTATCTTAGAGCGAAACAGCGATGGAACAGTCAATTTCGATGTGAAATTGATGACTGCCACCGGCAGTACAGACCAGATCGACCGAAGGGCGCTTAGAGAATGCGTCCAAGAGCTTTTCCGTGACGACAGCGAAGTGGCACTTTTCTATTTCGCGGGGCATGGGTATATAGATGCTACCGGCGGATACCTCTGTGATAGCAAGTCGCAAGATGGCAATGATGGGGTGCCTCTTAATGATATTCTGAAATTCGCGAATAGTTCTCGTGCGAAGAATAAGATCATTATTCTCGACAGTTGCCACAGCGGAATCGCAGGAAACAGCGATAGCAGTACCCCGGTTGCTGAGTTGACAGAAGGGATGACGATTTTAACTGCATCAACAGCCGAACAGTATGCAAGTGAGGATGAGGGGACGGGCCTTTTCACAACTCTGCTTGTCGATGCATTAAGTGGGGCAGCAGGTAACTTAGTCGGTCAAGTCACACCAGGCAGCGTCTATGCTCACATAGATCAATCTCTCGGGTCGTGGCAACAGCGTCCGGTCTTTAAGACAAACGTGAAGAGATTTGTATCGCTGCGGAGTGTACAGCCACCTATTGGACTCTCGGACCTTCAAAAGCTTACGCGGCTGTTCCCTGATCCTGCGTTTGAATTCCAGCTCGACCCAACGTTCGAGCCTGAAAGGACAGGGAAGGAAGATCCGACGGTTCCTGCTCCATTGCCAAAGAACACCGAAGTCTTTGCCATACTTCAAAACTATAACCGCGTGAATCTTTTAGTGCCAATTGGGGCCCCGCATATGTGGCACGCGGCGATGCAAAGCAAACGCTGTAAGTTGACTGTATTGGGCGCGCACTATCATCGCCTTGTCAAAGATAGTCGCATTTGAGTTGTCCGCTGGAGTTGGGCAACGGGCTTGATGCTAGGCAAATCGAGCCGGGTGCTGCGGAACGATAATGCCAGCTATTTTCTACGGTAGGGCTAAAATCTCAGTTACTGGAAAATTGAAGACAGTCGCTGCCACAGCACCTCAGGAAGCGTAAATGGCCGAAGTTTTTGTCAGCAAACCAAACGCATTAACTTCTCAGCAGCTGACATGGTACTCGTTGCTTAGACAAAAACTAGGGGAGCGCGGGCTCAATCCCAGAACGTTGGGTGAAACCGATTTTCAAAACAGTCCGCCAATGACCGCTGTTATAGAACTTATGCGTCTATGCGACGGAGCTCTCATATTAGGTTTGAGCCAAACGTTTATCAAAGAAGGTCTTCATAAGCCTGGTACCGATAATGAGGTGCCGATGCGTGAGTCCTGCCTTCCGTCTCCGTGGAATCATATTGAAGCCGCAGTGGCATTCGCCCTAGGCCGGCCCACGCTCATCATTCGAGAACGAGGGATTTCCGGAGGTGTTTTCGACATGGGCATCACTGATCGTTTCATTCACCAGGCGGATCTCAACGCTGACTGGCTCTCGTCTCAGCAATTTCTTCAACCGTTCAATCTTTGGCACGAGGAGATCTTAACGCAGGCGCATTAGGTTCCATTGAAGAAACTAAAGGGAATACCTGATGCTTTCCGCTGGGTAAGCTCCGGCGGTGAAAGAAGGTCGCGATATCGACGACGCCGAAAAAGATCGGCAAACCGGTAATATCTGCTGACGGCCTCGCTGAGGAGGCCTTTGCCAGAAAGTCGCCCGTTGTTACAATTTGCGCCTACTGTCATCGATCTGATGACCTGCATCATATCCGTGGATGTTTCTTAGCATTGGCGGTCTCTGAGTTTGGGCACGCATTAGGCACGCAACCGGAGTTAACTGCTTGATATTGGGCTCAACTAGAATCACGAAGAATCAATTCATTTCCTTGATTTCCGCCGCGGTTCAGCCTTTTTGACACCGCTCATAACGGTATCCTTGAGGCTGCTTCATCCAGCCTGCAAGCGCCGATATTCGCGCGGAGTTCCTGGAGCGAATATCGGCGGACAATTGCCCTCAAATGCCACATTGCGTCGAGGATCTCGTTTCCGCTCCATCGCTCAGCGCTTCTCCGGTATGCTCGCTGCGCGACGCGTAGCTGCCACTCAGCCGATTGGGTCAACACTGGCATAGGTGATGACTTGGCTGTTAGCGTCCGGGCGCTAACAACGCCGCCGCGTGCGACGTGGCCTCAATGTTGCTCCACCGTAAGCGTCTTTCACAGGTCATGTCTCGGCTCGTAGATGGTAATGCCATGGCAGCAGTTCGTCGATGCAAGTGATAATACTCGCAGCGTCGATTCGCTCGAAAGGCGCGGGAGCCGAGCACTCATCCTAGTCCTTGCAGTCATGGAAAATCTTAATGTTGTAGATTTTCTTTGGCACATCAGCCACCGTGAAGCGCAAAATAACCGGCGAGGTCGCGGTCAGTGCTGGTTGGCCGCTATTCTGATGCACAATGCTCTTTTTATAACAAATAGACATATTCCGTTCAGACTGAATCGTGACTCGTGCGCTAGACGCGTCAATAGCTGTACCTGATTCCCAATCAACGATTGTTGAAACGCGCAAAGTGTCACCGTCCCAATATGATTGAATTGGGCCTTCATTATCTGGATAACCGGCCCACCTCTCATCGCTCCAGTCGAATGCCAGTGTTACTGACTGAGCGGACGCCTCGGCAGAAACAAGGAATATGCCGAAAACCAGGCAGCTGAAGCGGAGTTTGCGCATCGCGCCTTCCTTTTGATCGGTAAGCATCAGCCAGGTAAGGAAACCGATGCTATCACGCGGCAGATTTTAAGCCGACGGTTTCAGCATAGGCCCATGGCAGAAGATTGTCGATTTGGCTGTTGGAGTGCCCATTGACAATCTTGGTGATGACGTCGGCCAGATAGGCGTGGGGCTCGACGTCATTGAGCTTGCAGGTCTCGATGAGCGAAGCGATGACTGCCCAGTGCTCGCCGCCGCCGTCGGAGCCAGCGAAGAGCGCATTCTTGCGCGTGAGAGCGATTGGCCTGATGCTGCGCTCGACAACGTTAGAATCGATCTCAACGTGGCCATCGTCAAGAAAGCGCGTCAATCCTTCCCAGCGGGTGAGTGCATAGCGGATGGCCTCGGCCAGCTTGTGAATCAACGCCGAAGTGGTACCCTACTGCTGACCAGAGTCAAATTGCTGATATTATGATCACCAATTCTGTCTGGATGGGGGGCGATCGGCGCCGATCTGGACCCCATCACCTTCGGAATTTCCGTACTCACTTCAGCAGGTTAGATGGCTCTACGGTGGGGGTCTACTTCGGTGCTGGTTCACAGCCGAAAGCTAACGCTGCAGCTGGACCACCAAACCCAAGCGCTTCAAAAGCGCCATGCACCAACATTCTACTTGGATCATCTGATGGGGGCAGGCCACTCGATTTTACAGCGATGTACTATTGGACAACTGCCATTCCGATCGTTTCTGCTTCATGATTGACGAAGTCATGCCCCCATCGTCCCGCGAACTACGCGGTTCAGTCGAGACGTATCGGCGCTCGTACTCGGGAGTTGAGCCGATCAACTAGCCACAGCAGGCTACCGCGCCAAAAACCATAAAGTCGAGCCTGATGGCCACGGTAGAGCATAACGTGGCTGAATTGGGCCAGCCGGCCTCGAATGGTGACTCCGTTGAACAGACCGAACTTGCCAAGCGACCCGTAGGCATCATACTCCCCAAGCGACACCAGTGAGCCAAAGTCCCGGTAGGAAAAGTCGGGAATAGGTGTGCCGCGCTGCAGAGCTTTCGGCAGATGGCGAATGAGATGCCGGGCTTGCTGATGGGCGACTTGAGCTGTAGGAGGCAGCGGTCGCGCGGAGCCGGCAGGCGTCAAGCAAGCACAATCACCCACGGCATAAATGTTGGCATCCTGGACTGTCTGCAGCGACGGCAGGATTAACAATTGATTGCCGCGTGTCGTTTCCAGGCCATCAATATTGGCGAGGAAGTCTGGGGCCTTGACGCCTGCGGCCCAAACCTTCAGAGACGCATGCACTTTACAGCCGTCGCGGAGAACGAAGCTGTCGGCCTCTGCTGCACTGACACGCGTGTCTGTCATGACTTTAATTCCGAGCCCCTCGAGCTTTGCTCGCGTGGCCGAGGAAATGTCCTCAGGAAAGGCCGCCAACAACCGCGGCCCGCTCTCGATCAGCGTGATCGTTATTCGCTCAGCCAGTCCCAACGCGCCATAGGTGACAGCCGTCTCGACAAGCCGCACCAATTCGGCCGCCAGTTCCACCCCGGTCGCGCCGCCTCCGACGATGGCGATCGACAGCTCGGTATTGAAGGCCAGGCATTGGAGCATCCGCAGACGCACTTCGTGATTGAAGGCCTCCGCCTGTCGGCGTGTATCAATCATGAGGCAATGCTCCGCCACACCAGGTGTTCCGAAGTCGTTGGCCTTGCTACCAACAGCAATGATCAGCGCATCGTATCCGAGCCGTCGACCGGGCACGAGCAAACGGCCGTCGGGTCCATGTAACGGCGCGATCAATATCTCGCGCGCAGCCCTGTCGAGGTCACACAGTTCGCCCGGCTGATAAACAAAGCCCGCATCACGGGCCTGGGCTACGTAGGTTGTCTGCTGCTGGGATAGGTCACGCGTCCCGGCAGCGATGGTATGCAACATAGGCTTCCACACATGCGCTGACTCGCGATCGATAAGCGTAATCGTCGGTGTTGGCTGATTCCGGAGATGCTGCCCACGCCAGCGGCGGCCCAGAATGGTGGCGATCTCGAGCCCCGCGACTCCTCCGCCGACAATGACGATCCGCTTCTGTCCGCTATTCGCGTTCATAAGGTGCCCTTTGGCCTGCTATACGATTGGTATTGTCGGTGAGCTCGGCAATTTGAGTTGGCATCTCCCGCCAGTGATCGCGACATCTCGGCAAGGCGACCGAGCTTTTACAAAGCAGCTTATGTCTTCACCCCGATCCTAGATGCCTCTCCGGCCTTTTTGGTAGAACCGATTCCCAGGATCGCTCAGTCGCCTGCGACAAATACCAGACGTTGGCCGGCTCTACATGCCGTCGTATGCGATAGTTTCCAACATTTTCCTAGAGCGCGGGAAAAAGGAGATACCCGGTCGAGCATAGAAAGCATCAATGCGACCTTAGAAAGTTCAGCTGTCAGTTGCGCAACAAATACTTCCGCCATACAGATCAACGCTCGGAAGTGTTTAAAGCCAATGGACTCATCTGAGGGGGGTGGAAAACAGCTGTGTCGAGACTTGCGATGCCCCACGCGCTTTTTCATCGCTTTCCTTTCACAGGCTTTCGGACTTTCTTCGCCGGTGACTTCCGTGCCTTTGCCATCTTGGCCGGCGTCCTGACAACCTTTGCACGGCCCATCGCCACATCAATTATGTCTTTAAGCAATGCTTCGAGTTCGCCACCCGGTTCTTCGAGCATTGCCTCCACTCGAAGGACGTTACGAAAAATGCTTGCCCCGACTAAGCAAGCCGTCATAGCTACCGCCTGCACCTGACCCGCTACATCACCCTGGTTTTCAAGCGGTTCAATTACGTCGTTCATCAGCGAGGAGCGGATCAGAGGGATTGCCTCTGGGCTGAGCAAGGAGCGGATCAGGATGTCGAGCGGATCAATCAATCTAAGTCGCTGGTCCAGGCTCGGCTCGAACAGCCGTTTGGTCAGCTTGGTGGCAATATCGCCATCCTCTACCGTGATGAGATGGCGCGGCTCAAACGCGGCACTGACGACCTCCGAAAAGAGCTGTTCCTTTGAGCCAAACGAGCGATGCACATAGGCGACGTCGACACCTACATCGGCTGCGATATCTCGCAGCTTGGCATCCTCGTAAGAATGGTGAGCAAACCTCAAAATTGCGGCTTGGAGAATCCGATCACGAGTACTCGCGCTCTGGTCTTGGACCTTCAGTCTCTGAGGCACAGGTTGTTCCTATGATTTCTCAATGTCATTCCAGCACGATGCATTTTTTCCCCCATTCAGTCAACGAGTGTTGATTCAAATCAATATTTGCCTCGTGACAACTTCCTAAACTCAACCCGCTTGATGGTCACCTGCCATTTGCCACTCTCCTCGGACGCAAGTAGGAGGCCATCTTCCACATTTTAAAAGGTTGAACGCCCCTTATATATGGTCAACAATAGTTGACTTATGTATTTCCAACCCTTTTACTTCATCAGAACTTTTCGCCAGCTAACAAAAGAGGGGTTTCTTTATGTCAGTCGAAAAACCCGTTAAGCAATCAGCCACTGCGCCCGCAATCACGCCATTCACAGTTGATATGGAATGGGCGAAGCCATTTACAGATGCTCCCAGCAAGCTTATTGCAGAGCAACTCAATTTTGCCGCCCGGCGCCTACATGCGCAGGCCGACTTTCTTCAGAGTCTTGCTGACTTCCAGAACCCAGCTGAGCTATTCCAGCGACAAACCAAATTCCTCCAAATCGCTGTTGAAGATTATTCGAACGAAGCGGCCAGGATATGGCGGGCGGCTCATGAAACCTCCCTCACCACTCAACCTCAGACTTAGCCATCGGCGTTTCTGTTTCAGTCGTCGCTATAACTAGGATGGAGCGCCGGGCGGCTACTCCGTCAATCATATTAATCCCGGTTGCTTTGGGGACTGGTAGATTTTCCGCGCAGGATCTATCCAAAAATCTCATGGACTTCGTGCTTGCTTAAATAGCCGGTCCCACATGATCTCATCGGAGTGGAAGATTTAATGTTCCTTGTTTGCATTTCGCGTGGTTCAAGAAAGCGGTCATATTGGCGGCGCATCCAAGACCATCTCGTTTCTTTGGAAGCGATTCGAAGATGAGCAAGAGGCAGATGAGCCCTTGGGTTCTGCCGCTAGTCCTCCTGGCCGTGGCGATAGCAGTCTATTACGGCTGGCAGAAGCTGAAGCCAACCGGCCTTCCCGATGGAATAGCCGGCAGCAATGGGCGTATTGAGGCCGTCGAAATCGACATTTCTGCAAAGATAGCTGGGCGAATCAGAGAGATCCTTGTTGATGAAGGTGATTTCGTCACCGCTGGGCAGGTTATCGCCTATATGGATACTGCGACATTAATGGCTGAACGGCGTGAATCCGACGCGCAGCTCCAGAGGGCGCAAATCTCCGTGGAAAGTGCGGAAAGTCTCGTGAAGCAACGCCAGGCAGAGCAGGTCGCAGCTGTGGCCGTTGTCGCCCAACGCGGAGCGGAACTTGACGCGGCTAATAGGAAGCTCGCGCGTTCATCCGAGTTGGCAAAGAATGATAATGTCTCGCGTCAGGTCCTAGACGACGATCGTGCGCGATCGGAAAGCGCGAAAGCAGCGGTTGCGGCGGCGCAAGCTGATGTAGCCGCGACCGAAGCAAGTATCAGCTCGGCGAAATCACAAGTCATCGATGCAAAGGCGGCAATCGAGGTCGCGCTGGCAACGATTCAGCGTATTGATGCTGATATAGATGACAGCGCTCTAAAGACACCGCGAGACGGCCGTGTGCAGTATCGAGTGGCTGAGCCCGGTGAAGTCCTGTCGGCCGGGGGCCGGGTACTGAACCTGGTGGATCTCGGTGACGTCTACATGACATTCTTCTTGCCAACCGAACAGGCCGGGCGTGTTGCCTACGGAGCCGAGGCCCGCATCGTTCTTGACGCGGCGCCTCAATATGTCATTCCCGCAGCCATTTCGTTTGTCGCTGATGTGGCTCAATTCACCCCCAAGACCGTAGAGACCGCGCAAGAACGGCAAAAGCTGACGTTTAGGATCAAAGCCCGGATACCGCTCGCACTGCTACGAAAATATATCCTGCAGGTCAAAACCGGCCTACCTGGCATGGCCTACGTGAAGCTGGATCCCAAGGCTGAGTGGCCACAGAACTTGCAGAGCACAATCGCGCCATGATCACGCCGCCTTCTGCTCCATCATCTGAAGAGGGTGTAGTAGCGTCGACGCCTTCCGTTGTCGAATTATCGGAGGTGAACCTCTCCTATGGCACGGCGCAGGCCTTGAGTGAGATCAGCCTCACTATCCCTGCCGGTTGCATGGTTGGGCTGATTGGTCCTGACGGCGTTGGCAAATCCAGTCTACTGTCGCTAATCGCTGGCGCGCATGCCATCCAGCAAGGACGGATCAAGGTGCTCAACGGCGACATGGCTGACGTGCGGCACAGACGAAAAGTATGTCCGCGAATCGCTTATATGCCACAGGGCCTGGGTAAGAACCTCTATCCGACGCTGTCGGTCTCTGAGAATGTCGATTTTTTTGGCCGCCTTTTTGGTCATGCAAAAGAAGAGCGTGAGCATCGTATTGCCGATCTTCTAAAGAGCACTGGGCTGGCACCCTTCGAAGATAGGCCTGCAGGTAAGCTGTCAGGCGGCATGAAACAAAAGCTAGGCCTTTGTTGCGCACTCATTCACGACCCCGATCTGCTCATTCTTGATGAGCCGACTACCGGTGTCGACCCGCTATCACGACGGCAGTTTTGGCAGCTGATCGACGAGATTCGAGCCGGTCGACCCGGCATGAGTGTATTGGTCGCAACCGCCTACATGGAAGAAGCGGCTCGATTTGACTGGCTGATTGCTATGAATGCCGGTCGCGTTCTGGCCCAAGGCAAGCTGCGAGATCTGCTGTTGCAGACAGGGTCTACCACACTCGACGGCGCCTTCATCGCACTCCTTCCAGAAGCTGAAAAGCTGGGCTATCGCCCTGTTGAGATCTCACCACGAAGCGTCAGCTCTTCGTCAGAGATCGCGATTGAAGCTGAGGGACTGACCATGTGCTTCGGTGACTTTGTCGCCGTTGACCATGTCAGCTTCCGCATCCCGCGTGGAGAGATTTTCGGCTTTCTCGGCTCGAATGGCTGCGGCAAAACAACTACGATGAAGATGCTGACTGGCTTGTTGCCGGCAAGTGAGGGCGAAGCCCGCTTATTCGGTCGCATTGTCGACCCGCACGACATGGAAACCCGATGTCATGTGGGTTACATGTCTCAAGCTTTCTCACTGTATTCCGAACTGACCGTCCGGCAGAATCTTGAATTGCATGCGCGCCTTTACCGGTTTCCGGCAGAGCGCATATCCGGACGCGTGGGGGAGATGGCACAGCACTTCGGATTGGAAAGTGTTATTGACAGTCTGCCAGATACACTGCCACTCGGTGTCCGACAGCGCCTGTCTCTCGCCGTTGCCATGATCCACGCGCCACAAGTGCTAATCCTGGACGAGCCAACCTCTGGAGTTGACCCTGTCGCTCGTGACGCGCTTTGGCAAATCTTGGTCGATCTCTCGCGGCGAGACAATGTAACGATCTTCATTTCCACCCATTTCATGAACGAGGCAGAGCGCTGCGATCGGATTTCGTTGATGCATGCAGGTAACGTCCTCGTCAGCGACACGCCCGCAAACATTGTCAAAAGCCGAAATGCCGAGTCGCTCGAAGAGGCCTTTATCGGCTATCTACAAGATGCTGTTGGAGATGCCGACGTTAGTCCCCCCACACCGCCCACTTCAGCCACGCTATCGAAGCATGAGGATCGAGAAAACCATCGCATCTTTGATCTTCGCCGCATGCTTAGCTATACGCGCAGAGAAAGCCTTGAGCTACGACGTGATCCGATACGTGCGACATTGGCATTAGTCGGCAGCCTAATCCTGATGATTGTCATGGGATATGGGGTTAATATTGATGTGAAAAATCTCCCCTTTGCAGTTCTCGATCTGGATCAAACGATCGTTAGCCAAAAATATGTAACCGATATCGCTGGGTCGAGCCGCTATTTCATCGAACGACCACCGATCATCGACTATGAAGACCTTGACCGGCGCATGCGTAGCGGCGAACTGAGCCTAGCCATCGAGATACCGCCACACTTTGGCAGAGATCTCGCACGGGGAAGAAAAGTTGAGGTCGCCGCCTGGATCGACGGCGCCATGCCGCAACGCGGTGAAACCATTCGCAGCTATGTGCAGGCTATGCATGCGCGTTGGCTTGCCGACCTGGATCGTCGATCCTCGCAGTCGACGGTCGCAGATGCATTCGATTTGGAGATCCGTTTTCGCTACAACCCGGATGTAGCAAGCCTGGTCGCGATGGTGCCTGCCGTCATCCCCCTGTTGCTCTTGCTCATTCCGGCCGTTTTGGCTGCCCTCAGCGTGGTCCGCGAAAAGGAACTTGGCTCTATCATCAACCTATACGTAACGCCAGTGACCCGGTTGGAGTTCCTGTTAGGGAAGCAGCTACCCTATATCGGCCTGGGAATGGCGAACTTTGTATTGCTGTTGGCGCTTGCAGTCTTTGTCTTTCGAGTCCCCTTTACCGGAAGCCTTCTCGCTCTCACAATGGGAACGCTGCTTTATGTAGCGGCGGCGACCGGAATGGGCTTATTCATTTCCACTTTCATGGAGAGCCAGATCGCGGCCCTATTTGGAACTGCCATATTGACGTTGCTTCCGGCTTCGCAATTTTCCGGCATGATCGATCCAGTTTCCTCACTCGAAGGCGTAGGAGCGCTCATTGGCAAGTTTTATCCAACGACTCATTACATCACAATCACACGTGGGACGTTTTCAAAGGCTCTGGAGACCGGCGATCTGCTCGGTTCGTTCATTCCTCTCGTGATTATAGTTCCTGTTTTGATTGGCTTCAGCGGCGCCCTCTTAAAGAAACAGGCGTGCTGAAGCATGCGAGCATCAAACATCTTACAACTGGGCGTCAAGGAATTGCGCGGTTTGCTGCGTGATCCGATCATGCTTGTCTTGATCGTCTATACCTTCTCTGTGTCAATCTACACAGCATCAACCGCGATCCCTGAGACCCTCAACAAAGCGCCGATCGCCATCGTGGACGAAGATGTGTCCGCACTCTCGTCGCGTATCCGTGGCGCTTTCTACCCTCCCTACTTTACGGTACCTAAGATCATCACGGCTTCCGAGATGGACAAGCGCATGGATGCTGGTCTCGATACTTTTGCGCTGGATATCCCGCCGAACTTTCAACGCGACCTGCTAGCCGGGCGCTCACCTGAAATTCAGCTCAACATTGATGCAACGCGGATGACACAGGCATTCAATGGCAGCGGCTACGTTCAAAGCATTGTATCGGGGGAAATCACCGCGTTTCTGCAACGCTATCGCTCCATCCCCTCATCACCGGTCGATCTGGTAATGCGCGCGCGCTTCAATACCGAACTCAACAAGTCCTGGTTCCAAGCAGTTATCAGTGTCATCGACAATATCACCATGTTGGCGATTGTCTTGACTGGCGCAGCTTTGATCCGCGAACGCGAACACGGCACAGTCGAGCACTTGCTGGTCATGCCGGTGTCACCTGCCGAAATCATGATCAGTAAAGTCTGGTCGATGGGCTTGGTCGTTCTTTTGGCTTCCGCCCTTTCAATTACCTTAGTGGTTCAAGGAGTCCTTGCCGTGCCCATTCAGGGCTCTGTTCCTCTTTTTCTATTCGGCGCGGCTTTGCACCTCTTTGCGACTACTAGCATGGGCATCTTTCTCGCCACTATCTCCGGCTCAATGCCGCAGTTCGGGCTTTTGTTAATGCTCGTGCTTCTGCCTCTGCAGATGCTTTCCGGCGGCCAGACCCCCCGCGAAAGCATGCCGGCATTCTTGCAAGACGTGATGCTCGCTGCGCCGAACACACATTTCGTCATGCTGGCTAAGTCGATTCTCTTCCGCGGCGCTGGACTTAACGTTGTTTGGCCCCAGTTGGCCTCCCTCATAGCAATCGGAACGATCCTTTTTATCTTCGCGTTGAACCGCTTCCGACGATCTCTCAAGTGAAGATCAGCCACATGGACTTCGCGCCAGGGTGCCGCTTGGTCACCTCAACAACTCCAACGCGTCGTCAGGCGTCACGACACGAAAGTGGTGGATCTGTCCAACATTTGAGAACATAGGGTGATCACGCTGCAAGGATGGAAGTTTCCTGCCGCAACGGCTTGAGATCAGCGCCGTCCGTCAGGGTCCAGATGTAGCCACCGGTGAGGCTGATGTGTTGCCAGCCAAGCGGGCTAATGTGCTTTAAGACGTCAGGCGGCGTCGGAATGTCCGCGCGATTGAGGGCGGCGAACGCCGGTTCGAGATATAGCGTGTTCCAGTAGACGATGGCATTGATCAGCAGGTTCAGTCCGAATGCCCGATAGAACTGCTCGAAGAGAGATCCTCAAGTACATGGGAGCAACGATAATGGTCGGTACGACCCCAGCCATCGCAGACGGAAAACATAACGATTGGCAGATTGCCGCGTCGGGCGAGACAGAGTTCAAATCCGACCCCGCAAGGCGTTTCGATGATCTGGCGAGAAGCGGAAAGTTATCGGGTATGCACGGAGTTGTCGCCTTGCACGGCGGTCGTATCGCTTTTGAACGTTATATCGACGGCAACGACATGAAGTGGGGACAGACGCTAGAAAATGTGAAGTTCGGGGCGGAAACCCTTCACGACATCAGATCCGTTACGAAAAGCATCGTCGGTCTGGTCTACGGTATTGCGCTTGCTAAGGGGCGAGTGTCGGCGCTTGACGAGCCGATCATCGCGCAGTTTCCCGAATATGCTGATCTTGGCCGTGATTCCGAGCGCGAGCGTATCACCATTCACCATGCACTGACCATGACGCTGGCCATGGAATGGAACGAAGACGCCCCCTACACCGATCCTGCCAATAGCGAGATTGCCATGGAGCGAGCGCCGGATCGCTATCGCTTCATCCTGGATCGGCCGATCCTTGCCAAACCGGGAAGAGGCTGGATTTACAGCGGCGGAGCGGTTGCGCTGATTGGCAAGATCATTGAGCGAGGCACCGGGCAGAGTTTACCGGACTTCGCGAAAGAAGTGCTGTTTGATCCCCTCGGCATCGACGCCATGGAATGGATCCGAGGCCAGGATGGTGAGCCATCGGCTGCATCGGGGCTACGGCTGTCGCCTCGTTCACTGGCCCGCATCGGGCAGGTGATCTTGCAGGGCGGCGAATGGCAAGGCCGCAGTGTCATTCCAAAATCCTGGCTCGATGAAAGTTTCCAACCTGCCGCCATCGTTGATATCGGCTGGCGGGGAATGCATTACGGTTATCTCTGGCATCTTGGCGAGGAGGCTATAACAGACAAGACAGGAACCTATGGCGAGCGTTTCATCGCTGCGTTCGGCAATGGTGGGCAACGGCTGTTCGTCTTCCCCGGTTTTGACTTTGTCCTCGCCATCACCACCGTCAATTACAATTCCCCGGATCAGTGGATGGCACCTGCCGCGCTGTTGTTCGACGTGTTCCTGCCCAGCCTTACTAAGACGTGAAAGCGGGCGTCTTTCCGTTCCGCTGACGGCTAAACACCGCTAAGAGTTGAAATTCGAAAGTCATTTTGCTGCGTCGGGCTAAATGGCGCCGGGCGACCCCAGTACTTTGTTCGTTCTCAAATGTCGGACAGATCGATCACTTTCGTGGCGTGACGCTCGTCAGTCGGTCATCGCGAACAGTCATGTGCATGGTAGTTCGCCAAAAGCACCTCCACGGAATAGCTAACGTCAACCACTGTTGACTGTTCAGGCGCTTCCGCATATGTTGAGAGACCTTATTCGGGTGAATAGGTGGCGAGGCCTCATTCCGAGTAGGTGTTCTATTCGTTAGAAATCATCGTCTGGCCCGACCGTTGGGCAAGAATCTACCCTAAGCATCTCGATTAATCCGGAACTCATCATGCCCCCAACAGGAGGTTTGAATGCGTTTGTGTGTGATTTTCATTAGTCTGGTGGCTCTTTCTCTGGCTGGCTGCGTGACGAACCGCAGCACCGATCCGCCACGAACCGCGACTGAGCAGCTGCTTATCTCTGCGGCGGCAGATCAGGCTGCAAAGAATCTCAAACTGGCCGTACCAAATGGCAGCCGCGTATTTGTCGATAGTAGCAACTTCGAGGGCTACGATAGTAAATATGCGATTGGCGCCATCCGAGACAGCCTATTGCAGCAAGGGCTACGCCTCAGTAATGACAAGGGAAATGCAGATACGATTGTGGAGATCCGTTGCGGCGCGCTCTCCGTTGACGATCATACTCTTCTAATTGGTGTTCCAAGCGTCAATCTGCCCATCCCCCTTGCGACGGCAACTACTTTACCGGAGATCGCACTCTATAAGCGCGAGATGCAACAGGGCGTCGCAAAATTTGCTGCGACAAATTATGACGCAAAGCAGGGCACTTTCGTTTCGTCATCAAGCTCGATAGGAGCCTCACACGAGCAGAAGTCAACTGTACTGCTTCTTATCTCGTGGTCTGACGATAACCTTGGCCGGCCAGATAACTAACGTAGATTTCCACCCTGTCTACTCTGTAACCCGCCAACCGGGAATGCTTAGAACGTCGAGTCTAACGGTCGTTTCTTTCCTCGTCGTGTTCCGTTCGACATCCAACGCAGTCAACAACAGTTGACTTAACCGACAATAGAGACTTAAACTCATATCGAAGTTGAGAGTTGCAGAGGAAGAGTTCCCGGCTTACCGCTGGATGACCCCTCATCACCCCATCCAGAGGTGAGCCGGCCACCCCGGTGCTGAGCCCCCAAGAAAAGCATCGGGGTGTTTTTGCATTAGTTGCAAGAATAAGATGCCCTATCGTTGGTGTTGATCTAAGTCAACGGCAGTTGACATATTGAGAGTCATACTAAATCCTTATGTAGACGCTTTACGATTCGAGACGAAACTAGGTTGAAATTCGACGAACTTTCGTGGCAGCTGACGGTTCGGAGGGCTCTAATCCTGCAGTTGATATCGCAGCAAAACTAGCCGCGAACCTTACAGGTGAACTATACATTCATCATGTTGGGGGCAATTTTTCCTGGAAGCGATCGAAGAGCTAACCAGGTCAGGTTCCGATGCGACCCCATCGACGATGCGATAGGCGTGAATGCAGAGATAATCTTGAAGCTTGCATGTGATCGTGCTCGCGCGATCGGAGCAAGCATGTATCCGAAGTGCTCATGGGGCAATGGAGCCGAACGCCTCCGCGAATGTGATTCAGACCCGAAGTGGTACCCCACTGCTGACCAGAGCTAAGTCGCTGATATTGTGCTCACATATTCGGTCTGGGTGGGGTCCCTATTGGCGCCGATCGGAACCCGCTTATCTTCGGAATTTCCCTACTCGCTTCAGAAGGTTAGAGGGCTTTGCGTAGGGGGTTCCACTTCGGTGCTGTTTCACACCTATGCTGACCGGATCGTCATTCGCCAGGAAGGCGCGGCTGTCGGCGAACATCGCCGCAGCTTCGGCCGTGGCGAGACGATCTATGACCCCTGGCATTACGTACCGGTCCTGGCCCACAAGCCGGGGGCCCTGCGAAACGGCGCTCCCTTCAAGGACTGGCTGCTGCCAGCCAGTCTGGAGCGCATCCGGCGCAAGCTCAAAGGTGCCGCTGACGGCGACCGACAAATGGTCACCATCCTGTCGGCGGTGCTCATCGATGGCCTCCCGGCCGTTGAGGCCGCCTGCCGGGAAGCCTTGGATCAGAATGTCTATTCCGCCGACGTGATCATCAACATCCTGGCGCGTCAGCTCGATCCCGCGCCAGCGGTGACGATCCTCACACCTGAGGCCCTCAAGCTGCGCCACGCCCCAATTGCCGACTGTACCCGATATGACAACCTCAGGAGGGTAAGCTGATGGAACGCACGGATATTCTGGATCTGATGAGCGAGCTGAAGCTCTATGGGATGCGGCTTGCCTATGACGATGTCATGACCATGGGGATCAAGCGTCAACATGAGCCGCCCCGGATCGTCGGCGATCTCCTCAAGGCTGAGATCAGCGAGAAGCAGGCCCGCTCAATCAAATACCAGCTCACCATCGCCAAGCTGCCGCTCGCCAAGGATCTCGAGGACTTCGACTTTGCCGGAACACCGGTCAATGAAGGCTTGGCTCGGGAGCTGGCCAATGGCGGCTTCCTGGCCGAGCAACGCAATGTCGTTCTCATTGGCGGCACCGGGACAGGCAAGACCCACCTGGCCATTGCCATCGCCAGAGCCTGCATTCGGAGCGCCAGCCGTGGCCGTTTCTTCAATG
>Ga0255336_100203_pt1 | contig 122051 bp, 132 predicted proteins | sample MeOH1_35cm_T3_17_FD_189102 | JGI IMG/M metagenome (GOLD analysis project Ga0255336, IMG submission 189102) | Sandy soil microbial communities from University of British Columbia, Vancouver, Canada - MeOH1_35cm_T3_179 | ecosystem: Engineered > Artificial ecosystem > Sand microcosm > Unclassified...
TTTCTGCACCTGAAGAGATGGCGTGGCATTGCAACCCGTTACGCCAAGAATACCGCCTCGTTTGTCGCCGCCATTCAGATTCGTTGTATCGCAATTTGGAGCACTATCTATTGACGACACTATCTAGCATAAATAAATCGCATTTCGATTATGTTACGTTTTGTAAAGGGATTGTTTTGATTGAAAGGTATTGTCACGATTGAGCGAAGCGGGTATAATCATTGCAGGACAGGTGTATCATGATTGTGCAATTTGCTTTCCGTTCTTGTACATGGTATTCATTACATTCTTTTTCAAGAGGTGCGGTATGAAAAATCAATATGTGATTGGTTACGATGGGGGAACCGGCGGAGTACGGGCGGGGATCTATGATCTTTCGGGCAGCGAGCTCGCATTCGCTTCCGTTGAATACCAGACGCTGCATCCGCATTCCGGCTGGGCGGAACAGCGCCCGGAGGACTGGTGGAATTGCTTTATGCAGGCGACCGGTGAGGCCATGCGCAAGGCGGGCGTAAATAAAGAGGAAATCGTCGCCGCATCCTTCGACGTAACCTGCTGCAGCGTCATGCTTTGCAGGAAGGACGGCACGCCTCTAAGAAATTCGCTGATCTGGATGGATGTGCGCGCCTCCGAAGAAGCGCAGTTCATCGCTTCCACCGGGGATCCCGCCCTCAAGTTCAACGGATTTGGCAATGTCTCCGCCGAGTGGATGCCCTGCAAGGCTTTATGGCTCAAGAAAAACGAGCCGGAGCTGTATGAAAAGGCCGATCTTGTATGCGAATACGCGGACTGGATCACATTCAAGCTGACCGGGAAATGGACGGCCAACCTTTCCAACGTTTCGGCCCGTTGGTATTATGACGCGAGAAACGGCGGTTTCCCGAAGGGCCTCTATGAAAGGATCGGCCTTGGGGATGTGCTTTCTAAATTCCCGCAGACCATCACGTACCTGGGCGATAACCTCGGGACGATTACGCCCGCCGCGGCGCAGTTCCTTGGCCTTTCGGAAAACACCGTCATCGGCCAGGGCGGCGTGGACGCATGGATCGGCAATATCGGGCTGGGCGTGATCCATAAAGGCAAAGTCGCGCTCATCACGGGCTCCTCCCACCTGATCTCCTGCCTTACGGACCGCTTTGAGTACACGAAGGGCGGCTTCTTCGGGCCGTATCCGGATACCGTCGTGCGCGGGCTCGGCCTGCTGGAAGGCGGGCAGACCTCCTCCGGCTCCATACTCGCATGGTACAAGCGCAACCTCTGCAGGGATCTGGAGGGACAGCAGGAAAGCGTTTACGATATCCTGAACCGTGAGGCCGCCAAGCTCTCCCCCGGGTCGGATGGGCTGATGGTACTTGATTGGTGGCAGGGCAACCGTACGCCCTATACGGATCCCAACGTCCGCGGAATGATTTACGGCTTGTCGCTCGGCCACACGCAGGCGCATATTTACCGCGCCATTATGGAGGGCGTGGCGTTCGGCACGGAAAATGTGTTTGATTCCTTCCGCTGCGCGGGGTACCCGGTAACGGAAGTGTGCATGGGCGGCGGCACAACCAACTCCGATTTGTTCATGCAAATCCACGCCGATGTCTCCAACGTCGTCATCAACGTGCCGAAGAACCCGCAATCCCCCACGCTGGGCTCCGCAATTCTCGCCGCGGTGGCGGCGGGGCTGTATCGGGATATGGACGAAGCGGTGGAACATATGGTGCAGTATTCCAAACGCATCGTCCCCAACCCCGAAAACCATGAAAAATATGCAAAGATATTCAAACAATATCAAAAGGCGTACGAACAGTGCGCGGATTGGATGCATGAGACGACGGCCTGCTTCAGGGACCTGTAATGCGCTATACGTTATCTTTGTATGAAAAAGCAATGCCGGACGACCTGCCGCTTTTTTCAAAGCTACTGGGCGCGCGCGCGTGCGGGTTCGACGGCATGGAACTGTGCGTGGACCTCAACCCCGCCCGGGAAGCGAGACTCGATTGGACGATAAAGGACCGCAAGGCGCTTTCGGCCTTTTTGATCGACAATGGGCTGCGCGTCCCTACTCTCTCGCTGAGCGCGCTGCGCGGCTGCCCGCTGGGCGAGCCGGACGCGCAAAAAAATGCGCGCGCTTTTACGCTGATAGAAAAGAGCGCGCAGCTGTGCTGCGATATCGGCGCGCAGATCATCCTGATCAACGGATACGACGTGTACGACCGCCCTTCGAGCGAGGAAACGACCCGCCGTTTTGCGGAAAATATCCCGAAAGCGGCGGAAATCGTTGCCCAATACGGCGTCATACTTGCCATTGAGAACGCGGAAAGGCCCTTTATGGACCGTTTCCGTAAGGCGGCCGCATGGGTGCGCAGCGTGGACAGTCCTTTTTTCAGGGTATACGGCGATATCGGCAATGCCTTTAACGCGGCAAAGGGTGACCGGGCGCTCGCGTTGGAGGATATCGAAAGCGGGCGCGGCCTTACCGCGGCGGTTCATCTGAAGGACACCATGCCCGGCGAATACCGGTATACCCGCTATGGGGAAGGGCATGTCGATTTCCGGCCCGCGGTGGAAAAATGCCTGGATATCGGCGTACGGATCTATACCGCCGAGCTGTTCCGCCGCGAAACATTCGATTGGCGCGAGGAAGCGGTGCGTGTGAACTATTTTTTACGGGGATTTTTCCCCGGCAGCGAGGTGCAGGAATGATACAGGATCTGAAGAATGAACTCAAGCAGCTGACGTCGCTTACCGGCCTTTCTTCCAGGGAGGATGAAGTGGTCCGGTACATGTACGGACAGTTCAGGCAGGCGACGGACGACGTTACGGTCGATATGCTCGGCAACGTAACGGCCGCTTTCCGTTGCGGCCGGCCCGGCGCGCAAAAGGTGATGCTGTTCGCGCACATGGACGAGGTCGGCCTGATGGTCAAGAAGGTGGAACCGGACGGCTTTCTCCGGATGGAGCGCCTTACGGCGGTCAACAGCCACATTATACCGGGAACGGAGTTTTTGGTACGCACGCACGGCGGCAAGCTCATACCCGGCGTAGTGGGCGCAAAATCCCACCATTTCATGAGCGCTTCCGAAAAGGTTAGGATGCCGGAACTGCAGGAGCTGTATCTGGATATCGGCTGTGCGAGCGCCGGGGAGGTCGCAAAACTCGATATTTCCGAGGGCTGCGTGATGTCCTTTGCGCATCATTTTCACGAGCTTCAGGGCGATATCGTATCCACCAAAAGCCTGGATGACCGCGCGGGCCTGCTGGTTCTTTTGAATCTGGCGCGTTCCCTGAAGGGAACGCCGCTGCGGTTCGATCTGTTCCTGGTAGCCAGCGTGCAGGAGGAATTCAACATCCGCGGCATTATGCCCGCCGCACACGCAATCGACCCGGACGTGGCCATCGGCATCGATATTACGCCCACGGGGGATACGCCGGACGCCGGCGGCGCTACGGATGTGAGACTCGGCGGCGGCCCCGCGTTTACGTACCTGAATTACCATGGGAGAGGTACGCTGAACGGAATCGTACCAAATGAGCGTTTGGTGCATTTTCTGGAGCGGACCTGCGCCGAAAACGGGCTCCCCTTCCAAAGGGAGGTCTGCAGGGGCCTGCTGACGGAAACCGCGTATGTGGCGATTTCGGGAACCAAGGGCGTGGCGACGGCGAACATTTCCATCCCCACGCGGTATGCGCATACGCCGATTGAAACCGCGGATATAAAGGATATGGCGGCCGCCATCCGCCTGCTGGAGGCGTTCGTAACCGCGTGGGACCCCCAGTATAACCTTAAAAAGATCGACCTATAAACGCGTTTTGTAAAAGCGCACCGGCGGGGCTTTGCGTCCTGCCGGTGTTTCTTGTAATCCGGTTATAAAGGCTCCGCCGCTTATTCGCCGCAGATCGTTTTCTTCCAGGCCTCAATAAGATATACCCCTACCGCAGCCCCCTGATCCGGTTTGCCAAGGACCTGATCGCCAAAGAATACGCCCCGGCCGAACGCGGCCTTCATGTTCTTTGTCGCCTCAAGGCCGTCCTCCGCGGCGGCAAACGCCCCTTTCGCGGCCTCCGGCAGGGAAAGGCCCTGATCCGCGGCCTTTTCCAGAAAGCGTGCGGCAGGATACAGGGAATCGATGATGGTACGGTCGCCGGGCCGCGCTTTCCCGCGCTCCATGATGCCGATCACGAATTCATCGACGAATGAGAAAAGCTCCGGCAGGCCCATCGACGGGGTCCCTTTTAAGGCCTTTGCCGCCTTCATAAAGCCGGAAGCAACCAGCGTCCCCATTGTGGAGGGAACCGCCTTTGCCATTGTCATGCCGGCCAGCATAAAAAGCTTGCCGAAATCCGCTTCATCGGTGCCATGGACCGCTTCCGCGGCTTTATGAAAACCTGTGGTCATGGTCAGCCCAAGATCGCCGTCGCCCAGGGCCGCGTCCAATTCGGTCAGATAGTCTTTATGGCTGAGCATCGCTTCGGAAGCGAGGTCAAAGAAACGAATGACGTCCGAACGCGAAATCGTATCCATTAAAGCTGCTCCTGCGAAACAAACGGCGTGCGGCAAGGCATGGATAAATATTTTTTGAGCTCGGCGTCCAGCTTCAGAACGCTGACGGACATGCCGGCCATATCCATGGAAGTGGCGTACTCGCCGACATAAGCCTTAAAGACCTTGATCTTCTTTTCGCCGAGCACCTCATGCACCTTGCGGTAGACGATATACAGCTCCTCCAGCGGCGTCGCGCCCAAGCCGTTTACCAGGACCGCCACCTCATCCCCTGCCGTATAGGGCAGATCGGGAAGAATCCTGTCCAGCATTTCCGTAACGATGGTATCCGCGGGGCGGATCAGGGCTTTTTCAATGCCGGGCTCGCCGTGGATGCCCATGCCCATTTCCATATGGCCGGGGACGATCTCAAAGTTGGCCTTGCCGTTTTCCGGGATGACGCAAGGCGTCAGGGCGACGCCCATGGTGCGCACGTTGCCGGCCGCCTTCTGCGCGATCCTTGCGACCTCTTCCAGCGGAAGCAGGGAATCGGCGGCGCCGCCCGCGCACTTGAATACGAAGAATATGCCCGCCACCCCGCGGCGCTTGTCCTCTTTCCCTTTCGGTGCCGAGGCCACATCCTCCCCCGCCACCACCTGCATCACCTTGATATCGTCGAACTCCGCCATTTCCTTCGCCATGTCGAAGTTCATGATATCCCCGCCGTAGTTGCCGTAGATATACAGCACACCCGCGCCGCTATCGATTTCCTTGGTTACCTGGTACATCTGATCCGCGCTCGGGGATTGGAAAACGCCGCCGATGCTGGCGCCGTCCAGCATACCGTCGCCCACGTATCCCATAAACAGGGGCAAATGGCCGGAGCCGCCCCCCGTTGCGATGCCGACCTTCCCCTGCTTCTTTTTTGCGGTAACGTAGCAGCGCAGATCGTCGTTTATCGTTTTTACTTTATCGGGATGGGCCGCCAGCACACCTTGAAGCATTTCGTTCACATAGTCTTCGGGCTTATTCAATAACCGCTGCATAAAAAGACCTCCTTTTGAATGATTGCCGTTTTTACAACCGCTTATTTCGCAGCGCCCGCGTTCAGCGCGCGCTTCTCGGCCGATTTATTGCCATAAAAATTGATGATCAGCGTGGCGATCAACACGGCGCCCCAAATAAACGTTTTGAGGTAGGAATCCGCGCGCATGATATTCAAGCCGCTGGAAAGGAACTGCAGCGTCAGGATGGCCATGACGACGCCGCCAACCTTGCCGAAGCCGCCGTTGGGATCGACCCCGCCCAGAACGGCAACCAGTATGCATTGCAGCGTATAGGAGGAACCATAGTCCGCCTTTGCGGAGATGGTGCGGGAGGACATGATGATCCCCGCGATCGCGGCCAGCAGCCCGCCCATCATATGGGACAGAACGATGTCCCTTTTGCCGTTGATGCCGGTAAAACGCGCAGCCTTGGCGTTGGTGCCCAGCAGATAGATTTCAAGGCCGAATTTCCGCTTCTGAAGTACGACCGCGCAAATTGCCGCCACAACGATAAAGATCACCAGCGGAATGGGAATGCCGATAAGCGTGCCGCCGCCAATCACTTCGTAGCCGGCCGGCAAACCGAAAACGGCCGAGCCCTTGGTCAGATAAATCCCGATACCGGAGAAAATCTCCATCGTGCCGAGAGTTGCAAGCATGGCGGGAACGCCTACGTCTGCAATCAGGAAGCCGTTCACCGCGCCGCAGATCAGCCCGACCGCCAGCGCCGCCAGCACGCCCGCGGCGATTGCGAGGCCGTTGTTGCCCGACGCGGTTGCGACGGCGATCATCGTATACGCGGAAATGATCGCGCTCAGATTCCCGATGCCCACCACGGAGAGGTTGATGCCGCCCAGAAGCATGGCGATCATAACCGCAATGGAAAACAGGCCGATTTCCGGGAACTGATACGCCATGGACAGAAAATTCTTGGACGTCAGGAATACCGAAGGATTCAAAGCCGCCATCAGCACGAACGAAGCCACCATGATGACGCTCAGGCGCACCATATTGCCGTCTGCAAAGAATCTGCCGCGGATACCCTGTAAACCCTTCGTGAGGCGTCCGTCCCGGGTAACGCTCGTATTTTTTTTATCCACCGCCTTACGCCTCCTCTCCGGGTATTTCATCCATAACCTTAGGCGTCTTATTCGCTTCCCTCATCGCCTGGTATGCGGATATGCCGGTACCGACCACAATAATCAGCCCGACCACGGCACGCTGCGCCGTAGGCGGTATGCCCATGAGGATAAGGCTGTTCCTGGCGATCGTAATCAGGGCCAGGCCCAATATGCTCCCGAATACCGTTCCTTTGCCGCCCGCGATATTCGTGCCGCCCAGCACCGCCGCCGCGATAATAAGCAGTTCGCTTCCCATCAGATCCGTCGGCACGCAGGTTCTTGCCTGTATCGTATGGGAAATGCCCGCCAGCCCGGAGGCCGCGCCGATGAACGTGTAAATGAAGATCGTAATGCCGCGGATGTTATAGCCGGCCCTCTCCGCCGAAACGCGGTCGCCGCCGATCGCGTAAATGCCGCGCCCGAGCATCGTATGCTTCAGGATAAAGTATACAACGATGATCGTCCCCAGCAGGAACCAGAAGGTTACGGGCAGGATGGAAATGTAGTTTTCGCCCTGCACGTGGAAAATTTCGGCCTTGCTCATCGCCTCCATAGGCGGCGTCAGCCGGTTTACGGGCTTTGCGCCCAGCAGGGAAATCAGAAGCCCGTAAAAAACGTTGGACGTGCCGAGCGTTACGATAAATGCCGGCAGTTTAAACGAAGAAATGATCAAACCGTTGACGGAACCCAGTATAGCGCCCAGCAGCACGGCAAAAACGATCGGGAACGCCACCGGCCCATTGTAGGATACTCCCTCGCAAATCTTGCTCGTGATATACATGGAGCAAACGGCGATGGCCGGAAACGATACGTCGATGCCGCCGCCGATAATGCCAAGCATGACCGCAAACACCATAATACCGCTGACTACGGCGGCCTTTAAAAGATCCACCAGGTTGTTCAGGGTAAAGAAAACGGGACTGCGGATGCCTATGAGCAGGCTCAGCGCGATGACCGCAAGCGCAACATAGAATTCGTTTTTTCTCAAAAGCTTTTTTATCATTGGGGAAGCCCCTCTCATTTTCAGTAGCCTCTTTCCCGTTACGCTTCGCTAAGCTTCATGGAGAGCGCCTGATTGTCCATTTCGGAAGTGTCCATCGTTCCAACAATCAGGCCCTTCTTCATGATCAGTACGCGGGAACAGTTATCAAGCACCTCGGGTATGTCGTCGGAGATGATGATAACGCCCATCCCTTCCCCCGCAAGCTTACGCGCATATGCATGAATATCCGCTTTAGAGCCGATATCCACGCCCACGGTCGGGCTGTTCAAAATAAGCACTTTGGGGTTTGTGGAAAGCCACTTTGCCAGAACCACGCGCTGTTGATTTCCGCCGGAAAGGCTCTGTACGGGCAGCTGGCCCGAAGGCGTAACGATGCTCAACTCCCTGATCCAATCGTCCGTAACCTTACGTACTTTGTCGTTGTCGATGATTCCGCGCCGATCGAGCATTTTGCCGATGGTGGCGGCGTAAATGTTCCGGCTTATGGAATGCGGCAGGAACAAGCCTTCCGTTAAGCGGTCCTCCGGCACATACGCGATGCCGTGGGCGATGGCGTCCCTGACCGAACCGGGCTTGATCGTCTCCCCGCCGACATAGACCTTGCCCGAAGTGATCGCCTCAAGGCCGAACAGGGCCCTCGCGAGCTCGCTCCTTCCCGAACCGAGAAGGCCCGTAATGCCGATGACCTCGCCCGCGTGAAGTTCAAACGATATATCTTTAAACAGGCCTTTTATGCCGATATGATCCACTTTCAGTACGGGCTCTGACGAGGGTGGAATGACGGGCGGCACGAACTTTGTGGTTTCAATGGTGCGGCCGGTCATATAGAATATGAACTTCTGCCGGTCAAAGTCCTTCATGGGGCCCTCGATGACCTTTTTGCCGTTTCGCAAAATAGTCAATTCCTCCGCAATTTCAAATACCTCTTCCAGCTTGTGGCTGACAAAAAGTATGGAGATCCCTTTTTTCTGCAGATTGCGCACCACATTGAACAAAGCGTCCACTTCCTTGCGGGTAAGCGCCGTTGTCGGCTCGTCCATCACAAGGAGCTTCGTATCCTGAAGAAGCGCCCGGCAAATTGCCACAAGCTGCCTGTCCGCAACCGAAAGGGCACCTACCGGCGCCTGCAGATCGAGGTCTATATGTATTAGATCCAGCGCGCGCTGCGCGTCCTTTTTCAGCGCGTGCCAATCCACCATTTTCTTCTGGTGCAGCCTTTGATAGCTTAAAGCGATGTTTTCCGCAACGGTCAGGTTCGGGAAAACAGAAAAATCCTGATAGATGATCTGAATCCCTTCATTGATCGCCTGCTGCGGGGTAAGCTTGGGGAAAACCCTGCCGCCGATTTCAATCTGCCCCTTATCGGGCGTGTAGAAACCGGAAATCACTTTTATGAGGGTCGACTTGCCGCCGCCGTTTTCGCCGGCCAAGCAGCGGATCTCGCCCCCATAGATCGTCAGATCCACATCCTGCAAGGCATGGACGCCGGCAAAGGATTTAGAAATCCCCGTTAACTGAATAAAGGGTTCCCGCATATGAATTCCTTCCAAAAACGAAAATTCCGGCTAACTTCCGATGAGCGGGCAGCATGCCCGCCTTTTCCCGGCCTGTGCAATTGACAAATTGACAAATAACTGAATTACATGTAATTATATAGCCCGGCCGGCCGAATATCAACCGACCGGGCATATAAATTTCAACCGACGGTCCGGATCAGAAGGTGTAATCCTTCATGTTGCTCTTGTCAACATCGATCCAGGCGGAACCATAGAATACCTTGCCGACGAGCTTGAGGTTCTGGTAACCCGTTGCCTGGAGGCTGACGCCATCCGCGGGGGCCTTGCCGTCGAGGACCATCACGGCCAGCTCGTTCATGGCGTAGCCGGCGAGCGCGGGATCCCAGAAGGAGATCTTGTCGATCGCGCCGGTCTCGAGATACTGACCCGCAGTGGATACCAGAGAGGTTCCGACCACAAAGGTGGAATCCTGCTTCTTCATTTCATCGATCGCTTTGCCGACGCCGACCACATCCGTCATGGCGGAGCCCTGGAACCCTACGAGGTTCGGGTAAGCCTTGAGCAGCTCAAGGGTCTTGTTGTAGGCGTTGTCGATGTTCTCAGTGCTCTCGTTCTTGTTGGAAACGAGTTCCATGTTCGGGTACTGCGCCTTCTGGACCGCGGTGGAGCCGTCAACCCACTCATTGTGGGAGGTAGCGGTCAGGGATCCGACGAAAGTGGTGTACTGGCCTTTGCCGCCCATCATTTCGCCCAGCATCTTCATGAAGTGCTCGCCGTACGCTTTGTTGTCAAACGCCTCGATGTCGAAGTTCGCGTTCTGTACGTTGGAGGCTTCGTGCGTGATCACGACGATGCCCGCATCCATAGCCTTCTTCAGAACGGCCTCCAGGGATTCCGTGGAGTTGGGGACTACGCAGATGGCATCCACGCCCTGTGCGATCAGGTCGTCGATAATGCGGACCTGCTCGGCGGGGTCGGCGGTAGAGTGGCCGGTCTGGAAGGCGTCGTTTCCGGTATCGGCTGCAAACTGCTTGACGCCCACTTCCATCCTGTCAAACCAGGCGACGCCGGTCAGCTTCACGACGGTAGCGATCTTGTACTTCTTGCCGCTGGGAGCCGCAGAGGCGGAGCCCTCGGGGGCGGCGGTTGCGGCCGGTGCGGCCGATGCAGCGGGAGCGTTGCTTGGGGCGGGGGTCTGGGTGCCGCTGCAGCCGAATGACATGACCAACATAGCGGCGACGATCAGAAGGGCCATTGCTTTTTTCATGTTCGTTCCTCCTTGTGTACTATTATGTTACTGCTGTTTGCAGGTAACATCTGAAAGAACTGCGCGCTGGACGCCGCGCAGCCGCCTCATGGGGCTATCCGCCCCCTGCGACATTTGATCGTGAAAACCGCGGTAAATGCCGTAAAGCTCGCGATATCTTGGCACATTCCCGGGGGACGGCCTGTACACGACCTGAGGCGGGGGTACCATGGCCGCGGCCGCGGTCTTTACATCCTGATAACCACCCCTTGCCTCTCCGGCGGCCGCCGACGCGAATATTGCGCTGGCGAGCGCCGACGTCTGCTTTACGGCGCACACCCGAATGGGCATATCCATCACGTCGCTGTATATCTGCATCAGCAAACCGTTTTTCTGGGCAAGCCCGCCGCAGGCATGCAGCGCGCGAACGGGCACGTGATAGGCGTTAAACTGATCCATGATGACCCTTGTGCCGAACGCGACGGATTCAAGCAGCGCGCGGTAAATTTCTTCGGGCGTCGTGGATAGGGTCAGCCCCGCCAAAAGGCCCGTCAGGTTGGAATCCTGCAAGATGCTTCGGTTGCCGTTCAGCCAGTCAAGCGCCATGACGCCGCTTTGCCCGATGGCAAGCCTGCCTGCCTTTTCATTCATGAGGTCCATGATATGAACGCCTCTTGCGCCGGCTTCCTCCGAATACTTTGCGGGCAGCATGCTGCAGTACCAATTGAAAATATCCCCGCCCGCGCTCTGGCCGGCCTCGTAACAATAATATCCGGGAATGACGCCTTCATAAAACGCGGCCGTAATGCCCGGGATCCTCTCCAGATTCTCCGCAAGCATCATCTGGCAAATGGACGTGCCCATCACATAAACCATCTCATTGGGTTTTGCGACGCCCGCCCCCGGCAGCGTACATGCGGCGTCCGCATGAGCGGTGCAGATGATAGTGTTTTCGCTTAGCCCGAGGCGTTTGGCCATTTGTGCGGTGATGGTCCCCGCGGGGGTCCCCACGGTTACGACATTGCCGAGATGCTTTTCCTCAACGATATTCTCCAGCCGCGGATCCAGCCCGCGGAAAAAGGAAGCGTCCGGATACCGCCGAGTTTTATTGTTATAAAGGCCTCTGGCGGCCGCAAATACGCCGCTCCGAACGATTTTGCCGCACAATTGATAAACGACGAAATCGCCCGCCTCTATAAACGTATACGCTTTTTGATAGACTTCGGGATCTTTTCGGAGAATCTCCCATATTTTAGGAAGCATCCACTCCGAGGAAGCGCGCATTCCGTAATAATCAAGCACGTGGTAGCCGTTGTCCTGAACGTAGCGCGTCAATTCATCCGCTTCCCGGTAGGCCGTATGGTTCTTCCAGAGCTTTACCCACGCGTGGGGGCGGTTCCTGAACTCCGCAATCTGGCACAGCGCCCTGCCGTCCGCGGACATCGGCATCATCGTGCAGGTTGTAAAATCCAGCCCCAGCGCGATCACATGCTCCCGGGATACGCCGCTTTGCCTAAGAACAGAGGGGATGCAATGCGTCAGCGCGTCAAGATAATCGTCCGGGTCCTGCAAAGCCCAATCGGAACCCGGAAGCGGCGCCTTGCCTTCCGGCAACTCCCCCGTGATTACCCCATGCGGGTACGGGAACGTTGCCTCCGCCGCTACAAAGCCATCCCGAACCCGAACCAAAAGGCTGCGCATCGATAGGGTGCCGTAATCACAACCGATTACGTAAGTATCCATAGCTTTCCCTCCGTGTGCAGGCCGAACAAGGGCCGGCTCCGTTCAGCGTTTTTCACGGAAGCGCTTTACGGTATCCATGAACGCCCTGGTACGCAGAGGATCCACCATATTCTCGAATTTTCCGTCCGCCTTGAACGTGGTGCCCACCACGGCGCCATCCGCGATGGCAAGCTGCTTTTCAATATTATCGATACGGCAACCCGTGTTTGCCAGTACAACCGTATCGGGTACGGTGGATTTTACCTTCTTCAGCACGGCGGAATCCGTTTCCGTGCCGGCGGTCAGGCCCGAAACGCACAATGCGTCGGGATGGTTGTTGAACACGGTGGAGCGCGCAATATCCGCAATGTTGCGCTCGGCAACATATTTTGCCGCTTCCGGCACAATGTTAAAGAGCAGTTTCACATTCTGCGCCCCTATGGCGTGCTGGTGCCTGACAACATCGCCGCAGTTCGTATTCCAGAGGCCAAAATCGCTTGCGTATACGCCCGTAAAGATCTCGCGGACGAATTTCGCCCCGGTAGCCATCGCAAGATCGATCGACTTATACGGATCCCACAGTACGTTCACGCCAAACGGGACCTTGATAAGCGGCATGAGCTGGCCGATTACCCTTGCCATTGCGGCGACGGTTTCCACATGCACATCCGTCAGATAAGGAAGGCTGAATTCGTTGGAAAACATAACGGCATCCACGCCGCCATCCTGCAGCGAATGCAGTTCCCGGTAGGTATGCTCGTATACTTTATCCATACCGCCGGCCGCGTCAAACCCCGGATCCCCAGGCATGGCAGGCATATGGCACATGGCGATAATGGGTTTTTCCGTTCCGATAATTTCCTTAAGCCAAGTCATGATACAGTTCCTCCTGAAAGAAAGTCCGATGCGCGATGATCAAAAGCAGATAAGCTCATAAATTTTGTTCTTATTATACCCGTCCGTTGTGATTTTTGTCAATAAGTATTCTTTTGATAAGCATGTTATCAGATGACAATAACGCTGCATTTCATGCTATACAATTGTAAGCTTGAGCCTTCTTTGCCGGTATGGTATAGTAGGGACAATCAGGAAGGAGGAGTATCTATGCGTAAAATCAAGCTGCAGCCCCTTACCCTGGAAGCATTCGCTCCCTTTGGCAGCTTTGCCTCCGTTCTTACGCCGGAGGGTCCCTCGCTGCAGGGTGAGCTTCATACGTTCTACAGGGAAAGTTCCCGGTTTTTCTTTCAAGGCAGCCTGCCCATCGGCTTTTCTCCAATCGCCGTAAAGAAGCCGGAAAAGATGGTCATTACCTGCGCCGAATATCACAACTCCACCTGCGAGGCGATCATGGCGGTGAATGATGATTTCGTGCTCCATGTATCGCCCGCAAACGGCGGCGTTCCTTCCCCCGAAAGCACCAAGGCGTTCCTTGTGCCCAAGGGCGTAATTGTAACGCTGTATCCCGGAGTATGGCACTTATGCCCTCTGCCGTACAAGGAACCCCTTCTGCACGCGCTGATCGTTTTGCCCGAACGCACATATATGAATGATATTTGCGTGGTGAATTTTAAGGACGACGAGTGCTTTGAAATAGAGGCGTAACGCAGTCCGCTTAAAACGGCGTAACGCAATCCTAATTAAAACGACGTACCGCCGGCGCTTCCCGCGCCGGCGGTTTTCTGTAAGTTTTAGATACCGGGAAAAAGTTGCATGGCGGGCGTGCCCCCGGGCGCCGCGGGCGGCAGGTACGGCGAAACCGGTCCTGGCGGAGCCGCTCGATGTAGCGGCACTTATCATGCTGGGTCATGGGCCCGGGCCGGATGCCGGCTGTCCATGAAAGCCTCCTGCTCTTCCCCGTTACCGGACATACGCCCTGTTCGCAAAGCCGGCGTTGTCGCCAAACTGTACGGAGTACCAATCGCCCACCTGCCCCAGTATCGTCACCTGCTGCCCGTTGGGCGCCGTAGCGACGATGGACGCCTGGGTGCTCGGGGCGCTGCGGATATTGAGATTCCCGCTTGAAAGCGTAACGGTTCCGGTGCGCGGCGTGATGGGCCATACAAAGGGAGTGTCGAAGTACTCGGTCAGCGCGAGGACAATGGTGCGCGCGATCTGATCGGTATTGTTGACGATCCAGTCCGCGTCCTCCTCGTTGTCATGGTAGGCAAGCTCGATAAACGCCGCCGGCGCCCTCGTCTGCCTCACCTCGCCGATGGCCGTTGTGGGAATGACGCGCACCAGATCGGGCTCCGGGTAAATATCCCTGATGTTCTCCGCAATGATGTTTGCCGCCCTCTGCCCCCTGATGCTGTTGGGCGCATAGTAGATATTGGATCCCCGTATGGTCCCCGCCCGGTCCGGAGGCGCTGCGTTGGAGTGCAGCCCCAGATGCAAATCGTAGTTCCCGGCATTGGACGCGCGGATGCTCGAGCGCGCCGTCATTTCCGGCGTGTTGCGCGTAAAGCGGATGCCGCTCGCGCGCAGATACGGCTCCATCGCGTCCGCGATGAGGTTCATATGATACTCCTCGCTGCCGCCCGTGACGTACTCATTGTATTCTTGTGTGGAGGGACTCAAATAGATGCTCGGCAAAGCGTTCACCTCCCAATGGAATTGCGGCGCGCAAAGAAAACCGCAGCCGCCTTCCTTACTATATGCGCGTAGCCTCGTTTTGGCGCTGAACGCGGCTTTTCCGCCGCATGTTTTGCCCGGCCGCATATTGAAAACGGCTTGCGGGGAAATTAGGGAAAGGGAGGCATGCTATGTTCATACTGTTTTTGCGCGCGATCATTCTGTATATCCTGGTGTTTATCGTCATCCGGCTGATGGGCAAGCGGCAGATCAGCGAGTTGCAGCCCTTCGACCTCGTGTTCACGCTGCTGATTGCCGACTTGGCGTCGGATCCCATCGCGGATACCAGCATCCCGCTGGTCTACGGGGTGATCCCCATACTGGCGCTGTTCCTTTTGCAGCAGCTTGTGGCCTGGATCTCGCTCAAAAGCGAACGGGCCCGCAAGATACTTGCCGGAAAGCCGCAGATCGTCATCGCGGACGGCAAGCTGCAGGAGGATGTGATGCGGAGCGCCTGCTATTCCATATCCGATCTGATGGAGCAGCTCCGCGGCAAGGACGTGTTCGACGTAACCGAGGTAGCCTATGCGATTATCGAAACGAACGGCAACCTGAGCGTGCTGTTAAAGAGCGACGCGCAGCAGCCCACCGTCAAGGACCTCGATGCTCCCTCCCACGACGAGCTGCTGCCAGAGATGCTCGTACTCGACGGGAAAACGCACCACAAGGCTCTACTGCACTGCGGCCTGACGGCCGAGTGGCTCGCGGAGCAGGTCAAGGCGATGGGGTACGCAGCGCCGGAGGAGCTTTTCTACGCTTCCCTGTCGCCCGATGGCACGCTCCAGGCGCAGAGCTATGAAAAGAAAGGCGGCCGCGTCTCCCAGCGGAAGACCGGCCGCAAGTTTGGTGGCGAGAATGGCTAAGCGCATCGCCAATATCGTAAGTGTGCTGATCCTCGCAGCGCTTTTCATATTCCCCAGCCGCTTTCTTCGCACGTTCTCGGACGAGATCGTCGCCCTGGCGGAGCAAACGGTCGACTTGGTGCACCGGGAGGATTGGGATACGGCGGAAGACAATCTCGAGGAGCTGAACCGCAAATTCCGCCTGAGCAAGGAAACCCTGCAGTTCTTTCTGGATCACGATTCCGTGGAGCAGATGGACGCCGATATGCGCGCCTGCCTGCAGCTGATCCACGCCAAGGACACGCCGCAGACGCTCATGGAGCTGGAGTTCATTATCGCCAAGGCGAGATACCTGAAGAATATCGAGGCGTTCAACTGGTCCACGCTGATGTAGGCCGAAGCCCGGCCCAAATGTCTGGCGCGGCCTGGGGCCGCCTTAATCCTTCAGGCGGGGCTCCAGCAGTTCCTTCGTACTCACGATATGGTAGAGCAGCAGGTCGCAGGCGCGCTCGATATCGCGCGCGCGGCAGGCGTCCAGCAGCTCCGCGTGCTGCAGCTTGGTGGTGGCGTGGTGGATGGGGTCGCTGTAATACACGCGGATATAACGGTCCACATTGGCGTGCATCTGCTCGATCAGCCGGAACAGCATCTGATTCTGGACGGGCTCGTACAGCGTGAAATGGAAGCAGGAATTGAGCTCCTCCAGCCTGTTGGGCTCGGTTTCGTTGAGGGCCTCGTCGAGCACCGCCTGCGCGGTATCGATGGTTTCGGCCGTCATGATGGGAATGGCGATGCGCAGCGCGCCTACCTCGAGTAGCGCGCGCACGTCCATGATATCTTCCATTTCCTCAAGCGTCAGCTTGGTGACGACGGCCCCGCGGTTGGGGTAGATGCGCACGAGCCCCTGCGCCTCCAGCTGGCGGAACGCCTCGCGCACAGGGATATGGCTGACGTTGAGCGCCGCCGATATTTCATCCTGCCGCAGGGGCATACCGCCGGGGAGGATCCCGCGGACGATCGCGGCGCGCAGCACTTGGAACACCCAATCCCGCGCCGCCATGGAGCGCGGCTGCATTTCGCTGGCGATCTGTCCCAAGTTCAATGTGACATGCTCTTTCATTGCAGTTGCCACGCCCATAACCGGCGCGCATCCCCCTCTATTTATTGCGGAATTCTTCTCATACCCGGACGCGCCCTTGCGCCCGGCAAAAAAGACGAAAGGATCCCTTTCGCACCCACATCAGTATATAATATATGGGGTTCTGCTGCAAGCATGATGCGCTCTCCTACGCACCCATCGCAATGAACGGGTTGACGGGCGCGCGCATCGTGATCCTTCTTGTGGACGGGCCCACCACCTGCATGCCGTCGATTTTGAGCTCAGGGTGTACCGGTATCACATAATATGTATAGGTTTTGCCCGCCTGCGCGTCGGTATCCGTATAGGTCACTTCCCCCGCGCTGCCCGGCCATTCCCCCAGCTGGAGGGCGACCCCCTGCTCGTCCTCGCGGTACAGCCGGTAAAGCACAAAGCTCTGCAGGGGCTGGAACGAAACCGTGATCTGCCCGTCTGTGTCGGCCGCCGTAAAGACCAGGGGCGGCGACGGAACGACCCAGTATTCGCTTACGTTGACGGGTTCCGTCCCGCTGGCGAACACCTCGTGCACCACCTCTTTCTCGGGCGTAAGCGCGCTCGCCAGCACCGCGACGTGGTCGCTCTGCAGCGTATGGGAATCGAGCTTGACCTCCGTGACGCCCTGCGGCATCTCGAATGCGGGCGCGTCCTTCGTCTCATAAAGCTTGGAGAACACCTCGGTCAGTATCATGGCGGGATATTTGCCGCCCAGGGCGTCTTTGGGCAGGGTTTTGCCGTTCGCGGAGTCGTCATATCCCATCCACACCGCCGCCGCGTACTCGGGGTTGTAGGCCGCCATCCAGGCGTCCCGGTTGCCGGAGCCCCCGTCCTCGCCGTTGGTGCCCGTCTTCCCCGCGATGGGGAATTTCAGTTCGCTCAGCCTGTGGCCGGTACCGGCCTGGATGGTGCTTTGCAGCATATCGCTGAGGATATATGCGTTGGCCTCGCTCATGACGCGTTTTTTTTCGGGATGATAGGCGTAGAGCACACTGCCCTTGCTGTCGCTGACGGAAAGCACCAGCGAGGGCGTAGAGTACACGCCGCCCGCCGCGAACGCCGCATACGCCCCCGCGACCTGGAAGGGCGATACGCCGTAGGTGAAGCCGCCCAGCGCAAGCGCCAGGCCGTTGTCCTTTTCATCAAAGGAGATGCCCACCTGCTCGGCAAATTGCTTGCCGGTCTCCACGCCGATGGAATCGAGCACCTTGACGGCGGGCACATTGAGGGAATTGGCCACCGCCTCCCGCATCGTCACCCAGCCGCGGTATTTCTGCCCGTAGTTTTTGGGTTGGTAGCCGTTAAAGTCCGTGGGCTCGTCCAGCACCATCGAAACCGTGGTGTATTGATCCTCCTCCAGCGCCGGCGCGTAAACGAGTATGGGCTTGATGACGGAGCCGGGCTGCCGGCGGATGCGCGTGGCGCGGTTGTATTCGAGCGCCGCGGTGCTCTTTCTGCCGCCCATCAGGGCAGAGACGCCGCCGGTCTTCGCGTTTACCACCACAAGGGCGGCCTGCGCGTCCTTTGCCTCCTCCGGGAACAGGGAATCGTCCTCTAAAATCTCCTCGCACCGCGTCTGCAGCGCGCTGTCCATAGCGGTTTGGATGCGGTATCCGCCGGTCAGAAGCTGGTCCATCGAAACATTGAGGAGATCGCACGCCTGCGTCAGCGCGAGATCGACATAGTACCCGCGTTTTTCTTCATTCAGGGAACTTTTGAGCTCCACCTTTTCCGCCTGCGCGGCCGCGCAATCGGCCTCGCTGAGGTAGCCGTACTCCTTCATCAGCGCGAGGACGTGGTCTCTGCGGTCGACACACGCTTCCAAATTTAAATGCGGGGCGTAATTCGTGGGGGATTTCAGTATCCCAGCGAGCATGGCGGCCTCCGCCACGGTGAGGTCCTTGGCATGCACGCCGAAATAGCCGCGCGCCGCCGTTTCGATGCCGTAATACCCGCCGCCGAAGTATACGTAGTTCAGATACATTTCCAGGATCTCGTCTTTGCCGAACTGCTGCTCCATCTGGTAAGCCAGCACCGCTTCCTCAAGCTTGCGGGACATGCGCTTTTCGTTGCTCAGATGGCTGAGCTTGACAAGCTGCTGGCTGATGGTGGACGCCCCCTGCTCGTAGCTGCCGGCCTTGATATCCGCCACCGCCGCGCCGACGATGCGCTTGAAGTCGATGCCCCTATGCTCATAGAACCGCGCGTCCTCGGCGGATATGAACGCATACCGCACATAAACGGGAAGATCTTCGAGGGATACATGGATGCGCGTTCCCTCCGCGCCCGAAAGGCAGCTGATCTCATTCCCGTCCGCGTCGTATACGAGCAGCGATTGCGGCGCGCCGAGAATCTTGCTGGAATCGAACTGCTGCCATGCGTCCAGGCGCAGGATGTAAATTGCGCCAAAAAGCATAAAGGACAGGCAAAGCATGGTCAGCCCCAGCAGGATGCGTTTTGTGATGCGTTTGCGGCGGCGCCTTTTTTCCTGCTTCTTCGGATCGTTCTTGTCAAGCTTTTTGCGCATGTGTGTGTTTGCCTCCCCCGCAATGCATGCATGGCGTCCGCCGGAACCGGGCGCGGACGCTATACTCTATCATTCCCACTCTGTGCGGATTTAACGGCGGAAAGAAGCGCGCGATATGTGCTTATAAATAAAAAATCCCCCTTCTTTTAACGAAGGAGGGTGCAAAATCAAAGGTCTCGCCGCAGCGCTTATCTGCGCGGCACGATGGTGCGTCTCAGCCGCGTCTCGTAAATGCTTACGCCCGCGCCGAACAGCAGATCGTATATCAAAAAACCGAGCTGGGACAGAACGGCGATCGCCCAATCCGGCAGGGCCGGGAACTGCACGAGCGTAATATTGAGCACCGTGAGCGAAAGGTAAAGTCCGGCCCCCGCGAAGAAATCCATATACAGGAGCTTTACAAGCGCCAGAAAAAGCTTGCTTTTGATACGCCCCTGCACGGCCGTGCGGAATATCCCGTAATGCCCCAGCAGCAGTATGTAGAGGTATACGGGCGTCTTATCGGGCAGGAGGAAGAACGAGAGCGCGGCGCTCGCAAGGTATGCGGTCAGAGACCAGCCGTATAGGCCCTCGCAGGCCAGTATATACGGCAAAAAAGAGGCTGCGAAATAAAACGGCAGGCGCACGGCGGGCAAAACCGCCGCCGCATACAGAACCAGCACGGTCAGCGCCGTTACCATCGCGCCCAGCGTCAGCTTTAGCGTTGCAGGCAGTCTTCGCTTGTTCATGGCATGCTCCCATTCCTCAGCAGCGTCCGCCCATTGAGTTGCAGCAGCAGTTCATGCACAGCAGCGAGCTGCACAGGTCGCAGCCGCCGCAGCCGTCGTCGTAAGGACTCGTGCCGCCCGGGCGCCCGTACCCGTAGGGGCTGCCGGTGTTATTTACCGCCGCGTAGGCGTTGCGGTACTCGGCGTTCCCCGGCTCCTGCTCGTACGCGATCGTAAGGAACTCGATCGCCTTGTCGTGCCAGCCCTGGCGCAGATACACGATGCCGTAGAGATAATACCATTCCGCGTTACGCACCGGGATGCTGTCCAAGACCTGCCGCGCCGCATCCAGGTTGTTCTGGTTGATGTACGAACGCGCGCGCGCAAATTCCGCCGCGGAAGGCCCGCTGTACGCGCCGCCGGATCCGGTGTAACCGCCGTACCCGCCGCCGTAGGAGGAATCCCGCCCGCCGCCCGGGGAAACGGTGGATTTCTTCTTGGTCAGCATCTCGTACGCTTCGTTGATCTCCTTCAGCTTCTCGTTGGCCAGCTCTTTGAGGGGATTGTCCGTATATTTGTCGGGATGGTACTTTTTAACGAGCGCAAGATATGCCGCACGGATCTCCTCCTGTGTGGCATCCTCGCTTACGCCCAGAACCTTATACGGATTCATCCCTTGACTCCTTCCAGCAGCCGCTTTGTGCGCATGCGGCATCCCCGATACAGAATATTCTCGATCAGGCCCTTGTCCGACTGCAGATTCAAAAGATCGCACGCAAGCTCCGTCTCGTGCAGGGCCGCGTAAAGCAGGAACGACGCGCGCTCCTTCGTGGTATCCGCGATGAGGAACGGATTGTAGGAACCCGTTTTCCAATCCTTCTCCCGGTCCTCCCACGCGTCCGCCAGATAGATCCAGCGGCCCAGATGGTACCCGAGCCACGAAAGGGTCCGCCTTTGCCGCTCCTCCAATGTAGGATACCCTGCCGCGAGCGATCTGAGCATGCCCGCGAACGCGTCCGCCGCCTTGTCTATGGACGGCTCCCGCGCTTTTTCAAGCTGCGAAAGCGCGCAGATGCCTTCCTCGATCGTCACCGCCGCCTCGGGCCGCAGTACACAAGCCTTTCTCGCCGCGCCCGTGAGGGCGGCACGCCCTATGAGAGCTAATGGTTTATGCTCGTCGGCGCAGTCGTCGTCGAGCTTGCGCCAGTACAGCAGGACGTTGATGTCCGCCGCATAGGCGAGCGCTTCGCAGGGCTGTATGACGGGCGCCTTCGCTTTCCAGGGTTTATAGCCGCAGCGCTCGGGCCGGCAGGAGAATTCCTCGCCCGCCGCCGCCGCAAGCAGCAGCGCCAGAAAGGTGCAATCGTAATCCAGCGCGAGGCGGGGCATTTGGCCGTATCGCTGCCGGATAGTCTTGCACAGCCCGCAATACCAGGCCTGGTACCGCGCAAGCTCGCAAACCTTCAGTTCCGGTTTATCGGGCGTGACATAGCCGAACATGCAGAAACCCTTCCGATCAATTCCGACCTTTATTTTATCATTTTCATTTCGAACTGTACCAGTATTTTTTGGCCCTGATGCGTCAAAAGTTTGAAAAATACTTTATTTTGCAGGATTTTCGTAAACATAAGCGCAGATTTTATCCCGAAAGGGAATTGCGGTTTGCAAAAAAATACGGTATCATCGTGTAGGAATAGCGGCTTTCGGGCCGCCCACAGGAAAACTCGCCCCGGCGGGCAATACTATAAGTTCTGGAGGAATATATGAGCGAAGTATTGAAGGGTGCCTGTATCATCGGCCAATCCGGCGGCCCCACGTCCGTTATCAACGCCAGCGCCTACGGCGTGATCCGCACGGCCTTGGACAGCGACATCATTACAAAGGTTTATGGCGCCGCCCACGGCATCCGCGGTGTGCTCGACGACGCGCTTTACGATATGGGCCAGGAAGACCCCGGGGAGCTGGAGCTCTTGCTCCACACGCCCTCCTCGGCGCTGGGCTCCTGCCGTTACAAGCTCAAGGACAGCGAAGCGGACGAGACCGACTATAGGCGCATCCTCGAGATATTCAAAAAATACGACGTCCGCTACTTCTTCTACAACGGCGGCAACGATTCCATGGATACCTGCAACAAGATCTCCAAGTACATGCAAAAGGTCGGTTATGCCTGCCGCATCATGGGTGTGCCCAAGACCATCGACAACGATCTGTGGGGAACCGACCATTGCCCCGGCTACGCCTCCGCCGCCAAATATATCGCCACCAGCTGCATGGAGCTTTACCATGACGCGCGCGTATACGATACGGGCATGATCTGCGTGCTGGAGATCATGGGCCGCCACGCCGGCTGGCTCACAGCCGCCTCCGCCATCGCCTCCTATTACGGCCAGGGACCCGATCTGATTTACCTGCCCGAACGCGATTTCGATATGGACCGGTTCATAAACGACGTTTACGCGCTGTACAAGAAGAACGGCAACTGCATCGTCGCCGTATCCGAGGGCATCCACGACGCGAGCGGCAGGCTCATCGCCGAGTACGGCGCCGGGGACGCCAAGACCGACGCGTTCGGCCATAAGCAGCTGGGCGGCCTTGCGGCCACGCTGGCCAGCATCGTCAAGGAAAAGACCGGCGCCAAGGTCCGCGGCATCGAATTCTCGCTGCTGCAGCGCTGCGCCGCGCACTGCGCCTCCCAGACGGACGTGAACGAATCCTTCCTGGCCGGCAAGACGGCCGTGGAATGCGCGGTATCCGGCATAACGGACAAAATGGTCGGCTTTGAGCGCCAAAAGGACGAAAGCGGCAAGTATCGCTGCGGCATCAAGCTGATGGATCTTGCGGATGTCGCCAACGCCGAAAAGAAGGTGCCGCTCGAGTGGATCAACGCGGAAAGCAACAACGTAGGCGCCGCGTATATCGATTACGCGCTGCCGCTCATCCAGGGCCAGCCCGAAATGGTCTACGAAAACGGCTTGCCGCGCTTCGCAAAGCTGAAGAAGGTTAAAGCAAAGTAAGAGTTGCCGCTGCTGCGAAGGCCGCCCGGTTCCGGGCGGCCTTCGCATTTGGTAAATCGCGCTATTGCCTGCCCGCCGCCGTATACACGTTGCTGATGTGCTCCACGTCGGGCAGCGATCCCACGTGCGATTTGCTGCCGTCAAAATACAGGCAGGCGTGCCCCGTCATATCGTTGCGCGCGACCGAATCCTCCCCGTGCGGCGCTCCCTGCAATGAGCAGGCGATCAGCCTCCCGCCCACCGTGATCAGCATCGGCCGCTTGGAGTAGTTGAACACGCCGCCGAAGACGGTTTTCATTGCCGCCGTATCGTTGGCGTCGGTGCATTCCATTTCGGCGTGCTGGTCGCCGCCCGCATACGTCATATTGAAGGCTGCGCCGGTATTGAAATCGGTCAGCGCATAGGACTGCCCTACGGACAGCTGGCCTTTCACGTCGCTCCACTTGACGAGATCGCCCGTCTGCTTCTGCTGGCCGTTCGCGCGGTCCCCTATGGGAATTTTGACGTTCTGGGGAATGGGCGCGCGGACCGCCTGCGCGGAAAACAGCAGCCCCATGCTTTGCTCGCCCACGGTGCCGTCGGCAATGACGGCTTTGCCGTCCTGCGGCGTCTGGTTCTTCTGAAATTCGATGACGGCGTTGCGCGTCATGGTCTGGAACTTGCCCGTCGGCTTGAAATAGAAATAATCGAGCTCGCGGAGGCGGAGCTGGATCATGGCCACGAGATCGCCCGTTTCCTGGTAGGAAACCAGGCCATCCGAAAGAATCCCGCTCGTATCCAGCGCGTAGGATTGCCGCATGCAGAAAAGCACGGCGAGAAGGAACAGCGGAATAAGCGCCCTGCGCTTCATGCGACCCCTCCCTCGAACCAGTATAAAAAAAGTATAACACAGCTCACCCCTTTTCGCCAAAATATGAGATGAAAAAAATGAAAACAACTCCCCCGCATGGTATACTGGAAGAAAAACAGGAGCAATTTCAATGCGTTGCGGATGCCCCCAATGCGGGACCTATATGATACAAGAGGAAAAAGGGCTGCAAAGCGCCTGCGTGTGCCCCGCCTGCGCCTTTAGATGCGGCGCGTGCATGGGCACGGAACAGACGCCCATGTCGCCGGACGAACTCCGGCTGCAGGCGCAGCTTCGTGCGCGCATGCGCGAAGAGGAAGAACGCGACCTTTGGAGCGATTGAACATCTATATAGAGGGACCGGGTCCCCAAATTCCATTCACTTCGGAAAGGAAACGCATGCAAACCCATCCATTCCCGGAAAACCCCAGGGCGGCCAAGGAACAGCCGCGCACGCCCATGGATACGGCGCTGCGCTTTCTTGCGGCGCGGCCCCGCACCGTGCGCGAGATGGAGCGCCACCTCGACGAGCGCCAGTTCGGCGAATACGAGGCGCAGCAGGTGGTGGACCGCCTGCTGGAGCTTTCCTACCTGGACGACGCCGCGTACGCCGCGGAATTTGTGCGTACAAGGCTGAATACGAAGCCGGTGAGCCGCGGAAAGCTCCGGGAGCAGATGCTCGCCCACGAGCTTCCGCCCGAGGTGGTCGACCGCGCGCTGCAGGCCGTGGGCGACGAGGCGGAACTGGAAAACGCGGTATCCGTCGCGCGCAAATACGCGAAGCAGGTTGAACGCCTCGAGGAGCCCGAGCGCAGGCAAAGGCTGATTCGTCGCCTGACCGGCCGCGGTTTTTCATATGAGGTTTCCCGCCGCGCGGCGGAGCTGGCGGATCGGGATGCCGAATAGCTTCGGGGGGTATGACATGCGGGAGGAAATTCTCCGGATCCTGTACGAGAGCGCGGAGCGTTATATTTCGGGCGAACGGATCAGCCAAATGCTCGGCATTTCGCGCGCCGCGGTATGGAAGCATATCCAGGCGCTGCAGCGCGAGGGCTTCGTCATAGAGGCCGTGACGCATAAGGGGTACCGGCTGACGGGCGCCGACGATGTGCTGCACGCCGCCCTGATCGGGCCGATGCTCACTACGCGCGACCTGGGGCGCAACATCGTTTGCATGCCCTGCGTCCCTTCCACCAACGCCGCCGCCCGGGCGCTGGCCGCAGAGGGCTGCGCGGGCGGAACCGTCCTCACGGCGGATTCCCAGACGGAAGGCCGCGGCCGGCGCGGGCGAAGCTGGAGCAACGCGCCGGGCAAGGATATCGCCATGAGCATCGTGCTGCGCCCGCGGCTGGAGCCGGAATTCGCATCCCGCTATACGTTCGCAACGGCGCTGGGCGTGTACCGTCTGGCCGAGGGGCTGGGGCTTGCGCCTTCCATCAAATGGCCCAACGACGTGCTGCTGGACGGAAAAAAGTTCTGCGGGATCCTGTTTGAGGTGGCCGGCGAAATGGATGCGCTGCATACCGTGATTGCGGGGATCGGGCTCAACGTGAACAGCGAATCCTTCCCGGAGGAGATCAGGGAAATCGCCACCTCGCTTCGGATCTGCCTGGGAAGGCCGCTGCAGAGGCGCCATGTGATCGCGGCGCTTCTCAACATTCTGGAGCCTCTTTATGATGCCTGTGCGGACGAAGCGGGCTATGAGGCTCTCCTCCGGGCGTATCTTTCGCATTGCGGCACCATCGGGCAAAGGGTGACGGTTACGGGCATACGCGAAACGCTCGGGGGGACGGCGGAAGGCGTGGACGAGCTGGGCCGGCTGCTTCTGCGTACGGACGACGGAGCCCTGCACGCCTTGCTTGCCGGCGACGTGACGCTGCGCGGGGGCGCCCGGCTCACCTGACCCACTGCATGTACCGAAGCAGCTTTTGCGCGCCCGCCGTCCTCCATATACCGTAGCCCGCCGCCGCGCCCGCAACGTTGAGCAGGATATCGTCCACGTCGAAGCTGCCGATCCGAAGCAGCAGCTGCATCGTTTCCACCATCAGCACGACGAGGAACACAAGCCTGAGGAATCGCCCGATTTTTCTTGTGTCGGGACATACGCTCGGCAAATAGATCCCCATGGGCAGGAACAGAAGAAAGTTCCCCACCGCGTTGTTGTACACGGTATTCGGGTTGATAGACCTCTGCGCGTTTCTTGTAAACAGCTCTATAATGGTTTTGAACGGAATCAAATTGACCGCATGGCGGAAATACTCCGCAAGAGGCGCCCGCACATACGGATACGGCCTGTTCAAAAGCAGCAGGTACAGGAGTACCATACAATACATGGCGAAGGTTATCCATAGGAGGGCGCGCATCAGCTTTTTCATTATGTCTCCTGCCGCTCGCGCGCAAAATGCGCATGCTACCCCTTATTGTGATTGCTTCCGCGTGTTTTATCCTTATATGGACGCAATGCGAAGGTAAACGGAAACGGACAGGTTATCGCCTGTCCGTTTCAGAGTGTCGACAAAGTCTCGGGACAGCTTTTATTATGCAAGAACGCAAACAGGAGTTGCATAGCGGGACGCTCCGTCGTCCCGCTGAAGCCCAAAAACTTAGGAAACACAATGAAATCCGTCCAAGCTGACGATGTGCGTCAGCTTGGACACCTTGCATGCAGGCCTGCTACGCCAGGCCTGCATGAGAAAAGCCGTCGACGAACCCCGGAGGGGTTTGTCGACGGCTCACATCCGTTATTCGCCGAAAAAATTTTAGTCCAGTATCCGGGAAAGAAAAGATTCGCCCACAGGCCAGCGTTCGCCCGTCAGGTATTCGAACACCGTTGCGCCGATATCCGCGAAGCACGCGCGCGTGCCGATGTCCACATTCGGCTTTACATGTTTGCCCGCAGCGACGATGGGAATGTACTCGCGGGAATGATCGGTGCTCTGCGTCGTGGGGTCGCAGCCGTGATCGGCGGAAACAAGGAGGATGTCCCCCTCGCCCATGCCCGAGAGAATCTCGGGAAGATGGCTGTCGAAATACTCCAGGCCCGACGCGTACCCTTCCACATCGTTGCGGTGGCCGTAGAGCATGTCAAAATCCACCAAATTGGCGAATATGAAATCCCCCGTCCCCTCGCGGATGAAGTCGATCGTCGCGCGGATGCCTTCCGGATTGTTGTGGGTGTGGTTGGAAACGCCGATGCCGCGGCGGAAGAAGATATCCTCGATCTTCCCTACCCCGACGGTCGTCAGTCCCCTGGCCGTTAGCCCGTCGAGTATGGTATCGCCCGGAGGCGATATGGCGAAATCCCTGCGGTTTTCGGTACGCTTATATGCGCCGCTCACGCCCTCGAAGGGCCTTGCGATCACCCGGCCTACCAGATTATCCCCCACCAGCATCTCCCGCGCGATCTCGCAGATGCGGTACAGCTCCTCAAGCGGGATCACGCTCTCGTGCGCGGCGATCTGGAATACGCTGTCCGCCGAGGTATAGACGATGGGCTTTCCCGTCCTCACGTGTTCGTCTCCCAGCTCCTGTATGATCACCGTGCCCGACGCGGGCTTGTTGCACAGCGTTCCCCGGCCGATTCGTTTTTCAAATTCGCTGATAAGCGCCTGCGGGAAACCGTTGGGATACGTACGGAAGGGTACGGCCATGGGCAGCCCCGCCATCTCCCAATGGCCGCTCGTGGTATCCTTGGCGGCCGTTTTTTCGGCCGCGCGGCCGAAAGCGCCCGAAGGCGGCTTGTCCGGCCTGGGCAGCCGGCTGTTTTCGATATTGGCCAGCCCAAGGCCGTACAGGTTGGGGAGCGCCAGCTTCCCGCGCACCTTATAGATATTCCCCAGCGTATGCGAACCGGCATCCCCATACAGGGAGGCATCGGGAAGCTCGCCGATCCCTACGCTGTCCAATACGATCAATATCGCTCGTTTCTTCATAAAATAAAAGCACCGCCTTTCCCATCCATAAAATACCCGTTTTTATGCGGATTGTACCATGGAGCCGTGAAGAGGCGCACCTAAACACCGCAAAACGCGCCCTGAACCCGATTGTACCATTTGACGATCGGATTATCAACGGAGGCTATAAGAACAGCGCGAACACCGCGGGGATCAGCACCGCCTGCATCGCGACGCTGGGCAGCAAGCCGACAGAAAGGCCCAGATATTGCTTGGTATACGTCTGGATATCCGGCGTCTGCGGGAGGGGACCCTTCTTCTTTGTAAACGCGGCGGCGATCCGCTTTTGCGTGAGCACGTTCATCCTTAGCAGCGGCGGTGCCAGTACCGCCGCCTCAAACAGAATCAGTAGCAGCAGGCAGACCCCCGTGGAGGCGGGCCACGCGGCCATACCGGCACCGATCGACGCCCCCAGGAAAATGCCCTGTAAAAGGCAGCCGATCACAAGAAGCGGCACGGCCGGCAGCCAAAGCCCCGCCAGGAATACCATCGCGGCGCAAAGCGTGTGCGTCAGCGCCGAGAGCGCCAGCATGGGCAGCCAGGGGACGCCCTGCGCGCGGAATATGCCCGGCAGCGAAGCAAGCATCTGCGCCGCATCGGCCTTGTTCATTCCCTGTACGATCCGTATCCCCGCCGCGCAGCCCGCGACAAGCAAGAATATAAAGATACATATCGCGCCGAGGTTTTCTTTTATATAGGCCGTCATCCTGGCGCGCAGCGCCGAAAACGTCAGTTCCAAGCCGCTTCACCGTCCTTTCACCCCTCAATGTATTCCATAAGAGGGTGCAATAGACCGGCCGTACAGCCTTGCTTGAAAGCTTCCCGCAGATATGGTACAATCTGTATTCACGCGGGAACACAGGCGCGGGATGTGCATAAAACTCCATTTTAGAAACGCCGGAGCAATCGCCGGCGGAACGGACGGCGCTATGAGGCTGGACAGCTATCTATTTGAAAACGGGCTTACCGAAAGCCGCGAAAAGGCGCGCGCGCTGATCATGGAGGGCAAGGTCAATATCGACGGCAGGCAGGCGGCAAAGCCCGGCATGGAAGTCAAGGAAGGCGCCGCGGTGGTCCTCGCGGGCGATCCTATTCCTTTTGTAAGCCGCGGCGGGCTGAAGCTGCAAAAGGCGCTCGAAGTGTTCCAGCTGGAGCTCTCGGGCGCCGTCGCGGCCGATATCGGGGCTTCCACGGGCGGCTTTACGGATTGCATGCTCCAGCATGGCGCAAGCCGAGTATACGCGCTGGACGTCGGCTACGGCCAGCTCGACTGGCGGCTGAGGACCGATCCGCGGGTCGTTGTGATGGAGCGGACCAACGCGCGGTTCATGGAGCCGGGCTGGTTCGACCCGAAGCCGGGCTTCGCGTCCATAGACGTATCGTTCATATCCCTGCGGCTGATCCTCGCGCCTTTGTACGCGTGCCTTTCGGACGGCGCCTTTGCCGTCGCGCTCATTAAGCCGCAGTTTGAGGCCGGCCGCGCGCAGATCGGCAAGCACGGCGTGGTGCGGGACGAATCGGTGCACGAGGCGGTCTGCCGCCAGGTGCTCGGCTTTGCCGCCGGTTTCGGCTTTGCGGCGCGCGAGCTTTCCTTTTCCCCCGTTACCGGCCCAAAAGGCAATATCGAGTTCCTTGCGCTGCTCCAAAAATACGGCGAATTGCCTGCGCCGCCGGCGTTCCAGGGGGACGATATGCGCATCCGGGACGCGGTAAGGGCCGCGCATGCAAAATTTTTTGCATAAATGATGTAAATCAATGCCAAAAAAGATCGGGAAAAGGCATATTTCTCTTGAAATATGTCGACGTATACCGCTATAATACTGTATAAGGCTTTCATAAAGTTTAGTTGATTTCTTTGAAATGGAGAACCATCCGTGGGATATAGCATCGCCTTCGTCGCTAACGCCGAAAAACCCAACGCGGTATCGGTTCGGGACGAAGCAATGCGCATCGCCCGGGGAAAAGGGTTCACATGCTTCAGTATAGATCCCCTTTCGGCCCATAGGGATGCCCGCCTGCAGGAGGCCTCGTTTCTGGCCGCCTTTGGCGGAGACGGCACCATTCTCAAAGCCGTCCCCTTTGCGGCGGAATACGACATCCCCATTCTTGGCGTGAATCTTGGCCGGGTCGGTTTCTTAAGCGAAATACAGCCCGATGCGTTCAGCGCCGTGCTGGAGCTTTTTCTTTCGGGCGGGCTCGCTTCCGAATCCCGCATGATGCTTGCTTGCAGCGTGAACGGCGTGCACGTATGCGATTGCCTGAACGATGTGCTGCTGTACAAGCAGTCCTTTTCGGGCGTGGCGCATATCGGCATGTGCGTCAACGGCGAAGATGCGGGAACCGTGTTTTGCGACGGTATGATCGTAAGCACCCCGACCGGCTCTACCGGATACTCCATTTCCGTAGGCGGCCCGATCATTGCGCCGGGCTTGGACGCGTGTATCCTTGTGCCCGTCTGCCCGCATTCGCTTTTGGTAAGGCCGATCGTCGCCTCCGCGGACGCGCGGATCGATCTTACGATGAAAAGCGACGGGGCCCTTTATGCCGACGGCATAAAGGTCATGGACGTAAACAGGGACGACTCGGTGCTGGTCACCAAGTCGCATAAAGCGGCGAGATTTTTGCGTGTGGGAGCGCATAATTTATATAACCTCATCAAAGAAAAACTAAGTTAAGTCCGCTGAGCGCCTTTGGCCAGCGGTACTTGAAGCGGGGGAAAATTATGAAGGCAGCCAGGCACGCAATGATTTTGGAACTGATCGAACAGTATGACATAGAGACGCAGGATGAGCTTGCCGAGCATTTGCGCCGGCATAATTATGTCGTCACACAGGCGACCGTATCCAGGGATATCAAGGAGCTTCGTCTGATCAAGGCGCTGTCCGAAAACGGGTCCTATAAATATGCAACGGTGGACAAGGCCGAAACGGGGCTTCAGGAGCGGTTTATCCGTATCTTTTCGCAGAGCGTGGTAAGCATTACTTCCGCGGGGAACCTTATCGTCATCAAAACCATTACCGGCAGCGCCTCCGCCGCGGCCGAAGCCGTGGATTCCATGAAGTGGAGCGAAATCGCGGGCACCATCGCCGGAGACAATACGATTTTTATCGCCGTGAAGGACAACAAGGCCGTGCCGGATATGATCAAGCGCTTCCAGACAATGCTCAAGTAGCGGCGTCTGACGGCATTCTTCGTAGAATTTTTGAGGGATCTATGCTGCAAACCCTGCGCATTCAAAACGTCGCTCTGATCGACCGGCTGGAGATCACATTTTCAACAGGCTTTCATGTGCTTACCGGCGAGACAGGCGCCGGTAAGTCCATTATTATCGATGCCGTGAATTTTGTTCTGGGCGAGCGCGCCAACCGGGACCTGATCAAGTCCGGCGAGGAAAAGGCCTCCGTCGAGGCCGCGTTCGATATCGACGCCTCCCCCGAGGTGTGTTCCCGCGTCCGCGAGCTGGGGATTACGCAGGAGGAAGGCGATCTTCTCATCATCAGCCGGGAACTCTTTGCAAGCGGCAAGAGCGTCTGCCGGGTGAACGGCTCGCTCATCAACCTTTCTTCCCTCAAAACCATTACGGACCTTCTGGTGGATGTGCACGGGCAGCACGAGCATCAATCGCTGCTCAACGTGGATACGCATCTTGTGTTTTTGGACGCGTCGGATCCCGCCGCCATCACGCCCCTGAAGCAGCGCGTTCTGGAGCTGTACCGGCAGCATCAGGGCATACAGAAGGAGCTTCTTTCGGGCTTTCCTTCCGAACAGGACAGGCTCCGCCGGATGGATGTGCTGCATTACCAGATTCGGGAGATTGCCGACGCCAACCTGCAGCCCGGCGAGGAGGAAGAGCTTGACGCGCAGCTTACCCTGCTTTCCAACGCGCAGAGCATCATCGCGGCGCTGGAAAGCGGCTATGCGCGGCTGACCGACGACGAGGGCGGCGCGCTTCCCGCGGCGTCCTCCGCCATCCGGGAGCTAAGCGGCATCGAGCGCTTCCACGCGGACTACGCGCAGGCGCACGCGCGGCTGCAGGACGCCTACTACGCGATGGAGGACGTCGCCTACACGCTTCGGGAGCTGAAGGACGGCTTTGAGTTTCAGCCCTCCCTCCTTGAAAACGTGGAGGCGCGTATTGCGCGCATCCACCTGCTCAAGCGTAAGTACGGGCGCAGCATCCCGGAGATTCTTGCTTTTCTGGAGCAGGCGCAGGGAGAATACGACGCGCTGCAGCAAAGCGACGAACGCCGCGCCGCGCTCGCAAAGGAACTGGATTCCTGCGCGGCGCAGTACCGCGATGCGGCCGCCGCCCTAATGGAGGCGCGCCGGAGCGCGGCGAAACGGCTGGAAAATCGCCTGGTAGAAGAGCTCCGCGGCCTGGGCATGGAAAAAGTGCAGTTCGCGGTGGAACTGACGCCGCTATCCGGGGACGCGCTTTCGGAAAACGGCTTGGACCAGGCGGAATTCCTGCTTTCCGCAAACGCCGGCGAACCGCTCAAGCCCTTAAGCCGCGTGGCGTCGGGCGGCGAGCTGTCCCGTATCATGCTGGCGTTCAAGGCCGTGCAGATGGGCAGCATCCCGACGGTCATATTCGACGAAATCGATACCGGGATCAGCGGGCGCATCGCTTCCGTGGTCGGCCGGAAGCTAAAGCGCATCGCATCCAGCCGTCAGGTGCTTTGCATCACGCATCTGGCGCAGATCGCGGCGATGGCGGACGTTCATTATCTGGTTGAAAAAACGGAGTCGGACGGACGGACCGTTTCCTCCGTGCGCGAGCTTGCGGCGGAAGAACGCGTCCAGGAAATCGCGCGCATCATGGGCGCGGCGGAGAGCGATACGCGCGCCGTCGAGCATGCGCGGGAGCTGATCGACAAGGCCCGCGACATTGCGCCCAGCGAAAATTGATCCTAAAAATTTGCCGATGATACCAGCCAAAATATACATACGCCGATCAATCAATTTCTATTTTATTCGGGCATAGATACCTCGCATCATGTTCATCATAGGATTGTCGCGCTGTTCGTGCGGCCGATGAACATGATGAGGTGTTTAATATTGAAAAAGGGCCTGCTGCCATTCATACGGAACGCAATCGGCGTCGCGGCCTGCGCGGCGCTCCTGTTTTTTAACTATACGGAACCGATGGTTTCGCTTCGGAATCTGTCGGATGACGTACACATACGCGCCGGCGCCACCTACACGCTGCCCGTTTCGGTCGGCAAGCTCTTTACCGTGTCCGCTGACGACGATTCGCTCGCCGTCAGCGGCACCGAGGATGAAACGCTCGCGGAAGTGACGGGCGGCTCCGGCGGGCACACCACGCATGTCACGCTGAAGCTCCTGGGCGTCATTCCCGTAAAAGAGATCAGTGTATATGTGCGAGGCGAGATCATACTCGTGCCCGGCGGCACCTCCATCGGCGTTACACTGCATACGCGGGGCGCGCTGGTGGTAGGCATAAGCACCATCGTGCTTTCCGACGGCCAGAAGATAAGCCCGGCCGCGGCGGCGGGCATACAGGCCGGGGACCTGGTGGAAAAAGCGAACGGCGTTGAGATCGAGAACGCCGAGCACCTGCTGGAGCTTTGCAATGAGAGCCGGGATTCCGTAGACCTGACGATCGTGCGAAACGGCGAGCGCATGACAGTCACGGTCCGCCCCGCCCTCGACCCCGCGGACAATGTGTACCGCATGGGCATGTGGGTGCGGGACAGCACCGCGGGCGTAGGTACGCTCTCTTTCTACGACCCGGCCTCGAACTGGTACGCCGCCCTGGGCCACGCCATTACGGATGTGGATACCCGCTCCAACCTGACGGTGCGGGACGGCGAGATCGTGCAATCCAACATCGTGGATATCGTGCAGGGCACGCAGGGCGAACCGGGCGAGCTGCGCGGAACTTTCAATAAGGAAAGCCTGCCTTTGGGAACGATCGAAACGAACAGCCAGTTCGGTATCTATGGGAAGATGTATCAGGAATACCGCAATCCGCTTTTTCCGAACGGCGTGCCGATGGCCTACCCGGAAGATGTGAAGCTGGGCGACGCCGAAATCCTGACCACATTGAACAAGGACGGCATCAAGGCCTACCGGTGCAAGATCATCAAGGTCAACCAGCAATCCGGCCCCGCGCCCAAGGGCATGGTCGTTGAGATCACGGATCCCGTCCTGATGGCGGCAACGGGCGGCATCGTGCAGGGCATGAGCGGCAGCCCCATCATCCAAAACGGGAAGCTGATCGGCGTTGTGACGCACGTATTCATCAACGACCCGACCAAGGGATACTGCATGTACGCGCAATGGATGGAGCAGCAGATTCAATAGAAGCAGATAAGAGAAGCAGATAGCATAGATATCAATAATCTGTTATCATATAAGTAATGTGTTGGAGGTGGTTTCCACGTGTTCACGTTACTGATGGCAGATGGGGATTCTTCGATATGTGAGGAAATAGCGCAATTTTGTGTGCATTATGACTGCATCAGGCTTTTGCCCCCCGTCCACAACGGCAAGGACGCGCTGTCCGTCCTTTTCAGCGAACATGTCGACGTGCTGCTGATGGATATCGTAATGCCGGTGCTGGACGGCCTGACCGTATTGAGCAGGATACAGGAAATGGAGCCGGAGGACCGCCCGGCGGCGTTTATCCATACGGCCTTCCTTGATAATAGATTGCTTCAAGAACTTCAGCGGCTCAATGTGGTATATTGCTTTGTCAAACCGATGGGGCCAGAGCATATCGTTCCCCGCATCATACAGCTGATGCGCTCGACGGTGGAGCCCTGCGCGCAGCAGGACGTGCTCCCGCAGGCCGGGCACGCGGGCAGCGAGGAAGTCAACAACGAAATCACGCGGCAGATCCGCGCGGTAGGCATCCCCGCCCATTTGAGAGGCTATCACTACCTTCGCAGCGCCATCCTGTTTTCCGTGGAGGCCAAGGACCCCTCCACTGTCGCGGTCACCAAGGATATCTATCCCTACATTTCAAAACTCTACAATACCCGCCCGGCCCTGGTGGAGCGCGCGATCCGAAACGCCATCGAGGTGGCGTGGACGCGCGGAAACGTCAAGGTGCTCAACCAATATTTCGGGTATACGATCGACGATTACAAGGGAAAGCCGACCAACGCGGAGTTTATCGCCATGATCGCGGACCGTGTGCGCATGACGCTGGGCTAAGCCGCGCCTTGCGCGTAAGGGGTAAGGGGGCGGCGCCTTGTCCTGGCTGGCTGGCGCAGGGCGGCGATGCGGCCCTTACGCTTTGCGCGTAAGGGTGGCGCCCACCAGTTCGCGCAGATACCATGCCCTTTCCCCGAACGGCTCCAGGGCCAGGAGCGCCGCCTTGGCGGTTTCCCCGGCCTTTTGTTTTGCCCCGGGGAGCCCGTATACCGCAGGAAAGGTCAGCTTGCCCGCCTGCGCGTCCTTGCCGGCGGATTTGCCGAGATCCTTGCTATCCCCCGTGACATCCAGAATATCGTCCGTCACCTGGAACAGAAGCCCGTAGTGCTCGCCGAATGCGCGCAGCCCGCTCACCGTGCTTTCGTCCGCGCCGGCGCAGTATGCGCCGGCTTCGACGGCCGCGATGATCATGGCGGCGGTCTTGCCCCGGTGAATCTCGTGGAGCGCGGTTTCGTCCGGCGTTTGATCGCCTTCGTGCTGAAGATCAAGGCATTGCCCGGCGACCATGCCGCGCACGCCCGCGCCTCCCGCGATGGCGGCGGCGGCGCGCCGGAAGCAGACGGCTTCGCGCCGCACCAGTTCCCCGAGCATGATCTCGAACGCATAGGAAAGCAGCCCGTCGCCCGCGAGCACGGCCTGCCCTTCCCCGAACACCTTATGGCTGGTGAGCCTCCCGCGCCGGTAATCGTCGTTGTCCATGGCGGGGAGATCGTCGTGGATCAGCGAGTAGGTGTGGATCAGCTCCAGCGCGCAGGCAAAGGGCAGTGCATCCTCCTCCCTGCCGCCGCAAAGCGCACAGGCCGAGAGCACCAGGCAGGGGCGCAGACGCTTTCCGCCCGCGAACACGCTGTAGGACATGCTTTCGAGCAGCGGCGCGGGGATATCCTTTGCGTCAAAATACCCGCGCAGCGCGCGCTCGGTCAGCGCAACGTAGCGCTCCTGCCGTTCCAGATAAGGCGTCATTTCTATTCCTCTTGCCGATCCCGCGTAAGCGTATCCAGCCGGCCCTGATAGGAATCGAGCAGCTCCATGCAGCGTTTCCCAAGGTACGCGCCGCGCTCATAGAGCGCGACCATCTCCTCGAGCGGAATATTTCCGCCCTCCAGTTTCTGCACGATGCCCTCCAGTTCCGCCATCAGCGCTTCAAAGGGAACGTCCTCCCGCTGATTTTCGTCGTTCATTCGGTCTTTCCTCCACGCGGTTGATAATGACTTGCTTTTCCCGCAGAAAACGCGGGCGCCGGGCTACGGCCGGCTTCTTTCAGGCGGATTGTTGCCAATTGCGACGTCTTCTATGCGCGCGCGGGCCGTTCCGTCCCGCATGCGCAACAGAATCTCCATATCCTTGCTCAGTTCCCCGGCCTCGCCGAGCAAACGTCCCTCCGCGTCGCTGACGATGGCGAAGCCGCGCGCCAGCACCGCGCCGGGCGAAAGGGAGGCAAGACGGTTGAGCGTGCCCTGCAGCGCGTTGCGCTGCTCCCTGAGAAGCTGCGCGGGCAGCCGGGAGAGCTTTTGCGTCTGTGTCTTTAACCTCTCTCGCAGGATCGATACATTGTGCCCGGCAAGGGAGAACCCTCTCGCGCGCAGCAGCAGCTCCACGCGCTCGCGCTTGACGGCCACGCTTCTCAGCATCGCGCGGGGCAGCCGCACGGAGGCCAGTTCGTCGGCGCGCTGCAGCAGGACGGCGTATTCCGGCACGCAGAGCTCCGCGGCCGCCGAAGGCGTCGGCGCACGAAGGTCCGCAGTAAAATCGGCGAGCGTAAAATCCGTTTCATGCCCGACCGCGCTCACGACGGGTATAGTGCTTTCGTAAATCGCCTTCACGACCGCGGGTTCGTTGAAGGCCCAAAGGTCCTCTATGCTGCCGCCGCCGCGCCCGACGATGAGCACCGACGCGCGTTTGGCGCCGTTCATCCGCCGAACGGCGTCCGCAATATCCTCCGCCGCGCCCGTGCCCTGCACCTGCGCCGGGCAGAACTGGATATCCATGCTCGGGAAGCGGCGGCGGATGATCTCTATGATATCCTGCACGGCCGCCCCCGTCGGGGAAGTGATCACCCCCACGCAGCGGGGGAGCGCCGGTATGGGGCGCTTGCGCGCGGCGTCAAAGTAGCCCATGGCCTCCAGACGGGCCTTGAGAAGAAGGAAGCGTTTATAGAGCTCCCCCTCCCCTTCCTTCTGCATGGCTTGGGCGTAAAGCTGGAACTGGCCGTCCCGCGTGTAGAGCGACGCGTACCCGTCCACGATCACGTGCATGCCGTCCTGCGGGGCAAAGCGGAGCGTGAGCGCGGCGGAGCGGAACATCACGCAGCGGATCACGGCGTTTTCATCCTTGAGCATGAAGTACAGGTGCCCCGAGCTGTGGCGTTTGAAGCCGGAGATCTCGCCCTGTACCTTCAGCGCACGCAGCATAGGGTCGCCGTTGAGTATCGCGGCGACATAGTCGTTGAGCTGTGTGACAGTCAGAATCCTATCCGTCATATTCCCCCGCCGTGTGGCTGTCCCGGGCGAGGAGGGCGACGCCGACCGCGTTGTCCCCCGAAAGCTCCGGTTTTCCGTAATGCAGGCTCACTCCCGCATGCGCCATCCTTTTTTTCAGCAACTCGCGCAAGAGAAGGCTGCCGGCGACCCCGCCGCAGAGCAGCGCGTCCCTTAGGCCGGCCGCTTCCGCGGCATTGATAATGAGCCGCGAAACCGTACGCGCAAGGCAGTCATACACCGAAAACGCGACGGTTTCCCGCGGCGCGCCGGAGCGCAGGAGCCGCTGCGCCGCCGTTTCCACGCCCGAAAAGGAACAGGTTAGCCCCTTCACGCGGGAAGGCAGCCTCGTTCCTCCGCCGTCCGTACATCCCCGCGCGAGCGCTTCCATCTCCCGCCCGGCCGGAAAAGGCAGGCCGAGCGCAACGCCCACGCGGTCCACAAACTGCCCAGCGTGCAGGTCCTCGGTCCCGCCCAGAAGGGAAATGCTCCCTATCGATCCGCCGCCTGCCGAAACCCGCGCCACTTCCGTGGTGCCGCCGGAGAGATGCAGCGCCAGAAAATCCCGCCCGAGCAGGCTTTCGTTGCCCATGAGCGCCGCGCGAATATGCCCCGCCTGGTGCGAAAACTGATACAGCGGCAGGGACAGGGCGGCGGCGGTGATCCGCGCCGCGCTCACGCCCGCGAGAAACACTGGCATGTAGCTGCCCTTTGCATCCCGCGGCGCCGACGAAACACCCGCCGCGGCGATATTCTCCTGACGGACATCCGAGAGAAGCCGCGGCAGCAGTTCCCCGAGGTTCCCCATATGCTGGAAAACGGCGTCAGATTGCCGAAGCCCCGTTTCCCCCAAACGAACACGGAGCATCGTCCTGACATTTTGGACGATGCCCGCCTCGCTCACGCACGCCGCGCTTGTGGTATAGCAGCTTGTGTCGATGCCCAGATACAGTTTGTCCGTCTGCGCAGCCATCCTTTTCCCGCCTTAATCCAGCTGCTTGGAGAGTGTGCCGAGTATCCCGTTCACATAGGCGGGGGAGCGTTCGCCTGCGAAGCGCTTGGCAAGCTCCACCGCCTCGTTGATGGAAACGCTGTGCGGGATATCGTCCCTATAAAGCATCTCATACACCGCTACGCGCAGAATGCAGAGGTCCACCTTGGGCATGCGGTCGATCGTCCAGCCGATGGCGCTTTTTGCGATGAGCGCGTCGAGCTTGTCCACATTCTTTTCGATACCCGCGGCGAGATCGTCCGCAAACTCGATATCCTCCCGGGCAGGCTCTTCCTCGATGCCGGTCTGCTCCAGTATGCAGCGATAATCGTTCTCGCCGCCCAGCATCCGGGCGAATATGAGTTTCATGACGACTTCGCGCGCGATTTTTCTGCTCATATGCAGGCGTTATCCTCCCCGGCTCTCGCTTTCGTAGTTATCTTTTTGGCAAAATGCGATCCAGAAAGGCCTTTACCGTTTCCCATCCGCCTTTGTCCATCAGGCTGCCGATCAGGAAGCACACGCCCACCACCACAACCAGCAGCAGCGTGCGCCAGAAATTGATCGTCAGAATCAATATACCCAGCACGAGGCCCAGCGCGACAAGGTTGACCGTCCACTTGTGCGCCTCGTAAAACGCCTTCATCCGTTCCTTCCAATCAGGCAACGCGAAGCCCCCTCTCCCCGTCAATCCACACGGCTCTTCGGATTGCTGGAGGTATCTTCGATCAGGATTCCTACCTCGCGCACATTGATGCCGGAGCTTTTTTCAATGTATTCCTTGAGCGACTTCTGCAGCTCCTTGGAGAGTTCCGGTATATCCGTATCCGGCATCAGCGCCAGGCGCACGCTTACCGTGACGCCGCCTTCCCGCACGGGATGGATGGTGCTTACGACATTGCGTATGCGGTTGTTCGCGCGGCAGTGCTTCTGCACCAGGCTGTCGAGCGCCGTAAGCGTAATGAACGTCGCGCCCAGATCCGTCGCCTGCACAAGCGTCGAGGTCGGATGCTCCTCTTTCTTCCCGGAACCCGCGAACATCAGCCGCAGGGCGATAATCAGGATCACCAGCCCCACCGCGGCGAGTATGATCTGGTTGTTGACGCCGGTATAGAGCAGCGCCATAAACGCTCCTATGTTTTCCAGCGGCACGGCCCGCGACGCCAGGGCGATCAGCACGAGGGACAGCGCCAGCGCGACGATCAAGAGCAGCGCAAGCAAAATCCTGTCAAATAGCTTTCCCTTCATATGTACCTCTCCTGCTTTTGTAATAGCCGTTTTCCCCTCACCCGGAAAAAGGCGCCCCCGGCGCCTTTTTCAACGCAATGCACCGCGCTGTGCGCCCCGTGTAAGGGAACGTTACTTCACGCGCGGCGGGTCGGCGGGCTTGGGCTCCTTCTCTTTCTCCTTGTCTTTGTCTTTTTCCTTGTCTTTTTCTTTTTCGGGCTTTTCCGCCTTCTCCTTTTTGGGCTCGCGCGGGGCTTCCTCGTTCTCGAAGCTGACCGCCGAAACATAGACGTTCACTTCCACCACACGCAGGCCCGTCATCGTTTCCACGGCGGAACGAATGGAATTCTGGATCTCGGTGCAGACCTCCTGGATATGAAAGCCGTACTTGATCACCACGCTGACGTCAATCGCCGCTTCCTCGGTGCCTACTTCCACCTTGACGCCCTTAGTGATATTCTTGCGGCCCAGCATCTCCGTAATGCCTTCCACCATGCCGCCGGTCATCCCGGCGACGCCTTTGACATCCGCGGCCGCAAGCGCCGCTATCGTTGCTATGACATCCGTGGCAAACACGATCTTGCCGCCGTCGCTGTTCTTGACTTCCTGAATGAGATCGCCTTGGTTATCCATAAAGCAGCCTCCTCTTTCAAATGCATACGGCACCCAAAAAACCGATGCTTTTATCTATTATAACAGATACGGGGGTCAATGCAACCAAGGCGTTTGTCAAAAAGATGAAATTACGGAAAAAACGCTGTGCATCCGCCCCGCGGCGCAGGCTAGTTCGCCTTGCTGGGTATGATTTTTATGTTTTTGACGTCCACGTCCGTCACCCTGCAGATAATATCGTATATCTGCGCCACCTGTTTTTCGGTCAGATCGCTGTCGGACTTAACGACAATGGTGACGTTATCCTGGTCGATGGTTACGGCGGCGTCCGCAAAACCCTTCGCCGTCACCTGGCTTTCGATAGAAAGTTCCTTTTCCATCATGTCCGCAAGGGCAAGCTTCTCCTTTTGCGCGTCCGCAAGCGTGCTAGAGTCGGTGTCCTTGTTGTTGATGATCGACTCCAGCACTTCCATATGTTCGTCGCGCAGGCTTTCCCTGTTCTCCCGGAATGTCGCAAAATACTCCGCCTCATCGGCGCCGGCGGCGCTCTTCTGTGCGGACTGCGCGGCGGGAGAGCTTGTGGGGGCGGGCGTCTGGCTATCCTGCGCCTTGTTGATGCGCACGTTGACATAGACCGCCACCAGCAGCAGCACCACGAGGCCGATGAGCAACCCGTATTTCTTCATGTTCGTTTCCTCCTTTTTATTTCTGTTGTGCGGCTTCCATTTCAAAAACCTCGATATTGGCGGCGGGGACGTCGAGCACCGTCTGGACGGCGCGCTGCAGGTCCAGCCTTACCGCGATATTCCCCGCTCCCTCCGCCACCACGATGACGCCGCGCACCGCGGGCTGCTTTTGTGTGATGACGATGGGCTCGGTACCGCCGTTGTCGGCAACGGTGGCGGGCTTTTTGGATTCGGTCGTCTGCTCGGTCGAGCTTTGCTTGCTGTTGTCCGAACTCTGCGAGCGGTTCGTGTTGGTATCCGTGTTCATCGCGGTCACCAGCTCGGGGCCGGATTCATAGGTGATCATCACCCTGACGAGACCCGCGCCGCGGATATGCGAGAGTACGTTCTCCAGGCGCTGTTCCACCTCCTGCTCGGTCTGCGCGGTCTCCGCCGCCGCATCGCTCTGCGCCGAAGAAGCTTTCTTTGCGTCCTCCTCCGGCAAAAGCGTGGACAGATACAGCGCTACGACGAGCAGCGCAAGGCCGATATAGACGGCCAGTTCCAGCTTCTTATTTGCTTTGAGCTTCGCCGCGAGCGCCGCGAACAGGCCCGAGCCTTCTCCTTTGGGTTTTCCGCCGTCCCCCATGGGTTCCTCCTCCTTCACAAACGGTTCAGCCTGCTTTTTCCGCCTGCTCGTAATATCCGCGCAAAAGTTCCTCGTGCGTGGGGGTCTCTGCGGGAGCGGCCTCGATAGGCGCGCTCGCCGGAAGCGAAAGCGGCTCGGCGCTAAAAAGCCCTAAAAGCGGCTCGGCGACCGCCAGCAGGAACACCAGTCCCACCGCGAACAGCACCGTGTTCCTGAGCCTGCCCTGCGGGATGAGCGCCTCGAACAGCGTTGTGATGACCGCCATGCCTGCAATCAGCATCGTGAGCCGATACAGCGCCTGTTCCATTACGCACCTCCCACCGCGGCGTTGCCCGCCCCCATGATCAGCCCCACCGTGATCATGAACATCACGCTCAAACAAACCGTGGCTGCAAACAAATAAGTAAGCACATCGGCGAAGGCGGCGAGCATCTTGGGGATGCGCGCGTCGGAAACGGGTTCGGTGAGCGCCGCCGCCAGCCGGAAACCCAGCATGCCGACGCCGATGCGCATAAGCGGTGTGACGACGATGCCGAACGCGATGAGGATGGCGGCGATCCCCATGGCGTTCTTGACAAGCACGGCGCAGCCCAGCACCGTATCCACCGTACCCGATACCATGCCGCCGACGATGGGCACCATCTTATCCAGCGCGAACTTGGCCGTACGGATGGAAACACCGTCGAAAGTGCCGGCCGTAAGCCCCTGCAGCGCCGTTACGCCGAAGTACAGCGTGGATATCAGCCCGATCAGCCATTTGGCGACGGACTTGCTCAGGTTGAAAAACTGCCCGAGCTGCACCCTGTTGGTCAGGTTGTTGAGCATGCCCATCACCCCGCCCATCAGGATGACCGGCAGCACCACCTTCTGCAAAACAACGGCGATCCCGCTCGTGAGCATCGTCATCGCCGGCTGAAAGATGCCCGCGGAGGCGATGCCGCCGGCCGCGGTCAGCAGTGTCAAGAGCGCCGGGAAGGAAAGCTCTATGAAAGCGGAAGTCCTTTCGATACACTCCCGCGCAAGATTCGCGAGCGAAAGGAAGGAGACCATCGCCACGCCGATGGCAAAGCACTGGCACACGAGGCCCGCCACATCGCTGACGCCCTTCATGCCGGCCTCGCTCATCGCCCGCAGGAGCCCGCTCAGGATCGCGATGGCAATCAGGCTCAGGAGCATGGGCAGCACGTCGGGCAGAAGGCTCTTGAGCAATCCCCCGAAGCTTTCCGAAAGCGTCGTGCCCCAATACTCCCCCGTGCCCGTGGCGTAGTCCTCGACGAGCGACTTCAGGTCCTTGCCGCCCCACATGGCGCGCACCTCATCGGGGAGGGACGCGTAGACGTCGTTCCAGGAACTGATATCGGCCTTCTCCATGGCGCTTTCCACGCCGTCGCTGATCTCCTTTGGAACGGCGGCCAGCGCGTGCATCGGCGTGAGCAGCAGGCATAAGAGCAGCGCGCATGCGAGCGCCCGTTTTCTCGCCCCCCCCGCAACGCGGGCGGGAGCGCGGGATTCCGTACGCTTGCGTTTCATTGGGCGGCCACCGGCAGCAGGGAGGCCACCATCTCCAAAAGCGATACGGCGGCGGGCAGCGCGGCGGCAATGATCATGATCCGCCCCCCCAGCTCCACTTTGGAGGCGAGGGCAGATTCGCCCGCATCCTTGCAGATCTCCCCCGCCAGCTGCGCCACATAGGCAATGCCGACGATTTTGACCAGTATGCCGATGTAGGAGGATTGGATGCCGTATTGATTGGAGAGCACCTCTATGCTCTCCAATATACCGCTCACCTGCGCGATGATGTACAAAAGCAGAATGATGCCTGCGACGGTGCCGACCTGCAGCGCCATCTCGGGCCTGTACGCGCGCACCAGCACCACGATGGACGCGGCAAGGAGGGCAAATACGGCGATTTTCATAATGGCCATAGCGCATTCCTCAGTAAAGCTGGAATACTTGCCTGACGCTGTCGAAAAGATCGCTGATCATGCTCAGCATCATCAAAAGGCCGATGATCAGGCCCACGATGGCGGCGATCGTCGCCATTTCGTCCCGCCCGCTCTGCTTGAGAAGCTGCGCAATCACCGCCACAAGGATACCGACGCCCGCGATCTTGAACAGCATATCCACGTTCATACGCTTCCCCTTCCCGTTACCACAGTAAGATCGCCACGGCGATACCGCAGAGCATCCCCACAGAGCGGTACATGCGGCCCTTGCTCGTATAGGCCGCCTCAGCTTCGCCAAGAGCCGCCGTCAGGCGCTGCCGCAGGAGCGCCGTATTTTTCACCTGCGTTTCTTTATCGCTCCCGCCCAGGCAGCGCGCGTATTCCGCGAGCGCGAGCAGCTCCTCCTCGCCGAGCGCCGCAAAACCCGCGTTCTTCCTCCTTGCGTTTTCCATCGCCTGCGCCCATGCGGAGGGAACGCTGGATTCCGTAGAGAGCAGCTCCGCAAATTCGTTGAAGAACACCGCCGTTTCTTCCGACGCGGCCCTTTTTGCGAGGACGGCAAGGGGCTCGAGCGTGAACTCCATCCACATGGAAAGGCGCGTCAGCCCATCCAGAAGCGCGCGCAGCGTGTCGCGCCTGAAGCGCAGAGCATTGGAAGCGCGTGTCCCAAGAAATGTACAGCCAAGAAATATGCTCAGCATAGCGAGTGCCCGAAGCACAGCGTTCCCCTCCCCTGCCCGGATAACGGCCGCAGCGCGCCGTCGTAGATGCCCATGACGCAGCCGACCCTGTTTTCTGTTCGGCCGAGCAGCACCAGCCGCTCGAACACCTCGCTTTCGATCAGTTCCATCAGCACCCGGCGCTTCACCAGCGCCTCGATATCCCGGACATGCGCGCTCGCGATGGTGACAACGCCGCAGTACGCGGCCTCCTGCACGGCGTCCGCGTCCTCCCTCGCGCCCAGTTCGTCGGTAATCAGCACGTCCGGCGAAAGCACGCGCACCGCCAGCCGGATCCCCTCAGCCTTGGGGCACCCCGAAAGCACGTCGGCGCGGGGGCCCAGCGCATGCTGCGGCATGCCGCGCACGGCCCCCGCAATCTCCATGCGCTCATCCACCACGCAAACGCGCAGGGGACGCGCGCCGTTGAGCCCCGCCGACAATTGGCGCGCGATGTCACGCAGCATGGTGGTCTTGCCGCACCCCGGCGCCGAAAGGATCAGCGTGGGGTACGGCGTGCCGCCCCTGTCAATCAGCGCCGGAAGCAGCCCGTCCGCAGCGCCGATGCAGGCGCGCGCGATGCGGATATTGAGCGATGTGATGTCCGTAAGATTTCCGATACGGCCGTTTTTGCGTACGGATTTGCCGCACAGGCCTATCCGGTATCCGCCGGGAAGCGTGACGAACCCGCTTTGGATCTCTTCCTCCCAGGCATAAACGGAGTGTTCGCACGCGCGTTCCAGAATCTGGGCACAGTCGGCCGGGCCGGTTACGGCGCCGTCCAGCAGCCGTTCGAAACCGCTGCAGCAAAGCTGCACCGGCTGCCCGGCGCGTATCCGGATTTCTTCGATGGGCAGATTTTCCTCTATCCTTTGTAATTCCGCCTGAAGGTTTCCCGGAAAGAGAGGAAGAAGGTCCGCCTTCCAGTTTTCTTTTTGTAACCCGCTCCCGTTTCCCATTTGCAGCATGTCCCCCTTTGCTCACAATGTATGTATGGAAGAATGATTTCAGAATGCCTTTTGCGTAAATCGGCCCGCCCGATTTTTGCCCGGCGCGAAAGCCGCATGTTCTTCTTGTGTTTGTGCGGAAAATAAGGTACACTTTATGGGAAAAGATCAGTCAAATATCGACGCGCGCGCGTTTCATTGACCGGCTTTATCAGGAGAGAACAGGAATGCCAATCGTATTCGATTCACACGACAATCAATCGTTAAGCGCAAAAGTGTTCAAATATATACGGGACGGTATTATAGACGGCCGCTACCAGTCCGGCGATTATCTGGTGGAGACCAAGCTTGCCGATGAGCTCGGCGTCAGCCGCACCCCCATACGCGAGGCCCTCAAGCAGCTCGAACTGGAGGATCTTGCCGAGTCCATTCCCAACAGGGGCGTCATCGTCAAGGGCATTTCTCCCGAGGATATCGACGACATCTACACCATCCGCCTCCAGCTCGAAGGGCTCGCCGCTTTCTGGGCGGCGCAGCGCATCAAGCAGGGGCAGCTCGATCACCTTGCGGAGCTGGTCGAGCTCATGGAACTGTATACGCGCCGCAACGATTCCGTAAACCTTGCGCGGCTTGATACCGAGTTTCACCAGATCATCTTCGCGGCGAGCAGCAGCCGCACGCTCAACCATATTCTGGTCTACCTGCATCAGAACGCGCAGCACGCACGTCAAAACGCGCTGATGTCCCCGGCGCGGGTACCCAAATCCTTTGAGGAGCACAAGGAAATTTACGACGCTTTGGCCGCCCACGACGCCGACCGCGCAAAGGCCTGCATGGAGCAGCACATTCTGACCGCGGCGCATTCCCACGCGTTGCAGGAATAAGCAAGGCGGGCATGCTGCCCGCCTTTTTCATTGGTTCTCAGTTCTGGCGCCGTATCCGGACCGGCATCTAGCGAAAGGAGCCGACAATGGCAAACGCGGTCCCTTGCACAAACGAGATCCTGCCCGCGGGCGGCCCCGGCGCGTTTTATTTGGGGCGCGCGGAGAAACTGCCTCAGCAGCTTCCCGCGGAATATGCGGGCAAGGTGCGGCTGATTTACCTGGACCCGCCGTTCGGCACGGGCGACCTGTTCCGCATGCAGATCGGCGGGCGCTCGGTCACAAAGCCCGCCTATACGGATACCTTGACGGGCGACGGGTACATCGCCTGGATGCGCACGGTCCTCTCCGGCTGCCGGGAGCTGCTCTCGCCGGAAGGCTCGCTGTATCTGCACGTGGATTACCGCATGGCCGCGCCCTTAAAACTGCTCCTTGACGAGTTGTTCGGCGCGGAGCATTTCATGAACGAGATCATCTGGATGTACAAATCGGGCGGGCGCAGCACGAAGCATTTCTCCCGCAAGCACGACACCATCCTTTTTTACCGCAAAACAAGGAACGTATATTTCAATATCGACGCGGCGGGCACGCCGCGCGGGCCCGAACGGCGCAACCATATGCGGCGCAGCGTCGATGAGGCCGGCCGCGTAACCTATTCCATACGCACCGGGGGAAAGGTGTACACCTACCATGAGGAAACGCCGTTGTATCCGAGCGACGTGTGGACGGATATCGAGCACCTGCACCAGCGCGACCCCGAGCGCAACGGCTACGCCACCCAGAAGCCGGAGGCTTTGCTCAGGCGCATCATCGGCGTATCCTCCCGGCCGGGGGACCTGGTTGCGGACCTCTTTTCGGGCAGCGGTACGACGGCGGCGGCGGCAAGCGCGATGGGCAGGCGCTTCCTCGCCGCGGACAGCTCGCCCTTTGCGCTGTACGCGCTCCGCAGGCGCCAAAGCCTAGGGCACAACGCGGTCAGCATGCTGGAGGAAGGAAGCTCCCTTGCGCTCCATTTCCCGGCGGTCACTAAGGGCGCGGCGATAGACGCCGCCGTCTGGCGGCGCGGCGGCCTCTGCGGCTGCGAGGTTTCCGGCTATTCGGCCGACAGCGGCGCGCCCCTGATATACGCCGCTCTCGGCGCTCTCCGGGGAGAGACGTTCCGGCCCGCCGCGTTTACCTATGCGGCGGCGGCGCCCCTTTCGCTGCGCATGCCCGCGCCGGACGGCCCCGCGGCGCTGCAGACAGTCGACGCCGAGGGGCACCAGATGTTCTGGGAGCTCGGCGTATAAAAAAAGCTGCCTATCCTCTCCCTTATCTCCGGCCATAAAAAGGGCGCAGCCATGCTGTGCCGTTTTTATGCGCCTTGCCTGTTTGATTACTCCAGGAAATCCTTGAGCTTCTTGCTGCGGCTGGGATGCCGGAGCTTTCTGAGCGCCTTCGCCTCGATCTGCCGGATGCGCTCGCGCGTGACGGCGAACTCCCTGCCGACTTCCTCGAGCGTGCGGGCCTTGCCGTCGTCGAGGCCGAAGCGCAGCCGCAGCACCTTTTCCTCACGGGAGGTCAGGGTATCGAGCACGTCCATGAGCTGCTCCTTGAGGAGCGTCCCCGCCACCACTTCGGCGGGCGCGGGCGCGTCGTCGTCGGGAATGAAGTCGCCCAGGTGGCTGTCCTCCTCCTCGCCGATCGGGGTTTCGAGGGAAACGGGCTCCTGCGCGATCTTGATGATCTCGCGCACCTTATCTTCGGTGATGCCCATCTCCCTGGCGATCTCGTCGGGGCGCGGATCCCGCCCGTATTCCTGCAGGAGCTGGCGGTTGACGCGGATGAGCTTGTTGATGGTTTCCACCATATGCACCGGGATGCGGATGGTGCGCGCCTGGTCGGCGATAGCCCTGGTGATGGCCTGCCGGATCCACCAGGTGGCGTAGGTGGAAAACTTATAGCCCTTGCGGTAATCGAACTTTTCAACGGCCTTGATAAGGCCGAGATTCCCCTCCTGAATGAGATCCAGGAACAGCATGCCGCGTCCCACATAGCGTTTTGCGATGGACACGACGAGCCGCAGGTTGGCCTCCGCAAGCTGCTGCTTGGCCTCCTGGTCGCCCTCGGCCATGCGCTGGGCGATTTCGACCTCCTCCGCCGCCGAAAGGAGGGGCACCTTGCCGATCTCCTTGAGGTACATGCGGACGGGGTCGTCGATATTCAGGCCCTCGGAAGAGGCGAGCTCGGTTTCGATGGCGGCGATTTCCTCGTTGATGTCCGTGGGAAGCTCCACGTCTTCCACGACGTCGATGTTGAGCGCTTCGATGCGGTCGTAAACGCCCTCCACCTGCTCCTGATCCATCTCCTGCTCCTCCAGGGCGTCCATGATCTCCTTATAGGTCAGTACGCCCTTGGATTTGCCCTTTTCGAGCAGCTCGTTGATTTTTTTAATGCGGGGTTCTTTGTTCTCCAAAGAAAATCCCCTCCTTTTTCCCTATTATTCTATTGCCGCGCGCGCAGTTTTCTGCGCATGCCGTCAAGTTCCTGAATGCGTTTTGTGAGCGCAAGTTTTTCCTCAAGGGAGATCGTCTCCCTGACCGACTGCTCCCTGAGCTCCTTCATCTGCGCCTCGGTATCGTAAAGCCGGATGCTGCGGAGGCTGTCCTCCACCAGCTTTACGGGGTCCGCCGGCGCCTCCGCCTCCAATACGGCGGAGAGCCGCTGCGTTTCCTCCGGCGTAAAGGGGCTCAGCAACAGCGCCACGTCCGGCCTGCTGCCCCGCGCATGGACCTCCAGCAGCCCCTTCGCCAGGCTCCGGCAGATCTCTTCGGAGAAGAGCTCCTCGAGGACCGCGCCGCTTTTTGCGACGGCCTCCGCCGCATTGGCGGAAGCGAGCATCGCCTGCAGGAGCTTCTGTTCGGCGCGCAGCCGTGGGGTATCCTCCCGCTCCTGGCGGGATTTCTGCAGGGAGCGGGCAGGCTCGCCGTCCGGGGCTTGTCTATATGCGGATTGTTCCCCCTGCGCGCGCAGCGCCTCCAGCGTAAAGCCCGTTTTCCGGGAAAGCACCGCATAATAGCGTTCCCTTTCCACGGGTTCCAAACCGCTGATAAAGCGGCAGCCGGCCAGCGCGTACTCCTGCCGCCCGTCCTCGGTGGAAAGATCGTATCCTTCCGCCATGCGCATCAGCTTGAAGGCGTTGAGGGCGAGCGCCCCGTCGCGGAGCTTATCGAAGCCCTCCTTGCCGTACCGGCGGACAAAATCATCCGGATCGAGCCCTTCCGGGAACACGATCACGCGGACCCGCAGCCCCTCTGCGGCCAGAATATCCAGCCCCCGCAGCGTGGCGTTCTGGCCCGCGGAGTCGCCGTCATAGGCGATGTAGACGGTGGGCACGTAGCGCTTGAGGAGCCTGGCCTGCTCCTGCGTTAGGGACGTTCCGAGGGACGCAACGGCGTTTGTCACGCCCGCCGTATGGAGGCTGATCACATCCATGTAGCCTTCCACCATCACGAGGTCGGAAAGCTTCGCGCCCTTCATCAGGTTGAGTGCGTAGAGGTTCCGGCGCTTGCTGTAGACGGGCGTATCCCCCGTATTGATATACTTGGGAGTCTCGCTGCCCATCGTACGCGCACCAAAGCCCAAGACACGGGCGTTCGTGCCTATGATTGGAAATGTTACCCTGTTGCGGTAGGCGTCATACACGCGGCCGGTATTGGGGTTTTTTACAAGCAGGCCGGCCTCGATGAGCTCGTCCTCCCGGAACCCCTGCCCCGTGAGCTCTTTTTGCAGGGAATCCCATGAATCCGGCGCAAAGCCCAGCCCGAACCGCGTTGCGATCCCCGCCGTAAGGCCCCGGTCCGCAAGGTAGGCCCGCGCCCGCGCGCCGCCCTCGGCCAAGAGCTGGGCGTGGAAATATTCCGCCGCCGCCTTGCATGCCGCGTACAGGCGCTCCTTTTTCGCACGCTCCCGCAAAAGCTCGGCGTCGTCCACTTCCTCCGGCAGCTCCAGGTTGGCGCGCTGCGCCAGGAAACGGATGGCCTCGGTATAGGGAAGATGCTCCATCTCCATAACGAACTGCACGACGCCGCCCCCGGCCTTGCAGCCGAAGCAGTAATAGAGCTGCTTGTCCGGCGAAACGGAAAACGAAGGCGTCTTTTCGTTGTGGAAGGGGCACAGCCCCCAGAGCTTCTTCCCTTTGGCGCGCAACGTCACATATGAGGAAACGACGGATACGATGTCGTTCTTGCTGTAAAGCGTCTCCATCCACGCATCGTTATACCGCGCCATGCTTCCTCCTTCCGCCGCGCATTCCGGGCATACGGAATTACGCGCCCTTATATATTCGGTACTTTTATAAGTAATCCTGCATGCCGCCGACAAATTTTTATAAATTTCTTTAAACCCACTCCTCCGGAACGAACAAGCGCTTATAGAGATTGATGGCGTAACGATCCGTCATGCACGCGATCCAGTCGGCCGCGACGCGCTCCTTCCCGTCCTCCGGGACGTTCGCAAGAAACTCCGGCGGCAACTGATCCATGTGCTTCAGGGAATACGCGTAGAGCGTGCGCACCACATGCTTGGCCTTGCCTTCCTCGCGCTTGGCGGTGGCGTCGAAGTAGACGCGCGCGAACATGAATTCACGGAGCCGCTCGAACGCCTCCTCCATCGCGGGCGTCATCCGCACGGAGGGCTGCATGAAGCTGTTTTCGACAACGTCGACGATCATGCTGTTGATGCGCTTCCCATGCGTATCGCCCAGCGCCTTTACGCATTCGGCGGGAAGATCGCCGGGCGAGATCACCTGCGCGCGCACGGCGTCGTCGATATCGTGGTTGATGTAGGCGATGCGGTCGGACAGGCTGACGACCTGCCCCTCCAGCGTCGCGGGGGTGCCGGATTTTTTGTGGTTCTTAATGCCGTCGCGCACCTCGAAGGTCAGATTGAGCCCCGCGCCGTTCTCCAGTTTTTCCACGACCCGCAGGCTTTGCAGGTTGTGCTCAAAGCCGCCGGGGACGAGCTCGTTCAATACCTCCTCCCCCGCGTGCCCGAAAGGCGTGTGCCCCAGATCGTGCCCCATGGCGATGGCCTCGGTCAGGTCCTCGTTGAGCCGCAGCGCGCGGGAAATGGTGCGGGCGATCTGGGCGACCTCCAGCGTATGCGTGAGCCGGGTGCGGTAGTGATCCCCCTGCGGGGAAAGGAACACCTGCGTTTTGTGCTTGAGCCGCCGGAAGGACTTGCAGTGGATGATGCGGTCCCGGTCGCGCTGAAATTCCGTGCGCAGATCGCACGGCTCCATATACCGCTCGCGGCCCTTTGTGTTCTCGGAAAGCACCGCATAGGGAGAGAGCGTCTCCCGTTCCTTTGTCTGTGTATAAAGCCTGTACCTTGCGGCGCGGTCGTCTTCCAAATGAACGCATCTCCTTCTCGGTCGCCACAAACCTATCTATTTATACCCTATAAATTCCGAAAACCCTTTATTTTGAATGAAAAAGGCAAAAAGAAACGCCCTCCCCCGCATACGGCCGCCGTATGCGGGGGAGGGCGGGGTTTATGCGGGATTTTTCAGCCCCGCTGCTCCGTAAGCTCATAGAGCCAGGCGGCGCTTTCGGCGTCGCTGGGCATGCGCCAATCGCCGCGCGGCGAAAGCGTGACCGAACCTACCTTCGGCCCGTCCGGCAGGCAGGAGCGCTTGAACTGCTGCGCGAAGAAGCGCCTGCAGAAGACCTCCAGCCAGCGGCGTATGGTCTCCTCGTCGTATTCGCCGCGGAAGGCGTACACCGCCATGCGCAGGACCTTGGCGGGGCCCGCGCCCCAGCGGATCATATGGTACAGAAAAAAATCGTGCAGTGCGTAGGGACCCACGATGCTTTCCGTCTCCTGCGAGATCTTCCCGCCCGCGGCGGGCAGAAGCTCGGGGGACACCGGCGTATCGAGGATATCCGTCAGCACGGCGCGCAGCTCTCCGGTTTTCGCCGTATCCGCCAGATACCGCACGATGTGGCGGATCAGCGTCTTGGGCACCGAGGAATTCACCGCGTACATGGACATATGGTCGCCGTTGTAGGTCGCCCAGCCGAGCGCAAGCTCGGAGAGATCCCCCGTGCCGATCACAAGCCCGCCGCTTTGGTTGGCGATATCCATCAGCACCTGCGTGCGCTCGCGCGCCTGGACGTTTTCAAACGTGACGTCGAAGGCATCCTCCGTATGGCCGATATCCGAAAAATGCTGCCTGACCGCAGCGGTGATATCCACCTTCCGGCAAGGGATGCCCAGACAATCGCACAGCGTCTCGGCATTGGTGCGCGTGCGGTCCGTGGTGCCGAAGCAGGGCATCGTCACGGCCAGCACGTCGGAAGCGGGGCGCCCCGCAAGCTCCATGGCGCGCGCACAGACCAGCAGCGCCAGCGTGGAGTCCAGCCCGCCCGAAATGCCCACCACAACCGTCCTGCAACGCGTATGCTCGATGCGCTTCTTGAGCCCGTGCGCCTGCATGCGCAGGATCGCCTCGCAGCGGGCGTCCCGGTCGCCCCGGTCCGCCGGTATGAAGGGCGCGGGCGAGATCTCCCGCGTAAGCGTGGTGGGCGTCACGGAAAGAGAAAACTCGGTGGTAAGATACGGGGGCTGTTCGGCGGTGTGCGAGAGGCTGAAGGTCGTCAGCCGCCGGCGCTCATGGCTGAGGCGTTTGCAGTCGATCTCCGTCACAGCCAGCGCCGTATCCGAAAACGGCTCCGTTTCCTTGAGGATCGCCCCGTTTTCCGCAATCAGGTTGTGGCCGGCGAACACCATATCGGTCGTTGATTCGCCGTCCCCGGCGTCGGCGTACAGGTAGGCGCAGCAAAGCCGCGCGCTCTGGCTTTGCAGCAGGAGCCTGCGGTACGCGTCCTTGCCGATCGTCTCGTCGCTGGCGGAAAGGTTCAATATCACGGTCGCGCCTTCGTTGGCAAGCGCGTTGGAGGGCGGATCGGGCACCCATAAATCCTCGCAGATCTCGACGCCCACGCAAAGCTCCCGCACCGTGGCGCACCGGAACAGCTGCTTCGTGCCGAACGGTATGAGGCGGCCGCCCAGCTTCAGCTCGCTTTGGCGGCCCGGCGCGGGCGTGAACTGCCGAAGCTCATAGAACTCCCCGTAATTTGGAAGATGCGTTTTGGGAACCGCGCCGAGCGCTGCGCCGTCATGAATCATGACGGCGCAATTGTACAGCTTGCCCTCGTGCCTAAGGGGCGCGCCTACGGCGACGAGCATATCCACGCCCCTGGTTTGGGCGATAAGCTCCGTAAGCGCGCGCTCCGCGGAATCGAGCAGCGCATCGTGCAAAAAGAGATCGGAGCAGGTGTAGCCCGTCAGGCACAGCTCGGGCAGCGCCAGCACGCGCACGCCTTCCTGTTCCGCTTGTTTGATCAGGCCGAGAATCCGCGCGGCGTTGTAGGCGCAATCGCCCACGCGGATATGCGGCGTACCCGCCGCGACCTTGACGAAGCCTTGCTGCATAAGTATCCTCCCGTTGGGTGGTATTTGCTAGAAGTATTGTACTTCCATACGGCGCGTCCAGTCAACCGGTCGCCAAAACCGCAGGTTTCACCATTGATTGGCTCGTTTATGATGAATACGGGAGGCGGCGCGAATCCCGGCGGACGCGCCGCAGGCTATAAGGATTCCTTGGTGTTCGGGCGGCTGTGTGAAGAATTGTGAGCTTTACATGGATATATTGTAACATTATAATGAAACGGAATGTTTTTAAGCAAAAGGAGAGTCCATGGATACGCCGAATGATCTGGAAGAAATCGGGGCCGCAAAGCCGGCGAAGAAAAAGGTCCTGCTGATCGCCGGTCTAGTCATATTGCTTCTGCTTATGACCGCCGGTTTTTTCTATTTTGACCATCAGAAGCGGGAGGCGCAGGCCGAGGCGGAGCGCCAAAGCATCATCAGCGCCCAGGTATTCCGGGAAGGCGTATCCGTGAACGGCGTTTCCGTCGGCGGCATGACGATGGAGCAGGCAAAAGCCGCCGCCGTGGAATCCGGGCGGGCGCTTCTAAAGGCCGTTTCCTTCAGCCTTACGCTCGGCGGCGAATCCTATCCCGTTACCGCGGAGGACCTGGGCCTGAAATTCGATACCGACAGCGTGCTCGAACAGGCGTTCGGCCTCGCACGGGATCCAGAGAGCACGCTCGAACAGCTTCGGGCCGAGCTTGCCGATATTCAGGAAAACAAGCGCCAATATCCGCTTACCGCCGTACCCGACGAGGCGGCGGTAAACGCGTTCGTCGCGTCCCTGGCGCAAAAGATCGATACGCCCGCGGATGACGCGCAGCTCCAGGTATTGATCGACAAGAACGTTTCGGATGAAGAAAAGCGTTCCGCAGCCTATGTGGAAGCGGCGGCAACCACAACGCCGGAGCGGCGCTTCGCGTTTGTTCCGGACCGGGACGGGCGCGCCGTGGACCAGGCGGCGCTTGCAAAAACGCTGCTTTCCATGGCCGATACCGGCGCGTATCAGGACGCGGAGATTCCGGTCAAAACAACTAAGGCGGGCGTGACGCTCGCCGATCTTCAGAAGAAGATCGTTCTGCGCGCCAGTTCCTCCACCTCCTACGGCCATTCCCCCTATAACCGCGCCACCAGGGTATTCAACCTCAAGAAAGCCGTCGGCATCATCAACGGCACCGTGGTGCAGCCCGGCGAGGTATTCTCCTATAACGACACGGTGGGCCGCCGCACCTATGCGGGCGGCTGGAAGCCCGCGCCGGCAATCGTCGGCGGGCGCACAGAAGATCAGGCGGGCGGCGGCGTCTGCCAGGTATCCACCACGATGTATCTGAGCGTGCTCAAGGCCGATCTCGGGGTCGTCTACCGGCAGGGGCATTCCGAGCGGCTCTCCTATGTGGACGGGGGCCTGGACGCGACGGTGGACAGCGGCAGGATCGATTTCCAATGGAAGAACACCACCGGCTCCCCGGTCTATATCTTCTGCTGGATGGACGTAAAGGGCAAGACCATTCACTTTGAGCTCTACGGCGAGCCCTTCCCGCAGGAGTTTGACGAGATCAGGCTTTCCTCCAAGCGCGTCGGCACGGTCCCTCCCCCGGGGCCGATGCAGTACGTCGTGGACCCGGCCTTGCCGCTGGGCGTGTATATCAAGCGCGCGTCGGGCTCCGTCTGGCAGTCCTACGCGACATATCTGAAAAACGGCGCCGCGGTGAAAACGGTCAATGTGGACAGGACCGCGTACAAGGCCTACGCGGGCGTAACGGTCGTTGCGGCGCAGACCGTCGCAGCCCCCGCTGCGGTGGTTCCCGTACCCTAGGTAACGGTTTGGTAAAGTGAGAGTCGCTTTTGTGATATGAAAACCGGCCCGCCAACGGCGGGCCGGTTGAGTTTGCGCTTTCTTATTCCGCTTTCTTGAAGTTGATGACGGGCGCGTTGACTGCGGACCGGTTGATGTCTACGGTCTGCTCCAGCAGCTCCTTACGGAAGATCCGCGTATCCTTGGGCGCCTGTATACCCAGGCGGACTCTGTCGCCTTCGACGGAGATCACCTCAACCGTGATATCCTGCCCGATTGCCAGGACCTCACCGGCCTTGCGTGACAGAACCAGCATCCGCGTCGCCTCCTCTCAGCTTCCTCATGATCGTATGGTAGATCGGATACCGGATGGGAAGATCCGGCGCGTCGATGACAAGCTGCTTGCCGATGCCCAGCTTGAGGTTGACGATGATGGGCGAAGCAAGGTTGACCGTCATATTCTCCATATTCTCCGGAACAACGACCACGTTGAGAATAAGTAAATCATTTTTATCCTCAATTTGCAATCCCTTTAACTCATTTTCCCGGATTTCAATAAAATAATCGGACAGAAGCTCAAAGGGAATGATCACGGGCAGGGAGATATACTTGTTTTCCGTGGACTGCAGCCAATACAGCGGCTTGGTTTCGCTGATCTCGAGGATCACAAACTCATGCAGTTCCTCAAAGCCGGGAATACCCGACGGAAACGTGATCGCCTTGCTGTCCTTCATATCAAAATTGCCGAACCGGTCGGTTTCTATCAACATTGTCGCTCCCCCTTACTCGCAGCGCATAGGTAATAACGGATGCTTCAGACCTTATGATCTACCTTGATGCCCAGAGAGCCGGGCATGTTCTTCATATTGACGCGTATCTGCACCAAAGGACGGTTTCGCAGGCGCACCTCCACCGCATAGGGCTCCCATTCGATAACGGGCGCGAACTCCTTGTCCCATTCGATCTGCAGCACGGGCGACGACCATTCGATTACGCAGGAACCGGGGTCCCACTCGATGCGCGCCCTTTCCTTGGGCATCAGCCCGATGTTGAGCTCCGGCATACCCCTCACGGAAAGAGAAACCGCGACCTTTGTAAATGCATCCGGATCGTTGACGTTCTTGAGGGTATCCCCGCGTTCCACGATCGCCCCGATGTTCTCCAGCGTCTGCTGTTTGCTTTCCAGCGCGAATTGCTGAATAAGCTGGACCGCGGAGGGCCTCCCGCTGGTTTGGTTCACAACATCCCACTGCACATCGAAAGTCGCTTTTTTTCTTTCGATGTGCATCTCGGGTTTGATGCTCCTCACTCTGAAGGTGGGTGTTCTGTGCTCTATCGACAGCCTGGCCGGACGGGAGATAATTTCAATTGCCGCACGCTCCGTATGAATGCTAAGCGTGTTCATTATATCACATCCCCGTTTTTCATTTCAAATAATCCACCAGCGAAGGCTGAATGATGCTGGAGCCGACTTTCAGGGCAAACAGATACACCGTTTCCGACATTTTATAGTTCATAATCGCTTCGGCCTGATCGACATCCTCCACGTCGGATTTCACCTGCGTATAGTTGAGCTCGTCCTCCGCATACCGGTTGCTTAACAGATCGAGCCGATTCGACCTTCCCCCGATCTCCGAAAGGTTGGCGAGCACGTCCGACTGCGCGGTCTGAAGCGGCGTAACATACGCCTCAATATCGCTGGCCGAGCCGCCCTCGGTAAGCGTATGATAGAGGTTGTTGAGCAAATTGTAGATATTGCCGCTGCCCGAGCCCAAAAGCTCCAGGCCGTTTACGGAAACCTGCATCGTCATATCATACCCCAGTTCGACGCTGGTGCTTTGCTCCGCTTCCGCCTGCAGCGCGGGGGAATCGACGCTTACGTCCAGCCCGTTATACAAAAGATCGCCGTCGGCATTCAGGGTAAAGGGCGCAGAGGTAGAATTGTACCCGCCGAAGAGGTAACGATTGGACACCTTCGTATTGCCTACCGAAAGCACGTTGTCGCGAAGCTGCTTGATCTCTTCGGCGATGGCCGCCCGGTCTGAATCCGAAACCGTATCCGTGGACGCCTGGAGCGCTCTTTCATAAGCGGTCTGAAGCGAAGAGTTCAGTTCGTTCAATGCGGTCTCGGCGGATTTTAACGCATCCTTGGCGCTGTCGACATTCTTCTGGTATTGCGTGAGCCGCGCAAGCTTGACGCGCGCATCCATGCTGCCGAGCACACCCACGGGATCATCCGAAAGCTTGGTGATGCGCTTTCCGGTTGAGAGCTGGGTCTGGTAGAGATTCAGCGCGGAAAGATTGGTATTCAAATTCGTCAAATAGGAATTTGAAATCATGTTGGTTGTAATTCTCATAAAATTTCCCTGCCTTTCCGTTGGCTTACCTGCCGACCATGCCCGTCTCGTTGATCAGTTTATCCAACGCGGAATCGATCGCATTGATGATGCGGGACGCCGCGTTGTACATATGCTGGTATTTCATCAGCTCGATTATCTCTTCGTCCGTGGAAACGCCGGACACAGCTTCCTTCCGGTTCTCCAGATTGCTTACGAGGGAATCTTCGCCCGCCAGCATATTGCTGCAATGCGCGCTGCTGATACCCAGTCCGACCGCGATATTTTTGAGATACGCTTCAAACCCGGTGCCCTCTATGGCGCTTGCCGACGTCCCCAGCGCGGCGAGCTTGAGCGCGTTTTCGTTGTTGCCGGTATTCGTATTGTCGGCGGAAAGATTCACCGGATCACTTGAGGCGGCGATCTTATACGGATCGTTCTTCACCTCGTCGGACAGGGTGAGGTTCCCGGCCGTGATCAGCGAGTAATCCTCGTCACCGTCCCCGTCGAGAGGCACCTTGAAGAAGTTGATGTTTTGGACGGAGGCCTCGGCGTCGTGGGGCATCGTATACCCGGCTTTGTTGACGGCGTTGAACTGCTGGGCAAGGCCCCGTGCGAGCGTATTGAGCTTATCCATCAGGTAGGGGATGCCCATATCATCGGCGGTGTTGCCGTCGCGCAGCTGCTTATACCCCGCCAGGCTGCCGTCCGTATACGCCACGTTCGTCAGGTTGCCGTCCGCATCCTCGATGCAGACGCGGTAGAAGCCCGTCGTTCCGCTGACAACGCCCGTCTGATCCGCCACCGCCGTAAGCTCCGTATAATTGCCGTGGTTCACGATCGTGTTGCCGGCGACGGAGACGCTCAGCTTCCCGTCCGAATCCTCGGAATACTGGGTATCGACGAGCTTGGAAAGCTCGTCGAGCAGAAGATTGCGTTTGTCCCTGAGATCGTTGGCGTTCTCGCCGGTCATCTCGTAGGTGTAAATACTTTTATTGTAATCCGCAATGGATTTGGAAATCTCGTTGATGCGGTCGACCGTCGTCTTGATAGACTCGTTCATCTGCGACTGCAGATCGGACAACTGCGAGTAGTAGCTGTTGAGCGTCTGCGTAAGGGTGAGCGCGTCCTGCTGAACGTTGGTACGGATCTCCTTGCTGACGGTATCCTCCGTCAGCTCCTGCAGGCTGTCAAAAAAGTTGGTGAACGATTTGGAGAGGAGAGAAGTCGACGTTTCATCAAACAAGGATTCCAGATATTTCATTTCGGTCGCGCGCGTGTCCCATTGCCCCTGGCTGGAATACTCTTTGCGGAGTGCGCTGTCGATATAGGCGCTGCGGATCTGGTCGACCGAGGTAGCGGTGGCCCCCCCGCCGACAGCGCCCACGCTGAGGGCGAGATACCGCCCCGAAAGACTGACGGGCTCAATCGAAACGATATTCAGGCGCTGGCGTGTATACCCCTCCGTCGCGGCATTGGCGATATTCTGCCCCGCGAGATTCATGCCCTTTTGGCTGAGGCTCAGCGCCGATTTTGCGATTTCCAATCCGTAGAATGACATAATCCCTCACGCTTCCTGGTCGATAAACCTTCTCCCGGCCACGCTCTCATGGCTTACCTCTCCCGTGCTTGCGTACATGGGCCCGACGGGATTCACCTGCATGATCGCTTCCATGCAGAACGCCGTGTATTGGAGCTGCGTTTGCAGCAAGCTCTGGTTGATCGCGTTGAGCGCGGAAAGCTCGCGGATCACATCCCTGTAACGGGCGCTTAGGCGCTCCAGTCCGCAGAACTCGGCCGGCGGGACTTTCTTTTCGAGGTATGCAATCGTGACATCCCCGGAAAAACCGTCCTCGGCGGCGATTTCTCCCAATATCCCTTCGCGCTTGCGGGCAAACGCATTGAGCTTTTTAAGCTGTTCGTCCTCGAGTTTTACGAGGATGCCCAATTCGTCCACATCGTTGTTGATCAGCGCCTGCTTCTTCCTTTTGGCGTACTCGAGGAGGCTTACGTAAAGCTCCAGCTCGCCCGCCATTACATACTCAAGCTCGCTCAACAGTTGTTCCTGCATGCGCTGCCTCCGTTCCTGGCGCCGGGTTGCTTACAGGCGCCCCAGTATCTTGTCGGCAACCTGATCCGCGGATACCGAGTAGGTCTTGTTCTCGATCTGCTGTTTGATCAGATTGATGTGCTCCGAACGGGAGGCGTCCTGAACGCCGAACGCTTCCTTTGCCGCTCTGAGCGTCGCGGAGAAGGACTTGGCGGTATCGGAAATTTCCACTTTATCGGCGACCATCGTCTGGCTCGCCGCGAGGGGCTGAATATCCCTGACCAGCATGTATTGGCTGTAGATTTCCTTTGGGGGGATTGAATTGATTCTCATACGCTCACTTCCCAATCACGTTTATCGCGCTCATCTATCGCACTCATCTTGTATTGTTGTCAAAATGCCTTCTCCCCTGGTAGGACATCGTATCAGACCCTGTTGATGCCGGCTTTTCCGAAGCTTTCGGCTCCAGTTTGCTTTCAAACATCTTCGACAGCCTTTCCTTGCAATCCACGCAAAGCTTTCCGGAAGAAATGGGTTTCCCGCACTGCTCGCAGCGTATGCCCACATTTGCCGACGTATTCATCAGCGAAAGCCTTTCTTCCCTGAGAAACTGCAGGATACTGCGCTCGCTCACCCCTGTTTCCTTTACGATTTCCGCGATATCCGCATTCGGATGGCGGTAAAGGTAATCCCTGACCTCCCGGAACTGCTGATCCATGAGGTCCACGCACTCGGGACAAATGGGATTTCCAAGCGATTGAAAGAGCTTGCCGCACATTCTGCACTGCTTAACCTTCATCTACCTGTTCCCCCCGGTCACGTGCGCATATTGTTTGCCATCGCGTCCATCTCGTCCGCAGTCTTGACAACCTGGGACGCGAACGAAAACGCCTTCTGCGCGCGGATCAGCGTCGTCATCTCGGTGGTCAGGTCGACGTTGGAGCTTTCCTGATACCCTTGCAAGACCTGGGGACTTGCCACCGTCTGCGCGTTGCCCGAGGCCACCGTCGCCCGGAAGCTGGTTCCCCCAACTGCTTCCAGCCCGTCGTTGTTCTGGAAGGACGAGATTTTGAGCGTCGCAAAAGCCGAGGGAGACGAAGCCGCCGTGGCGGTTTGGGAGGTCGTGGAGCTTGCGGCGGCGCTGATGGTCAGCTCGCCTTTTTCGTTGAGGCCAAGGGTCGAAAGATCGCCGTTGGGGATCTGGATCCGGCCGGAGGTCCCCATCACATAGCCGCCGTCCGCGGTAACGAGGTACTGTGCGCCCGATCCGCCCGAAACATGGAAACTGCCGTTCCTGGTGTAAAGTGTTTCCCCGTTCGGCGCCTGGATCGTGAAGAATCCGTCCCCGGTCAGGCAGAAATCCAGCCCGTTGCCGGTGGAGACCGGCGTGCCGTTGGCAAAGGAACGGACGACCGACCCCACGCGGACGCCCGTGCCGTTCTGCAGGCGGGTATTCTGCGTATCCGTGGGGCGCACCATCTCGGTGTAAAGCGTATCCTTAAAATTCACGGAGCTGGATTTGAACCCCGCGGTGTTGATATTCGCGATATTGTTCGCAATGGTATCGAGCTGCTGCTGCTGTGCGCGCAGCGCGCTTCTTGCGGTGAGCGATGTCTGCATTGTCTTACACCTTCCCGATATCGTTGACGGCCCTGCCCAGCGTCTCATCGATCATCTTGACGACGCGCTGGCTTGTTTCAAACATCCGCGAGGCGGACATCATGTTGAGCATCTCCGTCGTAATATCCGTGTTGGAGGCCTCCAGGTACCCCTGCATGACGGCGGAGCCCTGGGCGGCGGCGGCCGCCTGGTTGCTTTCGTTCATGAAGAGGTTGTTTCCGGCCTTTTTCAGCCCCGCCGTATCCGCGAAGGAAACAAGCCTGAGGGCGCCTACCGCCGCTCCTTTTTCATCCTTCACGTTTCCCTGGGCGTCCACGGTGAAATTGACGTTCCCCACCCTGAGGAACCCATTGGTACCGGCCACGCGGTCGCCGTCGCTTGTGGCGAGGTAACCTTGGCTGTCCACTACGAAGTTCCCGTCCCGCGTATACCGCTCCCCGGCCTTCGTGGAAACCGCGAAGAACGCGTTTCCGTTGATGGCGAGATCGGCGCTGCGGTCGGTCTGCTTCAGGCTGCCTTCCTCAAAATTGGTCGCGATGTCGTCCGGATATACGCCTGTGTTCAGGCTGCCGATCACGGGCGCGTTGCCTGCGTTGGAAGGATCGTTTACCCGGCTGAGCAGCATATCCGCAAACGAATTGGAAAGCAGGGTGTCGGCCTTAAACCCCGTCGTATCCATATTGGCGATATTGTTTGCGATTACGTCCACCTTTCTGCGCTGCAGCTGCATGTTGGTGGCCGCCGTGTATAAGCCTCGCAGCATAATTCCCTCCAAGCGGATATACGTTTTGCGTTCCGCTTTTCATTCAATATCGAGAAAAACGCCGCTAACTTTAGGAATTTCCCATACTTTTTTTATGTTCGATGCCCAGCGCCAGATCGACCTCGCCGCGGGAAACCTGCAGTTCCTGTGCGATTTTGTCGGTGGGCATGCCCGCTTCGGCAAGCTCCCGCACCTTATCGCCCAGCGTTTTTTTCTTGGGGCCGGGTTTCCCGCGGCCGGCAGGAGCGGCGGGATTGGCCGCGGATTCGGCGGCGGGGTGGATCCGCGGCCGTCCCCTGCCCCGTTTTTCAGCGGTTTCCGCGCTTCGCACACTGGCGGAGAGATGCTGCATGGTTTCCAGCATCGAGGCGACCTCGTCCCGCTGCGCGCCGATTTCCTCGCGCGCCTCGCGGATCTCCTCCTCCATGCCGGCCATGCTTTGCTCCAGCTTGCGGAAAAGAAGCCTGAGTTCCTCCTCACGCTCAGAAAAATCGTCGGGCCGCGGCTGGAGCTTCGCTTCCTCCTCCTTGCGGTCCCTTCTGAGCCTGCTGTTTAAAAAAACCGTGGCGCAGACGAGCAGAAATACGAAAAACGCAAAAATATAGTAGGTATAATCCATCTGCTTCCCCTTTCAGGCGGGCGGGCCGGGCGCCTTTAGATTTTGATGTCGATCCGGGAGCCTTCGCCCGGAACGGAAAGCTGCTTGGGCTGCTCCTTCCCATCCGCCGTACGGCGGGCGGCCGGTTTCCGCTCCCACTGGCCGTTTCTTTTCCTGCGCTCCTGCTCGCGCTTGATCACGGTTTCGGAGGGCTCGTAAACGTCCTGCACCTGTTCCCGGGCGCGCGCGGTATCCGCCGCGGCGCGGTTCTGGATGTGCGATTGCGCGAGTTCCCCGCTTTTTTGCAGATTGCTCGTTTCCTTCGCAAAATCGGTGACCTTGTGTATCATGATCTTGGAGCCGATTCCGTCGTAAGCCATGGGCGCCTCCTTTTTGGCCCCGCCAGCGGCCGCCGGGTTAATTGAACATAACCTGCAGCTTGGAACGGAACTTCATGATGACTTTGCTGTGTATCTGCGACGCGCGGGATTCCGACACCCCCAGTATTCCCGCGATCTCCTTGAGCGTGAGCTCCTCGTAGTAATACAGCGTGATGACAAGCCGCTCCTTCTCGGGCAGCGTGTCGATCAGCTCCACGAGCAGCTTCTTCATTTCGTTGTTCTCTACGTTTTCCTCGGGCGTCTCGCCCTTATCCTGAACGACCTGCGCCAGAGAACAATCGCTTGAAATCATTTCTTCAAAATGCATGACGTTGAACATATGCATCTTGCTGACGATCTTCTGCATCTCCTTTTCGTTCATGCCCACATAGTCCGCGACCTCGCTGTCGGTCGGCTCGCGGGAAAGCTGCTTTTCCAGCTCCCCGTAGGCGGCGGAAATCGCCTGTATCTTCCTGCGCAGGCTGGAGGGCGCCCAATCCTGCTTACGCATGTGGTCGATGATTTCCCCGCGGATGCGCAGGCAGGCGTAGTTCTCGAACTGAATCTCCCGTTTGATATCGAATTTGTTGATGGCGTCGATCAGGCCCAATACGCCGCAGCTCAGGAGGTCGTCAAAATTGCTGTATCCTTCGTAGGTGGGAAGCAGCCTGTATACGATGCGTTTGACCAGATACATGTAATGCAGGACCAGCTCGTTCTTCGTCTCCTGCGATTTGTCCTGCGCGTATTTTTCCCAGAGTTTCTGGGCCTTGTCGTTCGCTACATCCGTCATGGTCATCCCCCCGATCGGTTACGCCGGCCTCCCGGCGGACTGGCCCGGCTACGCGTGCAGCCTGGCTTCGTCCCTGGAAAGCAGCAGCTGGCGTTTCATGATGAATTTAAGCAAATACGCCTGCTTCCACTGCGAAAGCTCCCCGAAGCACACGCCCGTCATGTAGCGGTCCTGCTCCTCCGCCCGGACGCTGCGGACCACTTCCCCATGCAGCATCAGCACGCCGTCCTCCGCAAGATCCAGCTTCAAACGCAGCTTGCTGCCGGTTTCAAAGGCCTCGCCGCTCACAAAGCACAATCCTTTTTCGGAAATATCCACGGTGACGCCCATCTGAGGGCGCGCACCGCCTTTTTCCGTCAGCGGAACGACCTCCGCGGAAAGGGAGACCGCAAGGCGGTAAGCGCGCCTGCGCTGGATGCGTTCGGGTTCGGACACGGCGCGGAATTGGTAAAGCGGCACGCCGTCGCGCACGCTTGTATGTTCCTTGACCGCATACCAGCCGTAGGCACAGCTCTGGCGTGGCAGATGCAACCGTACGGTGACGTTGTCCGCAATATCGACGGGCTGCAACGCATAAAAAGGGATCTGTGTCAGAAAGCGGCCGTCATCGAGGAAGCCCTGCAGCGTCGTTTTCACGCTGATGTCCCCGATGCGCACAATCAGAACGTCTCCCAAACGGGCAAGCTGGGATACTGCGTTTTCCTCCATTCAGCCACCACCCAAAAGTCGTCTTAGAAATCCGGAAAGGCTCTTTTCGCCGGTATCCTGCATATTGAGGAAGTTTGCAGCGATCCGTTCGTAATTCTTTGCCGCCTTGGAATCGGGATAGCTCACGAGCAGCGGCACCTGGAGCTTGACGGCCTTTACCATATGCTCGTCCTTTAATATATACCCCAGATTGCTGACGGTCACGCCCGTATAGAGCCCCGTAATGCGTATGAAACCGTCGATTGCGGAGACGGCTTCCTTTTCGGTTTCCGCCATATTGACGATCAGCCGGATGGTCGGCTTCATATTGCGCTGCCCCATGATCTTGACGAGCGCGTAAGCGTCCATGAAAGCCGTGGGCTCGGGCGTCGTCACGAGGATCGTATCGTGGCTGGCGCAGATCAGGCGCAGGATATTGTCGGATATGCCGGCGCCGGTATCGAATATGATGGTATCCGCAACGTCCCCCAGGCACATCAGCTGCGCGATGATGCGCTGGATATCCTCCTCGTGAAAGCTGAGCATTTCCTCGAGGCCCGAGCCTCCCGAAATGAATTTGACGCTGCACACGCCCGTGGCGATGATATCGCGGATATCGCGCGTGCCCTGGATAACGTTGAGCAGGGTTCCGTCGGTTTTCGCGCCCAGCATCACGTCGACGTTCGCGAGCCCGAGATCCATATCCACAATGAGCGTGCGCCTGCCGCGCTTGTTGAGGGCGATGGCGAGATTGATGGAGGTACTGGACTTTCCCACCCCGCCCTTTGCGCTGGTGACGGTAATCACGCGAATGCCGGGGGTATTTCTTGCCTTCATCAGATCGCGCAGGGATTGTGCCTGGTCCATGTCACTGTCCCTCCAGCAGGTTTTTCGCCACCAGATTGGAATCCGGCACGGAGATATCGAACGGCACATTCTGGCCCGCGGTAAGATACGCAATGGGTTTCTTCGCGAGGGAGGAGATATTGAGCACGCTCCCCCAGGCGCTCACCTCGTCAAGTTTGGTGATCACCAGCTTGTAGTCCTGCAGGAAAGAGTAATGCTCAATCAGCTCCCGGCTCGCGCCGTAACCCATCGAGGCGCTGACACAGAGGAGGATCTCGTCCGCGGCGCTTTGGTGGATATACGCCTCGACATCCTTTTTATATTTTTTATCGGCCGGGCTCTTGCCCGCCGTATCGATGAGCACCACGTCCCGGTCCTGCATGGCGACGAGCGCGGCCTCCATATCCTCCGGCGAATAGACCGTATAGCAGGGCAGTTCCATGATCTCGGCATAGGCCTTGAGCTGCTCCTGCGCCGCAACGCGGTAGGTATCGGTGTTGATGAAGCCCACTTTGAGCCCCTGGTTGATGGTGTAAAGGCCGGCGAGCTTCACGATGGTGGTGGTTTTCCCCACGCCTGTGGGCCCCAGAAGCATAATGATATTCATCCGGTATTTTTTGAGCTTGATCACGGCCGGCTCGCCCAGCATATCGGCAATCAGGGAGCACGCCACCTGCCCCGCGTCATCGTCAAATTTCGAGATGATCTCCTCGGTTTTCTGCGCGATCTTTTGGGCGACGGATACGAAGACCTCCCGCTCCATCAAGAGATTCCCGACGGCTTCCGCCTCGGCGGAAAGCTTCGCGGCGCTTCTGCGGTCGTGCGCGGCCTTGGTTTCAGGGGTGGAGGCGTCGGGCTTTGGCGGCGTTTTCCCGCCGAGCTCCTGCTTCTTTTGCGCAAGCTGCCGGGAAAACTCCTGCGCCGGTCTTCTTGCGGGCGCCGCCGCGGGAGCGGCGGATACGGGAGCGCGCTCGGGGGGCCGGCGTTCGGGCTGAACCGGTTTGCTGGCGACAGGCTCGAAGGCGACCGTCACCTCGACAAGTTTTTTCCCCCAGAGGCCCTTGAGCCCTTTTTCGCGTATCTGGCGGTTGGAAAGAATCATCGCGTCGGGCCCAAGCTCCCTGCGGATGCGATCCATTGCCTCCGGCAAATCCTTTGCGATATAGCTTTTTACGAACATAACTTAAACGCTCACCACCCCGTCCGAGAAGATTTCCACATCCCGCTCCAGCTCGTTGTAGGAAAGCACGACAAGATCGGGATTGAGTTGCTCGGTAATCTGCTTGAAGTACCTGCGGACCGCCGGCGCCGTGAGTATGATGGGCGACCCGCCCGCGCTGAGGGAGCTTTCCACCGCTTTCTTGGTGGAGAGGAGTATCTTTTGAATCTGCAGCGGCTCCACGGCCGCGTAGGAGCCCCGCTCCGTCTGGCGGATGCTCGAGGCGATCAGCTGTTCTACCGCGGGGTCCAGCGTAATGACGCGCGCCTTGTTGTCCGGCACGAAGCGCTGGGTAATGGCGCGCTTGAGGTTTTGCCGCACATACTCGGTGAGCAGCTCCAGGTCCCTTGTGAGGGTGCCGTAATCCGCCAGTATCTCCAGAATGGAGCCGATATCCTTGATGGAGATGCCCTCCCTGAGCAGGTTCGCCAGCACCTTTTGCACCTCGCCGATGGAAAAGAGCTTGGGAATGACCTCGTCCACCAGGGCGGGCTGCTGGGTCTTGAGGTTATCGATGAGCACCTGCACCTGCTGACGGCCCATCAGCTCATGCGCATGGCGCTTGATGATTTCCATCAGGTGCGTGGCGATGACGGAAGGCGAATCGATCGTCGTGAAGCCGCGAAGCTCGGCCCGCTCGCGGTCGCCTTCCGTGATCCACACGGCGGGCAGCCCGAAAGCCGGGTCGATCGTTTCAATGCCGTCCAGCTTCGCCTCCAGGCCGGCGGGACGCAGCGCCATGAAGTGATCGGGCATCACGTCGCCGTGGGCGACCTCCAGCCCCTTGATCTTGATGGAATAGGAGTTGGTGCCCAGCTGGATGTTGTCGCGTACGCGCACCACGGGCACGATGATCCCCAGCTCCATCGCGCACTGGCGGCGGATCATGACGATGCGGTCCAGAAGATCCCCGCCCTGCGAGGTGTCCACCAGCGATATGATGCCGTAACCGAGCTCCATCTCAATGGGATATACCTGCAGAAGCGAGGTGACGTTCTCGGGCTTGCGCTTTTCCTGCGCGGCAAGCTCGGCGGTATCGTCGGCAGTCTGCACATCTTTTTTCTTGTGCGCGTTGGTCGTAAGGTAGGCTAAAAGCGGCATGCCCGCCGCGATGAGGAGAACCGGGATGGTGGGCATGCCGGGCACAAACCCCAAAAGGGCGAGCATGCCGCCCAGGATATAGAGCGCCTGCGGTTTGGAGAAAAGCTGGCTCGAAAGCTCGGAGCCGAAGCTGGATGCGCTGGCCGAGCGCGTGACGATGATGCCCGCGGAGGTGGACACAAGAAGCGCCGGTATCTGGCTCACCAGGCCCTGGCCCACGGTGGCGTTGGCGTACACCGTCATGACTTCGCTGATGGCCATCGTCTTGCCGCCCAGGCCCAGCGCGCCGATAATGATGCCGCCCACCAGGTTGATGACGGTGATGATGATGCCGACGATCGCGTCACCCTTGATGAACTTGGAGGCGCCGTCCATTGCGCCGTAAAAATCCGCTTCCCGCTGGACGGCCTCGCGCCGTCCCTTCGCTTCCGCTTCGTTGATGATGCCGGTATTGAGATCGGCGTCGATGGCCATCTGCTTGCCGGGCATGGCGTCGAGCGTGAACCTGGCCGCGACCTCCGCCACGCGCTCCGAGCCCTTGGTGATGACCATGAACTGCACGATAACGATAATCAGGAATATGATGATGCCGACCGCGATGTTGCTGCCCATGACAAACGTTGCGAACGTATGGATGACGCTGCCAGCGTCTCCGTTGTTGCCCAGGATCAGGCGCGTAGAGGAGATGTTGAGCGCGAGGCGGAACAGCGTGAGCAGAAGCAGCAGCGTCGGGAACGTGGAAAACTCCAGCGTCTCCTTGATATAGAGGGACATCAGAAGCACAAGCACTGAGATGGAAATGCTCAGTATCAGCAGAACATCCAGCGCCCCCGGCGAAAGCGGAACGATAATGAGCATGATGATGCCGACCACCAGTACGGCGACCAGAATATCCGACGCTTTGAATTTCATCGTCTCGCCTCCTTGGCGGGATTTTTCAGCCGGTACACATAGGCGAGGATCTCGGCAACGGCCTGGTACATATCCTCCGGCACCTCGTCGCCGATATCGCAGAACGTATACAGGCTCCGGGCCAGGGCCTTGTTCTCCACGACCTCGATCTTAAGCTCCGCCGCCTTTTCGCGGATGCGCTTGGCGAGATAATCCTGCCCCTTGGCAACGACCACGGGGGCGTTGTTCTCGCCCTCTTTGTAGGAAAGCGCCACGGCCAGATGCGTGGGGTTGGTGATGACCACGTCCGCCTTGGCGACGTTCTGCATCATGCGCATGCTGCTCATCTGGCGCTGCTTCTGCCGGATCCGCCCCTTGATCTGCGGATCGCCCTCGGTGAGCTTATACTCGTCCTTGACCTCCTGCTTGGTCATCCTGAGGTCCTTCTCATACTGCCGCCACTGCAGGAAGTAGTCGACGGGCGCCAGTACCGCAAGGGCGATGGACAGCTTGAAACCGATACCGAGCACCATGTCCCATGCGGCCGATATGGAAGCCGCGATATCCATATTCATCAGGGCCGGCGTGCCCTGGATGCGGCTGTTGTATTCGTTGTAGGCAACGACCGCCACCACGGCAAGGCGCACGAGCGCTTTCAAAAGATCCATCAGCGTTTTGCGGGAGAATATCCGCTTGAATCCCTCCCCCATGCTGATGCGAGAGAATTTCGGCTGGATCGCCTTTGAGGTAAACAGGGCGCCCACCTGCAAAAAGTTGAATATGATCCCGGCGAGGAGCGCCGCCCCCAGCACCGGAAGCATGATGACGATGTACCGGATATACACGTCGTTCAGCGCCGCGTGCGCTGTGGCAATATCCAGCGCCCCGGAATGCCGCGCCGAAAAGTATTCGGTCGAAAGGCCGATCATCCCCTGCGCCATCAGCTTGCCGGCAAAGGACAATACGCCGAACATCACCAGCAGCGAAAACGCGGTGACGAGGTCCGTGCTCTTGAATACCTGTCCCTTTTCCCGCGCATCGTGCCGTTTTTTCGGCGTTGCGGGTTCGGTCCTGTCGCCGCCCGGCTGAGGGCTCATGACTGGCCCGCCAATCCGCCCAGCATATAATGGATGGACGAGAACATTTTATCAAATATCGTATTGGTGTACTGCACATACACGGGCAGGAGGAGAATCAGCGCCATCAGCCCGAGTATGATCTTGAGCGGGATCCCCACCACGAACACGTTCATCTGCGGCGTCGTGCGCACGATGACGCCCATGATGATCTCCCCCATGATTCCCGCCGCAATCATCGGCATCGCGACCTTCACCGCCATCACGAAAGACTCCGCAAACACCTCCAGCGCGGAGTAGCCGAGCGCGGCGTTAAGCTGAACCTGCCCCGCGGGGATGCTTGTGAACGTGTTCTGTACGACGTAGATCAGCTGCTGATGCCCGTTTACCGCAAGGAACGACAGCATCGTGATCACGTATAAAAAGTTGCCCGACACAGGCACGCTGATGTTGTTCTGCACATCGAATATATTCACCATGCCGAAGCCGAGCTGCATATCGATCACATACCCCGCCGTCTGCGGAATGCTGAAGAACAGCGTCGTCACATACCCCAGCACAAGGCCGAACAGGAGCTCCTTCACGCAGAGCAGCGCGAACTCGACGATGTTGTTGTACCGGATCTCGGGGGCCACCGGATGCGTGAGCATCACGAAATAAGAGAGCACGATACAGAACGCGATCTTGAGCGTGTTGGGGAGCGTCTTTCTCCCGAAGATCGGCGAGGAGATGATCAGCGCCGATACACGCAGCAGGATCAGCAAAAAATACTCGATGTTGTTGTAAATGGTATCGACGATCTTTTCCATCTTCGCAAACTAATGGCCGATGGTATTGATGTAGCCGAACATCCGGACCGTAAAATCCGAAAGGCTGGTCATCATCCAGCCGCCGAACACCATAAGGACGATAAAGATCGCGATGATCTTGGGTACGAACGCCAGCGTCTGCTCGTTGATCTGCGTGGTCGCCTGGAATATGGATACGATGACGCCCACGATGATGCTGATCAAGAGCGGCGGAGCCGACACCATCATGATGGTGGTCAGCGCGTCCTGCATGACCTTGACGATTTCCGCTTGCTGCATCTGCGGCCGCCTCCTTTCACAAATGAGAATTCCTCCCCGGCTTCGCCCCGCCTTACGCGAAACTGGTGATCAGGGACTTGACCGTCAGCGTCCAGCCGTCCACCACCACGAAGAGCAGCAGCTTAAACGGCAGCGAGATCACGACGGGCGGCAGCATCATCATGCCCATGGCCATCAGGGTGCTCGCCACGACCATATCGATGACGATAAAGGGAATGTAGATAAAGAAGCCGATTTCAAAGCCGTGCTTGATCTCGCTCGTCATAAACGCGGGGATCAGCGTGGTGCTGGGGATTTTATCCAGCGAATCCACCGTATCGGGCTGGCCCGAAGCGGTAAGAAAAAATTTCAGGTCGGATTTATAGGTCTGCTTGAACATAAAGGTGCGCAGCGGCGCCATCGCGCGCTCCTCCGCGACCTCCTCGGTGATCTGCCCGTCCACATAGGGCTGGTAGGCCTCGGTCTTGATCTCGTTGAAGACGGGAGCCATCACGAACAGCGTCAGGAACAGCGCCAGCCCCACCAGCACCTGGTTGGGCGGCATCTGCTGGAGCCCCAAGCCGTTGCGCACAAGGGACAGCACGATGATGATGCGCGTAAAGCTGGTGAGCATAATGAGCAGCGACGGAAGGACGCTCAATACCGTGAGCAGCATCAGGATGTCGATCGAATCCGACCGGTTGCCCAAAATTCCCCCGAACGGCCCGTTGGCAGACGAGGTATCCCGGTCCAGGGCCGAACAACCACATAACAAAACGGCCACCATAACGACCGCAACCAGGAGCCAAAGCTTTTTCCTCCTGCCGGTCCTACGGTGGTTTCCTCTATTTGTCGTACTATCGGCCCATTGCAACGGCGGCAGCGGTTTATACCGCGGCGGCTTCTCCATGCGCGACATCATCCCGTTTCCTTCGCTTCGCCCGCGCCCAAGCGGCGGGCGATCGCTTATTTCTCGCTGTTGTCCTTTTTGTACAATTTGCTCAGGATATTCTGGAACTTGGACGACGGCGGCTTCCCCGCCTGCTCCTGCAGAAGCGGCGTCAGTTCGTCGTTTTCAACCGTGCCCAGAAGCTGTATGTTCTGCCCGGAAACCCCAACTATATAAAAGCGGTCGCTTACCTGCAAGAGCAGGATGTTCTTATCCCGCGAAAGAATCAGCCGGTCCTTCACCTGCATATACCGGCCCTTCATAAGATTGCCGCCCTTTACAGACAAAAATTTTGTTGTAAAGTAAGCGGCAACAAGTATGAGTACCAGTACCACAATGAGCAAAAGTGAGGAAGCCGTTGAATCCTGAAGCATAAGCCGCTCCTTTTATCGGCGGGCCGCTTGTAAATCCCGCCGTTCTGCGTTCGCTGCAGCGCCTTTTCCGGCTTTATACCTGCATGCGCATCACTTCGTTGTACGCGTCGATTACCTTGTTCCGGATCTGGATCGCCAGGTTGAGCGTCAGCTCCGCCTTCTTCGCCTGGATGGTGGCCGTATGAAGATCGGTAATGTCGCCCGAAAGCAGCGAAAGCGTCTGCTCGTCGCTCTTTTCCCCTTCCGTCTGGGCCTCCTGCAACGCGCTTGTGAGGATATCCGTAAAACTCGCCCCTTCGGCGGGCTTCGCGGCCGCCGTCTGCGCCGGTTTCAGTATGGATGCGATGTCGCCTACCGACTGTACCTGCATAATCTACCCATCCTTTCTTGTGCCGTTTCTAGCGCCCGATTTCGAGCGCCTTGAGCGCCATGTTCTTGGTGGCGTTGAGTGCGGTGATGTTCGCCTCGTAGGATCTTGTGGCGGACATCATGTCCACCAACTCCGTCGTTTCGTTCACGTTGGGATACAGCACATAACCGTCCGCATTGGCGTCGGGGTTGGTGGGATCATACTCGGTCCTGAAATCCGACATATCCGTGGCGATGGAGGAAACGACCACGCCCCCCCCCGCCGAAGCGCTCTGCGCCTGATCCAGATACGAGGAAAACGAAGTATTGCCGCGGTTTTCCGTGAACACGGCCACCCTGCGGCGGTACGGCCCGCCCTCCGCGGTGCGCGTGGTGGAGGCGTTGGCGATGTTCTGGCTGATCACGTCCATGCGCAGGCGCTGCGCCGTAAGCGCCGAGCCGCTGATATCCAGGCTGCTTAAGAATGCCATACCGCTCACTTTCCTTCCTTGATCGCCATGCTCAGGCGTGAGAATTCGCTGTTGATCTGCTCGGTCAGCATATAGTAATAGATGGTATTTTTGGCGAGGGCGACGTTTTCCGCCTCGACATCCACATTGTTGCCGTCCATCCTCAAAGAGGAATCCTCGTTCTTGGAAACCACGGCCGAGACCTCGGAAATATCCGGCGTGTCCGGCGTAAAGGAGATATGCTTGTCCCGTGTGCGTTTCGCTTCAAAACCGGAATCGTTTTGCTCATTTTCCAGCGCGGACTTGAAGAGCGACTCGAACGCGACGCTGGAGCTCTTGAAGTTGGGCGTATCGGCGTTGGCGATGTTGTTGGAGATTACGTCGTTCCTGAGCCACGCCGCGTCCAAGCCCTTTTGAAGAAGATCCGTATTGCCGAACATCCGATCGATCATCTAAACCGCCTCCTCCGTCTGATATGCGCCGTATTTGTTCAGGACTTTTGCCACGTAACCCCGTACGCCGTCGCTGATCTTTGCGTACTGCGCGGGATCGTCCGGATCGGTGATACCTAGCACCGCAATCCTAGATGGGCCCGTATTGTAGGCCGCCAGCGCCAGCCGGATATCCCCGAACCTGTCCAAAAGGCTTCTGAGATACCTGCTTCCCCCGCTGATGTTCTGCGCCGGATCGAAGGCGTCGGATACGCCGAGCGAGGACGCGGTGCCGGGCATGAGCTGCATAAGGCCCATCGCGCCGGCGCTGGATACGGCGTCGGGCCGGTAGCTGGATTCCGTGGAAATGACGGCCTTGATAAGCCCCTCGTCCAGCCCGCTTGCCTGCGCGGCGTTTTTGATAAGCGAGGCGTAGGCGCTTGCGCTGCCTGCGCCCGCGCTGCCCGAACCGCCGGGGTCTTGCGCGGCGGCGTCATCAAGCGTAACGGCGAACCGCGGCGCGCCCAACCCCGTTCTTGCCGCGCAAGCGTTGAGGATGGACTGCACCTCGTTCAATTTGGATAAATATATCCCCGCAACCGTATCCATACAGCAAACCCTTCTTATACAAGGTGAGTATATCATAATAAAACGTGCGCATACAACAATTTGTTCATAAATTTCTCATATTTCATCGGATGTTTTGCCATTTTTCTTCCAATTTTGTGTCGTATCCGTGTATACGGCGCTGTATATCATGCAATGTATATTCAATCATTCTATACCGCGTTCCGCCTATCTCCGGTTTGCCATTTTCTCATACCAGGCGTGCATGCTGCGCGGTATTTCCGAAAGGGGCAGCTCCTTCACCACCGCGCCGAGGTTATTCGCCACCATCGGCATGCCGTATACCACGCAGCTTTCCTTGTTCTGCCCCACCGTGAACGCGTTTTGCCTGCGCATCTCCAGCAGCCCTTCCGCGCCGTCGCCCCCCATCCCGGTCAGAATGACGCCCATCGCGCTGGGCCCCGCCGCCCTGGCTACGGAGCGGAAAAGTACGTTTGCGGAGGGACAGTGGCCGCTGACCTTCTCCCCCTCATAGCACCTGACACGGTACCCCTTCCCATATTTCTCCACTTCCATTTGCAGGCCGCCCGGCGCGATCAGCACTTTCCCGGGGGATACGGGCTCGCCGTCCCGCGCTTCCACAACCTCCATGGCGCAGGCGGCGTTCATGCGCTCGGCATACATGCGCGTAAATACCGGCGGCATATGCTGCACGATGACAATGCCCGCCCAAAACTCCTTGAGATCCATCAATATGGAAGCAATGGCCTCCGTGCCGCCCGTAGAAGCGCCGATGGCCACAAGGAGGCCGCATTCGGCGCACTCGGAAAGATCGCCCTTGACGATTTCGGAGCGGGGTCTTTCATGCTTGTGCTGCCCCACCTTGGCGATGGAGGCGATTTTGATCTTGATGAGCAGCTCCGAAACAAAGGCGCTGCTTTCGGCGGGCTCGCCCATCGACTGCGGCTTGGCCACAAAGTCCACGGCTCCCGCCTGCATGGCGTCCAGCACGACATTGGGCGCCGAGCTTACGACCAGAACGGGAAGCGGATGCTGCGGCATCAGCATTTTCAAAAACGCAATGCCGTTCATCTTGGGCATCTCGACATCCAGCGTCATGACGTCGGGGTGCAGCTTCTCCAGCGCTTCCATCGCTTCCAGATGATCCGCGGCCGTCCCCACAACTTCGATGCCCGAGTCCTTCGAGATAGCGGCGCTCATGAACTGCCGCATGAACAGAGAGTCGTCTACGATCAGTACGCGCGTCTTTCTGGCTGCCATTCTCAGTTCCTTTTTCTGTACACCGACGGTATTACATAGGAAAGCCCGGCCGCGGCCCTGTCGATGGATTCGGAATGGCCCACGATCAGATATCCGCCGTCCGCAAGCGCGTCCGAAAAGCGGCTTATAAGCCCCGTCTTGGCCGGAGCGTCAAAATAGATCATGACGTTTCTGCAAAAGATCACGTGGAATTTCTTTCTGAACGGGAATTCTTTTTCCATTAGATTGAACTTGCGGAATATGATCTCCCTGCGCAGCTCTTCCTTGACCTGCACCTTATTCCCGTCCAGCGGGGAAAAGTAGAGCTGCTTCCATACGGGGGGGATATCCTCAATCTCATCCGATCCGTAGACGCCCGCCCGCGCGGCGGAGAGCACCTTCTCCGAAATATCGGTGGCCAGTATCCGCTTATCCCACGAGGCGCTTTCCTTGCCAAAAAAATCGTCCGTCAGCATCGCGAGCGTGTAAGGCTCCTGCCCGGTGGAGCAGCCCGCGCTCCATACGCGCAGGTCACGGTCGGATACGGCGGCTTTGAGCTCGGGCAGTATGGTCTTCCTGTAAAAGTCGAAATGGGACCATTCGCGCATGAAATAGGAGTAATTGGTGGTAAGCACGTTTAGGATGTTGCTGATTTCGTTCCCGGTCTGGTCATGAAAGAGCATCTGCAGGTAGGAAGAATAGCTACTGTAGCCGTTCCTTTGCAGATATTGATTCATGCGCCCCTCGATGAGCGTGCGCTTTTTGGAAAGATTGATCCCATAATCACGGCGCAGGAATTCCGTCAGTGTCTGGAATTCCTGATCATTGAGCTTGATGATCTCTCTGCTGGGCGCGGCAGTTTCCATTCGAACCTATTCCTTCGTCGCAGTGCTTTCTCTCTTTATCGTGTTTTTTCTACAAAACATTAGGCCGGACGCAAAAGATGACGCATACAAACATGCCTTCGGGTAATCGCCCGAAAGCACGCCTTGATCGTCATGTCTTGCAAAAGCCGGTCCGCTCAGCGCTCCAGCAGCGCGGCGCAATCCAGAAGATAGATCGCCTGGCCGTTCATGCGCACCATGCCGCCGATATAGTCCAGCGCCCCCTTGTTGGGATACGGGATGATTTCGTCCTCAACGGTGACCACGTCGGAAACCCTGTCGGCGATAAGCCCCGCCGTCAGGCCGCCTGATGTCACGATAACGGTGCAGGCCTTATCGTCGTAGGCGGCGAATGGCTTCAAGAGCCTTTCCCGCATATCCACAACGGGTACGATCCTCCCCCTGAGGTTCATAAGGCCCTTCACATATGCGGGCGCGCCCGGCAAACGGGTGGCGGGCAATACGCCGACGATCTCCGTAACATCCTCAATGGGGATGCCGTACAGCTCGTCGGCCGCAACAAACGTCAGATACCGGTCCTTTTGTTTTTCCTCAAGCCCCTTGGCGGCGGTGTTTTCCAAGACGGCTCCCCCTCTCATTTGCGCTGCCCGTCAATAGTAGAGATCGACCAGCAATCCGCGGATGTCCTCCACGATGCCCAACAGCTTCAGATGCTCGGATTCGTCCCTGAGTATTTCGGCGGCCAGTTCGTCGAGCTTGCCGTTGACCCTGCGGATGAGCGCAAACACTTTATGCCGGCCCCTTGCGTCGAATTGGCTCGTCTTGCTGAATACGAAGGAGTTGCTTACGGTTTCGTTCAGCAGTTCCGTGATCAGGGCCCTGTACTTGTAAAATTCGGCGATATCGGCTTTTTCCGAGACGCGCTCGCCCTGCAGGCCGATCTTCTGCCGCAGATCCTTCAGATACTGCTCGTATTCGGCGGTCTGCGTATCACGCCGCCTGCGCGAAAACTCCTGCGCAAAACCCGTGGATACCTTCTTTTCCTCCGCGACGCTCGCCGCCTGCGCGCTTGCGAACACCGTAGGTACGTCCTTGATCCTCATAAATAGTTCCTCCCGCCTCAGACTAGGGCGCGGAGCGCCTCTTCTTCCTCCGGCCGCAATAAGAGCGCGCAGTCCAGCAGCAGCAGAAAACGCCCGTCGTACTTGGCTACGCCGCTGACGCAGCCGGCCCCCGCCCCTATCATGAAGGCCGGCGGGGCCATAACGGCCGCGTCGTCGAGTTCCACAACGCTTGAAACGTCCTCCGCTAAGAGCCCCAGGGTTATGCCCCCGGCATTTACGATCACGACGCAGGCTTTTTCGCCGTACTCGCCCCCGGCAAGACCGAGCCTTTGGCGCATATCGGCTACCGGGACATACCCGCCCCTGGCCTCCATCCGTCCCAACAGAAAGCCGGGCAGACTCTCAGCCGCAAGAACGGGCTGCCGGCCCGTGATCTCGGTCACGCAGCCGATTGGGATGCCGTATGCTTCCCCACCGATTTGGGCGACAAGATACCGGCTTTGCCGGGTATCCTCCGCTTCGTCGTTTTGTTCCCAGACATCCGTCGGCATCGCGCTGCCCTCCTGAAACTTCTCGGTCAAAGACGGGGCGCTTATTTGCGCGTATCGATGTAGACGCCGCCCGCCATGCTGAAGGGATTCACGTACCGGCTGATCTGCTTTCCCGACCGCCGGATGTTCAGAAGCTCCCTCTTGTAAAGGTTCAGCCTTGCAACGGCAAGCTCGTTCAGGCGTTTGTCGGTGCGCAGGAGTTCCTCGAGCGTGCCGCGCAGATGCGCGGTTTTATCCGGCAGCAGTTCGGCCCTGTCTTTTACGCCCGCCCCCGGCAGCAATGAATCGCACTTGCCCTCCAGCGCGTCGACAAGTTCCCGGATGCTTTCCGCTTCCTCCAGATAGGATGGGAACGAATCGTCGGAGCCGTTCTCCATATTCGCAAGCTCGGTATGCGCCAAATACAGCATACGGTCCAGCAGCACCTGCTCGCGGCTCATCAGGGTATCGATCTGTTCTGCGGCCTGCATCCTTCACTCCCCCATTTGTGCGACGGAACCGACGCCGCTTTTTGAAAGCGTAACCCAGGATTCGCGTAAATCGCCCAAGAGGCCGATCACCTCGTTCAGAGCCTTTACGTCCTTAGTGGCGTTGACCGCTATGGTCTCGCTGAGCATGAAATCGTACAGATCCATCAGGTCCCGCCCGATGGGGAACCGCAGATCCAGGCTGTTGATCAGCTCCAGGAGGATCTTCTGCGCCTGCTGCAGGCTCTCATTGGCCTGATCGTAGTTTTTGTCCTCAATGGAGAGGGCGGATATCTTCATCTGCTTAATGCACCCGTCATACAGCATGACGATAAGCTCCACGGGGTTTGCCGTCAAAACCCCCTGCTGCCTGTATTTCTGGGATACATTGCTCGCTGTGTACATAGCTGTTCCTCCAAAGCCTGTCTTTTACCGAAGCCGCTCTCAGGATGACGAAGACGAGCCCAGCATCGAGCTGATCCAGCTGCTTTGGCTGTTCAGCTTGGCCAGCGCCGTTTCCATGGCGGTAAACTTGGCGTAATATTTCTCCTCGTTGTTCGAAAGCCAGTCGTTCAACTCGTCGAGCTTGTTCGTTGCGTCCGTGATGTCGGTGCTGTTCTGCGCCAGCGTCACGTTCGTCGTCGTGTTGACATAGGAGTTGAGGATGTCGGACATACGCGTGACCAGGCCCGATTCCTTATATTTTGTGCTCGAATCGGCGGCGGAGCTGACGTTTGTAAAAATCTTCGCGACCGCGTCCGGGTTCGTTTCAAGCGCGTTCTTGAGCTTGGTTTCGTCGATCACGATCTTTCCCGTCGTTCCATAGGCGGCCGTCTGGAGCCCGATATCGGCGGCGCTTTTGCCTGCGCCCGAAACGGCGGTATAGAACGCGTTGCGCAGATTCGTGAGCAGCGACCGGATGCCGCCGTCGTCATTGAGCAGGCCGCTTTTGGCTTTCTCGTCCCATTTTTCGGCCTGGGAATCGCTGAGCTGCTCGCGCTCGGTATCGGTCAGCGGCTCATAGTCCTTGTAAACTTCCTCATCAACCTTGGATTGCAGATCGGCGATAAGGGTGTTGTAGGCGTCCACGAAATCGGAGATCTTCTGGTAGGTGGCGTCGGTATCCCGTTCAACGGTAAAATCGGCCGCGTCCGACGTGGTGCTTTTGAGCGTATAGGTCAGCCCGTCGATGGTGAACGTATTGGAGGACTTTTTAACCGTCACATCGTCAATGACCACTTCGGCGTCCTCGCCGTTGTAAGTACCCGCCGCGATCTTGAAGGCGGCGGAATCGGCGCTCTCCGCGAACGCGCTGCCGCTGAGGTTTTCGATGACCACGCCGCCTCCGGACGCCCCGGTGGACCTGCTGGTGATGGTAAAGCCTTTTTTGAGGCTGCTGTAGCTCATGGTAACGTTGGCGTCGGCGTTCGAATTGATGGTGCTCATCATGGACGAGATCGTCGTATTCTTGGAGAACGAGAATGTCTCCCCGTTGATGGAGAAGGAGATGTTGCCGTCCTCGTCGAAGGTACCCTCGCCGAAAGCCTCCGACAGCGTGGAGCCGGTTCCGAGTGTATCGCCCGTAAACATGCCCGTGCCGCTTGCCTTGCCGGCGGTGGCGAGGTGGTTGACTTTGATCGTATGCGTGTCCGCCGTAGCCGCGGCGCCTGCGGATACGCTCACCGCGCCGGTGCTGCTCCCCATCGTGACCTTATAGCTGCTGTAGGCCGAGGAGGAAAACATGTTGCTGGAAGGGTTGAGCACGCTCATGTACTTCTCACGGAAATTCTTGATCTCCAGATTGACCGCGCGGTAGGCGTCCCCCGTCCACTCCAGCTTCGTTTTGAGTTTGAACTCCTTATCCACCTTCAGCTGATCGATCTGCAGAAGGCTCTTTACGATGGACTCGGTATCGAGCCCGGAGGAAAGGCCGTTCAAACGCAACAGCGAGCTTGTTACACTGCTTGTAGATGATGACACTGTTCTCGCTCCTTCCGGGTTATTGAAAGATGTGCGTGCCTGTTATAGGTATCGGCATATTCGGCGCCGACTTTACAGAATCCTCTCAAAAACGCTATGCGTGCGCATAGTAAACGACGCTGCCGAGCCTTTCGCCGTAAACGCTTTTGATCGGCGCGTAACCGGTGAGCGTCCTCCCCGCCTGTGCGATGGTTACGCCGCGCGCGGCGTCGTACCCGCCGTCATCCGAGGGGCAGACCACCTGTACATGGCCGTGCCCGCCGTCCGGATTCTTCCAGGCGGTGACCGCGGGCAGGCCCTGGTTGGCGTAACGCTGCGCCTGCTCGGCGCTTACCTGCACCCAGCCGTAATCCGCGCCCTTTTCGCCCAGCCAGTCGTAAATGCCGTTGGCATTGAGCTCGCGCGCGCCCGAAACGTCGGGATACGTCTTCGCCTCCTGCGTCTGCGCATCCACGTAATGCGGGATCTCGGCGCCCATCGCGCGGGTGACGTCCCAAAGGAAAATATTGCAGTAGGTGTCGTTATCCCCTTTTTTGTTCACCGCATAGCGGGGGTTGCTCTCTACCTGAAACTGATCGATCACGCGGCGGTAAAGCTGCGCGCTCCTGTTTGCGGAGGCGCTTGTCACGGCCGGATTGGCGGCCTTGGAAGCGTCGAAGGGCGTGCGCGCTTCCATGGCGCTATTCGCGAACAGGCTCCCGTTGGCGCGCTGCAGGAGGGTCCGGTCGTAGCCATCGCCCACAAGGAGGCTAAGCACATCCGAGCGGAGCGAATCCCTCGCGTCCCCCGGAACGCCGGCAAGCGCAGAAGAAAGGCTGGACATCGCCGCGCCCATGGACGAGCCGGACACGCCCGAACCCATCAGCATGCAGAACAAGAGCACGGCGCTTTTCAGATCGCCGTTTCCTTCCTGCGAGGAAAGGAGCGCCGGCATTGCGGAAAGGAGCGCGGAGCTGCTGAGGGCCTGCGCACCGTCCGCCGCGGAACCAAAAAGGCCGCCCAGGCCGTCCGCGTCTTCGGTATCGCCGCCCAGGGAAGAAAGCTCCGACAAAAGCAGCGCGGAAAAATCCTGCGTGGCTGTGCCGCCCGCCGTTTTCGCCGCGCCGGCCTGCAAAGGCTGTAAGGAATCGATGGAGGATACGGTCATGGCTTCTTTCCTTTTTGAATGTCTTCCAGTTTATATCTGCCGGCGGCGCTGCCGTCCAGCCTGCCGATAAACACGAGTATCTGTGCGATGACCTCGTAGAGCTCCCGCGGGATCTCGTCCCCCACGCTGAATTGGTTGAGCACATCCGCGAGGGATTCATCCTCCACCACCGGGATGTTGCTTTCCTGCGCGGTCTTTAAAATCTGCTGCGCAACGTACCCTTGCCCCAGGCCCACGATCGCCGGGGCGTTGTCCCTGCCCTCGTCATATCTGAGCGCGGCCGCCTGCGCTTTTTGCCTCTTGCCCTGCTCGCTCATATCTTCACATCAACGGACGCCCCCGCGCGCTGCGCGAGCGAGGCGAGCGTTTCCTCCGCGTTGGCCGGCGTCGTGGGCTCCCCAAGGGGCGAAACCTTGAGTTCGGAAAGGGCGTAGCGCATCCTTCCCAGCGATTTATAGAGCTCCGCGGTTTTTTCGCCGAATAGGGGGATCGCCGCCTCGTTTTCCACTTGCATCCCGATAAAGATGTTTCGGTTTTCGATCCGTATCAGCGCCTCGACACGGCCGAGGTTTTCGGTGGAAAGCCCCAGCGCGATGCAGGCGTTGCCCGGATCGAGCTGCGCGCCCTTGCGGTTGCGCCTGTAAACATACAGCTCGGCGGTGCCGTATCCCGCCTGGCGTATGGGGATCTGTGCGAAAGCGAAACGCGTGATGTCTTCCGGGAGCTTCGCCTGCGCGGTAAGCTCCTCAAGCTTTGCCGACAAGTGGCGCTGTAAGGTACTATCGGTATTTTCGAGCATTTTCTGAAGCTCCGCAAGCTTTTGCGGCGTTTCCTTGACCGCTTTTTTCAGCATCTGCGCGGTAAGTCCCTCTCCTTCCAAAAAGAGGCCCAGGAGCTTTCCGGCGATATCCCGCCCCTCTGTTTCTTTCAGGGGGGCCGGCACGTCTTGGCCCTGCGCGGGACCCTGCGTCTGCGTACGGAATGCGCCCGGCGCGGCGGGAACGCCGCCGCGTGGAGGGTTCCCCTCTTTCTCGGGCAAGGCGGCCGCCGGTACCTGCTGCGCCTGTTCCTTTACCGTGCCGTTATCGCCTATTCGGTCCCTGCCTATGGTGGCTGTTTCCTGCGTATCCTTCGGATAGGCTTTGGCTAGCGTTTTCTCAGGAGCCGTCTCTTTCGCCGCGCCGCTGGGTACGGGCGTACCCGCCGCCGTGTTCTCGGCCCCATGCTCCCGGGGCAAGGCTGCCGCATGGCTGGAAGCCTGCGCTTTTTCTGCAAAGGGGGCGGCGGACTCTGGGCCCTCCCCCGATACGCCGGGGTTTCCCGCGGTGGTTTCCCGATGGGGGCTTGCCTGAAGGCCGCCCGCAAGAACGGTATTTTCCTGATTTCCTTCAAACAGAACAAGCGCTTCGGTGTTTCCGGCCGGGGCATGGGCCGCGCCTTCTCTTGCCGCGGCGGGTTCCGCCGCGGCCGGGCCGGAAGGGAAATTTTTTGCGGTATCCGTACCGGCAGGCAAAACCGCCGCGCCTCTTGTTGCGTGCACGGGGGGCTCCGCCCCCCGCGGCGTTTCCCCCGCCATCGCAGGGGCCGCCTCCGTTTGCGCGTTTGCCGCCGGCACGGCGGTCTCCTCCGTTTGCACGTTTGCCGCCGGCATAATGGTAATGGCCGTCTCCGCTTGCGCGTTTGCCGCCGGCGCGGCAGACGCCCCGGCCGGAACGGCGCTTCCATTTTGGGGAGCCTGACCGTCCGCCGCCTGTTTTGCGAGCGCATACAGGGATTCCCCGAGCCTCTCCCCCTTCGCGATGGCCGCGAAGGCGGCGGCTTTTTGCGCGTCGGCCGGAATATCGTTGACGGCGAAGAAAGCGGCCGTCTTCGCATCCACCGGAAAATCCCGCAGCATCGCGGATGCAAGCGCAAGCTGCTTTGCGCCGGGCGTATAGCTCATCTGCGCGAACGCCGCGAGGAGCGCCTCCGGAGCCGCCCGGCGGGCCGCCGCGGAAACGGCCGCTGCATCATTCGTACCGGCGGCCGTGGGCGCGCCGCTTCCGGGCTCCACGAATACCACGCGCAGCACCAGCCTATCCTGCCTGCCTTGGGATACCATCAGTTCTACGGTATCGTTTGCATGCAGTTCCCCGGCCTCAAGGCGCGCGCGGAACACCTGCCCGTCCTCGCTTTTGAGCGTAACGGCTTCGCCGTCCGCCGATACGACCGCGGCCCGTATCACATCCCCCTGCCGCAGGCGGAGAGGCTTTGCGTCCGGCTGGCCGGCGGAAACGTTCTGCTGCACCGTCTCTATCCTCATGGTACGGGCTCCTTTCGGCTGTTTGGGCCTGCGTTTTCCAGCGTTTTTCTCCCAAAAGAAGGGCGAAAACATACGAAGTTTGCCGCATATTGCGGATACTAATTTATCGTAATTTATGGTATAAATATGAATTCTTTTTGGGCAAAAAACATAATGCTGCCGAATGAAATACCGATATATAAAGATAGCGGATTTTTCCTGCGCGTTTTGTGCTGTAAAAAAGCGGCGCGGCGGCGTGCCGCTGCTGTCCGCGTGCAAAGGAAGGGTGATTCATATACAGCTCGGCGAGATAAATACAATGCAGCTCGATTTCCTGAAAGAACTCGAGAATATCGGCGCAGCCAACGCCGCAACGTCTTTATCCCGCATGCTTGACCATCCTATCGACCTGAGGGTACCCAACGCGTGGCTCTGCTCGCTTCCCGAAATGAGCTCGCTGCTGGGCGATCCCGAGCAGATCATGGTAGGCTCCCTCGTGGAGATGCACGGCGATATTTCGGGGGCGATCCTGTTTATGCAGGCCATAGAGGATGCGGAATGCCTTTCCAATATATTGCTCCACACGATGTGCGGGGAATGCGAGCCGGCCGGCGAATTTCCCTCCGAGCTGCAGCAGTCCGCGCTGCTGGAGGTCGCAAACATTTTGTGCGGTTCGTACATCAATGCGGTCGCCGGCCTGACGGAACTGTGCATCAATTGCTCGGTACCCAGCCTTGTGATCGATATGGCGGGGGCGCTTATGAGTCTGCCTGCGAGCATGTACGGCGCATACGGGGATACGGTCCTCATACTGGAGACGGTTTTCGTCGATAAGGACAAGTATCTTTCGGGAAGATTCTTCCTGATGCCGGATATCGAATCGCATCGCCTGCTGATGCAAAAGATGGGCCTTGCATAGTATGGCGAATACAGTGATTGGGATAGCCGATATGGCGCTCGCAGCGGCGCCGGATACGCTGACGACATTCGGCCTTGGCTCCTGCGTGGGCATCGCCCTGTACGACAGGACGCGCAAAATCGGAGGGCTTTCGCATATCCTTCTCCCCAAGGCCCCGCCCGACGAAACGAGCGCATCCGCCAAGTATGCCGATACCGCTATTGGGGAACTGATCGGCCGCCTGACGGCGGCGGGCGCCAACCCCCGCGCGCTCACGGCAAAGCTGGCGGGAGGTGCCAGCATGTTTGCCCGGGGCGGCGGCGATATGATGCAGATCGGCCGGCGCAACGTCGAAATGTGCCGGGAGATCCTGAGCGCCCGCGTGATACCGGTGATTGCCGAGGATACGGGCGGAACGGTTGGAAGAACCATTGTGTTCGACTGCGAAACGGGCGTGCTTTTGGTGCGGACGGCTTGGCCGAAGGCGGAAAAAACGCTTTAAGAGTTTCATGCGGATATTCCCTCGAAAAACAATTGCGATTGCGACAGGAGGACAGTATGAAGAGGGTTCTGGTTGTAGACGACGCGGCGTTCATGCGGATATCGATCAAAAATATTCTGGTAAAGCATGGCTATGAAATCTGCGGTGAGGCGGAAAACGGTGAAATCGCCATCCAGCGGTATAAGGAGCTGATGCCGGATATCGTGACGATGGATATCACTATGCCCGAGATGGACGGCCTTGCGAGTCTCAAGGGGATACTTGCCTTCCACCCGCTGGCAAACGTCATCATGGTATCGGCAATGGGCCAGGAAACCATGGTGCGGGAGGCGATTATTGCGGGTGCGAAGGGCTTTATCGTAAAGCCTTTCAAGGAAGACGTCATTATCGGGGCGATCAACAACATCAAATAACGGCGAAATAGCAACGATGAGCGGCGGCAAGGGCGCAAACAGTGCAAGCGAGGTGTGCGTATGTCCCAGACCGATTCCATGCTGGATGTCTATGTTTATGAGAATCTCCAGTTGCTCGAAGAGCTGGAGACGATCCTGCTTTCCGCCGAAAAAGAGGAGCGGTTCACCGGCCCGGAGGTGGACGCGATATTCCGCGTCCTTCATACCGTAAAGGGTTCCTCGGCCATGATGAGCTTCGACGGCCTGACGCATCTCTCCCACGCGATGGAGGATCTGTTCTCCTGCATACGCGCCGACCGTGAGATAGCGTACGACCATCCGAAGCTGTGCTTTTTATCGTTTGCCGTACAGGATTTTTTGAGAAGCGAGATCGAGCAGCTTCAGGAGGGCGCGCCGCCTTCCCGGGACCCAGCGCCGCTGCTCGGGGAAATCGACGCGTACTGTAAGACGCTCAAGGCCGACGGCCCCGTCCCCAAGGACAAGGACGCGGCCAAGGCGGCTCCGGCCCCCGCCCCGGCGTCGGCGCAGAACGCGCCCGCCGAAGGAAAGCGCTATCGCGCCCGGATCATGTTTGAAAAGGGCTGCATGATGGAAAACGTGCGCGCGTTCGGCGTCATAAAATCCATCGAGGCGCTCTGCGCTTCCATTTCCACCGTCCCGGAGGACGTGCTCCGCGACGACAGCGAGGAATACATTGTTGAAAACGGCTTCACATTGACGATGGTCTCCTCCGCGGCGGCCGAAACGCTCAAAGAGAAGATCGCCGGCAATTTTTTTATCGCCGCCCTCACGTTTGAGGAATTGCCCGAAAAAGAGCCGGCGCGCGCCGCGGCGCAGGTTTCCGAAGAAAAGGCCGCGCCTGCGGCCCCGCAGGCGGCGGAGCAGGCCGCTCACCAGAAGCAGGCCTATCTGAACGTGCGAATCGAAAAGCTGGATAAGCTGATGGAGCTTGTGGGCGAGATCGTGATTTCGGAATCCATTGTGGCGAAGAACCCGGATATCCAGGCGCTGAGGCTGGATTCTTTCGATAAGGCCACGCGCCAGCTCGGCAAGCTCACGGACGAGCTGCAGGATACCGTCATGTCCATGCGGATGCTGTCCGTTTCCACGACCTTCCACCGCCTGGAACGGATCGTAAGGGACGTCTGCGTAAAGACGGGCAAGCAGGCCGATCTCGTCATCCGGGGTGAAGAAACGGAAATGGATAAAAGCGTGATCGACAACCTGGGCGATCCGCTGATGCATATCGTCCGCAACGCCGTTGACCACGGCATCGAGCCGCCCGACGTGCGCCGGCAGATGGGCAAGCCCGCCGCCGGCCGGGTCACGCTGGAGGCTTACAATGCGGGCGGAGAAGTCGTCATCTCGGCGTCCGACGACGGGCAGGGCCTGGACAGGGCCGCCCTGTTGAAAAAGGCCTCCGAAAAAGGACTCCTGAAGAAACGTGCGGAGGAGATGACCGACCGGGAGGTCTATTCCCTCATATTCGAACCGGGTTTTTCCACGAACAGCGTCGTAACGGAGTTCTCGGGGCGCGGCGTGGGCATGGACGTCGTACGCCGGGATATCGAAAAGATCGGCGGCAACGTCTCCATCGACAGCACCCTGGGCAAGGGCATGAGCGTCCATCTGCGCATCCCGCAGACGCTGGCGATCATCGAATGCATGCAGGTGGGCGTGGGAAGGGACATTTTCCTTGTTCCCCTGCTTTCCATCATAAAATCCTTCCAGCCTTCCGCCGGGGAACTTCTTGTGGGCCCCGACGGCCGGGAGATGGCGCTATTACGGGGAAAGTGTTATCCCATCATGCGGCTCCACCGCAGTTTTGCCATCCCCGACGCGCAGGAGGCGTTTGAAAACGGCATATTGGTGCAGGTAAGCAGCGCCGTCGGCGAATACTGCCTGTTTGTGGATAAACTCCTGGGCGAGCAGCAGACCGTCATAAAGCCGCTGCCAGCTTATATCTCGCAGACGATGGGCGCGCAAAAAGGCGTCTCCGGCTGTACGATACTGGGGGACGGCAGCGTCAGCCTGATCCTTGACGTAAACGGCCTGATGGAATAGAATGATGGCGCCGTGTGCCCGGCGGATGAGTGCCGGATCGGCGCCCCCAAGACCGATTTTGCATTGCTTTCCCACCCGAATTCCCACGCTGGGCGTGGACTGAACAAAATTGGAGTGATCGCCCATGAGATATATCCCCGCAAACTGTTTGCGCGTAGGGCAAGTGCTCGCAAACAATCTCGTGCTGGATAGAAATCGTCTGCTCCTGCGCAAGGGCATGGCCCTTACCGCCACGCAGATCCTGAAAATACGGCAGCTGGGATTCCAAGGCGTATACATCGACGACGATATTTCCGCGGATATACAGATTGCCCACGTCATCAGCGACGAGCTCCAGCAGCGGGCCAAACACGAAGTACGCTCCATGTTCGTGGACGCCGAAAGCAGCCACGGCCGGAAAGTGCTCAACAACACGGACAGACTGCGGGACGTGATCTCCAATATTGTGGAGGAGATCATGCACAACCGCAACGCGATGGTAAACGTGGTGGATATCCGCACCTATGACGATTACACGTTCAGCCACAGCATCAACGTCGCCGTGCTTTCCTGCGTGCTGGGCACGGTGCTGGGTCTTTCCTACCACGGCCTCAACACGCTGACGATGGGCGCGCTCATGCACGACATCGGCAAAGTGTTCATCGACAAGCGAATCATCAATAAGCCCGGCAAGCTCACGCCGGAGGAGCTGGAGCAGGCCCACAGGCACAGCCTTTTAGGCTACAATTATCTTTGCGCCAATAAGGGGATCCCCGAGGAGGCGCGGCTCGTCGCCCTCACCCACCATGAGCAGTTCGGCGGCGCGGGGTATCCCTCCGGCCTTTCCGGGACCCAGATTCACCTGTTCAGCCGGATCGTGTGCATTGCGGACGTTTACGACGCACTGGTGTCGGACAGGCCCTACCGCCGCGCCATGCTCCCCTCCGACGCCGTGGAATACATCATGTCGGGCTACAATACGATGTTCGATCCCGATATCGTTTCCGCGTTTACGCGGCGCATCGCCCCCTACCCCATCGGCACGTGCGTCAAGCTGAGCACGGGCGAGATCGGGGTCGTGGTCAACAACTTCGAATCCAACTGCCTGCGCCCGCGCATCCGCATCATACGGGACAGCAAACCCACGGACGAGTTCATCAACCTCGCGCAGGATTTCACCAAGCTGCACGTCATCATACAGGAGATCGTAAATCTGTAAAAGAAGATTACTCTACGGCGGGACGGGGTATGCCCCGTCCCGCTTTCAGAGTGTCAAAAAACCATTGGGGGTGCGGTGGCTTGCGCAAGCCTCGAAAAGTACCGCAAGGTACTTTTTCGACAAAATGAAAAAATGAAAAAATGAAAAAGCGGCTCGCGCCGCTTTTTCCTGGGGGATAACAAGGGGGGAACTAGCCTCGCCTTGTTTACTTAAGGAGCTGCAGAACGCCCTGCGGCGCGGAGTTGGCCTGGGCCAGCATGGCCGTGGCGGCCTGCACGAGGATGTTGTTTTTGGTGTAGTTGGTCATTTCCTTCGCCATATCGAGGTCGCGGATGCGGCTTTCGGCGGCGGTGAGGTTCTCGGCCGTGGTGTCGAGGTTGTTGATCTTGTGCTGCAGACGGTTCTGAATGGCGCCGAGCTTGGAGCGCTGAGCGGAGACCGTGTTGATGGCGTCATTTACCGCGGTGATGGCGGTAGAGGAAGACGTCTGCGTCGCCAGATTGACGGTGGACGTGAGGCCCAGGGTGTCGGCGTCCATCTTCTCGATGCCGATATTCGTCGCGTCGCCGGAATTGGCGCCCGTCTGGATAATGGCGTCATGGCTGGTGGCGGTGAAGGAAATCTCCGTCGCGTCCGCGGCGTCCGTGGCAATAGCGGCGGTGGTTTTGAACGAGATACTGCCCGCGGTGCCGAAGTCCACCTTAACGGTGCTGCCGCTCGCGGCGAGGGCCGCCTGCTTTACGGTGGCCGTTCCCACGGTGTCTGAGCCGCTGGTCAACGTTACCGTGTAATCGGAGCCGGCGCCGGCAGACAGCGCAAAAGTAGCGGTGATGCTTGCGCCCGTAGCGGAGCCCGAGACGCCGTTAACGACGAAGCTGCCCAAGCTGGCGCTCGCGCCGTTGGCCGCTGTAACGGTACCGTACGTGTTCCCCAACTCGCCGTTAAGCAGTTTCTTGCCGTTGAACGCGGTCTTGTCGGCGATGTCGTTGAGCTCCAGCCTGAGCTGCTGGAACTCGGCATCGAGGGCGGAGCGGTCCACGGTGCTGCTGTCGTTGGTATCGGAAGAGGACTGTACGGCCAGCTCGCGCATACGCTGGAGGATGGAGTGGGTCTCGTTGAGCGCGCCCTCGGCGGTCTGCACCAGGGAGATAGCGTCCTGGCTGTTCTTGCTGGCCATGCTCAGGCCGCGGATCTGCGCGCGCATCTTCTCGGAAATGGCCAAGCCTGCGGCGTCATCGCCCGCGCGGTTGATGCGATAACCGGAGGAGAGCTTTTCCGTGGAAGCTGCGGCGTTGGAAGTATTGATGGAATACTGGCGGTAGGTGTTCAGGGACATCAGGTTGTTGTTGATACGCATTGAGGTTTCCTCCTTGATAATATTCGGCGTCCGTGCCTCTCTGGTTTTGCGCCGCCCGGTTCCGCTCCGCTGCCGGCGCCTGGTTTTGGCGCGGCCCTCTGCGGCGTTTGCTATAAATATCGTTTTATTTACAGAAGACTTTAGATTGAGCCAAAATTTTTTTATTTATTACGGCTTTCTTCCATAAATCTCCACGAATCACGAAAAAACTATTGAATATACCCATTTTCGCGGTTACAATATCCATAAGCAATTGTGTACTATTGTGGCAACGTATACAGTATCTTGTGTTTTTGGGTATCCGCTGCCGTTTTGAGGCGCGTAGAAATTTAACTCGGCGGCGCAAATAAAACGCTTGGATATGGGTGAAGCAGTGGCTGACTTTTTTAAGAAGTTGACCGGCAGGATTGCCAACTATTTCAAGAATCTCGAAAAGGGACAGAGAACGCGGCTGATCATATTCGCCGCTCTTGCCGTGGCGATCATCGCGGCGGCGTCGGTCCTTCTCAACCAGAAATCCTATACGGTGCTCTACAGCGGCATGGACGCGGCAGACGCGGGCGAGGTGCTCTCAGAGCTCTCGGATATGGGTGTGGACGCGAAAGCCAAGGGCACCGATACCATCCTGGTGGAGAGCGAAAAGGCTGACTCCGTGCGCATGCAGCTCGCCGCCGAGGGATACCCGAAAAGCGGCTTCAATTTTGATATTTTCTCAAAGGCGTCGGGGCTGGGCACCACGGATATGGAAAAACGCATCTACTACCAGTTCCAGCTGCAGGACAACCTAAGCAATGTCATCAAGAAAATGTCCAAGATCGACGACGCCGTGGTCAATATCTCGCTGGCCGACGAAAGCGACTTTGTGCTGTCCAGCGACGAAAAGCCCGCCAACGCATCGGTCCTCTTAAAGTTAAAGGACGGCGCCACCCTCACCGAGCAGGAAGCCCGCACCATCGCCGAGCTGGTTTCCAAAAGCGTATCCAACCTGAGCCTGGAAAACGTCCGTATCGTGGATTCCAATATGAAGCTGTACAGCCTCGAGGAGGACCCCCAGGAGGTTTCGTTCGAGAATATGGGCACGCAGCTCCAGCTTGAGCAGGCCGTAAAGGAACGGCTGAAGGATCAGGTCATCAGCCTCCTTACGCCCGTGTTCGGAGAGGAACATGTGCTGGCTTCGGTCAACGTTACGCTCAATTTCGACAGGCAGACGACAAGCTCCGTGGAATTCAACCCTCCCGTGGAGGGAAGCTCGCAGGGGCTCGCGGTCAGCATCAAGCAGCTTGCCGAGGCGGTAAAGGGCAACGGCGACGCGTCGGGCGTTCCGGGCGTGGACATGAACGGCATCGGCTCTCTGTCCTCCTATCCGCAGGTAGGAACGGATGAAAACTCGGTCTACAGCAAGGTCAGCACCGAGGCCAATCTGGAGCTCAACGAAACGCGCACCCAGATCGAAAGCGCGCAGGGCCAGATCAGGGATCTTTCGGTTGCCGTCGTGATCGATAACTCCAATCTTGACGAGGACTATTCCCAAAGCGTCAGGAACCTGGTCGCCAACGCAATCGGGGTAAAGGCCGACAATATATCGGTGGAGATGCTGCCCTTCGCAACACTTCAAAACGCCCAGGACAATAACGATATCAACGAGGCTTTCAATATGCAGAAGGAAATTCTCAATACCGCGAACAATGCGGCCACCACCCAGCTGATCATCATCGCGGCAACCGTGGTGCTGGTACTGATCATCGTCATTGTGGCGATCATTTCGCTTCGCAAAAAGCCCGATGTGCCCGTTACGTACAGCGTGAGCGAGGAACCGGGGAGCCTCGTCAACGTTCAGGCGGGCAGCGGGGATATCCTGCCGGTACAGGAGGCGGCGGCCGAGCCTGCACCCGCGCCCGAACCCGAGCCGGAGGAATATGAGACGGAACCCGAATACGAGCCCGAGCCGGAATACGAATATGAATACGAATATGAACCCGAGCCCGAGATCCCCGAAATCCCCGAGATAACCGAAAAAGAGGATACCACATTGATACAGCTCGAGCGGTATATCGATAAAAACCCGGAAGCCGTCGCGCAGTTGCTGCGCAGCTGGATCAGCGACGATTCAAAATAATACCGGCTTGGCCGTTCACCGTACAGGAGGACCCTTATGGCATCGCAAACCCTGACTTCAAAAGAAAAAGCGGCAATCCTGATGATTTCCCTGGGCAAGACCAACGCCGCCAAGCTGTACCCCTATTTTACGGATGAGGAAGTCGAGCAGATCACGCTCGCCATTACGGGCACGCGTAAAATCGAGCCCGATGTAAAGGGCGCCGTCGTCAACGAATTCTTTGAGGTCTGCATGGCGCAGAAGTTTATTTCGGAAGGCGGCATTGATTACGCGAAAGAGGTGCTGGATCAGGCGTTCGGCGAGGAAAAGGCAAACGAGCTGATTTCCAAGCTTTCCTCGGCTCTGCGGGTGAGGCCCTTCGACTTTGTGCGGCGCGCCGACAGCTCCCAGATCTACAACTTCCTGCAGGACGAGCATCCGCAGACCATTGCCCTCATCCTTTCTTACCTGGAACCCAAACAGGCGGCGCCCGTGCTTGCCTCCCTCCCCTTCGACAAGCAATCCAACGTCATCACGCGCATCGCCAATATGGGAGCGACCTCCCACGAGTACGTGAAGGATACCGAGCGTGTGCTGGAGCACAAGCTTTCCAGCATGATGACGGGCAACCAGACGGTGGCGGGCGGCATAGACAGCCTGGTCTCCATCCTGAACAGCGTGGACCGCGGCACGGAGAAGCGCCTGATTTCCGTACTGGAGCAGACGGATACCGAGCTTGCGGAGGAGATCAAGAACCGCATGTTCGTATTCGAGGATATCACAAAGCTGACGGATCAGGCCATCCAGCGCGTGCTGCGCGATGTGGACAACCGCGATCTTGCCATCGCCCTCAAGACCGCCGGCAAGGAGGTCACCAAGGCGATATTCGACAACAGCTCCAAGCGTTCGCAGGATATGATCCGCGAGGATATGGAATATATGGGCCCCGTGCGCGTGCGCGATGTTGAAGAGGCCCAGCAGAAGATCGTTAATATCATCCGGAAATTGGACGATGCCGGTGAAATATTCATTGCGCGCAACAAGGAGGATGATATGATTGTTTAAGATCGACAAATCGTCCGTGGAATATCTGGAACCGAACCGGTTCTTTGTAATAGTCCCTCCCGCACCTCCCGCGGCGCCCGAGCCCGAAATACCTGGGCCCGAAGTGTCCGAGCCCGCGGCGCCCGAGCCTGAGGTGCCCGAACCCGAAGCGTCCGAGCCCGCGGTTCCCGAGCCCGCGGCGCCCGAAGCCGCGGTTTCTGACGCCGCCGCGTCCGCTCCCCCGGTTTCGGAGACCGCAGCGCCCGAACCCCCGGAGCCGGAAACAGAAGCGGAAACAGCCGGGCTTCCCGAGGAACCCGCAGAGTCCGCAGAACCCGTTGAACAGATCACCGCTTCCTCCATTCTTGACGAAGCGCGTTATGAGGCGCACTGCATCATAACGGACGCGCATGAGCGCGCCGAACAGATCAAGGCGGACGCCTTCCAGAAGGGATACGCGCAGGGGCTTGCCGAGCTTTCCGCACAAAAGGAGACGAACCGTCTGGAGTTTGAGCGGCTGATGACGAGCGTTCTCCAGCAGGTAACGGGTTATATCGAAAAATCCAACGCAGCATTTGAGCAGGACGTGCTGCGCCTTTCTTTTGCCATCGCAAAAAAGGTGGTCTATACGGAATTTGATAACAAGCGCGCGCTTTTTGAGCAGCTGCTCATGCGTACGATACGGCTCAACCTCTCCGATAACAAATTTCTGATCCGGGTCCATCCGGATCAGTATGCGCAATACTTCCAAGACGGTTCAGATTGGCTTCGGAACGCTCTCGGATGCGCGCCCTTCAAGGTGGTCGCCGACGCGACATTTCCTCCATACGGGCTTGTGATGGAAACCGACGAGGGAGATTTCCGCGCGGGGCTGGATATTCAGTTCGAAAAGCTGCGGGCGGCGCTCGGCGTCATAGAGGCTGCGGATGAGTAAGCTGTTTGACGTCGGCCAATATGAGACGGCCGTCAAAAAGGCCGATTCTTTCGAGCGCATCGGCAAGGTGACCCAGGTAGTGGGCCTTGCGGTGGAATGCGTGGGCCTGTCCGCCCGGATGAACGACGTGTGCCGCATCTATACCGGCGGCCACGGGGATTATATCCAGGCCGACGTCGTCGGTTTCCGGGACAACAAGGTGCTGCTGATGCCCCTGGGCGAGCTCTCCGGCGTCGGCCCCGATAATTATGTGGTCTGCACGGGCGATACGCTGCGCGTCCCCGTGGGACCCGCCTACCTGGGGAGAGTGCTCGACGCTTTCGGAAACCCGATGGACGGCGGAGACAGCATCACGCCTTCCGAGTATTACGGCGTGGACAACGCCCCTCCCAACCCGCTCACGCGCACTGCCATCACCGAGGTGCTGCCCATGGGCATCAAGGCGCTGGACGCTCTATTAACGATCGGCCGGGGCCAGAGGATCGGCATCTTCGCGGGATCGGGCGTGGGCAAAAGCACGCTGATGGGCATGATCGCCCGCAACGCGAAATCCGACGTCAACGTCATCGTGCTCATCGGCGAGCGCGGCAGAGAAGTGCGTTCGTTTCTGGAAAGCGACCTTGGCGAGGAAGGGCTCAAGCGCTCGGTCGTGGTGGTGGCGACATCCGACCAGCCGGCGCTCGTCCGCCTCAAATCCGCGAGCGTCGGGACAAGCATCGCGGAATATTTCAGGGACCAGGGGAAAAACGTGCTCCTGATGATGGATTCCCTCACCCGCTTTGCCATGGCCCAGCGCGAGATCGGCATGGCAATCGGCGAGCCGCCGGTGTCCCGTGGGTATACGCCCTCCGTATTCGCCATCATGCCCAAGCTGCTCGAACGCTCGGGCACCTCGGACAAGGGCTCCATCACGGGCCTGTATACCGTGCTGGTGGAGGGCGACGACATGAACGAGCCTGTCGCGGATACGGTGCGCGGCATCCTGGACGGGCATATCGTCCTCTCCCGCCACCTCGCCAACAGCAACCATTACCCCGCGATCGACGTGCTGGCCAGCGTCTCAAGGCTTATGCCACAGATCACCACCCGCGAGCATTACGACAAGGCGGGCTATGTGCGCAATCTGATGTTCACCTACCAGAAAGCGCAGGATCTGATTGCGATAGGCGCCTATAAGAAGGGCACGGACCCCGGCATAGACCGCGCGATCGAGCTTTTGGAGCCCATCAACAGCCTGCTCACGCAGCAGATACAGGAAAATTTCAGCTTTGAGGAAACGCAGCGGCTCCTCTTTGCGATCGGCGAACGGAATTAAAAGCGAGGGCCTTTACGCGGGAAGATTGTTTGGTAAAGGGTGGCGGGCGTGAAAAAGTTTGCTTTTACACTGCAGGCGGTGGAGGATATCACGCTGGCCACCGAAAGGCAGCTCAAACTGGAGATGCAGAAGATCGAAGAACGGCTGCGCCAGACGCTGCGCCGGATCGAGGAAACAAAGGCGGAGCGCGCCGGCGCCGCGAACCGATGTGCGCTCCAAATGCGCACGAACGGAATGGACGCCGAAACCCTGGTGCATTACGGGCACTATCTGGAAAAGCTGGACGCAATCCTGGACGTGCTTTATGAGGAGAAGGCCAGGATAGAGCTGGAGAAAGAAAAATGCCTGCAGCGCCAGATCGAAAACCGCAAAGAGCTCAAGACACTTGAAAAGCTCCGCAAAAAACAGTTTGAGGAATACCAGGCGGAGCAGCGCCGCGAAGAAGAAAAAACGATAGGCGATCTTGTTTCCTATCGTTCCACAATCCAGTAAGCGAGGTACAACATGGCTGATACGATGAAGCCCGGTGCACCGGGAGTTCCCGCCGGCAGACCCGCCGCGCCCGCCGCGGCAAAACCCGGAACGCCCCCCGTAAGGCCGGGCGCGCAAGGCGCGGCGCCGGCAACGCCCGCCGGGAGCGTGCCCGTTAGGGCCGCGGCAAGGCCCGGCACGCCCGTAAGGCCGGGAGCGCCCGCAAGGCCCGGGGCACCCGTAAGGCCCGGCGAGCAGGGTACAGCGCAGGCGGCGCCCGTCAAGGGAATCCGTAAGCTTTTCGCCCGTAAGGCAAAAAAGCCTCCGAAGGCTCCCAAAGCTCCAAAGCCCCCAAAGCCTCCAAAACCTCCCAAGCCTAAAAAACCCAAAAAGCAGCCCGTGCCAAAGCCCCCAAAACCCGTCAAGCCCAAAAAGAAGGCTACGGGCGCGCTCGTCGTCGCGCTGCTTTTCATGCTGCTGATCCTGGTGACGGCCGGCATGGTGTACTTTGATATGGGCGGGATGAAGGATACGGCCGTGGCCGTGTTCCGGCTGGATAACCCGACCCAGCAGCAGCTCGCTCTTCTGGAGCAAAAGGAACAGTCCCTTGACGCCAGGGAGAAGGCCGTCGCCGCTGCCGAGGATGAGCAAAAAGCCAAACTCAAGGACATTAAAGCGCGTGAAAAGGCCATCACAGGAAAGGAAGACGCCGTTACAGAGCGCGAAAAGGCGATCGGCGACATGCAGAAGCAAATCGACGACCTGAAGGCGCAGCTCAACATCAAGACGATCGATATCTCCACGGCCGTCCAGAGGTTCGCAGTCATGGAGCCGAAGAAAGCCGCCAAGGCGATGGACGGCATGCAGGATCCCGCGCAGATCGCCACGTTGCTGCTCTATATGGACAGCGATAAGTCGGCGGCGATTCTCAACGAAATGAAGCCCGCCCTTGTCACCAGCGTGATGACGGAGATCGCCAAGATGAAGACGCCCGAGGAGATCGTTCAGGGAAGCCAGGGAACTCCGCCGTCGGGCGAGCAGCCTTTGCAGGCAGCCAACGATACGTCCGGAACGTGATCATCGCGTTGCCGCGAAAAGAAAACGGAGGCCGTTCGCGCTTCCGTTTTTTTATTTATCACGATTGAAAGGCAAAACATCTCGTCAGGGCGGCGGATATCCTAAAGTTTTTTTATAAAGATACGAAATATAAGGAAACGGAGGTGATGGCCATCGTGAATGCGGTACAAAACGGCGCCGCGGTAGATGTATCCACGCAGATTTCCTCCCCCGCCCGCCCGGGCGCAAAGGCACCGACGCTGGACTTCAGGGCAGTAAAGGACAGCGCGGTCAGGCGTCTGGACGACCGGCAGAAAAGCCGGGCCGGGAGGAAACCCGCCGGGCCTTCGGCGGACAATATGGAGCTGGCGGCAGCCTCGGCGGGCGCGGTTGCGCAGCCCGCAGCGGCACAGCCCGTGCAGGCGGACGCCGCGCTGACGTCAACAGAGAAAGAGCCGGAAATCAGCACATGCTGCATGACCGCGCCGGATATGGCTGGCAAAATTGCAGACATTCTCGAAGGATTCGGGTTGCTGAAGGCGGATGGTTCCACACGCGCGATCTCGCAGGAAGGCCTGCAGCTTCTGGCCGACGCATATGCGCGGCTCATGAACGGCCAGGCGGATACGGATGCGGGCGCTGAGGAAACCGTCACCGGTAGCGAAGCAGGGATGCTCAAAACGACCACCCCCGATGAGGTGCGGCGAATGCTGCAGGGGCTCATCAACGAGTATTTTTGCTCCTTGGAGAATGGCGGCAACACCGCAGCAGCACAGAACGAGGTATCCGGCGGCACGCCGCTTCCGGAAGAAGCGCTTGCGTCTCCATCCGCCGAAGCCGGCAATGCGCCGCCTCCGGTTCCGGAAGAAGCGGCGATGTTCTCCCCCGCCGCATCCGACACGTCTTTGGCGGAATCAGGGGCGCTTCCCGTGGCCGAATCCGGCAACGCGCTTCCGTCAAGGACGGACACGCTTGTTTCCACTGCCCCTAAGGAAGCGGAAATGCCCATAGCTGCCGAAACGCCCATAGACGCCGGTGCGGCAGCCGCGCAGGGCAAGGACGCGCTGTCCCAGCTGGTCAAGGCGGTACAGGGTGCGCTGAAAGGCGCTTCCGGTGATGAAGCCGCCGAAAAACCCGCTTCGAGCCGTGATACGCCGCCCGTGCAGCAAAACAGCCCGGACGCCGCCGGGGCAACGCAGACGCTCGCGTTTGCGAAGCCGCGCGACGCGCTCTCTTCGGATGCGTCTTTTTCATCGCTTGAGACGGCGCCCAAGGCGACCGACGCCGACATGGCGGAGAACATCCGGAACATCGTCGAACGCATGAGCTATCAAAGCGGCAAGGACACGCAGGAATTTTCCGTTTCGCTCAAACCCGCGCACCTGGGCGAGCTTTCCATTAAGCTTACCAAGAGCGGCGACGGCATGCTTGCCCAGATCAAGGCCGCGGACGCCGACACAAAGGGGCTTATCCAAAATGAGCTCGCGTCCCTTGTGGAACAGCTCAAGGAAAAGGGCGTCTCGCTCCGGCAGATCGAAGTCACATACGAGGCGCCGTCGTTTGCGTTCAATCCGCAGCAGAGCAACGGGCGAAAGCAGAATTTCGAAGCGCATTCCGGCGTAAAAACGAAGGCATACCGCGCGGTGGGCGCCGTGGAAGCATATGAGGCCGCAGCCCCTTCCGCGCCGCAGACGCTGCTTTATGCCGACAGTTCGGTAGAATTCCAAGCCTGAAAGGAGCGGCGCTATGTCCACCACCTCAAGCGTATCGAGTGTTACGACAAGGACGCTCGAGTCCATGCAGCAAAGCGAGCGCAACGCCAAGGCGACGCTTGACAAAGATTCTTTCATGAAGCTGCTCATCGAGCAGATGTCCCACCAGGATCCCCTCAACCCCGCGTCCGATACCGAGTTCATCGCACAGCTTGCGCAATTCTCGATGCTGGAGCAGATGCAGTCCATGAACGACGCGCTGTCGATGCAGCAGAACTACAGCCTGGTTGGGAAAAGCGTTACCATCGGCACCACCGACAGCAGCGGGAATGCCGCCATTGTGACCGGCACAGTCGCCAACGCGTTCCGGGAAAGCGGCGTCGATTACGTTGTCGTAGGCGGCGTCGTCTATCCCGCCAGCGACATCCTTATGGTCAACGCGGATGACGATACCGAAGCCGCAGCCGATTCCCTTGCGGGCAAAACGGGTCTGCTGGGAATGACGGTAAGCGCCTCCGTCAAGGACGACAACGGAAATGCGCAGGCCATATCCGGTACCGTAACCAAGCTCATCACCCGCGACGGCGTCACCTATGCGCTCGTCGACGGCACGGAAGTCCCTGTTTCCGCAATCACCGAAGTCAGCACAAATTCATAAACAACGAACGGAGGAAAACGACTATGATGCGCGCCCTGTATTCCGGTATTACCGGCCTTAAGAGTCACCAGACCCGTATGGATGTCATCGGCAACAACATCTCCAACGTCAACACCGCGGGGTTCAAAGCCAGCCGCGTCGTGTTTCAGGATATCTACAGTCAGACGCTCAGCCCCGCCTCCGCGCCGGGAACCGCCACCGGCGGCACCAACCCCCAGCAGGTGGGCCTGGGTTCCTCCATCGCGAGCATCGATCTATTGACTACCTCCTCGGCCAGCCAGTATACCGGCGCGCCGCTGGATCTTGCCATCGAAGGCAGCGGCTACTTCGTGCTTTCCGATAACGGTCAGCTCGTATATACCCGCACCGGCAACTTCGGTACCGACAAGAACGATCATCTGGTAAGCTCCTCCGGCGCTTATGTGCAGGGCTATATGGGCAGTACTTTGCCCCCCACGAGCGCGCTCGGGCAGATAACGATCGACCCGAAGTATTCGGACGTCGCCATCGACTCCACCGGCGCCATCACCGGCATCGATACCACCACCACGACCGGCGACAAGGTAACCATCGGCTATATCGCGCTGGCGACGTTCTCCAACGAGGGCGGCCTCGAGAAGGCGGGCCAGAACACCTACCGCAGCACCAACAACTCGGGCGCCGCCGTTTACAACACCCCCAGCACCGGCGTCGCGGGCAAGCTCAACCCGGGCACGCTCGAAATGTCCAACGTCGACCTCGCGACCGAGTTTACCGATATGATCGTGACGCAGAGAGGCTTCCAGGCCAACTCGCGCATCATCACGACCACCGACTCGATGCTGGAGGAGCTCGTCAACCTCAAGCGCGCATAATCGCACGGATAAGCGCGGCATAAGGAAAGAGGCGCACGATATGGGGCGCCGCCGGCCGAGGCGGCGCCTCCTTAAAGGGACGGAGAAGCATATGATCAGATTGACCCGCCTGAACAAAGAGCAATTCTATTTGAATTGCGAGCTGATCGAGTTCGTGGAGGAAACGCCCGACACCATTATTTCCATGATGTCGGGACGCAAGCTCGTCGTTTCCGAGACGGCGGAGCAGGTCCGTGAACTCATCATCGAATACAAGCGACGGATCCTCAAGGGGGCGGCCGTCCGTCCTCCGTCCGTCCCCGAAAAAAAGAGCTGAGCCCCGAAGGCTCAGGCAGGTGTTGCCCGGCGCGTAAAACGGCCCAGCAACATTTGTTGGTTTTGACTTTCCCCGCGTTTGGGGGCGGCGCCCGACGCGGTGAGCGTATCCTCGGCCCCTGTGCCCGCCGAAGCCATGCGCGCCTGTAAGATGGGGCTATATATTTTTGTTATTTTGTGATAAAGTATAAAAAAGACGGGCATTTTGTCAAACGAGGGGATCAGATTTGGCCGATATATTGTCACAAAGCGAAATCGACGAACTGCTGGTGGCGCTTGCGAGCGGCAGGGCCGAATCGCAGGACCAGCCTCCTGCGGAGGAAAAAACATCGGTCCGTGTTTATGATTTTCGGACCGCAAACAAGTTCTCCAAGGAACAGATCAGGATGCTCCATTTCATATACGAAAGCTATGCGGGGCGCTTGGCCACCTTTCTCTCGGGGTCGCTGCGCGCCCGGTGCGACGTGGACCTGATTTCCATCGAGGAGCAGACGTTCGCGGAATTCAGCAACTCCCTGCCCTCCCCCGTCTTTGTCGCTATTTTGGGCATGCCGCCCCTTGCCGGCTCGGTGCTGATGGAGATATCCTCCATCATTTCCTATGAGATCATCAGCCGCCTGCTGGGCGGGACCGGCACCCACAGCGATCTTTCCGGCAAATCCTATACCGAGATCGAGCTGAGCATCCTGACGCGGATCTGCGGACAGATGCTTTCCATCATGGACGAAAGCTGGAGACGCGTGGCGCCGATTCGGTCCACCATAGAGCGTGTGGAGACGAGCGCACAGTTTGCGCAGATCGTCGTGAGCTCCGAACCCATCGCGATCGTCACCATCAACGTCACCATCGGCGACGTTTCGGATATTATCAACTTTTGCATCCCGCATCCGGCGCTGCAGCCCATAGCGAACAAGATGACGACGCAGCTCTGGTACAACGACCAAAAGGATACGCCGAATCTCAACGCTTCGGCCAAAGACCTTTCCGTAAGCGCCCGCATCGCATCGACGCCCGTGACGCTGCATGCGATGTTCGACCCGACGGGCGCGACGGTCGGCGATATTGTCAGCCTCCAGGTCGGCGACGTCATACGCGTGGAGCACCCTTTGAGCAAGGAAATCACGCTGCTGGTGGAGCATATTCCTAAATTCAAAGGCGTGATCGGCCATAAGGGCCAGCAGATCGCTGTAAAGATTACAGATATTATTAAGGAGACTACCGAAGATGAGTGATTTCTACGACAGCGGCGCATCGGGTTTTGAGTCGGCGGTCGATGCGGAGAAATATCCCCTGAACGAATATGAAAGGGACGCTCTGGGGGAAATCGGAAATATCTGCATGGGCACGTCGGCCACGACGCTTTCCTCCATCTTAGGGAAAAAGGTTTCCATTACGACGCCGCATGTCGTGCTTTCCAACAATATGATCGAGCTGGGGCGCTACCAGAAGCCCTATGTCGCCGTTGAGGTATCCTATACGGCGGGGATCGACGGTTACAACGTGCTGCTCATGAAGAACGAGGACGTCCTCATGATTACGGACCTGCTCATGGGCGGCAGCGGTACGGCGGACCCCGCGGCGCCCGTCGGGGATATGGAGCTTTCGACCATCAGCGAGGTCATGAACCAAATGGTCGGCTCCTCCTGCACCTCGCTTTCCAACATCCTCAAGATGCCGGTGAACATCGCACCGCCCATCGCGAGATCCATCATTCTGGAGGAGGACTCTCTGAGCGACCTGCCCTGCGGGCAGGAGACCGTTATTGCCATCCGCTTCTCCATGGTGATACAAGGCGTTCTCAACTCCGAGATCATGCAGATCATGCCGTTTCCGTTCGGCAAGAAGCTGGTCAGCGTCCTGCTGAGCGAGATGAACGGCACCGCGAGCGAAATCATCCCCATCCCCGTTCCGCCGCAAGGCGTTACGCCCCCGGCGCCCGCCGCAAAGGGCGCATCGCCCGTGCAAAGCGCGCCGCCGCCCGTAAAGGCATCCCCGAGACCCGAAAACAGAACCCCCTATCCTCCGCAGCCGCATGCCGCAGAAACAAACAGAGTGAGTGTAAAAGCTATGCAGTATCAGAATTTTGACGAACCGCAGACGGATGCGCAATCCGGCAAGCCGGATTACGGGGATAGCCTGGGCCTGATACTTGACGTGCCGCTTCAGGTTACGGTCGAGCTGGGGCAATGCAAGAAAAGCATCAAGGATATCCTGGGGCTGAGCATGGGCTCCGTCGTCGTGCTCAACCGAATGGCGGGCGAAATGGTGGACATCATGGTAAACGGAAAGCTGTTTGCCCGCGGCGAGGTCGTCGTGATCGACGACAATTACGGCGTCCGCGTAACGGAAATCATTACCCCGCAAAGCGGCCACGGGAAAATTCCTTTTTAGAGGGCTGGGGCCTCCCCCGTCCCCCGAAACGCGCCCAAAGGGCGCGCAGATATTTGCTGCTTCATTGTAAAAGCCGCCTCCGGTCTCGGTCTTGCCGGAGCGGCTTCTGCTTTTCAGCTACAGCGCCCGCAGACGGACGAGCAGCTCGTTAAACGGGCACACCCAGCGTTCCGCTGCCGGATGGAAATAGAACGCGCAGACCGACGGATGCGTTTCCCCGCCGCCCGCCCGGAACTCCTCCCCCATTTCAGACCACAGCACGACGCGCTTGTTCGCACGCGTCGCAAGCGCCGCGCCAAGCTCGGTATGCGTGCCCTTTCCACCGGGGAGAAGCAGCAGCACCAGTTCCGCTTCCGCCACGGCGGCAAGCTCGCATGAGGAAACGCTGTTCATGCGCGCCGGTCCCTCGGCCCGGATATCGCCGTGCGCGGTCCAGTCGTAGGTGCGCTCGTGCGCGCCCAGCGCCTGCGCCGCGAGGCTCACGCGCGCCGCATTGGGAAGCCCGCTCGCAATGTAGTACTTCATTGCTTATTGAGATCCTCGGCGCGCAGGCCGGGGCCGGGATCGCCCTGCGCCCAGTGCCTGCGGCACAGGCCGACGTATTTGTCGTTGGCGCCCAGCACCACCTGCTCGCCGACCTTTGTAATGCCGCCCGCGCCGTCCAGCCTGGCGTTGAACGTCGCCTTGCGCCCGCACCAGCAGATCGTCTTCACTTCCTCGATGGTATCCGCCCAGGCCATCAGCCACAGGCTCCCCTCGAAAAAGTTGCCCTGAAAATCGGCGCGCAGCCCGTAGCAGATGACGGGGACCTCGTACACGTCCACGATCTTCACCAGCAGCTCGACCTCACGCTTGCTCAAAAACTGCGCTTCGTCGACGATGATGCAGCCGTATTCGTGCGCCCGCACGGCGTCGATATCCATCTCATGGAACAGGATGCAGTCGCCCGACAGGCCGCAGCGGGAGAGGATGCGGTGCTCGCCGTCCCGCATGTCCACGGCGGGCTTGACAAGCAGGGCCTTCTGCCCGCGCTCGCCGTAGTTGTGCTTGACCATGAGGGCGTTGGCGCTCTTGCTGGAGCCCATCGCCCCGTACCGGAAATACAGTTTCGCCATCGGTTCTTACCTGCCTCCCTTGTCGTACGGCTGGCCGCTCGCGCGCGGCGCCTGGGAGTTGCGTGAGGTAAAGGCCAATACGATCAGCGTGGCGATATAGGGGATCATTTTATAGATGTAACTGTTGATGCCCAGATCGAGCAGGATCGGGATGCCCGAGTACGAGGAGGAAATCGTCTTCATAAGCCCGAAGAACAGCGCCGCGAAGAGGATGCGCCCCGGCTTCCACTGGCCGAATATCAACACCGCGATGCCCAGGAACCCGTAGCCCGCCACGGATGCATTGAAGTTCGTGGAGGTGGGCACGACGAACACCAGCCCGCCGATACCCGCAAGCATCCCCGAGATCACGACCCCGGCGTACCGCATCCTGTAAACGTTGATGCCCACCGAGTCCGCCGCCTGCGGATGCTCGCCGCAGGCGCGCAGCCTTAGCCCGAAGCGCGTTTTGTACAGCACGATGACGGCCGCGATGAGAATCGCGATGCCCAGGTACGTCGTAATAAACGCCTGTTTGAAAAACATATCGCCGATCACGGGGATCTTGCTTAAAATCGGCACCTCCGCGATGCGGAACGTGTTGTTGAACGTGATCTGCTGGACATGGTTCTCCTGGATCATGCGCGCCGCGTAGACGGCGAAGGCGGGCGCGAACATGTTGAGCGCCGTGCCGCTGATGGTCTGATCGGCGTTCATATTGATGGCGGCGTACGCGTGCAAAAGGGCGAAAAGCCCTCCGGCAATGGCGGCGACCAGCACCGCGCACAGGAACAGGAGCTGGCCGTCCATGATGTGCCGGCTCTGCATGTAGTTGACGAAAAGGATGCTCGCAAAGCCGCCGATGATCATGATGCCTTCCAGCGCGATGTTCACAACGCCGCTGCGCTCGCTGAAGAGCCCGCCCAGGGCCACGATCAGGAGCGGTATGGAGAATATCATCATCTGCTGGACCAGGAAATACACGATGTCCATTATTCCTTATCCTCCTTCGCGTCAGGCTTTGGGGCGTCCGTCTCCGCGATCTGGAGCACGTCCTTCGCACCGGTGATCCGCTTGACGATCTTCCGAAAGATCAGGGCGAAGGCGCTGAAGTAGATGATCGCCGCCGTGATGATGCTGATGATCTCCACCACGAAATCCAGCTTCTGCAGGTACTCGCCCCCCATCGTGATATACGCGATGAAGATGCCCGTAAAGATGATGCCGATTGGGTTATTCAGCCCCAGGAGCGCTACCGAGATGCCGTTGAAGCCGTCGTTGAGCAGCACGTCCACTACCTTGTAGCGGCGGCCGTTCGCGCCGGAAAGGTACACAAGCCCGCCGCCCAGGCCCGCGAGCGCGCCGGATATGACCATGGACAGGACGATGTTGCGCTTCTCGCTGATGCCCGCGTACCGGCTCGCGTCACGGTTGTAGCCGCAGGCCTTGAGCTCATAGCCGAACGTGGTTTTGTTGAGGACGACGTACATCAGAATCGCCACGGCGATGGCGATCAGAATGCCGTAGTTGACGATGGAACCGGGAAATATGTCCTCGAAGAAGCCCTGCGGGATCACGGACGACGCCGCCACGTTGGAGGAAAGGTTCATCGTCGTATCGAACAGCGCGGGCGCGGACTTGAACGCGGGGGCTTTCATGGCGAAGTTCACCGCGTACAGGCCGATATAGTTCATCATGATGGAGGATATGACCTCGTTCACGTTGAGATAGGCCTTGAACAGCCCCGGTATCAGCCCCCAGAGGCCGCCGGCGACCGCCGAACCGATCAGCGCCGCGATCCAATGCCACGGCGCGGGCAGGAACGTCCACTTGATGCCGATGAAGATCGCCGCGAACGCGCCGACGGTGAACTGGCCCGGCGCGCCGATGTTGAAAAGGCCCGTCTTGAACGCGAACCCCACCGAGAGCCCCGTCATAATAAGCGGTATCGCATAGTAGAGCGTCTGGCCCAGGCCCTTGGCGCCGCCGCCGAAGCCGCCCGCCAGTATGATGCCCAGCCCCTCCACCGCTTCCTTGGGGTTGCTGAACAGCATGATCACAAAACCGAACAGAAGGCCCACCAATATGGCGAGCAGCGAGGAGGCCGCATTGGTGAAACCCGTACTGTGAATCAGGCTTTTCCACTTGTTCATTACCTGAAAATATAAGCTTTTCACCAACAAAAACCGCGTACTGTGAATCAGGCTTTTCCACTTGTTCATTACGCTTCCCTCCTTTTGGAGCCCGCCATATACAGCCCCAGCTCCTGAACGGTGATCTCCCTGGGATCGAACTCGCCGACGATGGCGCCCTCGTAGATGACCAGGATCCTGTCGCTCACGTTCATGACCTCGTCAAGCTCCAGGGAAACGAGCAGCACGGCCTTGCCTTCGTCCCGCTGCGCGACCAGCTGCTGATGGATATACTCGATCGCGCCGACGTCCAGGCCCCTTGTGGGCTGCACGGCGATAAGGATATCGGGGTTATAATCGATCTCCCGGGCGACGATGGCCTTCTGCTGGTTGCCGCCGCTCATGCTGCGCGCCGCCGTCGCCGGCCCCTGCCCGCTGCGGATATCGAAACGGCTGATCAGCCCTTCGGCGTAGCTGCGGGTTTTGCGGAAGTTGCGGAAACCCAGTTTCTGAAAATCCCGTGTGAAATATTTCTTGAGAACAAGATTGTCCTCGAGCGTATAGTCCAGTATCAGGCCGTGCTTATGCCTGTCCTCCGGGATATGCGCCATACCGATGCTGTTGCGTTCCCGTATGCTCTTATGGGTAATATCCTCGCCGTTTAGCAGGATCTGCCCGCTTTCGGGCTGCAAAAGCCCCGTCAGCGCGTATATGAGCTCGCTTTGCCCGTTGCCGTCGATGCCGGCGATGCAAACGATCTCGCCGCGCCGCACCGAAAAGGACACGTCGTTCACCAGCTTTTTCGTATGATGCCGCGCGGAAACGGTAAGGCCTTTCACCTCGAACACCGGCTCGCCGATCTTGGGCTCGTCCTTTTCCACCTCCAGCATGACCTTGCGGCCCACCATCATTTCGGACATCTCCTCCTTGCTGGTGGAGGCGACGTCTATGGTGCCGATGCACTTGCCTTTTCTGAGCACCGTGCAGCGGTCGGCCACGGCCTTGATCTCGTTGAGCTTGTGGGTAATGAAAAGGATGGATTTGCCTTCCTGCGTCAGCCCGCGCATGATCTTCATCAGCTCATCGATCTCCTGCGGGGTCAGCACGGCCGTCGGCTCGTCGAAAATCAGGATCTCGTTCTGGCGGTAGAGCATCTTTAGGATCTCCACGCGCTGCTGCATGCCGACGGTGATGTCCTGTACGAGCGCGTCGGGATCGACCTTCAAGCCGTATTTTTCGGAAAGGGCGACGACGGACTTGCGCGCGTCGTCCATCTTCAAAAAGCCGTTTCTGGTCGTTTCCACGCCCAATATGATGTTCTGCAGCACCGTAAAGTTATGCACGAGCTTGAAGTGCTGGTGCACCATGCCGATCCCCAGCGCGTTTGCGTCGTTCGGGTTGCTGATCCTGACCTCCTTGCCCTCCTTGAGGATCGTGCCCCCCTCGGGCTGGTAGAGGCCGAACAGCACGCTCATGAGCGTGGATTTGCCGGCGCCGTTTTCCCCGAGCAAAGCGTGGATCTCGCCCTTTTTCAGTTGAAGCGAAATATCGTCGTTCGCGACGATGCCCGGGAACGTCTTGGTAATGTGAAGCATCTCGATCACATAGCTCATGACATCGCTCCTCATACGGTTTTATAAAACCGGCTTGTCCGCCGGGAAGCTGCCTGGATCATGCGTGAAAATATAAAACTATTATAGCGGATTCGAAGGTCTTTTGAAATAAAAAGTATATCCCGCAATAGGAAAGATAAGCGTCCCCCGTAAACATCAAGGAGGCTTTCGCATTAAGCATTTTCAATGCATCATGCAAGGAGGTTTCGCCTACGGGGAAACCCCGGGGTTCTAAAAAGGCGCCACCGGCGCCTTTTTAGCCCCTTTGGGGCAGCGAACCCGCTGTCGCGCTAAGTGCACTTAAATATGTTTATGTACTTATCGCGACAGCCCCCTCGTGCAATGGCGCGTTATTCGACGACCGTGATCTTCACGCTGTCCAGGCCGAGCTTATCCGCGGATTCGGCGGACTTGTCGGTGACGATCGTGATGGACTTGTCGGCGATCTTCTTATAGAGCGCGTCGTAGTCGTCCTTGGTGAACTTGGCGAACTTGGAAGTATCCATGGGCAGACCGATGGAATCGTTGGAGGCATCCAGCACCAGGGACTCTCCGCCGGGGAACTTGCCGTCGTAGAACTCGCCCAGGGTGATTTCCACGGCATGCTTGAGGAATTTCATGGCGGAAGTGATGACGGTGGCGGACTCGGAGCTCTGATCCACGTCCACGCCGATGCTCTTGGCACTCGCAGCTTCCGCAGCCGCGAACACGGAGAAGCCTACCGCGCCGCCGCAGCCGAAGATGACCTCGGTGCCGTTCTTGTACCAGGAAGCGGCCAGTGCCTGGGCTTCCGGAGTCGCGGCGAAACCGCCGGTGTAGTGGTACATGAGCTCGGCCTTGACGCCCAGCTCCTTGGCGGCGTCGTTCGCGCCCTGCGCGAAGCCGTATCCGTAGCGGACGACCGCGGGAACCGCCATGCCGCCCATGAAGCCCAGCTTGGTCATGCCGTCCTTCACGCTGGCGTAGCCGGCGAGGTAGCCGGGCTCCTGCTCGGCGAAGGTGATGCCGACCGCGTTCTTGTTGGTGCGGTATTCTTTATAATCCGCATCGTGCGGGTTGCCGTCGATGAGGATGAAAGTGACGTCGGGATACTTATCCTGTGCGATGAAGATGGGGGTCTCAAACAGATAACCCGGGGTCACGATGATCTTGGCGCCGTTCTGCACCGCGAGGTCGATCTGGGCAAGATACGCATCGTTGGACTGTTCGGTGGGCTGATAATACTTGTGTGTGATGTTATGGGCTTCCGCGTAGGCGACCACGCCTTCCCAGGTGCCTTGGTTGAAGGACTTGTCGTCGATGGTGCCGATATCCGTGATCATCGCGATCTCATAGCCCTTGGGGGCCTCGGTAGCGGCGGGCGCTTCGGTAGCGGCGGGAGTCTCTGCGGCAGGAGCCTGCGTTGCGGCCGGGGCTTCCGTAGCGGCGGGAGCGGGCGTAGAGCAGGATACCGCACCAAACACCATGAGCGCCATCAGGAGCAGAGCGAGTGTTTTCTTCATTCGGATGTTCCTCCTTCAGTTTTTATGTTGCCAAGTCTGTTCGTTGCTGGATGCCGCGCTTGGAACACCTTGATATTGTAACAAATATACGAACAAATTAAAAGAGGGGCGCCAAAAATAGCCGGTTCTCATGCATATGGGCATGCAAGATGCGGCCGCAAGCGCGCCGTTTGCAAAAAAACTCATATTTATGCAGGTGACGGGTATGCATGGATGAATAAACTCCATACAAACAGGTATGTTTTACAGCGGCCGCGTTTGCGTATGCATTTGGCGGCGCCGGGTTTGCATAAAAATGGATGCAGGCAAATCCAGCCCGCATCCATTGAAAGGCATTGAAGGCATTGCGAAAAGCTTACTTGTCCTCCTCGTCCACGGCCGGAACGACCTTTTGGTTGCAGGAAGGGCAAATCAGTTCTTCGCGGGAGGAGAGCATGTCCTGATCGAAGTAGATCGTTTCCCCGCAGTGCGGGCACTGCACCTCAATAAAGTCGTCCTCGTCGAACGCGTCCTCGTCGCCGTCCTCGTCTTCTTCCTCGTCGCCGTAAAGCTCGTCCTCCACATCGTCCAGGGCGTCGTAGATGTCGGACACGCATTCGTCGATTTCGGCGATCGTCGCCTCGTTTTCATCCAACGCGTCGGCCACGGCGTCCAAAGTATCGATGACGGCGGTATACAGCCGTTTCTGCACATCGTCGGTGAGGTCCAGCCCGTCGAAAAGCCCCCTCAGATAAGAAACCTTCTCCTTTACATAGCTCATGAAAGCGTACCTCCCTTGGTAAAGGTAGTTTGCATTATACGCGCTCCATATATTCGCCCGTCCGTGTGTCCACGCGAATACGCTCGCCCTCGTTCACGAACAGGGGCACGTTGATCTTGTAGCCTGTCTCAAGCACGGCGGGTTTGGTGGTGCCTGTCGCGGTATCGCCCTTGAAGCCGGGCTCGGTGGATGTGACGGTCAATTCCACAAAATTGGGCGCTTCCACCGAGAAGGGGCTCCCCTTGTAGGAGCGGACCTTGACGTTCTGGTTTTCCACAATGAAATTGATGGCGTCCTCGACCTGCTCGTGGTTGAGCGGAATCTGCTCGTAGGTTTCGGTATCCATGAAGTAATACAGCTCGCCGTCCGCGTAAAGGTACTGCATTTCCTTGGTCTCGATCACGGCGGGCGGATATTTGTCGGTGGGGTTAAACGTACGCTCCAGCACAGCCCCCGTCATTACGTTCTTCAGGCGTGTGCGTACGAAGGCCGCACCCTTGCCGGGCTTCACGTGCTGGAAATCCGCGACGGACCAGACCTGCCCGTCGATCTCCACTGTGGTGCCCTTGCGAAAATCCCCTGCCATAATCATAGCGAACTATCCTCCAAATCGTTTTATCTGATGTTTGACGCCGTATTTTTCAATTCTGCTCCATGATGCGCATGCCTAAATGATTTTACCATATCTTTAGGAGTTTCAACAAGGCTAAATGTTTGTTTGCGCCGCGGCCTCATACATTTTTCGCATCGCAAGCGCGTCCTCCGCCATCGTCCCCCGCGATTCCGCGATCACCACCGGCGAATATCCGCGCTCGTACAGGAGCTCCGCAAGCGGCGGAAATTCCGGGCCGAACTCGGTATCCGCAAACGTGCGGTGCATTTTTTCCCCGCCCGGCGTAAACTCGATGCGGCTGAAATGGATGTGCATGCGTTTGGCGCGCGCCACACCCGCCTTATTTTCCACGGCGTCCAGCACCGCGGCGAAATCCTCCTTGGTTTTGAGCGCGCCCATGCCCCTTGCGTGCAGATGCCCGAAATCCACGCAGGGAAACAGGCGCTCGTCCAGCGCGCACAGCGAGAGCATTTCGTCGAGATCGCCGAGCTGGTTGAGCTTGCCCATCGTTTCGGGGCAAAGCGTGAAAGCGCCGAGGCCGAACTCATCCAGATACGCAAGGATGCTCCGGAGCGATTCGGCCGCGCTTTTGAGCGCGTCTTGCCGCGCCCCCTTCCCCGCCGTACCGGGATGGAACACGCCGCGCGCCGCGCCCAGCCATCGCCCGATCCGTACCGAATCCATAAAATACTTCTTGTTCTTTTCCAGCTGTTCCGGTTCGAACGCCGTGAGATTGATGTAATACGGAAGATGGACGCTTAACGCGATATCGTATGCCTCCGCCTCCCTGCGAATTTTTTGCGCGGTCTCCTCCCGCATGCGCGTACCGTGCCCAAAGGAATACTCGAACGCCGAAAGACCCATGTCCGCGATCCATTTGGGCGCCTGCCAGGTCGCTTCATACCCCTGCGCATAAAAGCTATCGGAATTGCCGGAGGGCCCGAACCGAATTCGGCGTTCTTCTGTCATCTGTACACCTCGAATGCTGGTTTTTCCAGGACGCGCTTGTTTTTATTATACCACGGCGGGGCGGCTTATGCGTCGAATACCTGGCAAAGCTTGATCAGCGCCTTTTTTTCGATGCGCGATACATAGGAGCGCGAGATATCCAGCATCTTTGCGATCTCCCGCTGCGTCATGCAAAAATTGCCCGCCAGCCCGTAGCGAAGCTCGATCACGACGCGTTCACGCTCGGTGAGGTGCTCCCGTACCAGCTCGCGGAGCTGCTGGGCAGCGATGCGCATCTCTACCTCGTCGCCTACAAGGCTCGGGTCGGAGCCGAGCACCTCGGCAAGGGAGATATCGTTTCCGTCGCGGTCGGTCCCGATGGAATCATAAAGCGAGACCTCGGTCGCCTGCCGCTTTTCGGAGCGGATGCTCATAAGGATCTCATTTTCGATGCAGCGCGCGGCGTAGGTCGCAAGCGCCGTGCCCTTGTGCATATCGTAGGTGGAAACCGCTTTGATGAGGCCGATGGTGCCTATGGAAATGATGTCGTCGTTGTTCCGGCCGTTGCCGGTGAACTTTTTCGCGATATGCGCCACGAGCCGCAGATTGTGCTCGATGAGCATGGAGCGCGCCTCCTCGTCCCCTTTCGCGGACCGCGCCAGGCAGTCCTTCTCCTGCTCGGGCGTCAGGGGCTCGGGAAAGGAATTCGTGTTGTTGATGTAAGCCGCGAAGAAGAAAATCTCTTTGAAAAACTGAAACAGGACATCCAGCATATGTCTGCCCTCCCTATAGCGGTGTAGGGAAGCATATGCGGACGAGGGCTTGTCCGATGTTTGTCCTTTGAAAGAGGCGCGTGCGGGACCTCGGTTTCGCGCTACAATGAATACAACGTACAATCCCGCACTTTAAGTTCGTGCTACAATGAACACAATGTACAATCCCGCATTTTAAGTTTGTGCTACAATGAGTACAACGTACAATCCCGTATTTTGAGCAGGGGGCTGACGCAGCATGGAGCAAGGACGAAATCCGGCCATCGACCGCTTCAGAGGCTTTGCCATCCTGATGATGGCGGTCGTTGATTATCTGGGCGGGGTAAGGCTTGTTCCCGCGTTTTTGAAGCACGCGCCGGATATCGGCTTTACGTTTGCCGACGCCGTCGCGCCCTGGTTTATCTTCGCCATCGGGCTCACCTACAAGCCCTCGTTTGAGAAGCGCCTTTTAGAGGGCGCGCTTCCGGCGTATCTCCACGCCGTCACCCGGTATTTCGCCATCCTCGGCATCGGCGCGCTGCTGACGGCGGGCGGTACCGCGGCGGCGGGCCGGCCGACCGATTGGGGCGTGCTCCAGGCCATCGGCGGGGCGGGGCTCGTCTGCCTGCCGTTCATCCGTATGCCGGCGTCCGCCCGCTTTGCCGCGGGGGCGGGGCTTCTTCTTGCGTACCAGTTCGCGCTGGATCACGGGCTGCTCGCGTCGGTGCTCGCGTCGGTGCAGGGCGGGTTTTTCGGCATCGTTTCCTGGGGCGCGATGCTCGTTCTCGCCACCGCCATGGCGGACCTCAGGTGCAAAGGGACGGGGCCGTATGCGCTCTGCTGCGGCGGGATGGCGGCCGCGGCGATTCTTTCGGCGTATCTCGTGCCGGTGAGCAAGCACCGCGTCTCATGCAGCTATGTGCTGATTTCGCTCGCGATCGCGGGCTTTTTGTTCCTGCTCTTCGACGTCTGCTCCGGGCGTTTCAAAAAGCCCGGGGTCCTGTGCTGGTGGGGCGAAAACCCGCTTGCGCTCTATCTCCTGCATCTGCTGGTATTGGGGGCGTATGAACTCCCCGCCGCCGATTGGTGGTACGCCGGGGCGCCGGTTTGGCTTTGCGCGCTCCAGCTTGCCCTGCTGCTCGGGCTGCTGACGGCTTTCGCACGCGCGCTGCACCGGCGCGGCATCCTGATCAAGCTCTAACGCGCCGGGGCCAGCTTTTTGCGGAGCATATCCCCCGGAAGCAAGGGGGCGTCGCAGCCGATCCACAGCCGCTCCTGCGGATGAGGCGCGCAGTTTACCCGTTCCCCCGCCTTCGTTTCAATGTAGGAAACGACGGCGGAACGCGCGGTGTCGCCAGGAGAGAGGATCTCCAGCGTATCGCCTGTGAAGAAGCGGTTGCGCTGCTCAACGAGCGCGCGCCCTCCCACCCCGTCATACCCGAGCACCATCGCGGAAAGCTCGTGGGTCTGCAGATAGCCGCCGTACCCTGCCGATTGGCCCTCCGGGCCGGGATCCCCCAGTGCGAAGCCGGCCGTATAGGCGCGGTGGCTCGCCTTTTCCAGTTCTTCCTCCAGTTTTCTATCCGGCGGAGTCAATTCCCCGGGAGCCGAATCCCGGTACGCATCCAGCGCCATACGGTAGGCGTTGACCACCGTGGCGACATAATAGACGGATTTCATGCGCCCCTCGATCTTGAGGCTGTTGACCCCCGTTTTTAGCACCCCGGGCAGCAGGGGCAGCAGGTTAAGGTCGCGGGAATTGAGCACATAAGCGCCCTGATCGTCCTGCTCGATGGGGAAATACGCCCCGTCCTTCCCTGCCTCGCACAGCTCGTAGCGCCAGCGGCAGGGCTGCGCGCATTCGCCGCGGTTGGAATCCCTGCCGTTGAGGTAGTTGCTCAAAAGGCAGCGGCCCGAATAGGAGATGCACATCGCGCCGTGCACGAACATCTCGAGCTCGAGCTCCGGCGGGCAGGCGTTTCGGATCGCCTCTATCTGCGTAAGCGTTAGCTCCCGCGCCAGCACGATCCGCTTGACCCCCTGCGCATGCCAGAAAGCCGCGGCGCGCGCGTTCAGGGTGTTCGCCTGCGTGCTCAGATGCAGTTCCATATCGGGCAGCGTTTCGCGCGCCAAACAGAGCACGCCGGGGTCGTTCACGATAAGCGCGTCGGCGCCGGCCGCCGCGATATCCCGCAGCATCCCGGGCAGATCCCGAAGCTCCGAATCGCGCGCAAAGGCGTTGAGCGTCACATACACGCGGCGAAAAAGCCCGTGCGCAAGCGTACAGGCTTCATTGAGCTCATCGAGCGTAAAATTGTCGGCAAAATTGCGCAGGCTCAGCTTCCGCATCCCGAGATAGACGGCGTCCGCGCCAAAATGCAGGGCGGCTTTAAGCCGCTCAGGGTTGCCGGCGGGGGCCAGCAGCTCCGGAAGGTTCATATCCTCACGACCAGTACTTGGAGTATTTCTCTACGTTCGCGGCGTGCTCCTCCGCCGTCTTTGCGAAGATAAGCGCCTTGTTCTTGGGCAGATCCATATTGCAGAAATAGAAATAGCCCTCGTCGACGTATTCCTGGTTGGGATGGAGCGCCGCTTCGATCGCAAGCTTTCCGGGGTTGCAGATGGGCCCGGCGGGGAGGCCGGCGTACAGATACGTGTTGTACGGGGAATCGGTCTTCTTCTCCGCCTCCGTATACACGTATTTGTTGACCTTGAGCGCGTACTGCATGGTGGCGCAGGAGCCCAGGGGTTCCCCTTTTGCGAGGCGGTTGTGGAACACGGCCGAAACCTTATAAAAATCGTCGGTCACGGAAGCCTCGCGCTCGATGATGGAGGCGAGCGTCACGACGTCGTCGATGCTCATGCCCAGTTCCTTCGCGCGGGCGATGTCGTCCTCGGTAAACATCTCGTTGAAACGGACGAGCATCTTGTTGACGATGCTTTCGGGCGTCGCATCCGCAAAGACCTTGTACGTATCCGGGAAAAGATAGCCTTCCAGCAAATAATCGCGCGGCTTCTTCGGGTTGGGCTCGATCGCCTGCAGGAAGGGGAAGCCCGAAAACGCGGCCTTGTCGTTGCACAGCTTCAGGAACGCCTGCTCGTCGGTCTTCAGGCCGGCCTGCTGAAGGGACCACAAAATGCCGGAAATCGTGTACCCCTCCTGCACCTTAAACGTAACGGTCGCGGGCGGTGTGCCTTCGCAGAGGATATCCACGATCTCGGGGATATCCATATTGCGGGAAAGCACGTAGGTGCCCGCCTTGAGCTTGTTGGCCTTGCCCACGAAGTCCACGTACACCTTAAACACAGCCGTATTGGCAATGACGCCGGGCTGCCCCTTGCCAAAAGCGTTGTAAAGATTTTGCGCGACTTCGCTCGCGGTATCGCTTTTGTTCACAACAAACGAGACGGGCGCGGCGTCCTTTGCATCCACCGGGCTGATATAACGGTCCAGCACAGAATGAAGCCCGTAATAAAGGGCTCCGCATGCGATCGCAACGCTCAGCACCACCCCGAGGACGGGCCTAAGGTACCGCCATACCCCCCGTATGCCGGCGCGGGACCCCCCCGCTTCGTTTTGCTCTTTTTGAGGCATGCTTCCTCCCTGAAGGACCTTTCGCCCTTTGTCTCTCCGCCCGTGATGGCTCCATTATACCAAGCGCCCGCATTCGGCGCAAGAAAGGCGCGGCCGGGGAACGTTTGTTTACAAACCTGCGCGCGGCCATTCACTCGGCATTGGCCCGCTATGAAAGGCCGCGTCAGTCCGGTATCCCGAGGTCGACCTCCGCCGCCTCCGCCAGAACCCTGTAGATCTGCCCCAGCAGATCGGTCAGCCGGTATTCGGCGAGCAGGAAGGCGGCCGCGTCGGTATCGAACTGCAGCAGCTCGCCGAGCGTTTTTAGGCGCTCCAGCGTCTTTTCGTCCCGCCTGCCCGATACCGCGTCGGCCTGCGCCCGCATCTGCACGCGCCGGTATTCCCCGTAGAGCGCGCGGGTGCTCTCGGACTGCATCGCCTTCTCGCGCGCGGCGGCGTATTCGGTATACTCGGCGCTTTCGCGAAGCGTCGCGGCAAGGGCGCGCGCATCGTCCATAATCATATTGAAGCACTCCCTTTAAAACGCGCGCCGCTCGGGGCGTTCCCGGCGGCGCGGCGGCTTATGAATTGACCTCCACAATGATGGGCAGTATCACAGGATTGCGTTTCGTCTTATTGTACAGGTATTCCTTAAGGGAATTGCGGATGCCGTTCTTGATGTTCGACCACTCGGACTGCGGGTGCTCGGCAAAGGAGGCCGCGAGCGGCTGGAGCATATCGCAGGCGTCGTTAATCAGGTCCTCGGATTCGCGCACATACACGAACCCGCGGGAAATGAGCTCGGGCCCGGCCAGGAGCTTCCCCGTCTTCTTCTGCAGCGCCATCACGATCACGACCAGGCCGTCCTGCGAAAGCAGCCGCCTGTCCTTCAAAACCACGTTGCCGATATCGCCGATGCCCAGCCCGTCCACCATGACGCTGCCGGCGGGCACGGTGCCGTTGATCTTCCCGCTGTTGACGGTAAGCTCCACAACGTCCCCGATTTCCGCCAGGAACACGTTCTCGGGCTCCACGCCCATATTCCTGGCCAACTGACCGTGCATGTACAGGTGACGGTACTCGCCGTGCACGGGGATAAAGTACTTGGGCTTGGTGAGGTTGAGCATCAGCTTGAGCTCCTCCTGGCAGGCGTGGCCGGAAACGTGGACGTCCGCCATCTGATCGTAGATGACCATCGCGCCCTTCTGGAAGAGCTGGTTGATGACGCGGGATACGCCGCGTTCGTTGCCGGGAATGGCGGAGGCCGATATGATCACTATATCCCCCTTGCCGATATTGAGCTTGTGGGAGGAGTTCGCCATGCGGAAAAGCCCGCTCATGGGCTCGCCCTGGCTGCCCGTAGTGATGACGCAGACCTGGTCGTCTCGGTATTTGCGGAGCTTCTCCACCTCGACGATATCCTCCTGCGGGATATTGAGGTACCCGAGCTCGATCGCCGTCTGCGCGATGTTCACCATGCTGCGGCCCTGGAAACAGATCACCCGCCCGTGCGCGATGGCGACGTCCGCAACCTGCTGGATGCGGTAGATGTTGGAGGCGAAGGAGGCCACGATCACGCGGCCCTCGGCCTCGTCAAAATAATGCTCGAACGTCTTGCCGATTTCGCGTTCGGACGGCGTATGGCCGGGGCGCTCCGCATTCGTGCTGTCGGACAGCAGCGCCAGCACGCCCTTCGCCCCGTAGTGGGCGAAACGGGCGATGTCCATCGGTTCCCCGTCGATAGGCGTATAGTCCACCTTAAAGTCGCCCGTATGGATGACGGTGCCGATGGGCGTGGTGATCGCCAGCGCCACCGCGCCCGCGATGGAGTGGCAGGTCTTGATAAACTCGATATGGAAGCAGCCCAGCCGCAGCGTGTCGCCGGGGCTGACGCAATGGAGCATTTCGTTGCCGAGCTTCTGCTCTTCGAGCTTGTGCTCGATCAGCGCGACGGTGAGCCTGGTGCCGTATACCGGGGTATTCTGGAACTTCTGCAGCGCGTAAGGCAATGCGCCGATATGGTCCTCATGGCCGTGGGTAATCAGAAAGCCGCGCAGTTTGTCCGCGTTTTTTTCAAGATATGTCATGTCGGGTATCACAAGGTCGATGCCCAGCATCTCTTCATCCGGGAAAATCAGGCCGCAATCGACCACGACGATGTCTTTGCCATACTCGATCACGGTCATATTTTTGCCGATCTCGCTGACACCGCCAAGAGGGATAATCTTTAATTTTGAAGCCAAATACAACTCTCCTTTTTTTCGCAAACGGCCGGCCTGCCGCGGGTACCGCACCCCCTTGCCTAAGGCGCCCCTCGCCCCATGCTCCCACGCATCCCGACGATCAGCTTCCGAAAGGATTTGGGCTTGTACCATCGCTTGGACAGCCAAACTGCATTTTAACGTGTGTTATTATACGCTTTCCATGCGCGCTTGGCAAGCCGTCCGAAGCGAAGCGCCGGCTTACGCCTTTTTGAGCTGGCGCAGCATGCCGCCGGCGACCCCCGCAATAAAGCCCATGAGCACATCCGCCGCAAGGCCGAGCGTGATGGCCGACGTCTTTTCAATCAGCGAAAATACGATGAAGGAGATTACCACGTACAGGATCCCCGCTATGCCGGACCAGACCCATACCTTTCCTTCCAGGCTTTTCGAGCCCATAAAGCCGGCAAACGCGGCGCACAGGGCCTTGATGACGCCGGTGATCACCGGGATGGCGCCTTCGCCAAAGAGCTGCCACTTGAGCAGCAGCGCCGTCAGCAATATGACGATAATGGTAAGCGCGCATGCGAACAAGGCCGCCTTCAGCCCCTGCAGAAGCGCTCCGCCTTTTACGGACGGCTGCTTTCTTTTACGCTTTGCCTTCATACGGTTCCCCCCACTTCCTATGGAAATACCTATGCGAAGCGCAAAAAAAACATACCGGCAACCTGGCTGCCGGTATGTTTTCGATAAGGATTTACGCGAAATCAGATGTCCTTGATTTCCTCGTTCATGGTATTTTCCGCCGCGACGTTTTCCACCGTGGAGATCGCGCCGCGCGCGAACACCAAGCGCACTTTATCCGGCCCTACGATCAGCGTGACGACATCATCCTTAATGGAACCGATGGTGCCGTACAGGCCGCCGATGGTGCGGACGCGGTCGCCCGGCTTCAGGGCGTTGAGCATGTCCTTCACCTTTTTATCGCGCCTGCGCTGCGGGATAATCATGATGGCGAACATGGCGATCATTAAGACGATAAGTATGCCGTACTGGCTTATAAAGTTCCCTACATCAGCGGACATCTTCGTACCTTCCTTTACTTACGTATGTTTGCAGACTTAGTGTATAGTATATCCCATGGAGCGTCAAGAATTTTCTGACGCCCGGCGCCGCGGTGAAAAAAACTTCCCCGCCGCTTCACAGGTTTGCCACAAAGGTTCAGGGACGGCGCACCGCATCGAATTTTTCGATCATTTTTACGGGCTGATAGGATTCCTTCGCCTTGCGCATGCCAGGGATGCCCATATCCTCCTCGCGGTTGATGTAGCGCATCTTGCTCCACGCGTGCTCCGCGAATTGCTGATTGATGACGGTGAACAGGCCGGGGTAGGAAGGATCCGCCTTTTCGATATGGATGATGGCCATGTCCTCCCGCACCTGTTCGCCCAGCGAGAACGCGACGAGCTTTTCCCCCACATAGATACAGCCGCCCGCCACGCCCAGGCGCTCCATGTTGGGCAGCAGGAAGGCGATGGCCTTCATCTCGCCCATGATGCCGGGCTCGTTTACATCCTTCTCCTGAAGCCAGCTCATGTAAAGCTGCATGCAGTCCCCCGCCTTTTCCGACGTGAGCGGCGCGTACGTGAACGCGTACTGCGAGGAAAACTGGTTGATGTGGTTGCGCTTGGCGTGGAACTTGCGGCCTTTGAGCGTGATGAGATCCTCCGCGCTGTACACATAATCGGCGGTGTCCCTGTCCGGTATGAGGGAGAATAGCGGCGCGCTTTGACGGAACAGCTCCACAAAGGGGCCGCTGACCGAGCGGAAGCGCGGCTCGACGCCTATGGAATCAAAGTATGCGAGCGCGGTATCCAGCACCCTTGTGTAATCGCAGGAGAAATCCTTCGGCACCGGCGGAAAAAGGAACGGACTCTGCTTAGGAGAAAACTGAAGGCGGACGTAAAGCGCGTCGCCGGATTCCGCCCATTGGATCTTGTTGTCCTGTCCCCAGATGATGATATTGGTGAACGTCAGTTCCGAGCACTCGAACGCGGGGGGCTTGAAATATGAATCGATGACAGCCTTGTCTTCCATACGGACGGGTTGAAATTCCAGCATGCATACCTTCCTTACGCGGCGTGTTTATGAACGAGGGGCGTCAAAACCGCTCCAACGCCTTTTTTATTCTACCGCAAAACGGGTCCGTTGCAACAGGGAATTCCACAAAGTTTTCGGCGGGGCTTGCGGAGCGGCGGCGCATATTGTAAACTTAATATGAAACTAAGTTTACATTAGAGGGGCTTATGAAACTTCAATTACGCACGATGCTGTTCGCAGCAATGTTCGCCGCGCTCACGGCGGTGGGGGCTTTCATCAAAATCCCCATTTTCCCCTATCCCGTGCCGATCACGCTGCAGACGGCGTTCGTGTACCTGTGCGGGCTGCTTCTGCCGCCAAAGGCGGCGCTGTTTTCCCAGCTTACCTACGTGCTGCTGGGGCTCGTTGGCATCCCCGTTTTTACGGGCGGGGGCGGGATCGGATACGTACTGAACCCCACGTTCGGATACCTGCTTGCGTTCGTGTTCGCGGCGCCGCTGATGAGCAAGCTCGCAAGAGGCACGCTGTATCAGCCGCGGCCGCGCAAGCTGCGGTTTGCTCTCGGAGGCGCCGCGATCCTCCTGCTTGTGCAGCTTTGCGGGGTCGGTTACATGGCGCTCATCTCCGCCGTTTATCTTGGGCAGCCTCTGCCGCTTTCCCGCGCGGTATATCTTGTATACATCTTTCTGCCGCTCGATCTTATAAAGCTCGCCCTGGTAGCGCCGCTGAGCCTGCAGCTTCGCAGGCGTGCGCCGTCGCTGTTCGCCGCGCTCTAGCTCCCCCGTTTCACGAAAGCAGCAGGCGGGGCATACCATATCCATAGCCAAGTTCGAGGATATGGAGGTAGCCCCGCATGAAAAAATTCATAGCCTTTCTCTTGATCACTGTGCTTCTGTGCGCCGGTTTGGCCGGCTGTAAAACGGAACAGTCCCTGCAAAAAGTGCGTCTGACCGAAGTTACGCGCTCCGTTTTCTACGCGCCGCAATATGTGGCGGCGGCAAACGGCTATTTTGCGGATGAAGGTCTCGAGATCGAGATCACTACGGCCGGCGGCACTGATAAGGTGATGACCGCCCTTCTTTCCGGGCAGGCGGATGTCGGGCTAATGGGGCCCGAGGCGGGCGTATACGTCTACAACCAGGGCAAGGAAGATTACCCTGTGATTGTGGGCCAGGTGACCAAGCGGGACGGCTCGTTCCTGATCGGCCGCACGGCCGAACCCGATTTCAAATGGGAGAGCCTCAAGGGCAAGACGATCATCGGCGGGCGCAAAGGCGGCATGCCTTTGATGACGCTCCAGTACGTGCTCAAGCAGCACGGGCTTACGCCGGGAACCGACGTAACGGTGATCGACAACATCCAGTTTGATCTGATGGGCGGCGCGTTCGACGGCGGCACGGGCGATTATGTGACGCTGTTCGAGCCCGCGGCCTCCGCGTTCACGATGGCCGGCAAGGGCTATATCGTATCGAACGTGGGCGCAGCCTCCGGCGAGGTTCCCTACACCACCTACATGGTAAGCCAGAAGATGCTAAAGACCGATCCCGCGCTGGTGGAGCGGTTCCTGCGCGCCATTTACAAAGCGCAGCAATGGGTGGCAAAGGCTTCGGATGAGGAAGTCGCCAAAGCCATGCAGTCCTTCTTTCCGGACAGCAACCTCGAGGTGCTGACCTCCGTCGCCCACAACTACCGGCAGACGGATTCCTGGAAGACCGATCCGGTCATGCAGCAGAAGGACTACGAGCGGATGCTTTCGATCATCGACGCGGCGGGCGAACTCAAGGGCACCCCTCCGTTTGAGAAGCTTGTCGATAACAGCATCGCCGAAAAAGTGGTGAAATAGCGGTTACGCCGCTCAGAGTGTCAAAAAAGTCCCGCAAGCGGGACTTTTTTGATATAATAGAGGCGGGTGATGGAATTGTTGAGCAAGGAAGAAGAGAACCGGCAGGCGGTAGAGATCGTAAGTCTGGACGGGATTGTG
>Ga0255336_100204_pt1 | contig 121955 bp, 106 predicted proteins | sample MeOH1_35cm_T3_17_FD_189102 | JGI IMG/M metagenome (GOLD analysis project Ga0255336, IMG submission 189102) | Sandy soil microbial communities from University of British Columbia, Vancouver, Canada - MeOH1_35cm_T3_179 | ecosystem: Engineered > Artificial ecosystem > Sand microcosm > Unclassified...
TGCAAGGTGTCCAAGCTGACGCACATGTCGTCAGCTTGGACGGATTTTATTGTGTTTCCTAAGTTTTTGGGCTTCAGCGGGACGACGGAGCGTCCCGCTATGCAACTCCTGTTTGCGTTCTTGCATAGTAAAAACTGCTCAGAGACTTTGTCGATACTCTGAAGCGCCACCGGCGCTTTTTTGCCCTTTGGGGCACCGACCCCGCTGGGGCACCGAACCCGCTGTCGCGCTGAGTGCGCCTGAATAGACTTCTCCGGCATAATCCTGCAATTCCTTATAGAGGCTGTCATCGCTTCGGTAACCCACCGCCGTGATGATGGTATCCGCCTCAAGGAGCTGCTCGCCGTCCTTATTTTTAACAATCGCGCCCTTTTCCACAATCTTTTCCAGGCACGTGCCGGAGAGCATTTTTACATGATTTTGCGCCATCAGAGCGGACAAATCCTGTATCGTATACCCGACGATGCCCGGCGCGGACAGAACGCTTTGAAGCATCTCGACGACCGTTACCTGCTTGCCCTGCTTGGACAGCGCGTATGCCATTTCGCAGCCCGTCAAACCGCCGCCGACAATGACGACATTGTTTCCAACCGGCCTGCCGCCCATTAAGACATCGACCGCGGGCGCGACCTTCGCATCGTCAATCCCTTCCACCGGCAGCCTGTGATCTCTTTGGTCCCCGTTGAAACAAGCACGATTTAAGGCTTGAGCTGCTCCACCAACGCAGGGGTCACCACGGTGTTGAGATGGACGTCGACATCGCATTCCTGCATCTGAAGCCGGTACCAATCGATCAGCTTCTTATTGTCCTCCTTGAATTCGAAGGATGCGGCCGCAATGAATACGCCGCCCAGCCGGTCGGTTTTTTCATATAGGGACACCTCGTGCCCGCGTAAAGCGGCAACGCGCGCAGCCTCCATACCGGCGATGCCGCCGACGACGACCATCACCTTCCTGGGCCTTTCAACAGGTTCCAACTGGATACTGCGCAGCGTGCCCGCAGTCGCGTTGATCGCGCAGGATACCATGCTCCCGCTCAGGATGCGCCCGATGCAGCCCTGATTGCAGGCCAGGCAGTGCCGGATCTCTTCAGGACGATTCGATTTGAGCTTGTTGACATAGTACGGGTCCGCCGGCAGGGGGCGTCCCATTGAAATGCCGTCCGCATAGCCTTCCTTGACCAGCCGGGAGGAAAGCTCGGGATCGTTCATCCGGCCGGCGATGATGGCCGGGATGCCGACGGCATCCTTGATCTTCTTGTAATAGTCCAGTTGGAGCGCGCCGTCGCAGTTGATGGCGTCATATCCCGCTTTTTCAAAGAGCCTGGCCAGCAACAAAAACCTCCCAAGGCTGGGAATTGCCTCAGGAAGGCGCACGGTTTGCGGCCTCCATAATTTCTTTGATCGTTTCTTCAGGGATAGGCGTTGACTGAAACTTACGAATCGATTTACGTGCATAAATTGCTTCTTTTACATCCATAAGAAATCTCCTTTTGACTTTGATTTAACGAAGTATAGTATATATGTCTGAAATCTCTAATTCAATTTACAAAAAGGCAACGATTGTACGTTAACAAACATTTATATCTGATTTGTATTGTATCTCGGTAAATAGAAGGATAAAGGCTTTGGCGGAAAAAGACATATAGTCCATTCATAGAGATCACCGGCTCTGGGACTGTCAGGTTTCTTTCGCCTGACAGTCTTTTTTATCAAGGGCTTATTGATTGCGGTAATCCGGGAAATATAATGAGTGCGTATGCGATCACGTATGCCCATGCAGCGTGTAAGCGTATAGCACTCAAAAGGAGGATAAAAAGTGAAGAAGAAAATCATTTTTGTCCTGTCCACACTCATCCTGTCCGCCATGCTTTCAAGCCCGGCCCTTGCCTTAAGCGGTATCGCGCCGGGTTTGGACGCCCCGCCCGGGGCGGCGCAGCTCGAACACCGGTACGGCAGAGGCCGGTTTGATGAGAAGGAAGCCAAAGCGTTTGTCGACGGGCTGGTAGCCGACCAGGTCATCCCGCGTGAAACGGGAGACAAGCTGCTGGCGTATTTCGATCAAAAACGTGAGGAACGCAAAGCCGAACGGGAAAAGATCAAATCCATGACCGAAGACGAGCGCAAAGCCTATTTCAAAGAGCAAAAGGCAAAACGGGATGCGAATGGACCGTTTGCGGAGCTTGTCAAGGACGGAACCTTGACAAAGGCGCAGGCAGACGCCATCGCTAAGGCGCTGCGGGAATATAAAAAAGAATAGCCTTCTTTTCCTGCGCGCCGCAAAGACCCGGCAGGGGGATTCCCCCTGCCGGGCAACTTGTCGAAAAAGTACCTTGCTGTACTTTTTCGAGGATTACAGGAACAACCTCGCAGCGCCGCGGCAGGAGTATTCCTTCTGCAGGGATCGCAGCGCACCGGATGCAAACCGCACACATCCGTTGTGACAGAAGTTGAAATTTTGTCTTTCAGGAAGCATAATGAAATCAGCATAGAAACATTTGGATACCGAAGCGCCGCCATGGAGGGGGGGTCCGTATGATCGACGCCATCGTGCTGGATGACGAATGGTACAATCTTGAGGAAGTCTGCTCCCTGGTGGAGAGGACCGGCTTCATGCGGGTAACGGGAAGATATATGGACCCGCTTGCGGCGCTGGAGGAAGCGCCTTCCCTATGCCCGCAGGCGGCTTTTATCGATATAGAGATGCCGGGGATGGACGGGCTCGCGTTTGCGGAACACCTGCTCCAGATCCACCCCGGCGTGATGCTCGTGTTCATTACAGGGTGGAACCAGTACGCCGTGCGGGCGTTTGAGCTGAACGCGCTGGATTACGTGATGAAGCCCATCAACGCGGAGCGCTTCCAAAGGCTGGTGGAGAAGCTCCGCGCGCAGATCAGCCTGAACGAGCGCGCCTCTTACGCCGAGCGCATCCTGTCCCTGTACGGAAAGCAGCGCGATCTCCCAGTACAGCCGTCCGTACGCCTGAGCGAACGGGAAACGCAGGTGCTGACCCTGCTCGCGGAAGGGCTGACCCAGCGCGAAATCGCGCAACGGCTCTATCTTTCCGTTTCCAGCGTCAAAACGCACTTGAAAAGCGTCTACGAAAAACTCTCCGTCAACAACAAAATCAGCGCGGTGCAGCGGGCGCGGGAGGCAAAGCTTTTGTAAGCCCATAGAAACAGCCGTTTGGTTCGCTCCTTTTTCCATGAAAGGTGCAAGATAAAGGCACCCCAAACGGAGGTTTAAGTTATAGCACCAAAGGCGCATGCCGCCACCGGAATTTTGCATGAAGCGCAGTTCCGTTTTTACGATACCGTCACGGAAAGCTTAACAGACGCGGAGCTTAGCGCGATGCCGGCCGCCATTGAAAAATGCGCCCAAAATGTCGTGAAGGCGATGAATCAGGAGAAAGGCTGAAAGAATACCCTATGAAGCAAAATATGAAGCAAAAATCGTTACGGGTCCTGCTGACGATACTCGTTTCCTGCATTGCCATCGCGGGAATATTTCTGCTACCCCGCCCCCGGGCGCAGGCGCAGGCAAAAGAGCCCGTCCCTGCCGCGGCGGCGCTCCTCTCCGCTTCCGCGCCGCCCAAAGAGACGCGCGGCGGGGATTGGTTCGTGGGCGACTGGCTCGGCCTCTGCACCAGCGATCCCGAGACCGCCGAAACGTTCACGGATTTCGGCTCTGCGCTTTTGACCTATACGGATAAAGCCGTTCTGATGCGCGTGTATCAAACCGCCGACGGGTACGGCGCAACGATCGGAAGCTCCGCCTGGAAGGTGACGGCGCACGATGCGAAAAGCTTCCGCATGGTCTGTACGGCGCAGCCGCAGGCCGGGAGCGGCGCCGACTTTGGCCGGGAGCACCAGTTCTATTATGATATCGGCGATATCGGCGCTGCGGAAGCGACATTCACGTTCCGCGGGGACGTAAAAAGCGCGGACCGCGCCGCGCGCGTGCCCGAAACAGGCGTCCTCTATGGGACGGCGGCGATGCCTGCGCCCCTGAAAACGGAATATACCTTCTTGCTTTCCTATCTGCCCCCCGCCGGCGAGCGGGATGAAACCAGCGGCGTCTATCCCTGCTGGTACGGCGGTTACGCCGGGATGCAGGGCGAATTCTCCTGCATGGCGCTGCTTGGGGAAAACAGCCGCGACCGGCGCTTTTTCGGGCAGGTGCTGAAGCGTTCGGACGGATACGCGGCGGTATCGCTTACGGAGGACGGCTATAATACGGACGGCAGCCGCTTCGGCAAACGGGATATGCGCGGGGAGGATCTTACGTGGCTCACGCTCGTTGACCCGGCGACGCAGGCGTTCTGGCCCACGTTCCGGCATTACGGCACGGCGGGCTCCCCGCGCTGGACGGATTGTTCAAAGGACCACGCGCTCTACTACGAACGGGAATATATCCCGCAATTGGAGGCCGAGAGCGAAAAGCTGGAAACGCAGCCGCGGACCGTGTGGACGGAAAACGGCATCCTCGTACGCAAGGCGCTGATCCAATCCGCGCAAACGGCGGAGGGGTCCCCTTCTGTCGCTGTAGACATAGAGCCCGCGCTGCGCGCCGCCGGGTATCAGGTGGAGACCTCCCTGGCGGGGATCCGCCCCGGCGATACCCTGGAGGACGCAAAAAAGCGGTATCCTCTTAGCGTCATCCGCGAGGAGGAGGCGCAGGCGGCGGGGCTGTTCGGCGTATACGATAGCGAGGGCTTTACCGATTACACGGACGGAAACGGCCTGGTGCTGCAAACGCTCCCCGACGGGCGCATCGCGCAGGTATCCGTATACCGGGCCGGTTACGATACGCCGGACGGGCGGCAGGTCGGCTCCCCTTATGACCGGGACCGGCGCTCTCTCGAGGCAAAAGACGCCCAGCTGGAGTTCGGGTATTGGGGCGCGGATATGGAATCCGGTACGATCTCGCGTATCAGCATGACCATAGTCCTTGACCGCGTCTGGGACGAGACGATGTACGATATCGATAAAGACGGAAAAAAGGAGCGGCTCACGCTTTCGGGCCGCTGCGCGGGGGGCTACCTCGAGCAGGGCACCGTGCACGGCGATTATGAGGCGGGCACCGTTGCGGACGACGATTACGGCACCGTGCCGCTGCTGTCGATCTATAAGGGGGAAACGCTCTTAGAGCAGGTGCCGCTGCACATGTATACGTATTACCTGCTCCCGTTCTTCCCGGACGATATGCAGAAAAAGCACAAGGACCTTGTTGTCTGCTGCCCGACGGGCGGCACCGGCGGGGACGCCTACTATACGCTCAAAAAATCCGGCAAGAACTGGCGCCTTACCTATCTCGGCATCCGGTAGCCGATAGGCTTGACATTTTACGAGACCTGAAACAGATAGAATTTCAGATAATCCGTTTCCGGGACGCCCCAAAGGATAGGGTGATCGGCGGCCTGCTGGCGCGCCTCAATCTGCCGCAGGCGTACGCCCGCGTCGGCGGCGGCCTCGGAAAGCATCCGCTCAAACAGCTCCCGCGTCATGAAATGCGAGCAGGAGCAGGTGGCAAGGTAGCCGCCCTTGGGCAGCGCCCGCATGGCTTTCATATTGATTTCCTTATAGCCGCGGAAGGCGTTTTTCACGGTGGCGCCGCTCCTGGTGAAAGCGGGCGGATCGAGGATGATGAAATCGTATTCGCGGCTTTTGGATTCCGCAAGCTCCGTGAGCAGATCAAACACGTCCGCGCGGACAAAGCGCATGTTCCCTAAAAGGCCGTTGCGCCGGGCGTTCGCAAGCGCGATATCCAGCGCATCCTGCGACACGTCCACCGCCGTGACCCGCGCCGCTCCGGCCTTCGCCGCGTTGAGCGCGAAGGCGCCCGTATGGGTGCAGCAATCGAGCACGCTCCGGCCGGGGGCCAGCTTCGCCGCGGCAAGGCGGTTGTATTTCTGGTCCAGAAAAAAACCCGTCTTCTGGCCGTTGATATAATCGATCTCATAAATGATGCCGTTCTCGGAGATCTCCGCGCGGCCGCAAAGGTCCTCTTCGAGGCCCTCCATATGATAAAACCCCTTGTATTTCGGGAGCCCCTCCTTATCCCGCAAGGAATCCTCGTTGCGCTCATAGATGGCGCGCACCCGTACGCCGCATTCCGCAAGGACCTTCACGAGAAGCGGATACAGGAGGCCCTTGATTCTGTCCGTGCCGAGGGAAAGCACCTCGGTCACGAGGATATCCCCGAACCTGTCCGCGGTAAGCCCCGGAAAAAAATCGGCCTCGCCGAAAATCAGGCGGCAGGCGGCAAAATCGCCGCCCATGACCGTGCGGCGGTAGTCCACCGCATACCGCAGGCGGCGCTCGTAAAACGCCTCGTCGAAGCGGTCGTTGGTGTTGCGGGAGATGATGCGCACGCGTATTTTGGAATGGTCGTTGATATACCCCGCGCCGAGCCACCGTCCCTTTTTCGTATAAACGTCCACGATATCCCCGTTTTCATACGAACCGGAAAACTCCGTGATCTCCTCCCCGTACACCCACGGATGCCCTCCGCGCACGGACTTTTCCGCTTTCTCGGTGATCGTGGCTTTCGCATAAGGCCTTTCCATTCTTATCCTCCAACCGCGGGCTATCTCGTTCGCCGCAGTCCCTCGTCAGCCGTCCCCTGCACATTATACGGCTGCGAGGCAATGCTGTGCAACCTTAAAGGCCGCCGCATGAAGCGTTTTCAACGCATCATGCAAGGATGTTTCGCCTACGGCGAAACCCCGGGGTTCTAAAAAGGCGCCACCGGCGCCTTTTTTGCCCCTTTGGGGCACCGAACCCGCTGTCGCGCTAAGTGCACTTGAATATAGATGCATGGTATGCACTTGGCGCAACAGCCCTGCAATCAGCAGATGTTATTTCCCGTCACGGTCTTTTTGGGGGCCCGCATGTTCATCATGCCCATTGCCGCGCTTGTGGTCATGTTCGCCGGAATGGCCGTCCGCTTCGCTTTCGTCTTCCTCCCCGGTGCCAAACAGGCTGTCCATGTCGTCCAGATCGTCCAGAATACCGTGTTTGCCTTCATGCACGAGTATCAACCTCCTTTTTCATGTTCCTCATCTATATCGACCAGGATCAGTTTCTTTTTGCGATAGTTTCTTTCGCAAAGGGCGAGCCAATCCTCGGGGATATCGTTAAGCGGGAAGCTTCCCACCAGCACGCGCTCGATCAGGCCCGGATACATGCTTTTGTCCTCGCCGATCACATCGGTTTCGGCGCACAGGATCTCCAGCCCGTGCTTGTAAATGTCGAGGGTCTCCCGGTCGAGGTCGATGTAATACTGCCAGCGGCAGCGCCAGCCGGGGATAAACGTAAGATAATCCACCATGTACGGGAACCCGTCCCGTATGGGTTCCACAATATTCCCGGTGTATTTGAGGGCGTAGGTCCAATCGAACGAATCCTTCCATGTTTCTTCCGGCATGTAGCGCCTGTAGGCTTCCTGCTGCGCGGGGGTCATCGGGCTTTCCTCCTGCACCAGGGTAATGCCGTCGTATATTTTTTTGAGCGTCTCGGGCGTATTTTCCCGGCAGAAGCGGACCACCCTGCTTCCCAGCGCCCTGAGCTGTGCGTTCCGGTGGCAGTAGCACGCCTTGTCCACGCCGTCTTTCCGCAATACCAGAATCCCCTTTTTGGACATGGCGTTCCCTCCCCTATTTTTCCGCAGCGTATTTCCAGCCGAGCAGCCTGGAGGAATTGAGCACAACAAATATGGACGAGGCGTTATGGATGATTGCGGCCAGGATCGGGTTGAGGAAGCCCATGCCGGAAAGCAGAATGCCCGCCGCGTTCACCAACACCGCAAACACCCAGATGTTCTGGCGGATAATGTACAGCGTCCTCCGGCACAGGCTGAATATCGCCGGCAGCATCTCGATATTGTCCGACATCAGCGTGACGGACGAAGCCTCCACCGCCACATCCGTGCCCGCCGCGCCCATCGCGATGCCGACATCCGCCAGCACCAAAGCGGGCGCGTCGTTTACGCCGTCCCCGATCATGGCGACGACCTCGTTTTCCCGCTGCAGCTCCCGAATGACCTCCAGTTTCTGTTCGGGCAGCAGGTTCGCGCGGAACTCGGGGATCCCCGCTTCCTCGCAGACGGCTCTTGCGGTGAATTCGTTGTCGCCGGTAAGCATGACGATCCGCCGGATGCCGAGCCGCCTGAGCTGGCGTATGGTATCCGCCACGGGCGCGCGCAGCGTATCCGCCACGGCGAGAGCGCCCAGCACCCGGTTGTTCTTAACAACAAGCAGCGCCGTGCGGCCCAGCGCCTCCTGCTCCTCAACGAAGGGCCTGATCGCTTCCCCGTCCGCGGGCAGCTCCAGAAGCGCCGATTTATTGGAAACCTCGTAAACGGCATCCCCATCCCGTACACGCACGCCCCGCCCGAACAGCAGCTCAAACGCGCCGTCCGGGACGGAGGAAAGGGACACGTCCTTTTCTTCGGAAACGTATTTGAGGACCGCCCGGGAGATCGGGTGGCCGGCGTTTTTTTCGGCGACGGCAAGCGTGTAGGAAAACGCCTCCGCGTCCCCGGGGTCCAGAAGCGTTTCCGCCACAACGGCGGGCTGCCCCAGGGTCAGCGTGCCCGTTTTATCCAGGCATACCGCCGTCACCCTGGCGCAAGCCTCGATGGCCGCGCCGCCCTTGATGAGCACGCCCTTTTTCGCGCGGTTTCCCACGCTCGCCACCACGGCGGTGGGCGTCGCCAGCACAAGCGCACAGGGGCAGGCGATGACCAGTATGGTCATGACCCGCATGATGTCGCGCGTAATCAGAAACGTAACCAGGCAAACGCCCAATATGACGGGCAGGAAGTACTGCGCGAACACGTCCGCGGTCTTTTGCGCGTGGCCCTTGTTTTCCTGGGCCGCCTTCACGGTCTGTACGATCTTCCCCAGGACCGTGTCGTTGCCGAGCTTTTCCGCCCGCACCTCGATGACGCCGTTCTCGTTGAGCGTTCCTACGAATACCGTGTCGCCGGCCTTTTTATCCGCCGGCATGGATTCGCCGGTAATGGAGGCCTCGTTGATCGCCGCCTGGCCGCTGATGATGACGCCGTCCACCGCGATGCGCTCGCCGGGCCGTATCTGAAGAACGCTGCCCCTGCGCACGGATTTTAAGGGCACCTCCCGGAACTCGCCGTCCACCAGCATCCGGCAGGTGGAGGGCACGAAGCGCATCAGCTCCCGGACGGCGTTCCTGGTTTTTTCCATGGTGAGATCTTCCAGGAATTCCCCGAAGATCATCATGAACGCGACGATGGCGCCGGAAAGGTATTCCCCGACCGCCGCGGTGCCGATAAGCGCCAGCACCACCAGCATGCCCGCGGTAACCTTCTTTTTCGCGATCGTCGCCTCCACGGTGGATTTGATGACGACAAAGCCGCCGACCGCCATGGGAACGATGGAAAACGGCAGCGGCAGCGTGCCGGGCCAGACAAAATCGAACAGCACGCCGGCCAGAATCAGCAGAAGAAGCGCGGCCGGCAGCAGAAATACCCGGTAGCCGAACCCGGCCCCGCGCGCGGGATTCTTGCGTTGGTGGGGCCGGACAGCGGGCCCCGCGGCTTGCGTTTGAACGGACATTCCATACCTCCAGAAGCGATAACCCCCATCCCCCCTTGGGGGTTATCTGTGTACAGTATATTCCCTGAAGGCAGGAATGTCAATGCGGATTATAGCGGCGCGTCAGTCCGTACCGCGCTCTTTGGCGAACTCCCCGGCGACGGCTAACAGGCACGCATACGCAAGGCGGAGGGAGCGGTAAGAGATGTATTCCCCCGCCCCGTGTATGCCGGCGATGCGGTTGGCGGGATGCAGCGGAAAGAATCCCCACGTTTCGACGCCCCGGGCGCGGAAATACCGGTTGTCGCTGTATCCCGGGGTCACAACGGGCATCGCCCGGTACGCGGGATCGCATTGCGCAAGGGCCTTTTCAAATACCGCCAGGTGAGAAAGGCGGCCGGGGGTCCATCGCATGGCCCTGTTTTCGGGGGACTCCAGGAATTCCGGGAGGCCGTTCACAAAATGCTCCGGCGGCATCCTGCGCCGGTGCGGATTGCCCGGCAAGGCCGCGATATAGCTTCTTGTGGCCTCGTTATAAAACCCCTGCCGCACGGCGCGCCCGAGAAGCGCTTCCGTATACGCCCCGCCGGACGGCGGCTGCGCCGGGAGATCAGAAGCCGTTATTTCTCCGGTCTGCAGCGTAAAATACCACTCTTCCCCATAAGGCAAAGGATAGCCGCCGCCCTCCCCCAGCACGAGCGCGGCGCCGGAAAACGCATCCGTGTTTTCCATCAGCCAGCCGGTTCCCGCCGCCCCACCGTCCTCCTCGCCCGCCGTGGCGGCGAATACGACCGTATTTTCAAGCGCGGCGCCTTCCCGCGCCAGATCCCGCAAGACGCAGGCGAGTACCGCGGCGTTGCCCTTGCAATCGAGCGCGCCCCGGCCCGCTACGGCATCGGAGGAAAAGGAGGCTTTTGCCGCGGTATATCCTCCGGGGCCCCGCTCGTCCTCGGTATCCAGATGGGAAAGCAGCAGCACGCTTTTTTGCGTTCTGCCCCGTATGCGCGCCACCACGCTTACGCGGCCCCCGAACGGCTCATACAGCGCATAGGGAATGCCGCATTCCCGGAAAAACCGGGCCAGGATGTTTGCCGCAGGCGTTTCGTTACGGGCGGACCGCGTGGTGTCGCTGTTCAAAAGCCCCTCCAGAAGGGGCAGGAGCCCTTCCGGAAGCGCCGCCGCGCCGTTCATATCAAAAGTCCCCCTTTTGCCCGGATGGCCCCATTATAGCAGACCGCATAAATCCGTCAAACCGTATTGCCAAGAGGAGCCGAACCGTTTAGTATGAAATGGTAAAGCGCCGTTTGCGGCGTCAGGAGGCAGAAGATGAGCGAGCACGAATACAACCATGTCCATTCTCCGGATGATTATAAACGGATGATCGACAGGATCTCCCGCATCAGCGGCCACGTAAACGCCATACGGACGATGATGGAGGAGCACAGGGACTGTACGGATATCCTGATCCAGATATCCGCGGTGCAGTCCGCGCTCAACAGCCTTGGCAAAGCCATGCTCAAGGACCATATCGACCAGTGCGTGGTGCACGCGCTTGCCCATGCGGATGAAGAGGAAAAGGAACGTTCCATGAAAAGCCTGAACGAGGCGATCGATAAATTCATCCGGTAACGGGCAAAAGGCGCGGGCATGTCCAGCGTTTTCTTATAAGGGCGGGCCGCCATGCGTAAACGCATCGTTTTACGGCAGCACCTTGCGGATATGGTTGCGGACGCTTACGGCCTGGTAGCTTGCAAGATTGAAAAGGTTCAGCGTGCGGAAGCTGACGCCGCCCAGGTTGTAGATCTTCACCAGCTCCATCACCTGCAGGCTGTGCGTGGAATCGCACATAATCACGCTCTGTTCGCTCCCTTCCCCCGGGATGCGGAAAAACGTCATTTGCGTGTATGGGTCGGTTTCCGGATATGCGCCCGCGAGCCGGATGGCCGCGTCCGCCTGCTCGGAAGAGAGCGCGCGGTATCCGCCGTTCGGGGGATAGGGCACTTCCCATTCGTAACAGCAGTTGGGGATGCCCAGCAGTATTTTAGGGCCGGAAACGTACCGGGCGACAGCATCCAGCCCTTCCTGAACGATATCGATGGGCGCCGGCCCTTCGGCGCACGTAAGGTCCCCCGGCGTAATGATAAAGCGGTCAAGGATACTGTTGTACAGGAAAAGTGCTTCCACCAGAGGCGGCGGGTTTCCCAATACGATCACCAGCCGGATGGAGGCGACGATAATCAGCCCGAGCGTGTGCAGGCGGTTGGCGGCCATCCCCAGAAAGGAGGCGTAGGGCGCATAGTCCTCCGGCAAAATCTGCTCAAACCCGAAATTCACCCCATAGTAACCGTAGGCCTGCGCGACCGCGATGCTGTTGTCGATGAGCGTTTGCTGCGCCTGCGGATCGGACAGGATACCGTGCAGGAGCTCCCCCGAGTAGACACCTTCCACCGTATTGGTGACGACCAGGAGCGGCGCCACGCCGGCCTGCCGCGCCGCCATGGTCGGCGACGCGCTGCCGGGGACGGTGAGCATGCCGCCGGGACGGATCTCATGGCCGAATATGCTCAGGTAGGTAAGATAAGGAAATATAATTCTCCACTGGTCCGGGGTGTAAACAGGATACGTATACCCGTTGACCTCGATGGTGGGGCGGACCAGTTCGCCGTCGCCGGGAATATGCAGCGTCTGGCCGACAAATATGGCGCCCGTGCCGCCTATTTCGGGATTGAGCGCGCGCAGACGCCCGGTGGTTACTTCAAATAACCGCGCAATGGAATACAGCGTATCTCCGGGTTGTACAATATATTCCTCCAAAGGCGTTCCCTTCCTTTTGCATATCTGTTGATTTTTATGATACGTAAAGGCAAAAATGAACGGTTTTCGGTACGGCACAGAAAATTGTATCCCCCGTCCTCTTCGGCCTCCGGCAAAATCCCGCGCAAAAGGGCGGCCCCGTATCGCGCCGCCGGAACGGCCGCCGTTTTCTATAGCGGATCCGCCTACAAATTCGACATTTCTTCGGCCCTGTGATACAATACCGTATTACGTTTTCGCATCCGGTTGTGAAACGCTGGGCGATATGCCGGGAGTGCCATGAAGCGTTTGTCGTTCCGAACAAAATTGATATGCATTTTTCTGATCGCGGCGGCTACGCTGGGCGCCCTGATCGGCATCTTTTCTTATTCCCACAGCAAGCGCATCGTGGTGGAAAACAAGAAGAAGGAAATGGCCGATACCGTCAACCGGATCGACATCAACATCAACGTGCGGGTGCGCTACATCATGGATGCGGCGGAAAACGCGGCGGCCGCGCATGTGGTGCAGAATCTTTTTCCGAGGCCGGAGGGAAGCGGCGGGCAGCCGGACAATAAAGAGTACCTCGACGAATACTTCCAGAATGTGCTGCGCTCGTTCGACGCGGTCAACAACATCTTCGTGCTGGACGGCGAAGGCGTGCTTTACGCCCGGTATACCCCGCACGGGAAGCTGCCGCATACCGCGCAGATGGACAGCTACGCGCAGCTTGCCGGGCAGAATCCGGAGAAAACGATGTGGACCGGCATCACGGCCCCGCTTCTGCAGGGCGCGCGGGACGAGCCCGCGCAGGTGCTCTGCGTCGTCCGGGCCATTACGGGAGCGGACACAAAGCAGGTGAAGGGCGTGCTCGTGATCGAGCTCGAGCAGGATACCTTCAGCAACCTGATCTTCAGCAACAACGGCATCCTGGAACGCCAATATACCGTTATTGCGGATAAGCAGGGCGAAGTGATCTGCAGCAATATGAAGATGGACACGAGTTGGCTCGACGCGATCGAGCGGCGCTTTGACAGGGGCGAACGCGCCTTTTCGCTGCTCTGGACGGGGAAGCAGTACTATGTCTGCGGCCAGTATAACGGCGTGACGGGCTGGAAAACCTACTCCCTTATCGCGGAGGAGAACATCTTCCGGGAATCCGGCGCCCTTAAAAGGGAGATCCTGCTCTTGGTGATGATCTGTACGCTTTGCATATCGGCGGCGATCGCTTTCGTGGCGTACGCCATCACCCAGCCCATCAACCGCCTCACCGCGGCGATGCGCACCGCCCAGGAGCGGAACTTCGATATTCAGCTTCCCAACCGGAGGAAGGATGAAATCGGCAGGCTGACGGATTCCTTCAATTCCATGATCGGCCGGATCAATACGCTGGTCAACGAGGTGTACCAGGGGAAGCTCGCCCAGAAGAACGCCGAGATCAAGGCGCTGCAGGCGCAGATCAACCCGCATTTTTTGTACAATACGCTGGACTCCATCAACTGGATGCTCATCGACCGGGGGGAAACGGATATCAGCGGCATCGTGGTATCCCTCGGCAACCTGATGCGCTACTGCATCGATACCAGCTCCCCCTTTGTGACGCTGGCGCAGGAATTTGAATATGCGGCAAGTTACCTGCGCATCCAGCAGAACCGGCTGGAGGAGCGGCTGCGCTACGAGATGGAGCTGCCCGAATCCGTCCGAAACGTACGGGTTCCCAAGTTCATACTCCAGCCGCTGGTGGAAAACGCCGTCCTGCACGGGATAGAGCCGTGCAAAAAGCAGGGGGTCATCCGCGTCGCCGCGGCCGATGCGGATGCCGACGTCGTGATCGCCGTTGAGGACAACGGCCCCGGGATTCCCGAAGCGAAGCTGGAGGCGCTCAAAAAGCAGACGGACGCCGAGGAGCGGCAAACGGGAATAGGCCTTTATAATGTGGACGAGCGGCTCAGGCTGTACTACGGAGAGGAGCACCGGCTCATCATCGAGAACACCGGGGCCGGCGCCAGAATCGTTCTTACCATTCCCAAAGCATATAAGGAGGAAGACGCATGAACATCGTGATCGTGGACGACGAGCCCAAGATCGCGCGCGGGCTGCTCAAACTCCTGGACGCGCACGAGGACTACAAGGCGGCGGGCATATTCTGCGAAGCCGCCGAAGCGCTCGCGTTTATAGAAAAGAATCCCGTGGACGCCGTCATCACGGATATCCGCATGCCGGAAATTTCCGGTCTGGAGCTGATCCGGCGGATCCGCCGCGGCAACGCGGACGTGCGCATCATCATTCTCAGCGGATACGGCGATTTTTCCTATGCGCAAAAAGCGATTGAGCTGGGCGTGACGCGCTATCTCCTCAAACCCACCGATCCGGCCGAGCTCATCGGCGCCTTGGAAACCATCCGGGCCGAAGTCTCCCGCTCCCCCAAGCCGGAACCGGAGCGGCCGGCGCAGATTAAGAATCTGCTGGTCAGGAAAGCCATGCAATATATCGAAGAGAAATATGCAAAACCGATCACGCTCAAGAGGATGGCGGAGGAGCTGTACGTTTCCCCGAACTATCTGTGCGAGCTCTTTAAGCGCCATACCGGCAGGAACATAACGGAATACCTGGCCGATTACCGGCTGCGCCAGGCCGAGCTGTACCTGCGGCAGGTCGCCTGCAAGGTGTCCGACGTCTCCAAGCTTGTGGGATATAAGGATGCAAAGTATTTCAGCACCGCCTTCAAAAAGAAATACGGCATAACGCCGCTGGAGTACCGGAACCAAAAGTGCCCGGAAAGCCGCGACGCCGAATGAATTATGCATGATCGCGCGTCGATTCCTGCAAAATGCGTAATTCTTTGGAGAAAATCGTAGCACGGCGGTCTTTTTTCATGGCGAAATCAACTCTATAATTTTATTTATAAAGAGCGCGTTCTTTATTGCGGTACCCCCGCCTATGCCCTGCGGGCGAGCCCCGTTCGCGGGCAAGGGGTATCTTACGTGCACTTCCGTTTACGTCTCTCTCTCTGGCAAAATTTTAGGAGGATATCTATGAAGAAGAAAGGGATACTTGCACTGCTGCTTGCGGCGGCAATGGTTCTTTCCTGTATCGCGTTCGCCGGATGCAGCCCGAGCGGCGGTTCTGCCGCGCAGGCGGACGGCGCGAACAAGAGCGCCGGGGATTATAAGATCGTGCTGATCCTGCCCGGCCCCATCAACGACCAAAGCTGGAACGCCACCAACTACGCGGGGCTTCAGGCCTGCAACAGCAAGCTGGCCACCAAGATCGAGTACGTGGAAAACGTGCAGGCGGCGGATTTTGAATCCACCTTCCGCGAATACGCCGAGAGGAAATACGACCTCATCCTGGCCGCCGGCTCCCAGTTTGACGAGGCCGCCGCGGCGGTCGCGGGCAACTACCCCGATACGACGTTCTGCGTGGTGAACGGCTCCAAGGCCGACGGCAAGAACATTGCGCCCATATTCCCCAAGGAGTACGAAGCGAGCTACATCGCCTCCATTATTGCGGGCTACGTTTCCGCCAACGGCAACTTCGCCACCATCGGCGGCTTCCCCAACGAGCCGATGGAGCATCTGCTGGACGTCTATGAGAAAAACGCGGTCGCCATCGCGCAGAAGCGCGGCATCGCCGATGCGAAGGCCACCAGGGCCTACGCCAACAGCTGGGACGACGTCGCCCTCGGCAAGCAGATGGCCGAGCAGATGATCGACAACGGCGCGGATACGCTCTTCGTATACGCCAACCAGGTGGGCCTCGGGTCCATCGAGGCGGCCAAGGCCAAAGGCGTCAAGTTCATCGGTTTCTCCAGCGACCAGAACAGCATCGACCCGAACACGGTCGTCGCCTCCGTCAAATTCGATTTTGAAACGTTCTATGTCTGGGCCGTGCAGCAATTTATGGCCGGGCAGCTCTCCGGCAATATGGTGCACGAGGCCGGCATCAAGGAGAACATCTTCGTTCCCGTGTATACGGACAACATTTCCCAGGAGACCAAGGACGCCGTCGACGCCGGCATCCAGGATTTCAAGGACGGCAAGGTGGATCTCAAGGCCATGTTCGCAAAATAGCGATCGCAAGCGGTCCTAAGGAAATGGTGCCTCTCCCGGGGCACCATTTCTTGACGGGCCGGGACAGGAAGGGTGAACGGCAATGGCCCCATTTTTTGAACTGCGCGGCGTTACCAAGTGCTTCGCAAGGGTAATCGCCAACAAGGACGTTTCGTTTTCCATCAACCGCGGGGAGGTGCTGGCCCTGCTGGGGGAAAACGGGGCGGGAAAAAGCACGGTCATGAAGATCCTGTACGGCCTGTACCGGGCCGATTCGGGCCAGATCTTCATGGACGGCAAAGAACAGCATATCCACTCGCCGAAGGACGCCATGACGCTGGGCGTATCCATGATCCAGCAGCATTTCGCGCTGGTCCCGGCGCATACCGTCACGGAAAACATCATACTCGGCAACGTGCGCGGCAAAATCGATTACGCCGCGTGCCGGAACGAGGTTTTGCGCCTCAGCCGGCAGTACGGGTTCGATCTGCCGGCGGATGAAAAGGTGGGGAGCCTTGCGGTGGGCGTACAGCAGAAGGTGGAAATCGTAAAGGCGCTGTACCTCAAAACCAGCCTTCTGATAATGGACGAACCCACCGCGGTGCTGACGCCGCAGGAATCCGGCAAGCTGATGGCGTTTGTAAAAGAATTCACCCGCGGCGGGAATTCCGTGATCTTCATCACCCATAAGCTCAAGGAGGTCATGGCGGTCGCCGACCGGATCGTTGTGATGCGCAACGGCGCGGTGGCGGGCGATATCCGGGCGGACGAAACCGACGAGCTCGAGCTTTCCAGGCTGATGATCGGCAAGGAGATCGTAAAAGCCGAGCGCTCCCGCGAAGCGGGCGAATCGCGCGGCGTTCGCCTGGAGCTCTCCGATGTGGCGGTGCGGCATAAAAACCAGGCGCCGCTTTTGAGGGATATCAATTTCGAGATCGCGCGGGGCGAAATATTCGGCATCGCGGGCGTCAGCGGCAACGGGCAGGAGGAGCTCTGCGGCGTAATCTGCGGCGCGCTGCCCGTGACGCAGGGCGCCATACGCCTCAACGGCGAGGACATCACCCATAAATCCGTCCGCGAACGCATCTCCCTGGGCATCGGCTACGTTCCGGTGGACCGCTACCGCGACGGCATGGTGATGGATATGACCCTCGCGGAGAACATGATGCTCAAAACCAGCTACCACCCCAAATGGCGAAAAGGGCTTTTCATCAACGAGAAGCTCCTCAACGCCGAGACAGAGGCGGCCATCCGTGATTTTTCCATAAAGGCGCCGGGGCCGGACACGCCGGCGGGCGAACTTTCGGGCGGCAACCAGCAGAAGGTGGTGCTGGCCAGAGAGGTGGCCTGCGGAACCCAGCTGATGATCATGGACCAGCCCACGCGCGGCCTTGACCTCGGCGCGGTGAACAACATCCACACCAGCATCCTTGCCGAAAGCAAAAAAGGCAAGAGCATCCTCCTGGTTTCCACCGAGCTCTCGGAGATATTTGCGCTCTGCGACCGGATCGCCGTCATCTACAAAGGCGCGTTCATGGGCATCTATCCCCGGGAGAAGCTTACCACCGAGAAGATCGGCCTGCTGATGGCGGGCTATTCGGATACGAAGGAGGCGGAGCAATGAACGCCAAACTCAGAGACATGGTCATCAGCAACCTGATTGCGATCCTGACGGGGCTGGCGCTGAGCGGGCTGATGCTTCTGCTTCTTAATATCAACCCGCTGGAGGCGTTCGGCTACTCCCTTAAAACGATGTTTTCGGACCCCTATACGCTGGGCGAGGTGTTCCTCAAAGCGACGCCCCTGATCTTCACGGCCCTGGCGTTTGCGTTCACCTATAAGGCGAACCTTTTCAACATCGGCGCGCAGGGGCAGTTCTACATGGGCGCCATCGTCGCGGTGAGCGTATCCCTCCGGCTGGACGGCAAGGTGCCCACGGCGGTCCTGCTCCTTACGGTCATGGTATGCACGGCGGCGGCGGGCGGGCTGATCGGCGCGCTGATCGGCTATTTGAAGGCGCGGCACGGCGCGAACGAGTTCCTGGTGAGCATGATGTCCACCTACGTGGTGCTGGCGCTTATGAATTACCTGCTCCGGACGTTCCTGAAGGAGGGCAAGGGAGAGTACCCGCAGACCGATCCTTTAACAAAGGCCGCGTGGCTTCCTACCCTTCTGCCGGGCACCCGGCTGCATATCGGTTTTCTGCTGGCCGTGCTGACGGCCGTGGCCGTCTGGATACTGCTGTTCAAAACGCCCCTCGGGTACCGCATCCGCGTGGTGGGCAGCAACGCCGCGGCGGCCAGGCTCGCGGGAATCCGCGCGGAAACGGTGTGCGTCGTCGCCTTCCTGATCAGCGGCGCGCTGGCGGGCCTCGCCGGGTTCACCGAGGTAAACGGCGTGCAGCATATGCTGATACAGGATTTTAACCCTGGGATCGGCGCGGCGGGCCTTGGCATCGCCATCCTCGCGAACGCTCATCCCATCGGCGTGATCTTCGCCTCCATCCTGTTCGGCATGCTGAACGTCATGGGAAATTTGATGGGGCGGATGCCGGGTGTCAGTATTCCGTCCAGCATCACCGATCTCATGCAGGGATTTGTGATGATATTTGTAATCGCTTCGTATTTCCTCAGAGACCACTGGCAGAACAGGCGAGAGAAGCGCAGTCTGCAAAGGGGGGCCGCGGTATGATCGTCAGTTTGTTGAAACGCGCGCTGATGATGAGCACGCCCCTGCTCCTGGGCTCCATTGCGGAGGTCATCGCAGAGCGCTCCGGCATGATGGTAACGGCAATCGAGGGCATCTTCCTTATGGGCGCCTGGGGCGGCTTTATAGGCACGTACCTGACGGGAAGCGCATCCGCCGGCATCCTTGCCGCCATGCTCGCGGGCCTTGCGGCGGCCGCCGTTTACGGCGTTGTGACCATTTACCTGAAACAGCATCAGGTCGTGACCGGAACCGCGATCAACATCCTGGCGGCGGGATTCTGCACCTATTTCCAAAGGGTGCTCTTCGGGGTCCCCACCTCCCCGCTCAAGATCAGCCCGCTCCGGGAGGTCGCGGTCCCTTTGCTTTCCAAAATCCCGATCATCGGGCCGATCGTTTTTGAGCAGAACATCCTGACGTACCTTGTGTACCTGATCATCCCCGCGGCCTATTTTCTGCTGTACAGGACTTCGGCGGGCCTGACCATCCGCTCCACGGGCGAAAATCCGCAGGCGGTGGACGTCGCCGGCATTTCCGTAAACAGGGTCCGTTTTCTTACGGTGCTCCTGGCGGGCGTCATGGGCGGAATGGCCGGCGCGTTTTACTCGGTGGGGTACCTTGGCATGTTCACGTCCAATATGATCGGCGGGCGCGGATGGATCGCGTTCGCGATCTGCTTCCTGGGCAACTGGAACCCCGCCGGCGCGGCCGCCGGGGCGCTGGTGTTCGGGCTTGCGGAAGCGGTCGCCATCTATATGCAGTCCATCGGCGGAGGCGGTTACTTCCCCAACGAGCTGTTTATCGCGCTGCCCTATCTCCTCACCATCGTGCTGACGGTAGCCCGCAAGAGCTTCAATGTGCCCGCGAAGCTGGGCGTCCCTTACAAAAAAGAAAGTTAGGCGGCAATACCCCGGAGCCTCCGCCCATTGCGCGTCAAGCCCCGCCCGTTTCCGGGCGGGGCTTGACGCGCAAAAAGGCCGTATTATGCCTTGGGGTTTCCCTGTCGTTCGCCGCCCTGTCCGTATTACCTGAATTCTTCCCGGACTGAAAGCATCGACGCTACGCTCTCGCGGATCGCCCGCTTCTCATCGAAGCGTCCCTCCTCGATGCACCACTGCACGGCGATGCCCAATATGATGTTGATGAGATTGGCGTAGATCGATTCGGGCGCGCTCTGGTTATAGAAATACCCTTCCTCCTGCCCTTTTTTTACGATGCCTGTAAATACCTTCGCGTATTCCCGCTCGTTGTCTGTGGTAAACGCATTCTTATGATTCTGAATATTGAATATGAACACCTGCGAGAGAATCGGCGCGCCCGCCGAGATGGTCCAATCCACCATCGGCTCCGTGCACGCCCAAAGCTTTTCCCAGCAGTTATCGGACGTAGCGAGCTTATGCAGCGTTTCGGGCGGAAGCGCCGCGGTGTATTTGTAGAAATCCGTCAGAATCGCTTCTTTGGACGGAAAGTGATAATAGAACGTACTTTTTGTAATTCCGGCCGCCTCGCAGATATCCCGAACCGTCACCCTGGCGTAGCCCGATGCCTGAAACAGCCCGATCGCCGTCTTCTGAATCTCGTATGCAGTATCCTTGCCCATTCCGTGTCCTCTCAGCCGTTCTTCCCATAACCCGTCTTATTATATCATCGGGGGCGAAAATGTAAAACATTTGCGGCAGGCGCCCGTTGCGCATTGACAACCAATTAACAACGTCGTATGCTGTGATTAGCACCCTGGTACTAAAAATATAGCACATATCTATCAAGAAAGGCAGAAGCAACAATGGGCAAGTATGACATCCTCTTTACCCCGATGAAGATCGGCAGCATGGAAGTGAAGAACCGGTTCGTCATGGTTTCCATGGGCGGCACGCACGTATTCAATCCCGACGGCAGCTACGACAAATCCGGCTCGGATTACCTGATCGAGCGCGCGAAAGGCGGCGTGGGCCTGCTGCTCACGGGCGCCACCATCGTCGCGCCCATGGGCACGCCCTACTGGCTGCACGAGCAGAAGGCAGCGTTCATGCAGACCAGGAAGATGACGGACAAGGTGCACAAGTACGGCGCCAAGATCATGCTGCAACTCTCGGCCGGGTCGGGCCGGACATTCCCCGGCACCCCCGAATTCGTCAAGCATTATCATATGGATCCGGACGTTTTCTTCGTGGCGCCCAGCGATGACCTGCCCAACGTCTGGAATCCCAGCATCAAGCACCGCGGCCTTACCACCGAGGAAGTCTACCAGTACATCCACAGCTTCGTGGAGTCGGCCAAGATGGCGCAGGAAGCCGGGTTCGACGGCATCGAGATCCATGCGGTGCACGAAGGATACCTGATCGACCAGTTTACCGTCGAGGCGACAAACCACCGCACCGACGAGTTCGGCGGGAGCCTGGAAAACCGCCTGCGCTTCCCCTGCGAGATCATCCGCCGCGTCAAGAAGGAATGCGGCGAGGATTTTGTCGTGACCGTCCGCTACAGCGTCACCAGCAAGATGAAGGGCTTCAATTCCGCCGCCCTCCCCGGCGAGGATTACAAGGAATTTGGCCGCTCGCTGGAGGAAAGCCCCGCCGCGGCGCGGCTGCTTGAGGCTGCCGGGTGCGACGCGCTCAACGCCGACAACGGCTCCTACGATTCCTGGTACTGGCCGCATCCGCCGGTCTACATGCCCAGAGGCTGCAACGTGCCCGAGGTGGAGTTCATCAAGCATTTCGTGGACATCCCCGTGATCTGCGCCGGCAGGCTGGACGACCCCGACCTTGCCGCCAAGCTGGTTTCGGAAGGCCGGTTCGATTTTGTCGGCATCGCGCGCGCGTTCCTGGCCGACCCGGATTACGTGAACAAGGTCCAGAATGGGGACGTCGCGGACATCCGCCCCTGCATCGCCTGCCACAACGGCTGCCTTGCCAAAATCTTTTTGGGCCAGCCCCTTACCTGCGCCGTCAACCCCGCCGTGTTCCATGAGGAGGAGCTGCGCATCGTCCAAACCGATCACCCCAAGAAGGTGGCGGTCATCGGCGGCGGCATCGCGGGCATGGAAGCGGCGCGCATCGCGGCCGAGCGCGGGCACAAGGTTTCCCTCTACGAAAAGACGAACGAGCTGGGCGGCGTATTCATCGCGGCCGCGGCGCCGGATTTCAAGGAAGCCGACAAGCAGCTCATCGAGTGGTACAGGAAGCGCGTGAAGGATGCGGGCGTGGACGTGCATATGAACACCGAAGCGACGCCCGAATCCGTCAAGGCGCTCAGCGCGGACGTCGTCATCATGGCGACGGGCGCGGAAGCAAAGAAGCTGCCGGTGAAGGGGATCGACCGGGCGGTAGAGGCCATCGATTACCTGCGCGGCCGCAAGCCTGTGGGCGAGCGGGTCGCCGTCGTCGGCGGCGGGCTCACCGGCTGCGAGATCGCCTACAACCTCGCCAAGGGCGGCAAGACGCCCGTGATCATCGAGATGATGGACGGCATCCTCAAGGTAGAGGGCCTGTGCCCCGCGAACAAGATGATGCTCCTCGATCTCTTAAAGGCCCACAATGTGGAAGTGCACGTCAACGCCATGGCGAAGGAGGTCACGGATAAGGGCATCACCATCTCCGAGAACGGCCGCGAGCTCTTTATCCCCGCCGACAGCGTCATCTCCGCCGCGGGCTACGATTCCTACTGCATGATCGCCCCCAACATCTATAAGGACATCGCGCCCGAAGTCTACACCATCGGCGACTGCAAGTGCGTGGGCAACCTCCTTGGCGTCGTGAAGGACGCCTACGACGTGGCGTTCAAGATCTGAACCGCCGTTTTCACGAACGATGTTCCAAGCAGGGGCGCCCGGCAGCGGGCGCCCCTTAGACTGTCAAAAAATCCATTGGGGGTTCGGACCCCAAAGGCTTCCTTTCCGCCGCCAACGACATGCGCGGTGGCGGCGGAAGGCCTTGCGGCGCAAGGCTTTCCTTTCAGGAACAACCGCCCGTGCCGCAGGCACAGGTTGTTCCTGTAATCCTCGAAAAAGTACCGCATGGTACTTTTTCGACAGGCCGTCGGCAAACCCCTTCCGGGGTTCGCTGACGGCTCTATTTTTGTTTCGGAACAAGGCTGTGAAATCCAAATATTATTCATATCTGCCAAAAAATTTTCAGTGACGAAGAATCGCAAATCCGGTATGATGTTCTTATGGAATTGTTCGATATATATAGCACATCGCTCTAAGCATACACGGGCTGCAACGGAATGTAGTGCGTGTATGTTTTATTTCAGGAGTGTATATGCAGAAACAGGATTTGATTTCCCGGTTGATCCATCATGAAGAAAAGCTGGCTGTCATCGGGCTTGGATATGTCGGCCTGCCTTTGGCGAACGCGTTCTCAAAAAAGCTCTCGGTGATCGGCTTTGACGTGAACAAACAGAAAATCGCGCTGTACCGGCAGGGCAGGGACCCTACGCGCGAGCTCGGCGACGAAGCAATCCGGTCCTCCTCCATCCTGTTCACATCGGACGCCGGAGAGCTCAGGCAGGCAAAATTTTTTTCCGTCGCCGTGCCCACGCCCGTAAATCCGGACAAAACCCCGGATCTGGTGCCCCTTGTCCGCGCAAGCGAGACGATCGGGCGCGCGCTCACGCCGGGCAGCGTGGTCGTGTACGAGTCCACCGTATATCCCGGCGTGACGGAGGACGTCTGCATCCCCATACTGGAGCGGGAAAGCGGGCTTGCCTGCGGGCCGGATTTTAAGGTAGGATATTCCCCGGAGCGTATGAATCCGGGGGACAGGCTGCACCGCCTGGAAAACACCAAGCGCATCGTATCCGGTATGGATGACGAAGCGCTCCGGATCATTGCGGGCGTATACGGGCTCGTCATTGAAGCGGGCGTACACCCGGCGCCCTCCATCAAGGTCGCGGAGGCCGCGAAGGTGGCCGAGAACAGCCAGCGCGATATCAACATCGCGTTTATGAACGAGCTGGCCGTGGTGCTCGACCGCATGAACGTCGATACCATGGACGTGCTGGAAGCGATGAATACGAAATGGAACGCGCTCGGGTTTTCCCCGGGGCTGGTGGGCGGGCACTGCATCGGCGTGGACCCGTATTATTTCGTATACGAGGCCGAACGCCTCGGTTACCACAGCCAGATCATCCTCTCCGGCCGCAAGATCAACGACAGCATGGGCGAGTTTCTGGCCGCTACCGTCATCAAAAAGCTGGTGCTCGCCAACAAGCAGGTGCTGCAGGCCAGGGTGGGCATATTGGGCATCACGTTCAAGGAAAATTGCCCGGACACGCGCAATTCCCGCGTGGTGGACATGATCGCCCATCTGCGCCAATACGGGATCGAACCGCTGGTGAGCGACCCCTGGGTGGACGCCTCGGAAATGAAGCGCGAATACGGCGTTTCCCTTGTTCCGCTGAGCGAATTCACCGATATGGATTGCGTGGTGTTCGCGGTGGCGCACCAGGAATTCAGGTTCCTCAGAACAGAACAGATAGAAGCGATGTTTGGCGCGCATCCCCGCGGGGAGTGCATCGTCGTCGACGTCAAGAGCATACTCGATAAGCGCGCGCTGGAGGCGAAGGGCTTCTGTTACTGGAGGCTCTGACGTTCCCCGCGCCGGCCGGGCAGGCGCGGCAAAAGAACGCCGGACGGGAGTGACCGCATGGGATATCGCATGTTCATCCGCTGTTTTTCCCTGGTGCTCGCAGGCATACTGCTTACGGGCCTCGTTGCGTGCGCCGGGAAGCAGGCGCCTGCGCCCGCCGGGGAGGACAAGCTTGCGGGCGTCGTGGCGCAGGCGAAGGCCGCCGCCGAAGAGGCCGCCGTTTTAAGCGCCGTTCCCACGCTGCAAAAATCCATCTCGCTCGTGTTTTTGGGCGCACCGGACAAGGAGACGACAGGGCGGCTCCTCGCGCTGCTGCAAACGCACGGCGTGCGGGCTACCTTCTTTCTGCCCGGCATTTCCGTTGCGGAGCGGCCCGACATCGCGGAAGAAATTCTCGCCGCGGGGCATGAACTGGGCAACTACGCGCTCGACGGCGGGGAGGACCTTTCCGCGCTTTCCGTTGAGGACGCGGCGCGAAAGCTCTATCACGCGCAGAATATCCTTTCCTCGGTTTCCCGCACCCCTCCCCTCTTGTTTGCAACCGGCGGCGCAAACTATCCCAAGAGCGTGCTCGCGACCGCAAAGGCCTGCGGCCTCGCCTATGCCCTGCGTCCCACGGCGTATCTGAACTACATGAGCTTTTCCTCGCCCGGCCAGGCGGACGCCTTCGCCTCGTCCACCGATTACGGCACCATCCTTGCGTTCAAGGTGGGGCAGCAGCTGAGCGAGGACGAGCTTTCCGCCTATCGGGACGAAGAGGTGACAAAAGCCCCGGAATCCCCCGCGCCTTCCTCCCCCGCTTCCCCCTCCGCGCTTGTATTGCCGGAGGATGAAAGCGCGCGCATGCTGCTGGTTCTCGGCTGGCTTTTAAGCGCGTACGACAAGGGCGGCTACGCCTTTTTGCAGCCCGAAGACCTGCGGGGGCAAGCCGAACCGGATCTCGATCGGACGTTTACGCTCCTGGACGCGCCGGCGGCCACCCCGGCGAGCGTGATCCGGAACGCGGCCACCACCCAAAAAGCCGTTTCCCTCACGTTCCAGTCCCTTGGAAGCGACGGTCAGATCAAGCGCCTGCTGGAAACGCTTGCGGACCTGCGCATAAGGGCGACGTTCTTTGTCACGGGGGAAGACGCCGTGACGCGCAAGGCGGCCGTTCAAGCCATCGCCGCGGCGGGGCACGAGGTGGAAAGCGGCGGCTTCTTTGAAAGGACGCTGAACAAAGTCTCCTTCGAAAGCGCCTGCAAGTCTCTCTTTAACAGCGCCGCCGCCATCAAAAAAGCGACCGGCAGGGCGCCCGCCCTCTACCGCCCGCCTTACGGGGACGTGGACGCCTCCCTGCAAAAGGCGTGCCAGACGGTGGGGCTTACGCCCATCCTGTACAACAAATATCCTCCCGCGCAGAAGGAGCAGACGGCGCAGGAGGTGCTTAAATATTTCTCCCAGGGCTTTCACCGCGGGGACATCATTGCGCTGCATATGGACGAATACCGCGATCTCGATGCGGTCGTTGAGGGAATCGCCGCGATCGTATCCGATACCGGCTACGGTTTTGCGCCGCTTACGGAACTGTACGCCAACCAGTACGAGGTAAAGCCGCTGAACGAAACCGGGGCGGACGCCGTCCGGATCAACCGGGACTACGACCCGAAAGCCTCCATCCGGGGCCGCAGCATCAGCCGGGTCCCCACCAGGGAGAAGGTGATGTTCCTCACTTTTGACGATTGGGGCTCCGACAAGCATGTTACGCAGATTCTGGACACGCTCGACAAGTACGGCGTCAAAGCAAGCTTTTTCCTCATAGGCAGGGGCGTCGTCAACAACCCCAACCTGGCGCGCGCCATTTCGGAAGCCGGCCACGACGTTGGCAACCACACATACACGCACACCATCATCAACGCCCTCACGGCGGACGAACTCCAGACGGATGTCGTCAAATGCCAGCAGGTGGTGGCGGAGGCGATCGGCCGCGCCCCCGAACCGTACTTCCGGCCGCCGACGCTCACATATGATACGGCGGCCACCAACGCCGTGCTGGCCTGCGGATTGCAATACTCCATTTTAAGCAACGTCAGCACGCAGGACTACGAGCGTTCCGCCAGGGACGTGATCAAGTACGCGATCCAAAACGCCGGGCCGGGTGAAATCGTGGTTCTGCACCTGACGGACAATTCCAGCAGCGCCGAGGCGCTGCCCGCCATTATTGAGAAGCTCAGAGCCATGGGCTACAAGCTCGATAAGCTGAGCAATTACCTGCCCGCGCCGAAGTGAGGCGGCGTTTCGCCTCAAAGCTTGTTCCGATGCAGAAGGGAGCCAAGTTGAAGAAGACCGCTCCAAAACAGGACGTATTCATCAAAGCCAAGGCGGACCGCCGCCTGTTCGTGCATGTCCCCGATCCCGAGGGCATCCGCGTCATCGGCGACCGGCGGCTGAAGGCTTCGGATACCGAGAAAAAATCCAACAAGGCGACGGCGGGCTACGCGCCCGGTCTCCGCTTTGAGGGGCGCTTCCCCGTACAGGCGGCAATCCGGGACGGCAGCGGCCGTTCGGTCATCCTCAAGGGGACCTGCCTGGATATTTCCCAAAGCGGCATCCTGATCGCCTTTGCCTCCCCCGAAGACGCGCAGCGCCTTGGGGGCGCTTCCGCCATTACGCTGCGCTTTAAGATACCGCCCGGCGTGCTGCCGGAAGGGATGGAATCCCGCGTCAAAATCAGGGCCGAATTCGTCCGCCGCGTAAATACGGACGGCATGTACGGCTGCGGGCTCAAGTTCAGCCAGCAGCTGGATTCGTATGTGGAACGGCACAAGGACCGCTCGGCGCTCACGATGGCCGCCATCATGCTGTTCTTCGTGTCCCTCGTGATCGTGCTCATGCGGGCGGAAAGCCTTCTTTACTTCCGGTTCAACAAGGTCCTGTACCTGTACAGCATCATGGCGGCGGTGTTTCTGCTCTCCCGGTATCTGTTCGGCTCGCTTTACCGGCCCGTGCCGGTGGACCCCGCGTACACGCCGGGGGTCAGCATCATCATCCCCTGCTTTAACGAGGAAGAATGGATCGAACGCACCATCCGCTGCTGCGTGGACCAGGATTATCCGGTGGACAAGCTGGAGGTCATCATCGTCAACGACTGCTCGACGGACCGTTCCCAGGCCGTCATTTTGAGCATGCTCTCCGCCCTTTACCGGGAATCCTCCCGGTATCTGACCCGCGAGCGCATCAAATACATCGAGTCCCGGACCAACCGCGGCAAGCGCGAGGCGCTGGCGCTGGGCGCGCGCTACGCGACACACGAGCTGCTGGTGTTTGCGGACTCGGACAGCTTCCTGGCGCACGACGCCATCCGGAACCTTGTGCAGCCGTTTCAGGACCCGAAGGTGGGCGGCGTTTCCGGCCGGACGGACGTAGCGAACACGTATACGAACGGCGTGACCAAGATGCAGGCGGTGCGCTACTATATCGCCTTCCGCATCATGAAGGCGGCGGAATCGTATTTTGACGCGGTTACCTGCCTTTCGGGCCCGCTGGCCTGCTACCGCAAATCCATCGTCATGGAGCACATGGACGAATGGCTGGGCCAGAAGTTCCTGGGGCAGCGCGCCACGTTCGGGGACGACAGAAGCCTCACGAACCTGGTCCTGCGTCATCACCGCACGGTCTATCAGGATACCGCCATCTGCGCCACCATCGTGCCCAACACGCATCGGGCGCTCCTCAAACAGCAGATGCGCTGGAAGCGTTCGTGGCTGAGGGAATCCATAATCGCGGGCAGCTACATGTGGAAAAAAGAGCCCTTTATGTCCGTACTGTTCTACATCGGCCTGCTCACGCCGATACTCGCCCCCGTGGTGGTGGTATACAACCTTATCTATGTTCCCATCGTCCACGGGGTGTTCCCGCTGACCTTTATGGCGGGCCTGCTGCTCATGTCCCTGATGATGAGCTTCGCGCAGCTGTTCCTGCGTAAAAGCTCCATCTGGTTCTACAGCTTCCTGTTCTGCATCTACTATGAGTTCGTGCTGCTGTGGCAGATGCCCGTCGCCTGGTTCACGTTCTGGAAATCCACCTGGGGGACCCGCATGACGCCCGCGGACGTCAAGGCGCGGCAGCGCAGGGAAGAAAGGGCGGAACGCATGGCCGCCCGCGCGAAAAAGCGCCGGGGGAAAGAATTGAACGTATGAAGCATCCGGCGGACTATTTCAAAAGGCATGACAGGCGCAAGCGGATCCGTACGGTATTCGAGTGCGTCGTTCTGCTGCTTGTGGCTTTCCTGCTCGGCAGGGCGGTGTTCCAGCCGCGTACATACGAGCCCCCGGCTTCCGTTCCCATGAGCGATACAACGGAACCGGGCTTCGTCGCGCTTTCCTACTTCGGGGTGGAGCGTTACGGCCGCTCGGATTCGCTCATCAATCTGGACCGGCTGAAAGCGCATCTTGAGGCGCTCAAGGCGTCCGGGTACGTGACCATAACCGAACAGGACATCATCGATTATTACGCTTCCGGCAAGCCCCTGCCCCAAAAAGCGCTGTTCCTGATGTTTGAGGACGGCCGGCGGGACACCGCGATATTCGCGCAGGAGGCGCTTGAAGCATACAACGACCGCGCCATGATGTTCTCTTACGCGGACAAATTCGAAAAGCGGGACAATAAGTTTTTAACCGCGGACGATCTTCTGGCCCTGAAAAAGAGCACTTATTGGGAGCTGGGCACGAACGGCTACCGGTTGGAGTACATCAACGTGTTCGACCGGTACGGCAATTACATCGGCCATATCGACAGCAACCAGTTCGCGCAGCTCTCCCGGTATCTCCGGCGGGATTACGACCATTATCTGATGGACTTCGTGCGCGACGAGGACGGCGTGCCCGAAGAAAGCTACGAAGATATGACGGCCCGCATCGGGGCGGATTACGCCGATATGCAGAAGGTTTATACCGAACGGCTCGGCTGCCTGCCCCGCGTGTACAGCCTCATGCACGCCGACTCCAAGGAAGGCTACGGCACCCATGCGCTGGCCAGCGCGGAGAATGAGAAGCGCATCAAGGAGCTGTTCACCCTCTGTTTCAACCGCGAGGGAAGCAGCCTCAACACGGCCGATACGCCGGTCTACGGCTTAACGCGCATGCAGCCGCAGGCGTACTGGCAGACCAACCATCTTTTGATGCGCCTGTGGGCGGATACGAAGGAGCCCATGGCGTTCGTGCACGGCGACGCGGACAGGGAGGCGGCCTGGCAGACGCAGGAAGGCGCCGCGGAATTCCAGAGTAACCGCATCATCCTCACCAGCCTGCCCTCGGGCGCGGGCCGCATCCTGCATAAAACGTTCCAGGCAAAGGACTTTACGCTGGAGGCGACCCTCAACGGGAACCTCTACGGCTCCCAGGGCGTGTATCTGCGGGCGGACAAGGACCTCACCTCCTACATTTACGCGGGCATCCAGGACAGGACCCTGACGGTAAGCGAATGCAGCGGCGGCAAAAGCCGGGAGCTCGCTTCGGTGGACCTGTTCTCATTCTTCCATGAAGCGACGCGCACCGTGGCCGAGGACGAAGCGCGGAGCCTGCTCGCGGCGCAGGACGCCGTTCTCCAAAGCAATGCAAGCGCCGCCGCAAAGGCGGAAGCCCAAAAGAAAAAGGATGCGCTGGCGGGCAGCCCTTCCTCCCTTTCCGGCGGCGAAGCCTACCGGCCGGAAACGGATCTGCTCGATTCCGGTTCCTACAAGCTGCGCGTTACGCTCGCCGGCAACGCGCTCACCGTCATGGTGAACGATACGCCGGTATTGAACGAACGGAAGGTGGACGTCGCGAACGGCGGCGGCCTTCAGCTCGAGGCCGCGGTATCGCACGGCGGCTTCAGCCAGCGGAACCTCTATGACGACGTATACGACGGCGTGTTTGACGACCTCCTGATTACCGGCGCCGACGGGCAGACGCTTTATTCCAACCGTCTGAGCGGGCAGGAGGCCCTGGCAGCCGGGGCCAGGCAGGGATTGGAGAACGTCGTCAACTGGTTTATCGACGTGTTTTAAAAAGGAGGCACCATGGCGAGCCGGCGCTGCAGAACCATATCGCGTCTGATTTCCAGCATCCTGCTGGCTATGCTGTTTTTTGGCTGCGCGGCGCCGGAAACGGCGCTTACGCCCAATACGCCCGCCCCCTCTCCTTCCCCCGCGCCCTCCGCCGCAGTACCTACGCCGGCGCCCGCCGCCCAGGCGCTTCCGCTTTCGGTCTGGGCGGTGTACTGGGATACCGGCGATGTAAACGATGAGCTTTCCCTTCTTGCGCCGGAGCTTGGGAGCGTCAGCGTCTTCTCCGCGCTGTTCCATCCGGACGATACCCCGTACCTTCCCGACGATACGGCGGCGCTGCTCGCATCCATACAGGAGCGGTTCGGTGCGGCAAAGGACATTTACCTGACGTTTGTCAACGACCTCGCGCTTACGGAGGGCGGCTTCTCCCTCAAGGACGCCGCGCTCCTGGAGCGCCTGTTTGAGAGCGGCGCAAGTATGGACGCGCATATCGCCCGGATGCTCGCGCTCGCCAAAAGCGCCGGATGCGACGGCATCGAGCTCGACTACGAGGGAGTGCGGAATAAGCCGGCCCTCTGGAAGTCTTACGCCGCCTTTATAGAAAGGCTGTACCGAGCCGCGAAGGACGCGGGGCTGCTTTGCCGCGTCGTGCTGGAACCCTCCGCCTTGGGCAAGGCGGCCTATCCGAAGGGGCCGGAGTATGTGCTTATGTGCTACAACCTCTACGGCTCCCACAGCGGCCCCGGCCCCAAGGCGGACCCGGAGTTCATCGCATCGCTCGCGCGGGAGGGCCGGGATCTGGGCGATCTCTCTTTTGCGTTTTCCACAGGCGGCTTTGACTGGGATGCGAACGGGGAAGCCGCGCAATTGACCGAACGCGAAGCGGCGGCGCTTGCGCGGGCGCACGGCGCTGCGCCGGAACGGGATGCAAAGAGCGGCGCGCTGCGCTTTGCATACGCGGCTGGGGACGGGACGCGGCACACCGTCTGGTATGCGGACGGGGAAACGCTCGCCCTTTGGATGCGGGCGGCCGCCGAAGAAGGCGGTTCCCGGTTCGCCGTGTGGCGCGCCGGCGGCAACGCCGAAGCGTCGCTGCGGGCGGTTGCGGCCGCGGCGCGGGAACGGAAATAGAATAAGGAATATAAGCCCCCCCTTTCAGGGAAGCTATGTAACAAATCAACCGGCAAAGGGGACGAACCATGGGCAATAAGATGAAAAGCACGCGGAATAAAAAGAAAGAGGACGGGAAATTCCGCTCCAAGCACGTGAAGCACGATCCGCAGGCGGAAAGCGCAAGGGCGGTCTTTGGAAAACAGGATCAGAGCGGCGGCGATTTCAGTTGAACCGCCTGGAACTTTATTGGAACATTGACAGCCACCTGCTGCGGGACGGGAAGCCTTCCACCTACCTGAACGCCGTGTGCATGGACCCCGCTTTCTCGGTCTACCCGTTCGACATGCTGCTTCGCTTAAAAAACACGGAGCAGTCGCCGGTGCATCACCCCGAAGGGAACGTGTGGAACCATACCATGCTCGTCGTGGACGCGGCGGCCATGATGAAGGCAAAGAGCCGTGACGCCGCCGCGTTCTTATGGGCGGCGCTGCTGCACGATATCGGGAAGCCGTCCACCACCCGGATACGCAAGGGCCGGATCACCGCGTACGACCACGACCTGGTGGGCGCGGAGCTTGCCCGGAAGTTCCTTTCGGAGTTTGGGGACGACGGCCGCTTTATAGACCGCGTGGCCGGGCTGGTGCGGTATCACATGCAGATCCTGTACGTGCTCAAAAACCTTCCCTTTGCGGACATACCCGGCATGAGGCGGGACGCGGATATCGGGGAGGTCGCCCTGCTGGGCCTGTGCGACCGGCTGGGAAGGCTGCGGCCCGATCCCGAGGAGGAACAGGGAAAGATCCGGCTGTTTCTGCAGAAAGTGAACGAGGCGCAGAGTCTCTAGAAAGGGAAAAAGAGAAGCCCGAACGGGGCGAGTAACAATCGTTTTCGGGAAAGCACGGCGGCGCTACTCCTCGGAGCCGCTCTCCTGCCGCCCGCCGTAATCGTCCAGGAAGCTGTGGAGGCCGTCGTCATCGCGGTAGCTGATGACGGTGGCGAGGTTGATGTTTTCGACGCTGGCGAAAATGTTCCGCTCGATTTTGGGGTTGATTTTGCGGAAACGCCGGATCAGCTCCTTCATTTCCTGCCGCTTTCCCCCGCCGCCGTTGTCGCCCAGGACGCAGTTTTCCGTAAACCGGCACGCGCACTGGATGAAAACGAGGCCGTTCGAGGCGGCCCAGCGCCTGACATCGTCCTCCTTCACGAGGTACATGGGGCGTATAAGCTGCATGCCGGGGTAATTGGTGCTGTGGAGCTTGGGCATCATGGTGCGCACCTGCCCGCCGTAAAGCATGCTCATGAGGATCGTTTCGATCACATCGTCGAAATGGTGCCCCAGCGCGATCTTGTTGCACCCGAGCGCCCGCGCGCGGTTGTAGAGCGCGCCCCGGCGCATCCTGGCGCAGTGGTAGCAGGGGGAACGCTCCTCGTCGGCCACGATATCGAAGATATCCGTTTCAAATATCTTCACGGGCAGCCCCAGCAGCTTTGCGTTGTCCTCGATGCGCAGCCGGTTTTCCCTGTTGTAGCCCGGGTCCATCACGAGATATTCGATTTCAAACGGCACCTGCCCGTGCCGCTGGAGCTCCTGCATGCACTTGGCCATCAGAAAGGAATCCTTGCCGCCCGATATGCAGACCGCGATCCTGTCCCCTTCCTGAATGAGCTGATAGCGGCTGACCGCGCTCACAAAATTATGCCAGAGCTCCTTGCGGTATTTTTTGATGATGCTCCGCTCGATCTCCTGCAGCCTGTCCATCATTTCCTCCCGGTTTCCCGATAACACGCGCTGAACGCCGCCAAGAAGGCCCCGATATCCGCTTCCGCCGTATACCGCCCCGTGCTGACGCGCACGGTAGAGAGCGCGCGCCTGCGGTCCTGCGTGAGCGCGAACACCGGGCGGGAGACCGCCTTGGGCGCCGTGCAGGCGGATTTGCCCGAAAGCGAGAAACCCCTCTCCCCCAGCTTTTCCAAAAACGCGGGCGCGTCCCGCCCGGTAAGGCTCAGATTAAGGAAATAGGGCAGCGCGTCCTCCGGGCTGTTTATGACGACGTCCCGATACTGCGCGAGCCCCTGCCGCAGCGCGGCGTTGAGCTTCCCCGCGCGGGCGAGGTTCTCTTCCATTTCCGTGTACGCCAATGTAAGCGCCGTGTCCATCGCGGCGATGAGCGCCAGCGCGGGCGAGCCGCTGCGAAACGGCGTGGTGCTGATCCCCCCGTTCATCTGCGGCTCCAGCATCACGCCCGGCCGCACCGCCAGCGCGCCCACGCCGTTGGGCCCGTAGAACTTGTGCGCGGCAAAGGAAACGAGGTCCGCGTTCCCGAACGCAACGGGTAATTTCCCCGCCGCCTGCGTGGCGTCCACATGGAACAGCGTATCCGGATGCGTCTCCTTCAGGTATTTGCCGATGCGGCCGATCTCCTGTACGATCCCCAGCTCGCCGTCCACATAGCAGCAGGAAACGAGCGCCGTATCGGGCCGCAGCAGACCGGACAGCGCCTCCATATCTATTTTGCCGTCCCCGCGAAGCTGTGCGTATTCCGCCTCGTACCCGCACGCCCGGAGCGCGCCGACGGGGCCGTGGACGGAGGAATGCTCCAGGTACGTCGTTACGATGTGTTTCCCGCGGTTGCGGTAGTACCCGGCCGCGCCCTTGATAGCGAGGTTGTTCGCTTCCGTCGCGCCCGAGGTGTATATGAGCGTGTAGCCGGGCAGCGCAAACGCGCTTAGGATGCTTTCGGTGCAGGCCGCGAGCTTTTGCGCCGCCTCCCTCCCCATGGGATGCGGGGAGTTCGGGTTGGCCGGATACCGGCGCGCCGTGTCCGCGAATGTGCTGAGCGCTTCCTCGCGCGCCGGCGTATCCGCCGCATAATCGAGGTAGATCATCCGTCTCTCCTTATAGATAGAAAACCTGCCGCCGCAGGCGGCAATTCCACGTACCAGTATAGCGGCCAAACGCGCGGTTGTACAGCTTGCTCCTCTGCCTCGTATAAAGAACGAAAAAGACGCCGGGGAACTTTTTTGTAAAAAAGTTCCCCGGACCTCTCAAAAAACTTTATAACCTTTCTGTTCCGGACGGAATATCTCCGACGCAGAACCCTGCATCCCTGTGACTTAGATCTGATCGAACGCCTGGCCGAGATCGTAAAGGATATCGTCGATGTGCTCGGTCCCGATGGAAAGGCGGATCGTATTGGGCTTGATGCCGCTGTCCAGAAGCTGCTCCCCCGAAAGCTGGGAATGCGTGGTGCTGGCGGGGTGGATCACAAGGGATTTCACGTCCGCGACGTTCGCGAGCAGCGAGAAGATCTGGAGCTTATCGATAAACGCCTTCGCCTCGTCCGCGCCGCCCTTGATCTCAAACGTGAAGATGGAACCCGCGCCGTTGGGATAATACTTCTGATACAGCGCGTGGGAGGGGCTGTCCGGCAGCGCGGGGTGGTTGACGCGCTCCACCTTGGGATGATCTTTCAGGAAATCGATCACCTTGAGGGTGTTCTCCACATGCCGCTCCACGCGCAGCGAAAGCGTCTCCAGCCCCTGCAGGAACAGGAAGGCGTTGAAGGGGCTCAGCGCCGCGCCGGTGTCGCGCAGCAGCACCACGCGCGCCCGCGTGATGTAGGCGGCCGCCCCCACGGCCTTGGTGAACACGACGCCGTGGTAGTTCGGGTCCGGTTGGGTCAGGGTAGGGAATTTGCCGGAAGCCTCCCAGTCAAACTTGCCGCTGTCCACGATGACGCCGCCGATGGAGGTGCCGTGCCCGCCGATGAATTTCGTGGCCGAGTGCACCACGATATCCGCGCCGTGCTCAAAGGGGCGCAGCAGGTAGGGCGTGGAGAACGTGCTGTCGATGATGAGGGGGATCTTGTGCCTGTGCGCGATGGCCGCGACGCCTTCCAGATCGATGACGTCGGAATTGGGGTTGCCCAGGCTCTCCACAAAAATGGCCTTGGTGTTGGGCCGGATAGCCTTTTCGTAGCCCGCGAGATCGAGCGGTTCCACGAATGTGGTCGTAATGCCGAACGTGGGCAGGGTGTTCAGGAGCAGGTTGTAGGTGCCGCCGTAGATCGTCTTTTCCGAGACGATGTGGTCCCCCGCCTTCGCGATGTTCTGGATGGCGTAGGTGACGGCCGCGGCGCCCGACGCGACGGCGAGCGCGCCCACGCCGCCTTCGAGCGCGCTGATGCGCGCCTCAAACACGGCGGAAGTAGGGTTCATGATGCGCGTGTAGATGTTGCCTGTCTCCGCAAGGCCGAACCTGGCCTCCGCGCTGGCGGCGCTGGGGAACACGTAGCTCGACGTGGCGTAGATGGGTACCGCGCGCGCGTCGGTAGCGCTGTCGGGCTGCTCCTGCCCGGCGTGAAGCTGCAATGTTTCAAACTTCCATGCTCTGCTGTCGCTCATTTTGATTCTCCTTTTTGTTTTAGTCCTATTTGGTTTAATCCTATAGGAAAACTATGATATGAACAAGATATACCAACGCGATATACTTGTCAATACGGCGATGCATATATTCCCAAAATTTCTCCTCCCGGGGGCTTTACGGAAATTTTCGTTGATTATTTCCCCCGAACGGGTATAGTAAACAATAGCGCGCGCCCGGCGGACCGGCCAGAAAAGGAACAATGCGTTCATACTAAGTTCATAATTGAACAGTATAATCATGCAGTTCAAAAAACCGCGCGAGCAGTTTTATAATAATACTTTTTATGAAGGATGCAAATGGTATGGAAACCGGCATGAACAACGAAGAGCTGCGGGAAGACGGCGGCCAGTCCGAACGAAAAAAACGCGGCGGGAAACACAGGGCGCGCTGGATTATACTGGGCGTCGTGCTGATCGTAATCGCGCTTCTTGCGGTGCGTTGCAGCACGGCGGGGCGCGAAGCGGGCAATACCATCGCGAAATCCGACACCGAGCTGCTCCAGACGCAGGATTTCATGAACACCGTCAGCGCCACGGGCACCGTGGAAAGCACACAGACGAACTATGTGTACTCCACGCAGGCGTACCAGGTCCTTGCGGTGCACGCGGACGTGGGCGACAAGGTCCAAGCCGGCGATCTTCTCTGCGAGCTGGACGGGAGCGTGCTGGAGGACCAGATCGAGGCGAAGGAGCTTGCCAACTCCGTTTCGGAAAAGGCCGCCAAGCAACAGGTGAAGACCGCGCGGGACAGCTACAACGCGGCCAAGAGCGCGCTCAACAGCGGTGCCAACGCCGGCATCATCAGCGCGCAGAGCGGTGTGCAGAACGCGTACGACGCCTGGCAGAAGGCGATCCGGACCTATAATAATTATATCGGCGGCACCAACGCGACGGTCGTCGCGCAGAACAACGCCGTCGCCAGCGCCAGAAACTCCGTTGATCTTGCAAAAAGCGCATATCAGGCGGCGCTGAATGGCATTCCCGATAATAATATTTCCGTAGACGATCCCCTGCCCGCCAGCTACTCGAGCTTGCTGCCGCAGAAAACCGCCTACGACAACGCGCAGATCTCGCTGGCGACCGCAAACGCGCAAAGCGCCGCGGCGCAGAACACGGCCGACGCCACGTTGGTGGAGTATCAGGCCGCGATGGACAGCGCCTACAACGCCTATCTGGCCGCGCAGAAGCAGCTCAACGCCGCCGAAGTTTCCGCAAAGGCGCAGCTGCAATCGAGCCAGAACGCGCTGGAATCGGCGCAGATCGGCGCGAACACGGACGTGGCGAACCTCACCGTAGAGCAGCTCAGGGAAAGCTTGGAGGATACGCGGATCAAAGCGCCTATATCGGGCACCGTCACCGCGGCGTACGCCAAGGTGGGCGCAAACGGCACGGGGCTGCTGTTCGTGATCGAGGATACCGACCATCTGCAGATCGATACCACCGTAAAGGCATATGACATCGGCAGCGTGAAGGAAGGCCTCCCCGTCATCATCAAATCCGATTCCACGGGGGACCAGGAATTCCAGGGAACGATCGAGAGCATCGCGCCGACGTCGCTCAAGAACAGCCTGGGCCAGACGGACACCGCCTCCTCCGACGTGCTCTTCGATACCAAGGTGGCCGTCACCTCCCCGGGTACGGGGCTCCGCATCGGCATGAGCGCGCGGCTTACCTTTGTCCTTGACGAGCAGAAGGGCGTGCTCTCCGTGCCCTACGACGCCGTCTATACCAACGCGGCCGGGCAAACCTGCATACTCGCCGCCGAGCAGGCCTCGAACGGCAAGTACCGGATCCGGGAGCTGCCCGTCACGCAGGGCATCGAGAACGACCTCTACGTCGTGATCTCGGGCGGCGGCGTAAAGGCGGGGCTAATTGTGATCACCGCCCCCGACAAGTACCGCGCCAAGCTCAATGCGGAGCTTACGCTCGCCGATACCTCGTCCGCGTCCAGTGCGGCCCGGGCGGGCTTCGGCTTCGGCGGCGGTATGAGAGGATAGCGCCATGGCTTCCACCATCATCCGCATGAATAATATCGTCAAGCGGTTCTATATCGGCCTCCCCAACGAGCTGGAGATCCTGCACGGCATCGACCTGACGGTGGAGCGCGGGGAATTCATCGCCATCGTGGGCGCTTCGGGTTCGGGCAAATCGACGTTCATGAACATCATCGGCGCGCTCGACCGGGCGACACAGGGCAGCTACGATCTGGACGGCACCCTGATCGAAGAAGCCAAGGACGTGGAGCTTTCGGCCATCCGCAACAAGAAGGTGGGCTTCGTGTTCCAGAACTTCAACCTGATCCCGCGTACCAACGCGCTCAAAAATGTGGAGCTTCCGATGCTGTACGCGGGCGTGCCCCAGCGCGAGCGCACCGAACGCGCCAAGGAGCTGCTCCGGATGGTGGAGATGGACGACCGCATGAATCACCAGCCCAACGAGCTTTCGGGCGGGCAGAAACAGCGCGTCGCCATCGCGCGCGCCATGGCGAACGACCCCGCGGTGCTGCTTGCCGACGAGCCGACGGGCGCGCTCGATTCCAAGACCGGCCGGCTCGTGATGGACGTGTTCCACACGCTCCACAGGGAGCACGGCAAGACCATCGTACTCATTACGCACAACGCGACTTTGGCCAAGGAGACGGACAGGGTCCTGACCATGACAGACGGCATGCTCTATCAGGCGGTGTAGTATGAATTTACTGGAGAATATCCGCCTTGCTTTCGAAGGGCTCAAGGCGAACAAGATGCGGGCGCTGCTCACGATGCTGGGCATCATCATCGGCATCGGCTCGGTGATCGCGATCCTGACGGTGGGCAACGGCCTGAGCGGCCAGATCACCAGCTCCATGGGTTCCCTGGGCGCGACCAATATCTACGTATTCCTGCAGAAAAAGGAAACGGAGTCCCCGCAGAACGGCTTCCAGAGCATGATGAGCCAAGCCGACACGCCGGAAGCGGGCGACCTCATCACAGAGGATATGATCGACAGCCTGTCCGCCCGGTTCCCGGACCAGGTGGCGGGCGTGAGCGTTTCGGAATCCGCCGGCGGCGGCGAGGCGCGGGACGGCCATCTCTACGCCAACGTTTCCGTGATGGGCGTGAACGATTACTTTCTGGAAGGCAACAACGTGACGCTCCTGCAGGGGCGCGGCATCAATGACCGGGACGTGGACGGCAACCGGAGCACGGCCGTCGTATCGGATAAGCTTGTAGGCAACATGTTCGGCGGCAACGCGCAGGCTGCGCTCGGCCAGGAGCTCCAGGTGCGCATGGCCGACGGCGTGCACACCTTCAGCATCGTGGGCGTATACAAATACGTGCAGAGCACGATGTCCATCTCCACCGATTCGGATAAGGATATCCGTACGTCGCTGTATATCCCCGTTTCCACCGCGAAAAAGATGATGGGCGCCGACGCGGGTTACCAGTACCTGACCGTGACCAGCCGCAGCGCGCAGGATACGCAGAGCTTTCTCTCGATGCTGGAGGATTACTTCAACCGCTACTACGCGCGCAACGAAAACTACCAGGTGGCGGCTATCAGCATGGAGAACATACTCGAGCAGGTGAACTCGGTCATGAACACCGTCAACATCGCGCTCTCGGTCATTGCCGGCATCTCGCTGCTGGTGGGCGGCATCGGCGTGATGAACATCATGCTGGTATCCGTAACCGAGCGTACGCGCGAGATCGGCACCCGCAAAGCCCTGGGCGCGACGAACGGCCACATCCGCATCCAGTTTGTCGTGGAGAGCACCATCATCTGCATCATAGGCGGGTTTATCGGCGTGCTGCTGGGCGGCGCGCTGGGATACCTGGGCAGCTCCCTCATCGGCGCGGGGGTGACGCCCTCGCTCTCGTCCATCCTGATCGCCGTAGGCTTCTCCATGGGCATCGGCATCTTCTTCGGCTACTACCCCGCCAACAAGGCGGCGAAGCTGGACCCCATCGAGGCGCTGCGCTACGAATAGCTTTTCGGAAAAGTGGCTGCGGCCCTGAAATCCCAAGGTTTTTGTCATCTGAAAGGAGCCGCCCGATTGGGCGGCTCCCTTCAGTCTGTTTGAATGTGCTTTATACCGTTATGACCTTCCCCGCCGACTGCATGCGGGAGAGAATCTCGTACATGTTGCTGACCTTTCCCACCGCAAGCCGGTCCGCAATGTTATAGAAGTTGAGGCACGTACCGCAGACGAGCACCTCCACGCCCTTATCGGTCAAAGCCCGGATGCTTGTGATCACCTGCTCCTCCCCGCCCGCCGGCAGTTTGACGCCGGAATTCATAAACAGCACCGAGGTTGGCAGGTCCTCGCTTTCGCTCAGGGTATACAGCAGCATCTTCACCAGGTTGTAGCCGAGGACGGGATCGCCCTCCCCCACGTGATCCTTGCCGATAAACACCACGTACCCCGCGCCGGGCGCGCACTGGATGTACTCCGGCATGACGGCCTTTTCCCCCGCCTTGCCCTCGCCCGTAAGGCGCACCTCAAAGCCGCCCGGTATCTCCTTTTGCGCAAGCTGCCTGCCGTTTGCCTCCGCGAGACGGGTAAGGTTCTGTACGGCGACGCCGTTGTCCACCAGCACAATAAGGTCCGCCTCCCCGGCGTCCAGCTCCTTCTTCGCCAGAATCACCGGCTTGGGGCACAAGAGCCCCCTCGCGTCGATCTGCTTTGCCATGGTATCGCTCCCCTCTTAAGAATCATTTATACCGTCAAGAATTTTCCCTTTAATAAAATAGGCTTTATAGGATATAACCCGCTATTCTCCATTCAATATAACGCAACCTTGCAAAGATTGCAACCCGGAACGCTGTTGGCGCCGGTATTTCCCGCATAAAGCGCCGCGCGCGGGCAGAACCTAACGAAAAAACAGGAGGCGCACCATGCCGGATTATCCCGATACCTACCAAAATGAAGCACCCCAGACGCCGGGCGGGTTCCCGCCGCAGCATCAGAACAAACAGCCGGGCGAGCAGGGGCAGATGACCCCGGAGCCTTCGCCCGATAACCCGACCTACGACGGTTCCAACAAGCTCAGGGACAGGGTCGCCGTCATCACCGGCGGGGACAGCGGCATCGGCCAGGCGGTGGCCATCGCCTTCGCCAAGGAGGGCGCGGATATTGCCGTCGTCCACCTGAGCAACGCCAAGGACGCCGAGGATACCAAGAAAGCCGTGGAGGCCGCCGGAAGGCGCTGCCTGGTGCTGGAGGGCGACCTCAAGAAGGAGCAGACGGCCAGCTATGCCATCGACCGCACGATGCGCGAGTTTTCCCGGCTGGACATCCTTGTGAACAACGCCGCCGTGCAGTTCCCGCAAAAAAGGCTGGAGGACATCACCTCAGGGCAGCTCGAGGTGACCTTCGCCACCAATATCTTCAGCTATTTCTATATGGCGAAGGCGGCGCTTGCGCACATGAAGGCGGGCGCGTGCATCATCAACACCACCTCGGTCACGGCGTACGCGGGGAACGACCAGCTCCTGGATTACTCCTCCACCAAGGGGGCCATCGTCTCCTTCACGCGGTCGCTCTCGCTCAACCTCGCCCCGCGCGGCATCCGCGTCAACGGCGTGGCGCCGGGGCCGGTGTGGACGCCGCTCATCCCCGCCACCTTCGGGGGGCAGGACGTAGCGAAGTTCGGCCAGAATACGCCCTTACAGCGCGCCGCGCAGCCGTTCGAACTCGCGCCCGCCTACGTATACCTCGCTTCCGACGATTCCGCGTACGTGACGGGCGCGGTGCTGCACGTAAACGGGGGCATGTTCGTCACCACATGAAGGCTTTTGCCGCGGTTTTTGCCGCACAAAAAAACAGTTGCAAAAATTCCTGTTATCCGCTATAATTCTCAATGCGAAATAGGGGGTTACGCCTTATCAGCAAAGAATTTTTGACTCTCCCTGAAAACGGGATCAAGGCCAGACGGACAGCCGGGTCAAAAGCCGAAACTGGCAACTTTGTTGCCTTATTGATCGAGCCTAGCTGGGTTCGGAATTTATGGGTTGGGCTGAGGTCAGCCATGTGCAGGCATGCGCAAACACTTATGAACGATCAATAAGAGTAGTAAAAGTAATTCCTTGCTATATAGACTCTGATCACCCCCAAAAGCCGCGCGGCGCGCGGGTACCCCAAGGGAAAAGCGCCGGAAGGTTTTTGACGATTGCATCGCCTGAGTGTAGAAAGTGTGTACGCACCGCTATACCGGGCGTTTTCTTTTGCCCCGAAACCACGAACGAGGAGGAAGTCTTTTATGGAAAAACTCAAGCTGTACGGCTTCAACAACCTCACCAAGAACCTGAGCTTCAACATCTACGATGTTTGCTATGCGAAATCGGAACGGGAGCAAAAGGATTATATCGCGTATATCGATAAGGAATACAACTCCGAGCGCCTCACGGGCATCATGCGCACGCTCTCGGACATGATCGGCGCGAAGGTGCTGAACATCAGCAAGCAGGATTACGACCCGCAGGGCGCGAGCGTGACCTTCCTGCTGGCCGAGGAAAGCGTGCGCCGCCTGCCCGACCACGTGGTGCTGGCGCATCTTGACAAATCCCACATCACGGTGCACACCTACCCGGAATACCACCCGGAAACCAGCATCGCCACGTTCCGCGTGGATATCGACATCGCCACCTGCGGGGAGATCACGCCGCTCCAGACGCTGGATTTTTTGATCGGCAGCTTCGACTCGGACATCATCACCATCGATTACCGCGTGCGCGGCTTCACGCGCAACCTGGGCGGCAAGAAGGTGTTTATGGACCATAAAATGACGTCCATACAGGATTTTATCGACCCCGAGATCCTGCTCAAGTACGACGTGATCGACGTGAACGTCTACGAGGCCAACCTCTTCCACAGCAAGATGATGCTCAAGGAGGTCAACCTCCAGAACTACCTGTTCAACACCGACATCTACGAGCTTTCGCCCCGCGTGCGCCTTTCCATTATGGAGAACCTGCGGCGCGAAATGATCGAAATCTACTCGGGACGCAACGTCTATGACTGAGCCCGTCCAGGCGTCGGAAAGGAGCCTTTCGTTGCTTGACCAGAACCGCGCCCCCCTGAAGGAAGCTCTCGAGGAACTGCGCGCCATGCGGATCGTCCCGTTCGATGTGCCGGGCCACAAGCGCGGCAAGGGCAACCCCGAGCTGATGGCGTTTTTGGGCAAGGACTGCCTCTCGGTGGACGTTAACAGCATGAAGCTGCTCGACAACCTCTGCCACCCCACCGGCGTCATCAAGGACGCCGAGGAACTTGCGGCGGAGGCGTTCGGCGCGGCGCACGCGTTTTTCATGGTGGGCGGCACGACCTCGAGCGTACAGAGCATGGTGCTCTCAGTATGCAAGCGGGGGGAAAAGCTGATCCTTCCCCGCAACGTGCACCGTTCCGTGATCAACGCGCTGATCCTCTGCGGGGCCGTCCCCATCTATGTGAACCCCGAGACCGACGGGCGGCTGGGGATCCCGCTCGGGATGCGGCTCGAGGGCGTGCGCGCCGCCATGGACGCGCATCCCGACGCGAAGGCGGTGTTCATCAACAACCCCACCTATTACGGCATCTGCTCCAACGTGCGCGAGATCGTAAAGCTGGCCCACAGCCGCGGCATGAAGGTGCTTGCGGACGAGGCGCACGGCACGCATTTCTCCTTCGGGGCGAACATGCCGGTCTCCTCAATCGCGGCGGGCGCGGACATGGCGGCGGTGAGCATGCACAAATCCGGCGGGTCGCTCACGCAGAGCAGTCTCCTGCTCGTGGCGGCCTCCGTCAATGCGGACTACGTGCGGCAGGTGATCAACCTCACCCAGACCACGAGCGGCAACTACCTGCTGCTGGTGAGCCTCGATATTTCCCGCAAGAACCTTGCCCTGCGGGGGGAGAGCATCTTCGCGCGCGTGCAGGAGCTCACGAGCTATGCCCGGGAGGAGATCAACCGGATCGGCGACTATTACGCCTACGGCCGCGAGCTTGTGAACGGCGATACGATCTATGATTTCGACGAGACCAAGCTCTCGGTGAACACGCTGGGCGCGGGCCTCGCGGGCATCGAGGTGCACGACATCCTCCGCGACGAGTACGATATCCAGGTGGAGTTCGGGGACCTCGGGAACATCCTCGCGTATGTCTCGGTAGGCGACCGCGAGCGGGATATCGAGCGGCTGGTGAGCGCTATGGCGGACGTTCGCCGGCGGTACAAGCGGGACAGGGGGAGCCTCATGACGCACGAGTACATCGCGCCGGTGGTGGAGGTTTCCCCGCAGGACGCCTTCTACGCGCCTAAAAGGATGCTGCCCCTCGGGCAGACGGCGGGGCACATCTGCAGCGAGTTCGTGATGTGCTACCCGCCCGGCATCCCCATACTCGCCCCCGGCGAGCGCATCACGGAGGATATCCTCGATTATATCCGCTACGCCAAGGAGAAGGGCTGCTCGGTAACGGGGCCCGAGGACCTCACGATCGAGCGGCTCAACGTATTGGAGGGAGGCTGACATGTCCCTTACGTTTACGGAAATGCATACGCCCCGCGTGGGGCTTTCCATCGAGGTGGAGCGGCAGCTGTGCTCGGAACAGAGCGATTACCAGCTGATCGAGATATTCGAGAGCCGCGAGTTCGGCAGATTCCTCGCGCTGGACGGGTACATGATGTGCACCGAAAAGGACGAGTTCATCTACCACGAAATGATGGTGCACGTGCCGATGGCCGTGAACCCGCAGGTCCGCCGCGTGCTCGTTATCGGCGGGGGCGACGGCGGCGCGGTGCGGGAGCTGTGCCGGTACGGGAGCATCGAGCGCATCGACCTTGTGGAGATCGACCGCCGCGTGGTGGAGCTGTGCGAAGAGCTGCTCCCCTCCATCGCGTGCAGCCTAAGGGACCCGCGCGTTACCATCCGCTACCAGGACGGGCTGCGGTTCGTGCGCGGCTGCGAGGACGCCTACGACCTGATCCTCGTGGATTCGACCGATCCCTTCGGCCCCGGCGAGGGCCTGTTCACCCGGGAGTTCTACGGCCACTGCTATAAGGCGCTGCACGGGGACGGCATCATGGTGAACCAGAACGAGAGCCCCTTCTATGACGAGGACGCCAGGGCCATGCAGCGGGCGCACGCGCGCATCGCCGCAACCTTCCCGGTGTGCAAGCTCTACCAGGCGCACATCCCCTCCTATCCCTCCGGCCACTGGATGTTCGGGTTCGCGTCCAAGGGGCTGCATCCGGTGCGGGGCATCCAGTCCGCCGCGTGGAAGGCGCTCAACATCCCCACCCGCTACTACAACATCAACCTGCACCGCGCGGCCTTCGCGCTGCCCACCTTCGTACAGGAGCTTGCCGAGCATGTGGAGCCGGAACATTAAAACTTTCGCGCAGGGGCTTGCCGGGCATGTGGAACCGGAACATTGAAACTTTCGTATAGGAGCTTGCCGATGTGGAACCAGAACATTGAAACCTTTTTGGGCTGCGGCGCCGCCTATGCGGACGCGAATATCGCCGTATACGGCGCGCCCTTCGATTCCACCGCCAGCAACCGCCCCGGCGCGCGGTTCGCTCCCCGCGCCATGCGGGGGGATTCCTATGCGCTCGAGACCTACAGCCCCTATCTCGACGCCGATCTTTCGGAGTGCCGGATATTCGACGGGGGCGATCTTACGCTGTGCATCGGCGACGCGGGGCTCGCGCTCGGTGAGATCGAGCGCGCGGCGGGCACCTTCCTCGCGGACGGCAAGCTGCCGGTGATGCTCGGAGGGGAGCACCTGGTGACCTTGGGCGCGGTGCGCGCGGCCGTAAAAAAATACCCGGAGCTCTGCATCGTCCACTTCGATGCGCACACCGATCTTCGGGAAGACTATCTGGGCGCGAAGCTTTCGCACGCGACGGTGCTGCGACGCTGCCACGAGCTGACGGGAGACGGGCGTATCTATCAGTTCGGCATCCGCTCGGGCGAGCGGGAGGAATTCCTGTGGGCGAAGGAACACACGCACCTGCAGAAGTTCGGCTTCTACGGGCTGGAGGAAACGCTCAAGGCGCTTTCCGGCAGGCCCGTTTACCTCACCGTAGACCTCGACGTGCTGGACCCTTCGGCATTCCCCGGCACGGGGACGCCCGAGCCGGGCGGCGCGTCGTTTCTGGAGCTTATGCGCGCGGTGAACCTAGTGGTATCCCGCGCCGATATCGTGGGCGCCGATCTTGTGGAGCTTGCCCCCGCGCTCGACGCGAGCGGCGCGTCCACGGCCGCCGCCTGCAAGCTGCTGCGGGAAATGCTGCTGCAACTGTCCTTAAAACGGAATTGACCGGGAGGAAAATCGAATGGGAAAAGCGCTGATCATCGGCTGCGGCGGCGTCGCGAGCGTCGCCATCCAGAAATGCGTGCAGAACGCCGCAACGTTTGACGAACTCTGCATCGCGAGCCGCACGAAATCGAAGTGCGACGCGCTGGCGGCGAAGCTTTCGGGCCGCGGAACAAAAATCACCACCGCGCAGGTGAACGCCGACCGCACGGACGAGCTCATCGCGCTCATCGGGCGCGAAAAGCCCGACGTGGTGTTGAACCTCGCCCTCCCCTACCAGGACCTCTCCATTATGGACGCCTGCCTCGCCACCAAGACCAATTATGTGGATACGGCCAACTACGAGCCCGAGGATACCGCGAAATTCGAGTACTCCTGGCAGTGGGCCTACCGCGACCGGTACCGCGAGGCGGGCATCACGGCGCTTTTAGGCTCGGGGTTCGATCCGGGCGTGACGAGCGTGTTTTCCGCCTACGCGCTCAAGCACCACTTCGACGAGATCCGCGAGATCGACATCCTGGACTGCAACGGCGGCGACCACGGATACCCCTTCGCCACCAATTTCAACCCCGAGATCAACATCCGCGAGGTGACGGCTAACGGCAGCTTCTGGGAAGACGGGCGCTGGGTGGAAACCGAGCCCATGGCGATCAAGCGGGAGTACGATTTCAAGGGCGTGGGCAAAAAGGACATGTACCTGCTACACCATGAGGAAATCGAAAGCCTGGCCAAGAACATCCCCGGCGTCAGGCGCATCCGCTTCTTCATGACGTTTGGCGAGAGTTACCTGACCCACCTTCGGTGCCTGGAGGACGTGGGCATGACGAGCATCAAGCCCGTGCTCTACAACGGGATGGAGATCGTGCCGCTGCAGTTTCTGAAGGCCCTTCTTCCCGATCCCGCGTCGCTGGGTCCGCGGACGGTAGGCAAGACGAACATCGGCTGCATCTTCCGCGGCGTGAAGGACGGAAAAGAAAAGACCTATTATCTATATAATATCTGCGATCACCAGGCGTGCTACCGCGAGGTGGGCAGCCAGGCGATCTCCTACACCACGGGCGTGCCCGCGATGATCGGCGCGATGCTCGTGATGAACGGCACGTGGCGCAGGCCCGGCGTGTTCAACGTGGAGGAGTTCGACCCCGATCCCTTCATGGGCGCTCTGAATGAATGGGGTCTGCCGTGGGAGGAGGATCTCTCCCCCGTGCTGGTGCCGTAATGGAGGGCTTCGGCGCGCTCCGGACGCCCTGCTACGTGGTGGACGAGGCGCTGCTCCAAAAGAACCTCAAAATCCTTTCGGACGTAGCGGACCGCAGCGGCGCGCGGATCCTGCTTGCGCAGAAGGCGTTCTCGATGTTCCGCGTATACCCGCTGCTGTCCAGGCATCTGGCGGGGACGGCGGCGAGCGGGTTATATGAGGCCAGACTGGGGCGGGAGCATTTCCCCGGCGAGGTGCACGTCTACTCCCCCGCCTACCGCGAGGACGAGTTCGACGAAATCCTCGGCGCCGCGGATCACGTGATCTTCAACAGCTTCGCGCAGTGGCGCAGATATAAGGAGCGCGCGCTCGCGGCCGGCAAGAGCTGCGGGCTCCGCGTGAACCCCGCCTGCTCCACGCAGGCGCACGCCGTCTACGACCCGTGCGCACCGTATTCCCGGCTGGGGATCACGAAGGAAGCCTTTGAGCCGGACGCTCTTACGGGAATCTCGGGCCTGCACTTCCACACGCTGTGCGAGCAGAACGCAGACGCGCTGGTCGCTACGCTCGCCGCATTCGAACGGGATTTCGGCCAATATCTTTCTCAAATGGAGTGGCTGAACCTCGGCGGCGGGCACCACATCACCCGCGAGGGCTACGACACGGAGTTGCTCATACAGACCGTGCTGCGCCTGCGGGAGACCTACGGCGTAACGGTCTACCTCGAGCCGGGGGAAGCGGTGGCGCTCAACGCGGGGTTTCTCGTGAGCACGGTGCTGGACACGCTTGCAAACGGGATGAATCTCGCCATCCTCGACGCCAGCGCCGCCTGCCACATGCCCGACGTGCTGGAGATGCCCTACCGGCCCGAGATCGCGGGCGCGGGGCTGCCGGGCGAAAAGCCGTACACCTGCCGTCTGGGCGGGCCCACGTGCCTGGCCGGGGATGTGATCGGGGACTATTCCTTCGACGCGCCGCTTGTACCCGGTACCAGGCTGGTGTTCCTGGATATGGCGATCTACTCCATGGTCAAGAACAACACCTTCAACGGCATGCGGCTGCCCGACATCGTGCTCAAAAAGAAAAACGGCGAACTTGAGCTTGTCCGCCGCTTCGGATATGAGGATTTTAAGGGAAGGCTCTCATAGCCCGCCCGCTTCGCCGGGACCGCCCGGCTTTTTTTATTTTACGCGCTACTCGTTGTTGAGCGCGTCCTTCACCTTGTTAAAGATACTCTTTTTCGAGCCGCCGCGCTGCTCGGCCGGTTTCTCCCCCAGGGATTCCCCGAACGCGCGCAGCAGAGTCTTTTGCTCCTCGCTCAGGCGCTTGGGAACGTCGATATCCACCTTGACCAGCAGATCGCCCTTCTGCGAGCTCCTGAGGCGCTGGATGCCCTGCTCCCGCATGCGGAAGGTGGTGCCGGGCTGCGTCCCCTCGGGAATGCCGTACTTGACGGAACCGGTCAGCGTCGGCACCGTGATATCGCCGCCCAGCGTCGCCGTCAGGAAGGGGATCTTCATATCGAGGTACAGGTCCGCGCCCTGCCTGCGGAAGAGCTTGTGCGGCTTCACGCGGACGAGCACGAACAGGTTGCCGTTGGGGCCGCCCCGGTAACCGGCTTCGCCTTCGCCGGGCATGGAGAGCGTCTGCCCGTCGTCGATGCCGGCGGGGATGTTCACAACCACGCGGTTCGTCTTCCTGACGCGGCCTTCGCCGTGGCAGTCGAGGCAGGGCTCCTTGATGATATGGCCGGTCCCGCGGCAGGCCGTGCAGGGGCGCACCGTCGTAAAGGAGCCGAGCATGGTGCTCTGCTGCATGCGCACCTGCCCCGAACCGCCGCAGGTGGGGCAGCGTTCGGGCTTGGTGCCCGGCTTCGCGCCCGTTCCGCCGCAGGAAGCGCAGGCCTGTTCGCGCTGCACGAGGATCTCCCTTTTCGCGCCGAACGCGGCGTCCTCAAAGGAGATAGTCAGCGTTTGCTTCAGGTCCCTGCCGGCCGCGGGGCCGTTAGAGTCGCGCGCGCCGCCGCCCGAGAACCCGCCGCCGAACATGGTTTCGAATATATCCGTAAAGCCGCCGAAGCCAGAGAACGGGTTCTCGTACCCGCCGCTGCCGCCGCCCGACGCGGGATCGAACGCCGCGTGGCCGAACTGGTCGTACTGCGCGCGCTTCTTTGCGTCGCTCAGGACCTCGGCCGCCTCGTTGATCTCCTTGAATTTTGCCTCGGCATCCTTATCTCCGGGATGCAGATCCGGATGGCACTCCTTCGCCTTTTGCCGGAAGGCGCTCTTGATCTCGTTCTCGGTCGCGTTCTTATCCACGCCCAGAACTTCGTAATAATCGCGTTTGCTAGCCAATGGCGATCCCTCTCCCCCTTGAAGCGCTTATAACCATTCCATTATATCAAAGCGAGCCATAAACGCACAGTAAACTCTTTGTTGCGCCGCAAAAGGGCGGGCCCGAAACGCATTACAAGCCATATGCTTCTTTCTATACTATGCATTTTGTAACCGCGGGTTCGGCGGCCGAAACAGCCAGAAACCGGCCCAGCGGACCGGTTTCGAACCCCGGGCTCCGCCCGCAAACGCATTGTGCGTTTGCGGGCCCGTCCCCTCAGGCAATTTCGAAAGTATGCTTTACTTTTTCTTGTTCTCGTCGTCGTCCACGACCTCGTAATCCGCGTCCACCACGGTATCGTCATGCGGCGGCTGCGGGCCGGCGCCGGCGTCCTGCTGGCCCTGCTGGCCCTGCGTCTGCTGGTAGATCTTCCCGAACGCCTCGTAGGAAACCTCGGTCAGCCGGTCGGTGGCGGTCTTGATCATGGCGGTGTCGCTGCCCTCGAGGGTCTTGCGAAGATCGGCGAGCGCGGACTCGATCTTGTGCTTGTCGTCGGCCGAGACCTTGTCGCCCAGCTCCTTGAGCGTCTTCTCGGTGTTGTACACAAGCTGGTCGGCGTGGTTGCGGGTTTCGACCTCCTCCTTGCGCTTCTTATCCTCGCTGGCGAAGCGCTCGGCCTCGTTCACGGCGCGCTTGATCTCATCCTCGTTGAGGTTGGTGGAGGCGGTGATCGTCACCTTCTGCTCGTGGCCGGTGCCCAGATCCTTGGCGCTCACATGCACGATGCCGTTGGCGTCGATATCGAACGTGACCTCGATCTGCGGCACGCCGCGGGGCGCGGGCGCGATACCCGCCAGCTGGAAGCGGCCGAGGGTCTTGTTGTACTGGGCAAGCTCGCGCTCGCCCTGAAGCACGTGCACCTCGACGGAGGTCTGGCCGTCCGCCGCAGTGGAGAAGATCTGGCTCTTCTTGGTGGGGATGGTGGTGTTGCGGTCGATCAGCCTTGTGAACACGCCGCCCACGGTCTCGATGCCCAGGGAAAGGGGCGTCACGTCGAGCAGCAGGATGTCCTTGACCTCGCCGCCCAGCACGCCCGCCTGGATGGCGGCGCCGATGGCCACGCACTCGTCGGGGTTGATACCCTTGAAGGGTTCCTTGCCGGTGACGTTGCGCACGAGGTCCTGCACCATGGGGATACGGCTGGAACCGCCCACCAGAATGACCTTGTCGATCTTATCGGTGGTGAGGTTGGCGTCGCGCAGGGCCTTGAGCATGCAGTCCTTGGTCTGCTCGACAAGATCGGAAATCAGCTCGTTGAACTTGGCGCGGGTGAGCGTCATCTCCAGATGGCGGGGGCCCGACGCGTCCATGGTGATGAAGGGCAGGTTGATGTCCGTCTGCACCACGCCCGAGAGCTCGATCTTGGCCTTCTCTGCGGCTTCCTTGAGGCGCTGGAGCGCCTTGCGGTCGGTGGTAAGATCGATGCCGGTGCTCTTCTTGAAATCCGCCGCGATATAGTCCATGACGCGCTGATCGAAATCGTCGCCGCCCAGGCGGTTGTTGCCGTTGGTGGCGAGGACCTCGAACACGCCCTTGTCGATCTCGAGGAGGGATACGTCGAACGTGCCGCCGCCCAGATCGTACACGAGGATCTTCTGGTTGACTTCCTTATCCATGCCGTAGGCGAGGGAAGCCGCCGTCGGCTCGTTGATGATGCGCAGCACCTCGAGGCCCGCGATGCGGCCGGCGTCCTTGGTGGCCTGGCGCTGGCTGTCCGTAAAGTAAGCGGGCACGGTGATAACGGCCTGCGTAATGGTTTCGCCCAGGTACGCCTCCGTATCCTGCTTGAGTTTGCGCAGGATCATCGCGGAGATCTCCTGCGGGGTGTAGTCCTTGCCGTCGATGCGCACCTTGCGGGAAGAGCCCATGTCGCGCTTGATGGACGAAATGGTGCGCTCGGGGTTGGTGATGGCCTGCCGTTTGGCGACCTGGCCCACCAGCCGCTCGCTTTCCTTGAACGCCACGACGGACGGCGTGGTGCGCGCCCCCTCCGCGTTGGGGATAACGACGGGTTCGCCGCCTTCCAGAACGGCTACGCAGGAGTTGGTGGTCCCCAGATCGATACCGATAATCTTGCCCATACTATACAATCCTCCTATTCGAACAATGCGAATTACGTTTATCATCTGCCGCTTCCGCGGCCTAACATACTTAAAAAATCACCGCAGGCGCTAATTTTCCCTATTCGGCCACTTTCACCATGCTGTGGCGGACGATCCTGCCGTTTACCTCGTACCCCTTCTGCAGCACCTCGAGGATCTCGCCCTTCTCTTTGCCCTGTGCGGGTTCCTGCAAAACGGCGTTGTGCAGATTTGGGTCGAATACGCCCTCGGACGGAAGCTCCTGCATGCCCTGCTTTTTGAGCGCGTCCACCAGCTGCCGCTGCACCAGCCGGACGCCGTCCGCAAAGCAGGGATCGATGTTCGCGGTGTTCTGCAGCGCCAGGTCCAGGCTGTCCAGCGACGGCAGCAGGGCTTTGACACAATCCCGCACGCCCTCCTGGTAGCTGTCCTTGCTGACGCTCTCGTTGCGGCGGCGGTAGTTTTCAAAATCTGCCTTGTAGCGCTGCGCCAGCGCGATCGCTTCGTCCTTTTCTTTTTGCAGGCCCTCGATATGCGTCTTCACGGTTTCAAACTCCGCCTTGGTCAGCTGGACGACCTCGGGCGCCGCCGCGGCCTCTTCCTGGGAAGCCTGGGTTTCGGAGGCGTTCGCCTCCCGCGGAACCTGGGTTTCGGAGGCGCCCGCCTCCTGCGCCTCTGTCTGCCCGGCCGGCGTTTGTTCGGGCCGGATCTCTGTGGCGGGTATATCGATCGGGGTCTTCTTTGTCATAACTTCCTCCAAGCGGCTATTCGGGATCCTGCTCCAGCAGCCCCATCAGGGCCTCGGAGAGGCTCATCTGCATGTATTCGAGTATCGACAGCACGCGGCTGTAGTGCATACGCGTCGGTCCGATGATGCCAAGGGAACCCATCGGTTCGTTCCCGATGCGGTAGGTGGCGGTTACGACGCTGCAGTCCTTGAGCTCGCTTTGCTCGTTCTCTTCGCCGATGGAGACGGTAAACTCGAGCTTGGTGGCCTTGCGGAGCAGCTGATAGAGCGTATCCTTCCCTTCCAGCGCCGACAGGAACCCTTTGACCTTGTTCATATCGCTGTACTCGGGGTAATGCAGGATGTTGGTCGCGCCCGAAAGCTCTATCTTCTGCGAGCCGGCGTGCACATGGCGCTCCAGCGCTTCCATCACTTCCTGCAAAAAGGCCCGGTGCTCGCCCATTTCCTCCCCGATGCTGGTCACGCGGTCAACGGCGACCTGATCGAGCCTGGTGTCGCGCAGCATGGCGTTGAGGCTCGCGGAGAACCGGTCCAGCTCGTAGGCGCCCATCCCCTCCGGCATGCGCAGCACCACGTCGCGGATAAAACCGTTGTCCGTCACCAGCACCAGCAGCGCCCGTTCCGGGGAAAGCTGCACGATCTGGATGTTTTTGATGCGCACCGAGTCGAGCTGCGGGGACATCACCATGGCCGTATAGCGCGTGATTTCGGAAAGCGCGGTCGCCGTCTGGCGCACAAGGCCCTCCACCTGATCGATCCGCTGCGAAAAATAGGAGCGGATGGAGCGGCGTTCCTGTTCGGTGAGCTGCGCGCGCTGCATCATATGGTTGACATAAAGCCTGTAAGCTTTATTGGAAGGAATCCTGCCCGCGGAGGTATGCGGCTGCTCCAGATACCCAAGCTCCTCAAGGTCGCTCATCTCGTTGCGGATGGTTGCCGAGGAAACGTTGAAATCCGCGCGCTTGGATATGGAGCGGGATCCGACGGGCGCCGCCGTCAAAATATAATCGTCAATGATCGCCTGCAGAATGCGCATCTTTCTGGCATCCAGTTCCACCGCCGTTCCCCCTTTCCTGCCCAAGCGTTACGGTTCAGGCTGTTAGCACTCTATGATGTTGAGTGCTAAATGCTACAAATAAAATAGCACTCCGCAACTTCTTTGTCAATAGAATGCCCCTTGTCTATTGTGACAAAGTGGAAACAAAAGAATGTAGATGAGAACGAACGTCAAAAAACAATCCCATCGCGTGAAAGGGCTTTCCGTAAGGGCTCCAAGTATGCTATAACGGTAAGAAGCGGAGAGAATCCGCCTGATAATAAGGAGATTTATGCCGGGACTGTACGTACACATTCCGTTCTGCATAAAAAAATGCCGATACTGCGACTTTCCTTCCTTCGCGGGGCAGGAGGGGCGCATTCCGGCCTACCTGGACGCGCTTGCCCGCGAGGCGGCGCTCGCGTCCTCCCCCTGGGGCGTATTCGACACCGTCTTTGTGGGCGGCGGCACGCCCTCCCTGCTGTCGGGCGGGGAGGCCGGGGCGCTGATGGGCATGCTCCGGAGCCGTTTTGCGATCGCGCCCGGCGCGGAGATCACGTTCGAATGCAACCCCGGCACGGCCGATGAGGAAAAGCTCGCGGCGTACCGCGCGGCCGGCGTGAACCGGCTCTCCATCGGGCTGCAGAGCATGAACGCCGCCTTGCTTCGGCGCATCGGCCGCATCCACGACGCGGAAGCGTTCTGCCGGGTATTCCGGGCGGCGCGGGCGGCGGGTTTTCAGAATATCAATGCCGACGTGATGCACGGGCTGCCCGGGCAGACGCAGGCGGATTATCTCGATACCCTCCGCAGCCTTGCGGAGCTTTCACCCGAGCATATTTCGGCTTACGGGCTGATTCTGGAGGAGGGTACGCCGCTTTTTGAGGACGCGGAGGCCGGGCGCGAAACCCTGCCCGGCGAGGACGCCGTGTACGATATGCAGGACGCCGGCATCGCATTCCTGGAAGGACACGGATATCCGCGCTACGAGATCTCCAACTTCGCGAAACCCGGCTTCCGCTGCCGGCACAACCTCAATTACTGGGCCAACGGCGAGTACCTGGGCCTGGGCGCAGGCGCGCACTCGGCGTGGCGGCTGCAAGGGAAAGCCGGGCCGCAATGGACGCGCTGGAATAACCCCGCGGAGTTGGACGCCTACCTTGCGCGCGCGGGCGAACCGCTCGGCGCCCGCGATCTTGAGGCGATCCCGCCCGCCGAGGAAACCTTTGAAACCGTGATGGTGGGGCTGCGGCAAACGGACGGCGTCCCTCTCGCGGCGTTTGAAAGGCGTTTTGGCGCGCCGCTGACGGCGTATTATCCGCAGGCGGTCGGGGAGCTGCAAAAGAAGGGCTGGCTGGAGCTGACGCCTGCGCACGTCCGCCTGACCCCGAAGGGGCTGGATATGCAGAACGCCGCGCTGCAATACTTCCTGGCGGATAACGGGGGTGCAGGGGGCCCGCCCCCTGCACCCCGGTAAGGGAACGGAAACAGGCGCCTGATCTATATAAAAAGGAATCCCGCCAGGGATTCCCTCCACAATTGCTCATTGTTCATTTTCCATTGTTCATTTGATTACGTAGACCTTCACCGGCTTCCCCATCCGCTCCGCCCGGGCGATGGTGTAGCGCGTGCCGGGGGACGCGCCGTCCCATACGGCGACGACGAGCTCGGCAAGGCCGACGATCTCGTCGTTGCGGGCGAGCGTGGCGAGCCTGCCGAGGATCTCATACGCCGGGCGGATGACGCGCACCGGGATGCCGCGCGCATTCCCGTATTGCTCGGCAAGGGTATCCACGCCCGCGGCGCCGCCGGTGATGATCTCGGTTGCGTCGTGTGGGATATACAGGGACATATCCGCGTCCCGGATGCCGCGGGAGCCTACGACCGCCACCCGCATCAGTTGATGCGCAGCACGCTCATGAAAGCGTCGCTGGGCACCTCCACCGAGCCGATCTGGCGCATGCGCTTCTTGCCTTCCTTCTGCTTTTCGAGCAGCTTCTTCTTGCGCGAGATGTCGCCGCCGTAGCACTTGGCGAGCACGTCCTTGCGCACGGCCTTGACGGTCTCCCGGGCGATGACCCGGCCGCCGATGGCCGCCTGCACGGGGATCTCGAACTGCTGGCGCGGGATCACGTCCCTGAGCTTTTCCGCGACCGCGCGGCCCTTGTTGTACGCCTTGTCCTTGTGGACGATGGTGGAGAGCGCGTCGCATACGTCCCCGTTGAGCAGAAAATCGAGCTTCACGAGCTCGGAGCGCATGTATTCCTTGAGCTCGTAATCGAAGGAGGCGTAACCGCGCGAGCGGGATTTGAGCTGATCGAAGAAATCATAGATGATCTCGTTGAGCGGAAGCTCGTAATGGATGTTGACGCGGGCCTCCTCTATGTACTTCATATCCACGAAGATGCCGCGCCGCTCCTGGCAAAGCTCCATAATGGTGCCGACGTAGGCCGAGGGCGTCATGATGTGCGCGTCCACCATCGGCTCCTCCATGTACGCGATCTGCGCGGCGTTGGGAAGATTGGAGGGGTTGTCGATGATCTGCTCGCTGCCGTCGAGCATTTTGACACGGTAGATGACGCTGGGCGCGGTGGTGACAAGATCGAGATCGAACTCGCGCTCCAGCCGCTCCTGGATGATCTCCATGTGCAGCAGGCCCAAAAACCCGCACCGGAACCCGAACCCCAGAGCGATGGAGGTCTCGGGCTCAAACTTGATGGACGCGTCGTTCAAAAGGAGCTTTTCCAAAGCCTCCTTGAGGTCGTTATAGCGCGCGCCGTCGGCGGGATAGATGCCGCAGAACACCATGGGCTGCGCCTGCTTGTAGCCGTGCAGGGCTTTGGCCGTCGGGTTTGCGGCGTCGGTGATGGTATCGCCCACCTTCGTTTCGGCGACGCTCTTGATGGAGGCCGCGATATACCCGACCTCGCCCGCCGTAAGCTCGTCCACCGGCTTATGGGCGGGGGTAAAGACGCCCACCTCGGTGACGTCGAACTCGTGCCCGGTATTCATCATCCGCACGCGCGTGCCGGCGCGCACCGCGCCGTCCATGACGCGCACATAACTCACGGCGCCCTTGTAATTGTCGTAATAGCAATCGAAGATCAGCGCCTTGAGCGGCGCGTCGCTGTCGCCTTTGGGCGGCGGGATGAGCGAGATCACCTGCTCGAGCACCTCGGGGACGTTCTCGCCGGTTTTCGCGGAGACGCGCGGCGCGTCCTGGGCGGGGATGCCGATGACGTCCTCGATCTCGTGGATCGTATGCTCGGGTTGCGCGCTGGGGAGATCGATCTTGTTGACGACGGGCATGATCTCAAGGCCGTTGTCAAGCGCGAGGTAAACATTCGCGAGCGTCTGCGCTTCGATGCCCTGGGTGGCGTCCACAACGAGGATGGCCCCCTCGCACGCGGCGAGCGCGCGGCTGACCTCGTAGGTGAAATCCACATGGCCCGGCGTATCGATGAGGTTGAACATATACTGTTTGCCGTCTTTGGCGGTATAGAACATGCGCACCGCGGAGGATTTGATGGTGATGCCACGCTCCCGCTCGATATCCATGGTATCGAGGAGCTGCTCCTCCATATCCCGCGCGGAAACGGTATCGGTAAGCTCCATCAGCCGGTCGGCAAGCGTGGACTTGCCGTGGTCGATGTGCGCGATGATGCAGAAATTACGGATCAGTTCACGCGGAAAGGCCATAGTACCTCCCAAGCATCCGGCTTTATTTCAAAAATGATGATACCGTATCGGAGGGGCAAATGCAAGCGAGGCTTGATCCTCGAGGTACGCGTGTTACAATGTATATGGAAAAGGCGGGAGGTGCGCGTATGGGATCATTGGAAAAAACGGCTGAAAATCTGAACAGGCACGGATTTCGGGCGAGGATCGCGGGTTCCGCGGCCGAGGCGAAGGAACTGGCGCTTCCGCTCATCGGCACGGGAAGCGTAGGCTTCGGCGGCTCCGTTACGGTGCGCGACATGGGGCTTTTTGAGGCGCTGCAGCAGCGCGGGAACGCCGTTTACTGGCACTGGAAGTGCGCCCCCGAGGAGGTACCCGCCGTCCACGCGGCTGCGCACACGGCGGACGTATACGTTTGTTCCGCAAACGCCGTATTGGAAACGGGCGCGCTGCTCAATATAGACGGTGCGGGCAACCGCGTGGGCAGCCTGATCTCGGGGCCCAAAAAGGCGATCGTCATCGCGGGCAGAAACAAGCTCTGCGCCGATTATGAGGAAGGGCTCGCGCGCGTCAAGGCGAAGGCCTGCCCGCAGAACGCGCGCAGGCTGGGGCTTAAAACCCCCTGCGCCCTGACGGGCATCTGCACGGATTGCAGCTCGCCCCAGCGCATGTGCCATGTCACCGCCCTTCTGGAGCGGCCGACAAACGCGCTGCCCGAGGTGCACGTGCTGCTGGTGGACGAAGACCTGGGCTATTAAACCGTCAGGAAAGTGACTCCCTGATATGTTAAGCCGCCCGCGGGAGACTGCCGGGCGGTTTATTTTTAGAAGACGCAACCCGGCGCGCGGCTTCGCCGTCTAAAAAGCAAGACCACCTTGGAGGTATCGCTATGAAAAAGATCCTGATCGCCCTTGCGCCGCTTCTTTGTCTGGCGCTGATTCTGAGCGGCTGCGGCCAAAAGGCCGTTCCCCCTGCAGAGCCGACGCCCGGCGCGGCAACGCCTTCCCCCGCGCCTTCCGCGACGGAGACGCCCGCGGCTTCGCCCTCTTCCCCGGCATCGGCGGGCCTCTCAAACCCGATCGTGCCGGCGGAGAACGCGGCGGCGTTCCGGGAGCTGGGGCTCGCCTTCGACGCGCCGGCGGGAGCGAGCGATATAAAGTACAGCATCATCGGCGGCAAGGTGGCGCAAATCGTGTTCACGCTCAAGGGGCAGCAGTACACCTACCGCGCCGCGAATACCGACGACGATATTTCGGGGGTATCCGATCCGTTCGATGAAACCAGCGACATCAGCGTGGACGGCGACGACTGGTTCGCCATCATCCGCGTTCAGACCAGGACCGGCGGCGGCGCGCTTGCCGCCTGGCAGTACCTGCCCACCATGTACTCGCTCTACACCGAGGCCGCCGTGGAACGCGACGAATTCACCAGCCTTGCCACCAACCTCGCGCACGACGCGTTCATGGCCGCAAGCGCCGCGCCCTCTCCCGAGGCATAAAGGAGAGAGGCGTTTCTTTTCTTTCACGGGAAAGAAAAGAAGCAAAAGAAAGCGTAAAGGATTGCCCCGTTCGGCAATCCATTTCTAATTGCGGATTTCTTTATCTATGCGATTACTCTTCCCCCAGCAGCGCGGCGGAGAATTCCGCGGCGTCGAAGGGCTGCAGGTCGGCGAGCCCCTCCCCCACGCCCACGAAGCGCACCGGGAGCTGCAGCATATCCTTGACGGCGACGGCCATGCCGCCCTTGGCGGTGCCGTCAAGCTTGGTGAGCACGACGTCGGTGAGGCCTGCCGCCGAACCGAACGCCCTGGCCTGCGCGATGGCGTTCTGGCCGGTGGTGGCGTCGAGCACCAGCAGCACCCGGCAGGGGGCGTCGGGCAGCTCCCGCGCGATGACGCGGCGGATCTTTTCCAGCTCGTTCATCAGGTTCTTTTTGTTGTGCAGCCTGCCCGCGGTATCGCAGATGAGAAGGTCGCACCCTTTTGCCTTGAAGGAATGGATGGCGTCGAACACCACGGCGGCCGGGTCCGCCCCCTCCCCGTGCTTCACCATGGGGACGCCTGCGCGCTCGGCCCAGACGCCGAGCTGCTCGGCGGCGGCGGCGCGGAAGGTATCCGCGGCGGCGAGCATGGGCTTTTTGCCCTGCTGCTTATAGAAAGCGGCGAGCTTGCCGATAGAGGTGGTCTTCCCCACCCCGTTCACGCCGACGATCAGCAGCACCGCGGGTCCGTCTTCGGGAAGAAAAGCCTCCCCGGGTTCCATGTGGGCGGCGAGGATCCCCCGGAGCGCATCCCGCGCCTCGGCGACCTTATGGAGTTTTTGCTCCTTCACGGCCTGACGGAGCTCGTCAAGCAGGCGATCCGTCAGCTCCACGCCGACGTCGGCCATAATGAGGGCCTCCTCCAGTTCCTCGTAAAAAGCGTCGTTGATGCTGTCCTTCCCCTGGAAAACGGCGGAAAGAAAGCTGTCGCGGGTTTTGCTCAGGCCCTGTTTGAGCTTTTGAAACATGCCTTGTTTTTGTTCCATGGTTCCTCCTTGGTTAACGGCGGGAGCAAGTTCCCCCTACAAGGGAATTATCCGGCAGGACGAGCCCTCCCGAAATGCAATCATGCTTTCTTTCGGTACTTTTCTTTCCCTTGAAAGAAAAGTACCGTCCTCGCTCAGCTCGCTGCGTCCGCCTGCTGGAAGCGCGCGGAAACGATCTTCGAGACGCCCTTTTCCTCCATGGCGACGCCGTAGAGGGTATTGCAGACCTCCATGCTGCCTTTGCGGTGGGTGATGAGGATGAACTGCGTATCGTCGGCGTACTCGCGCAGGTAGTTCGCAAAGCGCGTGACGTTGACTTCGTCGAGCGAGGACTCGATCTCGTCGAGGATGCAGAACACGGTGGGCTTGAGCTTGAGCATGGCGAACAAAAGAGCGATGGCGGTAAGGGCGCGCTCGCCCCCCGAAAGGAGGGTAAGCAGCTGCAGCTTCTTGCCGGGCGGCTGCGCGATGATGTCGATCTCGCAGTTGAGGACGTCCTTCGGGTCGGACAGCCGCAGCTCCGCGAAGCCGCCGCCGAAAAGCTGCTCGAACACGATGGAGAAGTTGTGCTGGATGAGCGTAAACTGCTGCAGGAACTGCTTCTCCATGGTGCCGGTAAGCTCGGCGATCAAAGTATTGAGATCGGCCTCCGCCTTATTTAGATCCTCGCATTGGGCGCTCAGGCCGGTATAGCGCTCGTTGAGGATATCGTATTCCTCGACGGCGTTGACGTTGATGGTGCCAAGGGCGCGGATGGCGGACTTGAGCTCGTCGATGCGCGCGTGGGCCGCGGCGGGGCTTCCCTGCTCCGTACGGAGCGGCAGGGCGGTCTCGTAGGTGAGATCGTAATCCGTCCTGATCCGCTCCTGCATGGCTTCGAGCTCCACCTCGGTGCGGCCGCGCAAAAGCTCCTGCTTGTGGCGGCGGTCCTCCAGATCGCGCATGCGGTCGTTGAGCTCGTCCTTGCGGGCGCGGGCGTCGGCAAGGGCCTGCATGCGGCGCTGGCGCTCCTCGTCGAAGGCGTGCTGCTCTTCCTTGCGCAGGTCCACATCGGACTGCTCCGCGCCGGTTTGTTCGGAAAGGACGGCGAGCTTTTCGGCAAGCTCGGCCGCCTGGGTCTCGGCGGTCTTCATGGCGCGGCCGGCTTCCTCAATGGCGCGGACGGTCTCGCGCAGCTCCCGCTCGAGGCGCCTGCCCTCCTGAAGCGCGGCGTCCTCTTCCTTTTGCAGGGCCATGCGGCGCACCTTGTGGCCGGTCAGCTCGTTCACGGCGGCGTCGTAGCCGGCGCGAAGCCTGTTCAGTTCCGCCTGCGTACGCTTGACGTCCTCCTCGGTGGCGGCGCTGCCTTCCTCGATGCCGGTCTGCAGCCGCGCGATGCTTTCGCGTTCCTTTTCGATATCGGCGATGTTATCCCGGATCTGGCCGCACTCGAGCTCCATACGCTCGTACTTCTGCTCGCTCTGGCGGATATCGCGCTCTATGAGATCGAGCTTCTCCTTATCGCGCGCGGATTCGACCTCGTGGGCGTGCAGCTGCGCTTCGGCCTCCAGGAGCGCGGCCTGCCCGGCCTCCACGGCCTCCTCCGCCCGGCGGCGCTCCCGCTGCTGCGCGGCAATAGCGGCCTCGGCGGATCGGATGCTCGCCTGCAGCTCCTTGAGCTCGCGCTCCCGGCCCAGGAGGCTGAATTCGCGCTTCTGCACGCTGCCGCCCGTCATGGAGCCGCCGGGGTTGATGATGTCCCCGGCTAAGGTGGCGATGCGGAAGGCGGCGTTGGCGCGCCGGTTGAGCGCGATGCCCGAATCGAGGTCCTCCACGATCACGGTGCGCGCCAGAAGGTTTTCCGCCACCGGCCGGTACATGGGATCGAACCCCACCAGCTCGGAAGCCACGCCGATGCAGCCGGGCATGGCGAGGAGGCCGCGCTCCTCGGCGTTCAAAAGGCGGGCGCGCATGCCGGATACCGGGAGCATCGTGGCGCGGCCGTACTGGCGGGCGCGCAGATGGTCGATGACGCGCTTGGCGTCCTCCGGCGTGGGGGTCACGATGTTCTGAAGCGACGAGCCCAGCGCCATCTCCAGCGCGGTTTCGTATTTTTCGGGCACGGAGAGGATCTCCGCCACCACGCCGAGCACGGATTTTTTGAGCGTATAATCCCGCTCGCAGTCGCGCAGGACGTTGCGGACGCTAGAGTAATACCCCTCGTGCGCGCGGGCCATTTCCTCCAGCACATTGGAGCGCGAGCGCATGGCGTTCGCCTGCTGCTCCAGTTCGCGCAGGGTCTTTTCGGCCTCTCTCTGCGCCTCCTGCGCCCGGCGGAGCGCGCCCTGCAGTTCCTCCTGGCTTTGGCGCAGCGCGCGGTAGCTCTCCTGCCGCTTGTCCCAGGCGAGCCGGGCTTCCGAAAGCTCCTCGCCCAGCTTGCCGCGTTCCTCCTCATTCGCCTGCTGATCCAGGAGCACGGTGGAAAGCCGCTGGTTCAGGGCGGCCGTCATCGCCTCCATGCGGGAAAGCTGGCTCTTGGCGTCGGACAGCCGGTTGAGCTGCTCGATGATGCTGTTTTTCTGCCGGTCGAGCGTTTCCTCCTGCCGCGCGATCTGCCGCTGCAGCGCGTTGGTCCCGGCTTCGCAGGCGGCGATCTCGGCGTCCAGCGCGGCGAGCATATCCCGCCCGGCGGTATCGCTGGATTTGAGCTGCCCGATGGCGGAAAGCTGATCCTCGCGCTTCTTATTATTTTCCCCGATGTCCGCCGCGTGGCGGTCCCGCTCCCGCAGAAGGTTCTCCCGCCGCTCGCGCAGCACGCCGAGCTCCCCCGTATGCGCCTCCATGGCGGACATCAGCGCCATGAGCTGGCTCTGCGCCGCGGAAGCGTTCTGCTCGAGCGAGCGCAATTCTTCCTCCTGCGCGGCGCAGCTTTGGCTCAAGGTTCGCTCGGCGGTCAGCAGGGATTCGCTTTCCCCCTGCATCTGCGCGATGGCCGCGTCGGCGCTTTGGAGGCGCTCCTGCATGCGCTCGTACTGATGCAGAAAGGCGTTGACTTCCAGGCCCTTCAGCTCATCCCGCAGCGCGAGGTAGGCGCGCGCCTGCTCCGCCTGCTCGCGCAGCGGCTCGCGGCGGCTGCGCAATTCGCCTAAGATGTCCTCCAGCCGCTCGAGGTTCTTGGCGGTGCTCTCCAGCTTTCGGACCGCCTCCTCCTTGCGGACGCGGTAGCGCATGACGCCCGCCGCCTCCTCGAGGGCGGCGCGGCGGTCGCCGGATTTGTTGGAGAGGATCTCCTCCACCCTGCCCTGCCCGATGATGGAGTAGCCTTCCTTGCCGATGCCGGTATCGCGGAACAGCTCGCTGATGTCCTTCAGGCGGCAGTTGTTGCGGTTGATGGCGTACTCGCTCTCCCCCGAGCGGTAGACGCGGCGCGTGATGGTGACCTCGGCAAAATCGATGGGCAGCGACGCGTCGCTGTTATCGAACGTGAGGGCGACCTCGCAGTACGCCTGGGCTTTGCGCTCCTGCGTGCCGTTGAAGATCACGTCCTCCATGCGGCTGCCGCGCAGCGCCTTGGCGCTTTGCTCGCCCAGCACCCAGCGCACGGCGTCCGCGATATTGCTCTTGCCGCTGCCGTTGGGCCCTATGACGGCGGTGATGCCGGGGTCGAACTGCAATTCCGTTTTCCGGGCAAAGGATTTGAAGCCTTGTAGCTCCAGCTTCATTAGGCGCAAGGGCCGTCTCACTTCCTTACAGGTTTCAGTCCGCGCGGGAACAGGGCCCGGCCTTTCGGCAATTTCGTTCAGCGGCTCGGATACGGCGCTTATTGTTCTCCTGCGGAAGGCCCGCCGTCCGAGGCGCGCTTGTCCCCGGTGCGCAGGGACTTGAGGGCCGCGTGCGCCGCGCGCTGCCCGGCCTCCTGCTTGGAGTTGCCCACGCCCTCGCCCACCAGCTTGTCGTTGAGCGAGACGCGGATGCGGAATTCCTTCTGATGATCGGGCCCCGTCGCCGAAACGAGCCGGTAGCCGATGTTCCCCAGATGCTTCTTCTGCACATACTCCTGAAGGCTTGTCTTATGGTCCTTGCCCGGGCCGTTGTCCGCCGCGCTCAGAAGCTTGGGGCCCGCGAAGCGCAGGATGAAGGATTTCGCCTCGTCCGTGCCGCCGTCGATGTAGATGGCCCCGATCAGCGCCTCCAGCGCGTCGGCAATGATGGAAGGTTTGTCGCGCCCGCCGGTGTTTTCTTCCCCGTGCCCCAGGAGCAGGTACTCCTGCAGGGCAAAGTGCGAGCGCGCCGATTCGTCGAGCGCGGTCTCGCAGACGATGGATGCGCGCGCCCTGGTCATCGCGCCCTCGCTCCAATCGGGATGCCGCATGAAAAGCTGCTCGGTGATGCACAGCTCCAGCACCGCGTCCCCCAAATATTCCAGCCGCTCGTTGTGCACCTTGCCCTTGCCGTCCCCCTTGACGAAGGAGGTATGCGTCAGCGCCGTGTCCAGCAGCGTGATATCCTTGAACTTATAACCGATCCAGTCCTGCAGCTGCGCAAGCTGCAGTTCGCGTTTTGTCATGAAATGCGCCCCCTGTTTTGTAAGAACTCCCGCGGCGTGCCGCAGGCCCTAAAGCAAGGCCCGCACCAGAAATATGATGCGGGCTTACCGGATTTCATTCGTGCTCAGTGTTTTTCCAGATAGTCCACAATGTCGCCCACCGTACGCACTTTTGGCAGCTGCTCATCGGGTATCTCGATATCGAACTCCTGTTCCAGATCCATAATGAGCTCCACGACGTCGAGGCTATCCGCCTTCAGATCATCCACCAGCTTGGATTCCATTGTGATGGTGCTTGCATCCACATCCAGCTGTTTAGCGATGATTTCACGAACCTTATCAAATTTCATTATGTCCGCTCCTCTCATAAATGAGTGAAAAAATAAAAAGAAGATATTCCTCGATTCAGTTTAGGGCACAAGGGCGGTTCTGTCAATGCCTTTTGCTCGGCGCGGCAAATGCTCCGCGCGCCCCGGCGCGATCCGCAAAAAACCGCCGTAAACCGCCCCGGTTCCCGCTTTCGCAGGAAGATCCCGTCTATAGGAGCCGTAAAATCCGGCCCCAACAGCCATCCGGAGTCTTGGGGGCTACTCCCCCCCGTCGTCGCCCATCTGGGCGATGGCGGTCCCGATGGCCTCGGTGACGCCGCCCTTGACATAGGCCGCCGCCTGGCGCATCGCCGCCGAAAACGCCTTGGCGTCCGAGCTGCCGTGCGCCTTGATGATGCCGCCGTTGATGCCCAGAAGGGGTGCGCCGCCGTACTCGGTATAGTCCATGCGCGCCTGCAGGCGCTTGAATGCAGGCTTGGCAAAGAGCGCCCCCAGCTTGGAGCGCGTATCGGCCATCAACTCGTCCTTGAGCATCTTCACCATAAGCATCGCGGTGCCTTCGGTGTTCTTGAGGATCATGTTGCCCGAGAAGCCGTCGCTGACCACGACGTCGAACTCGCCCGAAAGCACGTCACGCCCCTCGCAGTTGCCCGCGAAGCGGAAGGGCGCCTTTTCCATGAGCGGGTAGGCGGCCTTGGTGAGCTCGTTGCCCTTTTCCGCCTCGGCGCCGTTGTTGAGAAGGCCGACCCTGGGCTGCTCGATGCCGTACACATGCTGCATGAAGGCCGAGCCCATCACGCCGAACTGCGGCAGGTAGGAGGGCTTGCAGTCCACGTTGGCGCCGCAGTCCACCAGGAGCACGCAGCCGTGGCGCGTGGGCATGATGGGCGCGAGCGCCGGGCGCTTGACCCCCTTGAGCCGGCGTACGATCAGCGTCGCCCCGGCAAGCACGGCGCCCGTGCTGCCCGCCGAGATCATGCACTGCGCTTCCCGGTCCGCCACGCACCGGAGCGCGCCTACCAGCGAGGAATCGGGCTTGTGCTTGACGGCGTAGGTGGGCTGCTCGTGGCTGGAGATATAGTCCGGCGCGTGCCGGACGCTCACGCGGGACGCGTATTGCGGATACGCCGCCATGTAGGCTTCGATCGCCTTCGCGTCGCCGAAAAGAATCAGCTGCATTTCCCCGTTCTGCGCAAGCGCGCGCACGGAGCCCTCCAGAATCGCCTGCGGCGCGTTGTCCCCCCCGAATACATCCACCGCGATAACCATACCGTTCCCCCCGTTCTATCTCATGAGTACTGATTGCGGCCCCCGCGCAAAACGAGAAAAAGACAGAAAACTCTCGTCTCTGCCTTTTTGCCTTTTTACGCCGGGTGCGCGCCGCGTCCCGCCCCCGCGGGGGCCTGCGCCGGCAAAGCGCCGGAACGACGCCGTCATGGCGTTACGCCTTTTTTTCCGCTTCCATGTTGATGACCTGCCTGCCGTCATAATAGCCGCAATGCTTGCAAACCCTGTGGGCAAGCTTCAGCTTGTGGCACTGGGGGCACGCCATGATGCCGGGCATATCGAGCTTCCAAGTGCTGGACCTGCGGGAATCCCGCCTGGCCTTTGAAGTTTTTCTCTTGGGGACCGCCATGATTACACCTCCTTACCATCGTCAAACAGTGAGCCGAGCGCCGCGAGCGGGGAAGGTTCCTCCACCGGGACTTCGGGCGCGCAGGAACACTGCGCCGTATTCAAATTGCATCCGCAAACGGGGCACAAGCCTTTGCAATCCTCCCTGCATACGCTTCTGATGGGCATGTTCAGGAAGAGATTATCCATGACCATGGGGCGGATATCCATCGATTCCCCTTCGAACGCGTAGCTGTCGTCGTCCGGATCGGCCGCGCCCTTGACAAAACGCTCCGCAAACGGGATCTCGAGCGGCTCCGCAAACGGCTCGCTGCACCGGGCGCACTGCGACGAGAGCACGGCGCCGATCCGCCCCCTGAGGTTGAACGCCTCGCCATCGAAGGAATAGGTGAACGCGACGGTCACCGGCGCAAGAAACGCGATTTCCCTGCCGCCGAACTCCTGCGGGGGGAACGTTTCCTGCATGCGGGCGGAAAACGCCTCGCCGGGCTGCTTGAGCGCCGCGGCTATCGGGAGCACCATAGGCATTCCTCCAAAGTCACACAAAGGATATTGTATCGATTGCAGGCCGGTTTGTCAACGGAAAATTGCGCGGCCTTCGCGCCTTTTCCGGCCCGTCTGCGGGCCGCGCGCCGCTATTGCTGGCCGCTTTTGGCGGGGTCGTTGCCCGCGGGCGTACCGTCGCCCATCTCTCTGGGCTTGAATACGTTCAGCTTCGCGTAATGCACCAGCGCGATGATCGCAAGCACCGCCGCGACACAAAGCAGCACGATGTTCCAGTAACCGATCCAGTGCCAGGCCCGGAAACCCTTCAGGAGCGTGGCCACCACGCCGGCGTTGAAGAAGCCCGTCGCCGCTTTGCCGAACCGGTCGGCATGGACGACGACATCCTTCTTCCACAGCAGCGCGCCGCCGATGATCATGATAAGCTCCTTTGCGACGACGATGGCCACCAGCCATACCGGCACCCATCCCCTGGTGCAGAAGCAGATGAGCGCGGTAATGAGCATGAGCTTGTCCGCCAGAGGGTCCAGCACCTTGCCGATGTCGGTGATCCAGTTGTTGCGGCGCGCAAGGTAACCGTCGAGCGCGTCCGTAAGGATAGCCAGCACATAAACGCCCAGCGCCATAAAATACCTGGCATGCGCGAAGAAATATATGAATACGCCCACCATGGCGATACGCAAAGCCGATAGTATGTTGGGAATATGCCTCATTCGCGTTTACCTGCCCATCCTGTCCATTCATGATATAGTATACCGCAAAACGCTCCAAACAGCCATACCGAATTCCCCGGCTCCCAGTAAGAGGCAAAAAAGGCGCCGGCGGCGCCTTTTTTGAACCCCGGGGTTTCCCCGCAGGAGAAACTTCCTTGTATGATACATGAAAAATGTATCCTGCAACAGCCCCGCGGATCGCTTCGGCCCGGCTATGCGCTCAGATCCTCCACATACAGCACGGTAACGCCGGGCTGCGGCTTTGCCGCAGGTGGCGCGGGGGGCGCGCCAGCGGGCTGCGGCGCGGGCTGGGCTTCGGGTTTGCGGCCTTCCCTGGCGGCCTTGCGCGCCTCGAAGAATTTCATGGCGACCTGCGGGAAGAGCGCGTAGCTCAATACGTCCTCCTCCTGCTCCATGATGTCCTTGATTTCCTCGCGGTAGCTGTCGAGCTCGGGCTTCAAAAGATCGGCGGGGCGGCAGGTGATGACCTCCTCGTCGCCGATGGCCTTTTTGCGCACTTCCTCGTTGACGGTACCGGGCAGCTTGCCGTACTCGCCGTGCAGAAGCGCCTTCGACTCCTTGGAAAACGTCTTGTAGCGCTCGCCGGCGATGACGTTCAATACCGCCTGGCTGCCCACGATCTGGCTGGTGGGCGTCACGAGCGGGAGGTAGCCGAAATCCTCGCGCACGCGCGGGACTTCCTCAAGCACCTGGTAATATTTATCCTCGGCGTTCGCCTGCTTGAGCTGGGAAATCAGGTTGGAGAGCATGCCGCCCGGCACCTGGTACAAAAGCGTGTTGACGTCAACGCTTAGGATCTTGGGATCGAGGAAGCCCTCCTTCGTGAGCTTATCCGCGACGCCCCGGAAATACTTGGCGGCCTCCACGAGCTTGCCCATATCGAGCCCCGTGTCGCGCTCCGTGCCCCGGAGCGTGGCGACGAGCGGCTCGGTCGCGGGCTGCGCCGTGCCGTTGCCCAAAGGCGAGAGCGCGCAGTCCACGATATCCACCCCCGCCTCTGCGGCCATGAGGTAGGTCATATCCCCTGTGCCGGTGCTGTTGTGGGTGTGCAGGTGGATGGGAACGTCCACCTCGGCCTTGAGCTTCTGGACGAGCGAATACGCGTCGTAGGGAAGCAGAAGGTTTGCCATGTCCTTGATGCAGATGGAATCCGCGCCCATCTGCGCGAGCTCGCGCGCGAGCTTGACGAAGTATTCCTCGTTATGCACGGGGCTGATGGTGTAGCTGAGCGCCGGCTCGCACCAGGCGCCGTATTTCTTGGTGAATTTGATGGCGGATTCGAGATTGCGCGTATCGTTGAGCGCATCGAAGATGCGGATCACGTCGATGCCGTTCTCGATCGCCTTGCGGCAGAACTGCTCCACCACGTCGTCCGCGTAATGCTTATACCCCAATATGTTCTGCCCGCGGAAAAGCATCTGCAGCTTGGTATGCGGCAGCGCCTTCTTGAGCTTCCTTAACCGCTCCCAGGGGTCCTCGTTCAGGAAGCGCAGGCAGGTGTCGAACGTCGCCCCGCCCCAGCACTCCAGTGACCAGTAGCCGATGCTGTCCAAAATCTCGCAGGCGGGCAGCATATCCTCGGTGCGCATGCGGGTGGCCGCCTGGGACTGATGCGCGTCGCGCAGGATGGTATCGGTAATCAACAATGGCTTTGCCATTTCTTTGTTCCTCCTTCCATGGTGATTTTCCGCGGCGGTCCGCCGCGGGAAAACGCGCCCGGCTTATCATGCCGGGCGGCGGTTCAGCCGATGACGCAGAGCACCTCGCCGGTGTTGACCGACGCGCCCGCCGCGACATTCACGCCGGTAATCACGCCGGCCTGCGGCGCAACGATCTCATTTTCCATCTTCATGGCCTCGAGCACCATCAGCACCTGATGCTTCTTGACGGTATCGCCCGGCTTGACGCTCACCGAGAGGATCGCGCCCGGCATGGGCGCGGTCACGCTCAGCTGCCCGGCCGCCGCCGCGACGGGGGCCGCAGGCGCCGCGGGTGCGGGCGCTTCCTTCTTCCGTTCCTCAACGGGGGCCGCGGGTGCCGCGGGAATCTGCGCGCCGGTGAGTTCCTCTACCTCGACCTCGTAAGCGGTGCCGTTGACGTTCACAAGATATTTACGCATAATAAGTCCTCCTGTTTGCTTCTATACTGAATTGCTCAACGCTTGATCTCTTTTGCGGGGCGTCCGGGCGGCTCAGGCTACCCGGCGGACGGAAAGGATGCGAAGGCCGACGGGTTCGGTGCCCATATCCGCCGCGATGGCCGCGGCGATGGCCGCCGCAAGCGCGCCCCCGTCCCGTGCCGGCGTCACCCTGCGGATGGAGCGGATGCGAAGGCCCGCGGGTTCGGTGCCCATATCCGCCGCGATCGCCGCGGCGACGGCCGCCGTAAGCGCGCCCCGTTCCGGCTGCGCCTGGGCTGCCCGGACCCCCTTGCCCGGCTCCGCCCTGCGGATGGAAAGAATGCGAAGGCCCGCGGGCTCGGTGCCCATGTCCGCCGCGATCGCCGCGGCGATAACCGCCGAAAGCTGCGCCCTCTCCGGCTTTGCCTGCGCAAAGGGCGCGGCGGCCTCGGCGGGAGCGAAAGCGGGCGTCTCCTCGTGTTTTTTGCCGAACAAGCTGCGGAAGAAGCTTTTCATTCCCATTGCTTTACCTCCAGTTAAAAGAAACCGTTATACAACAATACTGCACAATAATTGGGAATTATTTATGAAGGAGCCAAAACAGCGATTTTCATCTCGATAATCCAAATATTCCGGCATTATAATATAGTGCTATTGTATCATGAGGGTACATGGAATTTCAAGCATTTTTCCCATATCCCGCAAAAAAATGCAGCAGACGCAGCGTTTCCGCTGCGCCGTGATGCGGCCGCTTATTTGAGCCGGCGTTATAATGCGTTCTTATTGTTTTGCAGCAATCCGTCCAGCCATTCCATCTCCGCGGCGTTTGCGTAGCGCCACTCCCCGGGGGCAAGCTCCCCGAGCGTAAGCGCGCCGACGCGCTCGCGCTTGAGCATCAGCGTCTGATGGCCCACCGCCTCGAGCATGCGCCGCACCTGCCGGTTGCGCCCTTCCCGTATGGTAATGAGGAAGCTGGTTCCTCCCGTTCTGGTAGGGCGGACGTGCTCGATACGCGCGGGCAGGGTTCTGCCGTCGGAAAGCGCGACGCCGTTTGCGAGCGCCGCGGCCTCTTCGGGCGTGAGCGTACCGTCGCACACGGCGTAATAGGTTTTTTCGATCTTATATTTCGGGTGCGTCATCGTCTGGGCGAGCACCCCGTCGTTGGTCATGATGATCAGGCCCTCGGAGTTGAGGTCCAGCCGCCCTACGTTGTAGAGGCGCTGCGGAAAATCGGCGAAATACGTCTGCACGGTCTTCCTGCCCTCGGGATCGCTGCTGGTGGAGACGACGCCCCGGGGTTTATAGAACAGCAGCACCAGGCGGCGCCGCTCCCGGCTGAGTTTTGCGCCGTCGAACGCGACTTCGTCACGCCCCTCCTCTACGGAGCTGCCGATCAGCGCCACCTCGCCGTTGACGAGCACGCGCCCCTGCCGGATATATTCCTCGCATTGGCGGCGGGAGGCGACACCCGCTTCGGCCATGAACTTTTGCAGACGCATGCTTCCTCCCGCCCGCGGCGGGAGGAAAGCTATGCCACCCACGCCCGCCCAAGCTCCCACAGATAGTACGGATAATCCTTGCGCAGCACGGTCTCTGCGGCGACGAGCGGCACCGAGGCAAGCTTCCTGCCGCCGCTCCACGCTTCCAGCGAACCGACCGCCTGCCCCGCGTATACCGGCGCGTCGACGACGCGCGGGGCGTTTACGCGCAGCTCCACGGCATCCGCCGGCTCGTCCGCGCGCACAGGAATCAGTATATCCTCTTTGGCGAGTATTTCCAAGCTGTTTTTCATGCCGGTCTCCACGTCCGCGGCGGCTACGGTGTCCCCGGCCTTGACGAACGTTTTCCAGGCGTAGTTTTGAAAGCCGTAGTCAAGAATGCCCTTGGCGTCGTTCCACATATCGGGCGCGGCAAGCACCACGCCCACGACGGTATGCCCGTCCCGTTCGGCGGAGAACACCAGGCAGCGGCCGGCTTTCTTGGTGAACCCGGTCTTTACGCCGCTGCCGCCCTCGTATTCCCAGAGGATCTTGTTCTTGTTCCTCAGGTAACGGGGCTCTTCGCCCGTGGAGGTCCTCCATGTTTTTGTGCCCACGATCTCCCGGAACGCCGGGTTCTTCATGGCCGCGGACGCGATGAGGGCGAGATCGTAGGCGGAGGTATAATGGTTATCGTCATGCAGGCCGTTGGGCGTGACAAAATGCGAATCGGCGCACCCCAATTCCGCGGCGCGGGCGTTCATCATATCCGCAAAGCCCTGAACGGACCCGCCGATGCGCACCGCGAGCGTGACCGCGGCGTCGTTCCCCGAGGCAAGCATGAGCCCGTACAAAAGATCGCGCACGGTGATTTTTTCGCCCAGCTTCAGGTACATGCTGGATCCCTCCACGCCGTAGGCCTCCTTGGGCACGGTGAGCACCGTATCGAGGTTTTCGTGCTCCAGCGTCAGAAGCGCCGTCATCACCTTGGTGGTGCTTGCCATGGGCAGCCGCGCGTGCTCGTTCTCTGCGAAAAGCAGCCGGCCGGTGGCCACATCCAATAGCGCCGCGCCGGCCGCGCTTACTTTCTTTTTCGTCTGCGCCGAATCGGCTTTGGGCACCGCGTATGCCCCCTGCGCGCCAAGGAGGACGGCGACGGCCAGCAGCGAAATCAGTTTCCTAGCAACTTTCATGCAGATCCTTCGTCGTACCGGCGGACAGGGCTACTGATTTGCGCTGCTGCTGTTGTCGGCCGGGGGCTGCTGTTCGGTCTTCTTGTTCTCACCCGAGGATTTGGCTTCCTTGATGAGGCGGTCCACCTCGCGCAAGGTTTCGGGCACCATCTCGATGACCCTGTCCAGCGTGCAACTGTAGTTGGCGGGCAGCACATGCACGACCCCGTTGGTGATCGCCAAAAACGCCATAGGCGTCAGGTTCAGGCCGCCTACCGACGTACCCGCAAAGGGGAAGCGCCCGTCCTCCTGATCGGCGTCGCGCTCGCGCCGGTCCTTCTTGCTGCAATACTCGCCGCCGCCCGAGAGGAACCCCAGGCAGACACGCGATACCGGGATAATCACCGTATCGCTGCCGGTCATGACCGGATCACCCACAATGGTATTGACGTCCACCATTTCCTTAAGCTGCTCCATGGTGGTCTTCATGATGTTTTCGATAGGATGTGCCATACTGTTGCTTGCCCCTTTCTGTTCTTCAAATGCCATATAAGGATGGCGCTAATAATATGGATCGGGGAGCAACCGGCTATGCCTTCCAAATTTAGGCGAAGACTATCCCCGGAGAATTGCGGGGCGATATCAATGACAATCTCGGAATTTTTTTTATCGGCGCAGACCGCGATGAGCCCCGCCTGCAGCGTGGACGAAAGCAGGCCCGACAGCATCGCGGTATAGAAAGCGTCGTCCTTTATGCCGAGCTCCCCCGTGATGCGCAGCCTCCTAATGTCCACATGCCGCCAGATCTCCCGGAGGGGCAGCGCCATCCGTTTGGTGCGGGGCTTCTTTTTCGGCCCCGGTTCCTGCCCCGGCCGCCACAGCACGCGGGGCTCCTCTTTGCCATGGTAAAGCAGCACGTGGAGCGGCGGCTTTTCGTACAGGTTGGCCTTCAGGCGGTATTTCAGGCGGATGAGGCCGCTGAAAAAGCGGATGTTCAGCGTGACCTCCGCGCCCTTGGGCAACGCGAGCGATCCTTCGACGGACAGCATCACGGGCCACCAAAGGGCAAGCGTAACAAACGCGAACAGCGCCAGCAGGATGATCCAAAGAACGCGCAAGAGAGGCACCGCCTTCCTCTTTTTCCAATAAAAAAGGGCACGCGCTTAGCATGCCCTTTTTTATTGGAAAAACATAGAGCGGTATGGCGTCATGTGCGCCGCAAAGATCGGATACATTCGGGAGCGCTGCCCCCACCCCCCGCCAAAGGGACACGTCCCTTTGGAAACCCAATATGCTCCCTGCCGCTTTCTTTTGTTTCTTTTCTTTCTCGTGAAAGAAAAGAAGCGTACTTTTTAATATCCCAATGAGATCGCCTTTTTGAGCACCTGTGCGGCGATGGGCGCGGCGTGGCTGCCGCCGCTGCCGCCCTGCTCGAGCACCACGCACACGGCGAGGGGGTGCGCGTCGTCCCTGACGAAGCCCGCAAACCAGGCGTTGGGGGCCTTTTCGTCGGAGGAGACCTCGGCGGTGCCGGTCTTGCCCGCTACGGTGACGCCGGATACCCGCGCGCTGCGGCCGGTGCCGCCCTCCACCACCTGCACCATCAGATCGGCGAGGGCCGCCGCTTCGGCGGCGCTCATGGCGCGGCGCTCGGTTTCGGGCTGCACCTGATGGGTGACGGCCCCGGAGGAAGTCCTGACCTCCCTGAGCAGTTTGGGCTGCATCATCACGCCGCCGTTGCCGGCGGAACCGGCGAGCAGGCATACGGAAAGCGGGGTGGCAATATCCGTGTACTGGCCCACGCCCGACCATGCGAGATCGACGTCGGTGGCGGCCTTTTCAAAGGAGCCGGCGGCGGTGACCATATCGCTGAAAAGAAAATCCGCGTCGATCCCTACCTCGCGCGCCACGCGCGCGAGCCGGTCAGCGCCGATCTCCATCGCGAGCTGTGCGAAAACATGGTTGCAGGATTTCGCGAACGCCTGGGCGAAAGTGATGTCGCCGTGGTATTCGTCGTTGTAATCGCGCACGACGCGGTATTCGCCGATCATGCCGGCCTTGGTTTCATCGGTTTGCTTGTATTCCTCGGAGGTGAAGTGCACGTCGGGCAGATACTTGCCGGTTTTGGCGTCAAAGGCGAGGGGGCCGTCGCAATGGAAGGTGCGCTCGGTCACCCCCGGCAGGTAGCGGACGGCGGCGAGGGCCGTCACCATCTTGAACACGGAACCCGGGGTATATTTGCCGGAATTGACGCGGTTGACCATGGCGGAGGAATCGAGATCCTTCTTGCCGTTGAGGTAATCCGCAACGTACTTGGGATCGAACGAGGGCTTGCTCACGGAGGCCAACAGTTCCCCCGTCTTGTAGTTCATTACGACTACCGCGCCGTCAAAATTGCCCATTGCGGAAAACGCGGTGTCAGAGAGCTTGGAATCGATGGTGAGCACCACGTCGGAACCGTTGCCGGGCCTGCCCGAAAGCGCCGTGGATACGCGCGTGAACAGGCTTTGATCGAAACCCAGCAGGTATTTGGAGAAAAAGTTCTCCGCGCCGAACGTCTGCCCGTAGTTGTCGCCCACGACATGGGCGGTGGCCAGCCGCAGGGAGGTGTCGCTCGGATAGACGCGGTCGCCCTCGCTGTCGGTGGTGGCGAGGGTGACGCCGTTGCGGTCGAGGATGTCGCCGGCGATGACGTTGTTCTTCTGCGCGTTCACGCGGGAATTATAGGGGCTTGCAAACCAGCGCGTGCCGTACTGATCGGTGGTATACACGAGGTATACGCTGAGTATGACGAACATGACGCAGAATACGATGAGCAGCCCCTTGATGTTGTTTCTCGTGTTCATGGGGTCATCTCCTTCAGGGCGCGCTCCAGCGTCTCGCCGCCCTGTATGGCGACGCCCTCGAGGATTCCCAGGAGCATCATGCTGGCAATCATGGAGCTGCCCCCGTAGCTCACGAACGGGAGCGTGATGCCGGTGAGCGGGATCAGCTTGATCACCCCCGCGATGATAATAAAGCTCTGCAGCGTGATGAGCGTGGTGCACCCGAAGGCCACGAGCATCGTGAAACGGTCGGGCGCGTTAAGGGCGATGAGCGCGCCGCGGATGATGAACACCAGGTAGAACGCGATGATGCACACGCCGACGATCACGCCGAACTCCTCGCAGATGACGGCGAAGATATAATCCGTGTGGTAGGCGGGGATCAGCTTGGGCGAGCCGCGCGTGAGCCCCATGCCCCACAGGCCGCCGCTCGCGATGGCCATAAGCCCCTGCGCGATCTGGTAGCCGTTGCCCGAGTACGTGGCCCACGGGTTTTTCCATATGGCGAAGCGTACGCGCACGTGGTCGAACAGATAGTAGCTCGCCACCGCGCCCGCGCCCCCGCCCGCAAGGCCCAGCGCGGTCAGGCCCTTGTTGCCCGTCGCCACGTAGAACACGATGAGCGCCGTGCCGAATATCAGGACCGCCGCGCCCAGGTCCTTTTCCACCATAAGCAGGGCCACCACGCCGAACACGTATGCGAGCAGGGGCCAGATGCCGCGGATGTCCCGCGAGTTGGTCAGCCAGTGCGCCAGCACGAATACGGTGGCGACCTTTACGAATTCGGAGGGCTGGAAGCTCTGCGAGCCGATGGTGATCCAGTTCTTGGCGCCGTACACCTCGTTGCCCACCAGCAGCAGCGCGGCCAAGAGCCCCAGGCTCCCCACGATCAGCAGCCAGTTGATGCGGCGGAAGAAATTCGGGAAACGCATCAGCAATATGCAGAACACCATCGCGAGCATCCCCACGCCGAACCACATGACCTGCTTGAACGCAATTTCGGGATCGATGCGGTATTGCACGATGAGGCCGATGGCGATGAGAAAGTTGGCGATGATGAGAAGATACCTGTCCACGTGCCGGAATATGGAGGTGAGCGCGATATACTGAAACAGCAGCATCCCCACCAAAATCCCGCCGAATATGAACGCGGTATAATCGAGCGTGGAATTGCGGAACGCCAAGAGCGAGAACGCCGTCAGCTCAAACAGGATGATGAGCGTCAGCAGGCCCGCCGCGCTCGCGTGCTTGAACCTACGCATCGGCATCCTCCTCCCCGGCTAAATGGAGCGTGAGCACAAGCTCGCCCATCTGCAGGGAATCCCCGGTGTAAAGCAGCTCGTCCTTCCTGCCGACGCGCTCGCCGTTGAGGAGCACGCCCTCGTGCGAGCCGTAATCCGCAAGGTACAGCCCGTCCTTCTTTTCAAACAGGAACGCGTGCACCGGCGCGAGTGAGGCGAGCGGCACCGAAATATCGCAGCGCTTGGCGCGCCCGAGCGTGTTTTCACGGCGCAGGGGATATTTTTCGCCGCGCAGGCTTTCGGGCTCCGTCACTTCGAGGTAGCCGGGGGAGACGCTTCGCACCTTCTGCTTGATCTGCTGCACGGTCCTGAACTCGCTCACGGAATGCTGCACGACGCGGATCAGGATGTACAGGATCAGCGCAAGGAAAAAATACCGCATGGCCATCGCCACGATGTCATACGCGCTCTCGTACACACGATCCCTCCCCGATAGTGAGAGTCCGCCGGGTTCTCCGGTATAAAGCCATATCAAATCATACCATAAAGCCGCCCATGTTGCATGGCGGCTTTATGAACTTTCCTGTATCAAGTTAAATTTAATAGGAAATATATGCCCTTTCGCGCGTTTATCTCCGTTTCCGCGGGAGCAGGCGCAGGGCGTTGAGCACGCACAGCAGCGTCGTGCCCACGTCCGCGAATACCGCCATCCACATGTTCGCAAGACCCAGCGCGCCCAGGATCATCACCAGCACCTTGATCCCCAGCGCAAAGCCGATGTTCTGGCGGGCTACCAAGAGGGTGCGGCGGCTGATGCGGATGGACTCGGGTACGAGCGTCAGCCCGGGCGCGAGCAGCACGACGTCCGCGGCTTCCACCGCCATATCGGTGCCGGTGCCGCCGATGGCAATGCCGACGTCCGCGCCCATCAGCACCGGCGCGTCGTTGACGCCGTCCCCCACAAAGAGGACGCTGCCGCGCTCGCCGCGGATCTCGCGCATGCGCGTAAGCTTATCCTCGGGCAGGAGCTGCGCGAACACCGCCCCCACGCCGGCATCTTTTGCGATCTGCTCGGCGGGCGCTTTCGCGTCCCCCGTCAGGATGGCGGTAAAGCCGGTCAACTCATTGAGTTTTTTCACCGCCTCGGCCGCGTCGGGCTTGAGCGCGTCCGCCACCACGATCGCCCCGGCGTAAGCGCCGTCCGCCGCGACATATACGGCTGCCCCGCCGGGCTCTTCCGGAACCGGTACGCCCGCCTCGCTCATCAGCCGGAGGTTGCCCACCAGCACCTTTTGCCCCGCGACCGTTGCCTCCACGCCGCGGCCGTGCAGCTCCCGCGCGTCCTCGGCGGGGAGGTAATCCCCGGCGGCCTGCCGGATGGCGTTGGCGACGGGGTGCGGGCTGTGGTGCTCGGCGGAAGCGGCGAGCTTCAGGAGCGCCGCGCGGTCCGTGCCCGCCGCGGGCAGGACCTGCCGCACCTCAAATACGCCGTACGTCAGGGTGCCGGTCTTGTCGAACACGGCGGAACGGACGGCGGCGAGCTGTTCCATGCGGTTCGCGCCCTTAAAGAGGATGCCGCGCGAGGAAGCGTCCGCAAGGCCGGCGAAGAACGTAAGCGGCACGCTCACCACGAGCGCACAGGGGCAGGAGACCACCAGGAAGATCAGCGCCCTGTGGAGCCAATCGGCAAACACGCCCAGCCCGAGAAGCGGCGGCACCACGGCCAGCAGCGCCGCCGCGCCCACCACGATGGGCGTATAGACGCGCGCAAACCGCGTGATGAAGTTTTCCAGCCGGGGCTTGCCCTTCGCCGCGTCCTCCACCGCGCCGAGCACCCGGCTGACGGCCGAATCCGACGCCTTGCGGAGCACGGATATGCAAAGCGCCCCCGTCTGGTTGATGCCGCCCGCCATGACCTCGCCGCCCGCGCCTACCTGCACCGGCACCGATTCGCCGGTTAAGGCGGAGAAATCCACCAGGCTTTCTCCCGAAAGCACGCTGCCGTCCAGCGGGATGCGCTCGCCGGGCTCGACGAGGATGCGCTCGCCGATCTCCACCTCCGCGGGGTCCAGCGTCACATACGCCTCCCCCCGCAGCACATGGGCCGTATCGGGCCTTAGCCCGACGGCCGAGCGGATGGTGCGGCGCGAGCGGCCCACCGCGAGCTCCTGCAAATGATCGCCGATGCGGTAGAACAGCATCACCGCGACGGCCTCGCGGTACTCCCCCAGCGCGAGCGCGCCGATGGTGGCGACGCCCATCAGAAAGCTTTCGCCAAACACCTGCCCGCCCACGATGTCGCGGCCCGCCTGCAGCAGGACCGGCGCGCCCAGCAGCAGGTACGCGGCAAGGGACAATACCAGGCTGAGCGTTCCCGTCGTAAGGAAGGCCCCGATAAACAGCAGCGCGCCCGCGCCGATAGGCAGCCACATCTTCCACTGCGCTTCCTCCCCCTGCTCCTCTTCCGCCTCTCCGTAGGCAAGGCTGCAGGTTTTGCAGGCGGCGTCGCCGCAGCCCTCGTTATGGACGCGGCCGGCCTCGTCCTGCGCGCAGCAGCCGCAGCAGGCGTCCTCATCGTGCCTGTGAGGTTCCGCTTCCCGGGAAAGCGTTTCCAGATTCGTGCTCATATGCTTTCCCCTCCCGCGGCGTTGCGCAGCAGGCATACCTTGCACGGAATGAGGTCCCCCGTGCAGATATCCCGGAGCAGATGGCGCACCATGTGCCCCTTCTGTGTGTCGCTCAGGGAATATACCGCGCGTTTGCCGACCTTTTTGAACCGCACCACGCCGCACTGCCGGAGCGAGCGCAGGTGATGGGAAACGGCGGGCTGGCTCATATGCAGGATATCCGCCATCTCGCAAACGCACATTTCCTCCAGCGCCAGCATGGACAAAAGCCGCACGCGCGTGGAATCGCTCAGCTGCTGGAACAGCTCCGCGGCGTCCACCGCCGCGTTTTCATCGGGGATATTCTGTGTGATAAAGCGCTCGTGCTGCGCGTCGATGTGCTCGGTCTGACAAACCGGAAACCTCGTGTCTTCCATACCGTTTCCTCCTATCCTAACATATAAACATATAAACCTTTGTTTATATGTATTATATACGCAAGCCGGGTCTCTTGTAAACAGGGAAATGAAAAAGGCAGGGACTTATCCCTGCACAGACTGTCAAAAACGCCCAAGGTATCGCCGTCTGCGGCGGCGACGAGGGATTATTTTATTTAATAATGGGCGTAATAATGGGCGGGCTCCGCCCCCATTCCCCCCTGGGGAACGAACCTTGGAAAGCAGCTTTATAACGGAAAATTCGCCGCAGGGATTGCCTTTTTTCCAACGTTCGTACTTAGGTCGGCGTCTTAAAGTTTTCCCCACTCCGGCGGATCGTCACAGCCGGCGCGGCGGAGCGCATCCAGGAACCATTGGGGCGGAGGCGCAAAAAAGACGCAGTTCTCCCCCGTGCACGGGTGCCGGAGCGCGAGCTTGTAGGCGTGCAGAGCCTGGCCCTCCAGGGAGAGCTTGGGCTTTTCGGGGCCGTAAAGAGGATCCCCCGCGACGGGATGCTTGATATGGGCCATGTGCACGCGGATCTGGTGCGTGCGGCCGGTTTCGAGCGCCGCTTCGATCAGGGTGAACTGCCCCATGCGCCGCAGCACCCTCCAGTGCGTGACCGCTTCCCGGCCCGACGGCGTCACGGCCATGCGCTTGCGGTCCGTGGGGTGCCTGCCGATGGGCGCGTCCACGGTGCCGGCGTCCTCCCGGATGTTCCCCTCCACGATGGCGACATAGCTGCGTCTTGCGGTGTGCGCCTTGATCTGCGCGGCAAGGGAGGCGTGCGCCCTGTCGTTTTTCGCGACGACAAGCAGGCCCGACGTCATCTTATCGATGCGGTGCACGATGCCGGGGCGCGCGACGCCGCCGATGCCCGAAAGATCGGTCAGCGCATACAAAAGGGCATTGACGAGCGTGCCGCTCCCGTTCCCGGGCGCGGGATGCACGACCATGCCCTGCGGCTTGTTGACGACGCAGATATCCGCGTCCTGATAGACGATATCGAGGGGGATCGGCTCGGGCAAAACAGAGAGCTCCTGCGGCGGAGCCACGCGCAGCAGCACCGTCTCGCCGGGGCGCAGGCGGTAATTCGCCTTGCGGGCGATACCGTCCACGGTTGCGGCGCCCTCGTCGATCAGCTTTTTGATGCGGGCGCGGCTTTCCCCGCTGACGCGGGCCAAGAACACGTCCAGGCGCTCGTCCGCGCCGTCCGCGCAATACACGCTTTCGGTATATTCGGATTCGGGATACTCCTCCACGCCGCCTCCGCGCTCATTCCCCGGAGCCGGGGTCCTGTTCATCCCCGCCCTTTTCCGGGCCGGCGTCCGGATTTTGGGGCTTCTTCCCGTCCGCTTCCTGCAGGAGCGTCTTGCCCCGGCCGAAAAGCAGATCAAAAGCCATCAGCACCGCGCCAACGGTAACGGCGCTGTCGGCGACGTTAAAGATGGCGAAATGGATCAGCGTAAAATCCAGCATATCGCGCACATAGCCGAGCGCGACACGATCGATGAGGTTGCCCAGCGCCCCCGCGAGGATAACGGCGAAGCATACCCTCAGCAGCGTGTGCATGCGCTTGCGGTACCGGATGAGGATGTAGACGATGGCGCAGGAGGCCAGGGCGGAGACGCCGATTAAGAAGTAACGGTTGCCCGCGAGCATGCTGAACGCCGCGCCCGTGTTGTGCGCGCTGGTCAGGTGGAACACGCCCTGCCACAGGGAAAAGCTCGTGCCCAGCGGAGACAGGTAAAGATCGGTGAGGTATTTCGCGAGCTGGTCCAGCCCGACGATGGCGAGTACGATAACGGCTTCGAGCATATTCCCCCCGAATTCATAACCACCGGCCGGGTCCGCCCGGCCGGCGGATTTTTGATGGATGAAAGCGCCGCGGCGCTTCGTTCAGTATAGCACAGGCGCGCGGCAAAGGCACTACGGGTTTGCGGAGGAGCCGCTGGCGGAAGAAGCGGAAGACGCCGAGGAGGGCGACGCGGCTTCGCCCGTAATATACCAGGTGTTCACCGTGCGGAACACGTCGGCGGCGCGGATATCCTTTACCTGCTGGATGTCGGCGCCGTATACCAGGCTGTTCATGCGGAAGTAGAGCATGATGAAGGGCAGCTCCTGCACGAATTTCTGCTGGAGCGCCGCCTGCGCCTGCCGCATGCCGTTCTCATCCCCGGCGGCGGACGCGGCGTCCAGGTATTTTTGCCAATCGCCCGCTATGCCGCCGTAATTGCGGGCACCGCCCGGCGCGAGATACGGCGCGAGGTCGCCGTTCTGCTCCAGCGAGAAGCCCGCGAGGGCGAGGTCGAAATCGCCCGCGGACAGCTTCTGCTCAAACTCCCCGTTCGCCTCGCCGATGGAGAGCTTCGCCGTGACCACCTCGGTCCCGATGCCCGCCTTCTGGAGCTGCGTTGCGATCAGCGCCGCCGCGCTTTTGCGGTAGGTGCTCTCGGTGCTCTCGTTGACGAGCAGGCGCAGCCGCAGCTTCTGCGAGCCCTTTTCCAGGACGCCGTCGCCGTCCGCGTCGGCATAGCCGGCGCCTGCGAGGAGCTCGGCGGCGCGGTCAAGGTTGTAATCGTAGATCTTGGTGGAAGCGTCGTACAGGAACGAATCGGGCGGCACGGGCACGTCGGCTACGGTGGCGTGGTTCATGTAGACGTTGGAAACGATGGCGCTGCGGTCGACCGCGTAGGCGATGGCCTTGCGCACGTCGGCGTTCTGCAGGATGGAATTGCGCTGGTTCACCAGCAGCACCTCGGCGTCCTGGGACATGACGTCGAGCACGTTCGTGACGCCCTCCTCGCGGTAGCGGCCGGCCGATACCGTGGAGGTGGGCACCATGTTGAGCTGCCGGGCCTCGTAGGAATCCAGCGCCACGTCGTTGCTCTCGCGCGAGAGGCAGTGGATCTGCTGGATATAGGGCGCCTGCTTCCACCAGCTTGTGTTCACGGCGAGCTCCACCGACGTTTCGGAGGAGCTGACGAGCTTATACGGCCCGGTGCCGTTGATCTCCCCCGGCGTGGACGCGCAGACCACCGGGAACACCAGCGCGTAGAGCGCCGCGAGGCCGGGCTTTGTCATGGTGACGCGCACGGTGCTGTCGTCCGCCTTCTCGTACGCCTCAATGCCGCCGGAGGCGAGGGCGTAATACCCCGCGTCGCCCAGCGCCTTGATCTGGCCGATGGTATACAGCACATCGTCGGCGGTGAGGGGCGCGCCCGAGTGCCATACGACGTTCTTGCGGAGCTGGAGCGTCCAGACGCGGCCCGTATCGTCGCTGCTCCACTTTTCCGCCAGGCTGGGCACCAGCTTGTTCGCGGCGTCCAGACGCAGCAGCGGCTCGTATACGAGGGAATACATGTTGCGCATTTCCTCGGTGTTTACTGTGAGCGGGCCCGTGCCGTTTTCGCCGTTTAAGGGATTGCGCGGCACGGGGATGCTGAGCGCCCCGCCCGTGACGGGCTGCGCCGCGGGCGTAGGGGTGGGAACGGCGATGGGCGTGGGCGTCGCTTCCGCCCCCGTCCTCCCGCCGCAGCCCGAGAGCAGCAGCAACACCGCCGCAACGCTAGAAAGCGTCCTGATAAAGAGCCTTGTATTTTTCATATGCGCGATGAACCTTTTCAACATACTGCTTCGTTTCGGCGTAGGGGATGTTCACGAGCCGGCCGTCCTGGGAGACCGCTGGGTCGTTGATCCATTTGTCCACGTTCCCGTGGCCCGCGTTGTAGGCGGCGAGCGCCGCGGACTGATCCCCCCCGTACCGGTCCAGCAAAAAGCGCAGATACCAGCAGCCCATGCGGATGCTGGTTTCGGGCTGGAGCAGGAGGTCGTCCTCGTAATTCTTGATGGAGAGCTTGCCGGCGATCCACTCGCCGGTATCGGGCATGAGCTGCATCAGCCCCATCGCGCCCGCGCCGCTCACGGCGTCCGCCCGGTTGGCGCTTTCGCAGTGGATGACGGCCGCGACCAGGTAGGGATCGAGCTTGTATTGTTCGGAATACTGCGCGATCTCCTCGGGGTACTGGAGCTTGTAGGTGCGCTTTTCCAGCTCCGGCCCCAGCGCCAGTACCATTAAAAGCGCCAGCACAAGCAGCGCGATCGCGGCAAAGATGCCCGTGAGTCCTTTGCGGACGCGCTTCTTCGCCTGTTCCTTCGATTTTTTCTTTCCCTGATTCAATGCCCGATCCTTTCGGCGGTCCCTTGCCCGGAAACCTTACGGTAGAGCGCGTCCACCCGGCGGAACAGCGCCGCCTGGCCGCCCGAATTGTCGATCACCCTGTCGGCGTAGCGCCGCTTTTCGTCCTCCGGCATCTGCCGGATGATGCGTGCGTGCGCCTCCTCCTCCGTGCAGCCGTCGCGCAGCATCACGCGCCTGACGCGCGCCGCCTCATCCGCCGTGACGAGCCAGACCTCGTCCATATCCCTATGCATGCCGCTCTCGATCAAGAGCGGCACATCGTAGAAGATGGGGCCCTCCGGCTCCTGCACGCGGTAAACCGATTCCTGCGCGCGCATGCACGCGCCCACCAGCGGGTGGAGGATGAAGTTTACGGCGAGGCGCTCCTCCTCCGAGCCGAATATGATATGCGCGAGCTTCACGCGGTCCAGCTCGCCCTTATCCGTAAGGATTTCCCCGCCGTAACGCGCCGTCAGCTTCTTCAGGCCCTCGGTCCCCGGCTCCACGACCTGCCGCGCCGCGACGTCGGCGTCCAGCACCATGGCGCCCAAGCGCTTGAGGCGCGCCGAAACGGTGGATTTCCCCGCCCCGATACCGCCGGTAAGGCCGATGCGGATCGGCGCGCTCATTTGGTATCGTACCAGCTCGCGCCGCTCTTGACCTCCGCCACGAGCGGCACAGAAAGCTGCATGGCGTTCTGCATGCAGTCGCACAGCAGGCGTTTGACGCGTTCCTCCTCTTCGGGCGGCGTATCCACGATGAGCTCGTCGTGGATCTGCAGCACGAGCCGGGCGCAGAGGTGCTCCTCTTGCAGGGCCTCGTCCACGCGCACCATGGCGCGCTTGATGATGTCCGCCGCGGTGCCCTGTATGGGCATATTCATCGCCACGCGCTCGCCGAAGGAGCGCGTGTTGTAGTTGCCGCTCTTGAGCTCGGGCAGCTCGCGCCGCCTGCCGAGCAATGTTTTTACGTAGCCGTCCCGTTTGCCGTTTTCCACGCTTTCGCGCATGTAGGCGCGCACGCCGGGATAGCGGTTGAGGTATTTTTCAATGTATTCGCCGGCGCGCTTGCGGCTGATGCCGAGGTTGCGCGCCAGGCCGAAATCCGATATGCCGTACACGATGCCGAAGTTGACCGCCTTGGCGGCGCTGCGCTGCTCCTGCGTCACCTCGTTAAGCGGAACGCCGAACACCTCGCTCGCGGTGCGGGCGTGGATATCCCCGCCGCCGGTGAAATTATCCTGCATCTCGGCGTCGCCGCTGATGTGCGCGAGGAGCCGAAGCTCGATCTGCGAATAATCCGCCCCCACGAGGACGTTGCCGGGGCTGGCGACGAACGCCTTGCGGATCTCGCGGCCCAGCGCGGTGCGCACGGGGATGTTCTGCAAATTCGGCTCGGTGCTGGAGATGCGCCCCGTCGCCGCGACGTTCTGGTTGAAGCTGGTGTGCACCCGGCCGTCGGCCGGGGAGATCACGGCGAGCAGGCCGTCTATGAACGTGCTCTTGAGCTTGGTGAGGAAGCGGTATTCCTGTATCAGCGGCACGATGGGGTGCAGGTCGTAAAGCACCTCCAGCACGTCCGAATCCGTGGAGTAGCCGGTCTTGGTCTTCCTCTGCGCCGGAAGCCCCAGTTTTTCAAACAGGACGGACCCGAGCTGTTTGGTGGAGAGGATGTTGAACGTCTCCCCCGCCTCTATGTAGATCTCCCCCGCGAGCTCCTCGATGCGCGCGGCGAACTGCGCGTTCAATTCGCGCAGCACGTCGGGGTCCACACGGAAGCCCTGCCGCTCCATGCGGAACAGCACCCCGATGAGCGGGCGCTCCACCGTTTCATAGAGCTCCAGAAGCTGCATATCGGAAAGCTCCCGCATCATCGGCCCGTAGAGCCGCATAAGCGCGCAGGCGCCGGCCCCCTCTTCGCGGAGCCGCTCCTCCGCCAGCGCCGCGAGCGACGCCGTAGGCCGCGTGGCGTTGATGAGGTAATCCGCGATCATCGCGTCGAATTCGAGCCCCGCGAGCTCGATGCCCTCCCGCGCAAGCTGGTGCATCCACTTTTTTGCGTCAAAGAGGAGCTTCTTGATCCCCGCGTCCTCCAGGAGCGGCCGGAGCGCCGCATAGACCGCCCCCGCGTCCAGTCCCGGCTCGAGCAGCGTGCCGGAAAGCCGCACGCGGTACTCGGTGCAGCCCTCCGCGGCGAAGGTGAGCGTATCGCCCCCGGCGGAGAGCGCGAGATACGCGGCGTGCCGGAGCCCGGCCACGGTGTTTTGCAGCGCGCCCATATCCGGAAGCTCCACCGTCGTATGTTCGGGCGGCGCAAGCGGCGCCGCCGGTTCCCCGGCCGCCGGGAGGCGGCCCGCGACGGCGTTGAGCTGGAGGCTCTTTAGAATGGGCGCCGCCCCCGCCATCCGGCCCGGAACGAAGGCGCTGTCCGTAAGCGTGAGCGTCACGGGCGCGTCGGTATGGATGGTGCCCAGCGTATAGCTCATGCGCGCCGAATCGGCGTATTCCTTGATCTTTTCGCCCAGCTTGCCCTTGATTTGTTCCGCATGGGCGAGCACCCCTTCCAGCGTGCCGTACTCGGCGAGCAGCTTCACGGCCGTTTTTTCGCCCACGCCGGGGACGCCGGGGATGTTGTCGGAATTGTCGCCCATCAGGCCCTTGAGATCGCGCATACGGTCGGGCGTCAGCCCGTAGTTCTCCATGAGGGCGGCTTCGTCCATTTCCTCCGTCTCGGTGATGCCCTTCTTGGTCAGCAGCACGTGCGTGGTATCCGAAATAAGCTGCAGCGCGTCCCTGTCGCCGGTGACGAGCAGCGCCTGCTTGCCCTCCCGCTCGGCCATCCGTGCGAAGGTGCCCAGGATATCGTCCGCCTCATAGGAGGGCGAGGTGCATACGGCGATGCCCATTTCCTTTAATATTTCCTGGAGCAGCGGGAACTGCGGCCGGAGATCCTCCGGCGTTTCCCGCCTGCCCGCCTTATAATCCGGGTACTGCTCGTGCCGGAAGGTGGGACCGTGCAGATCGAACGCCACCACAAGGTACCGCGGGTCCCGCTCCAGGAGCTTGAGAAGCATGCTCAAAAAGCCGTGCAGCGCGCCGGTGGGCGTACCCTCGCGGCTGGTCATGGCGGGCAGCGCGTAATAGGCCCGGTGCATCAGGCTATTGCCGTCGATAGCGATGAGCAGGTCCTTCTTTTCTTCCATTGCAGTCCCCCGGTCCGGTCCTTTTATTCCACCACGCCATACACCATGCGCGGCGTAAGGCGCTCCACGACGATGGCCTCGCGCAGCAAGCCCGCGGCCTGGTCCACATTGCGCTCGTCGTTGACGCAGAGCGTGCAGACGGGTTCCTGCGCGTTCACGGCGTCCCCCAGGCGCTTGTGCATCACGAGGCCGACCGCGTGGTCGATCTCGTCCTCCTTCTTTGCGCGCCCCGCGCCCAGAAGCTGCGCCGCGAGGCCGATCTTCGCCGCGTCCATCCGCTGGACGTGGCCGCTCGCGGGCATATAGACGGGGATGCGGCTTTTGACGCGGCAGAGCTCGTTGACCTTCACCACGTCCACATAGGAGGCGTCGCCCCCCTGCGCGGCCACCATCGCCCGGAGTTTCGCGAGCGCCGCGCCCGATTCCAGGGACTTGGCAAGCATGGCGCGGGCTTCTTTCGCGTCCCCCGCCAGCCCCGAAAGCAGGAGCATATGCCCGCCCAGCAGCATGCAGACCTCGTAGAGCGGGTCCCCCGCGGGCACCTTGCCGCTCAAAAGCTCGATGGCCTCCCGCACCTCGAGCGCATTGCCCACGGCGAGCCCCAGCGGCTGGTTCATATCCGTAATGACCGCCACCACGCGGCGGCCCAGGCGCTTGCCGATCTCCACCATTGTGGACGCGAGCTCCTGCGCCTCCTCCTGCGTTTCCACGAACGCGCCGGTGCCGACCTTGACGTCGAGCACGATGGCGTCCGCGCCGGCCGCGAGCTTCTTGCTCATGACGCTCGACGCGATGAGCGGGATGCTCTTGACCGTAGAGGTGACGTCGCGGAGCGCGTAGAGTTTTTTATCCGCAGGCACGAGGTTGCCCGATTGCCCGATCACCGCGAGCCCCAGCTCGCGCACCTGGTTCTTGAAGCCCTCCAGCGGCTGCTCCACCCGCATGCCGGGGATGCTCTCGAGCTTATCGAGCGTGCCGCCCGTATGCCCCAGGCCCCTGCCCGACATTTTGGCGACCCTGCCGCCGCACGCCGCGACCATGGGCGCGACCACCAAAGTGGTGGTGTCCCCCACCCCGCCGGTGGAGTGCTTATCCACCTTGACACCCTCGATATCCGAAAGATCCACAAGATCGCCCGAGTGCATCATGGAGAGCGTCAGGTCCGCGATCTCCCGCGGGTCCATCCCCGAAAAGCACACCGCCATCAGGAAGGCGGACATCTGGTAATCCGGGATATCCCCCGCTACAAAGCCGTTGATGAGAAACCCGATCTCCTCGGCGCTCAGGGCGGCGCCGTTGCGTTTCTTTTCAATCACATCCACCGCGCGCATGCGTCTTCCTCCGTTTTCGTCTGAAAAGGCCGTCCCACAGCAAACGCCAGCGGACAGCCCCGGTTGGTGCCATTGTACCATTTTGGAAGGTGCGGCGCAAGGACGGCGGACGCGACGGACGTGTAAACAAAGGGTGACTTTCCGGACGAATACGGCGGTTACATACGGTATCCCGGCGAAATGACAAACTATGAAAAGCATAAATAGAAAAGCGGGCCGCGCCGCCCTTCGCCGAATGCGAGGGCTTCGCTCCCGCCTGAGATTTTTCGGGCCGCGGCCTGCGGCGCTTTCTATACGGCCTGGCTGATCCGTTCCGTATGCACGGCCCGGCGCAGCGCGTAGAGGTTCCGCTCCGGCACCTTCTGATCCGCCACGCAGCCCGGCCCCAGAATAAGCCCTTTGCCGCCCACCGAATCGATCGCCTCGCGCACATGCCGTTCCACCTCGTCCACCGTGCCGTCGTTTAAAAGGCTCCCGCGGATGCGGCTGCCGTTTTCATCATAGTAGGGGACCTCGCGGATGCCGCCGAGGAGGCATTTGTTCGTGAGCTTGCGCGCTTCGGCCAGGCCCGGGCTGCTCCAGCGGTCGTGCCAGTTGATGCAGTTGACCGGATAACCCGCGATCAGCTCGAACATGCCGTTGTCCCCGTGAATGTGGGCCACGTTGAAATAGGTCTGGTCCTTGTAGGCGTCGATGACCTGCAGATCGTAATATTCGCCGAACTCCTTATACTCCTCCACGGTCAAAAAGTCGTAATTGGAGCATTGGCTGGCAAAGAAGAAGCCGTTTACGCCTTCCTCCAGATTGGCGTTTACAAACCGCACGGTGGTCTCGGTAATGGCCTGCAGCGCCTGCTTAAAGAGCCCCGGATTTTCCTTCATATCCAGAAGGATCCGGTCGCCCGCAAGCTTCCTTGCGGTCGTCAGGGGGCTGAATATGGTCTGGATGACGGGCATGCTCTTCTTTGCGAGCCGGACCGCGTAGCGGGCCAGCTGGACCTGCTTGCCGTAGGTGCCGTAATGGCCGGGCAGCGGGACGATATCGCCCCAGTCCGCGATATCGTGGATGCCGTAATCGTCCACGACCGGGGGGAAATTCACCTGGTTAAAGATCCTGACCTTCACGCCGTAGTCCTGCACCCCGTACAGGCCGAAGGGCATGAGCTTGATAAAATCAAAGTCGTATTTGTTTGCAAACGCCACCTGGGTTTCGGCCAGGCTGCGCGGGTCCTGATCCGCGGCCGAAAAGTGCATCCAGAGATTGATGGGCACGCGGTCCACTTCTTCGCCCTGCAGCGCGGCCTGGATGCGTTCCATTTTGTTCATGCGAGTACCCCCTTACCATTTGGTCAAAACTTTTTCGATTTTTCTGAAAACGAACCCGAGCGCGCCGCACAGGCCCCAATACACCAGGGCGGCCGAGATATACGCCTCCAGATAGCTGTAATTCGCTGCGGAGCATAGCTTCGCCTGGGCCAGAATATCCGTAACGCCGATCGTGAAGGCCAGGGAGAGCCCCTTGATGATGGTCAAATAGCTGTTGAAAAAAACGGGGACCGCCACGACCAGCGCCTGCGGCAGAATGATGCGCCGCATCGCCTGCCAGCCGGTAAAGCCGACGGCGTAGGAAGCGTCCCACTGGCCGGGTTCCACCGAAACGAACGCGCCCCGGAGGTTTTCCGACTGCCCGACGGCCGCATAGAGCGAATACGCCACCACCAGCACCGCAAAAGGAGATACCGTAACGGTCCCGGATACGCCAAGCAGCCCCAGTGCGGACTGAAGCAGCGGGGGCAGGGCGTAATAGGCAAGATACAGATGGATAATCAGCGGGATGCCCCTGGTATAGTGGATGAACACGTGGGCAAGCTGCTTGGCTACGGGGACGTTGTTGAGGCGGATCACCGCGATCAGCAAGCCAAGAAGGATGGCCGCGCAGAGTATAAAAAAGGCCGTTCCCAGGGTAAAAGGCACAACCGTCAGGATGGCCCTGATATCTTCCCAAATCACCGCAGCTTTTATCACCGGCTCACCTGCTTACTCATGCCGGGTGATCCCGAGTTTTCTTCCGGCAAGTTGGAATCCCCGGCTGACCAGGAAGGTGATGAGCCAGTAAACAGCGGCGGTGACGATGTAAACTTCCAGCTTTTTTACGCCGTAATCGTTGGAGATGATGAGTTTGGCCTTCCCCATGATGTCTACGAGGCCGATGACAAACAGCACGGAGGTATCCTTTACAAGCTCCACCGTAGCGTTTTCAATATTGGGCCATGCGACCGGCAGCAGCTGCGGCAGAATGATCCTCCTGAACTTCGCGAATCCGCTCATGCCGATGCTGTCCGCCGCGTCGTGCTGGCCGCGGTCCACGGAAAGATAGGCGGGGCGCAGAAACTCCGACATATACGCGCCGTTAAAGAGGATCAGCGCAAGGAGCGCGTACAGCGTTTTGCTCCAGCCGTCGGCGTTGATCCCGACCTGCCTCAAAAGCAGGGGCAGCCCGTAATAGATCAGGAAGATGTGGATGATCGCGGGCGTGCTGCAAAAGAACGACATATACAGGTTGGTCAGCGGATAGATTATCTTCCATTTCTTGATGCGGATGGCGGCGACCCCCATGGCGAGCAGGATTCCCAGCACGCCCGAAACGGCGATGATGAATAGCGTGTAGGGAATCGTCGGGCCGATTCTCAAGAGAATCTTCAGGCAATAGCCAAAATCAATCGTCATGGGGGTCACTGCTCCTCGCGTCGGTTCTAGGAAAACCGCTAACCCTTGAAGTACTGGATGGTATCCTCGCCGTACCACTTCACGGAGAGCTCTGAGAGCGTGCCGTTTTCGCGCAGCGTTTTCAAAGCGGCCTCCACCTTCGCCGAAAGGTCTTCCTCGCCTTTGGCGAGCGCGAAGTACGTGCCGTTGATCTGGACGGGCTGCTCGACCGCCTTCACCTTCAGGCCAAGCTCTTTCTTGATCTCGTTAAAGCCGAGGTTGTTGGGCAGCACGAGGGCGTCGTACTCCTTCGTGTCCACAGACTTGAACCGGTCGGCAATGGATACGCCTTCCGCGGTGGTGATGGTGATTTGCTTGTCGGGATGGTCGCTGTTGTACTTGGTGAGCAGGTTGAAGATGCCGCCGTTGGGCGTGGAGGGCACCAGCTTTTTGCCCGCGAGATCGTCCAGGCTCTTGATGGAATCGTTGTCCTCATGGACGTAGATGTAGATGAGGCTGACGCCGGTGATGGCATCGGGGATCAGGTACTTTTCCACGCGTTCCGGGGTCTTGTAGAGGCCGCCGCCGATGATGGCGTACTTGCCGGTCTCCAGGCCGATCTGCGTGGCTTCGCTTTCCACGAACTCGATGTTGAACGCGTAGTCGTCGATCAGCTGGTCCACGGCGTTGACCACGTCCACTTCGTAACCGACCTTGTTGCCGTTCTCGTCCTCATAGCTCAGGGGCTTCGAGCCGGCCTCCAGGGCGACGTTGACCGTCTTTACTTCCGCCGTCGCCGCGGGCGTCGCTTCGGCCGGGGCGGGCGTGGGCGCCGCCGCCGTCCCGGCGGGGGTCGCGGCGGCAGGCTGGTTTTGGGCGGCGCAGCCTGCGCTCACAAGGACGACCAGGGCCAACAATACCGCCAATACTCTGTTCTTCATTTGACATAAACCTCCAAAATTTATATTTGATATGTAAATGGTTCCAGGATGTTCTGCAGGAATCTCTTTGTGGCCTTTTCTTTGGGGTCCGTAAAGATCTCCTCCGGCGGCCCCTGCTCCACGATCCTGCCTTCCTCCATAAAGATGACCCGGTTCGCTACTCTGCGCGCGAACTGCATCTCGTGCGTGACCACAAGCATGGTGATGCCCGAGCTTGCCACCTGCCGCATCACGGCGAGCACCTCGCCGACCAGCTCCGGATCCAGCGAGGAGGTCGGCTCGTCAAAAAGGATGACCTCCGGCTTGAGCGCCAGCGCCCGCGCGATTCCCACGCGCTGCTGCTGCCCCCCGGAAAGCTGATGCGGGTAAAATTGCTCGTACCCTTCGAGGCCGACGTTCTTGAGCTGCTCTTTCGCAAGCGCGGTCGCTTCCGCCTTGGGCAGCTTCTGGACGACGATCAGCCCTTCCGTAATGTTTTCCAGCGCGGTCTTGTTGCGAAAAAGGTTGTAGTGCTGGAATACCATTGCGGTTTTTCTTCTGAGCGGCAGCATCCTCTTTTTCGGGGACTTGTGAAACTCATAGGTCAGGCCGTCTATGGTGACGCTGCCGGCGTCGGCCTTTTCAAGGCCGTTGATGCAGCGCAGGAGCGTCGTCTTTCCCGTGCCGCTGGGGCCGATAATAGCCGCGACATCGCCCGTCTCTATCGTAAGGTCGATCCCTTTTAAAATTTCCTTGTCGCCGAACGACTTACGGATATTCGATAACGTGATCAATGGCGAACCTCATTTCAAACCCGGAGCGTTCTCTCCCGTTCACAGGCTGCAGCGACAGCGCATTCGGCCGAACCCGAGGATACAAGCGCGCATTTGCGGGAAACCGGACAAAGCGATCCACCCCTGTTTGTGAATATTTATATTATCCTATCTGAATAATATGATAAATAGAATATTCCAAGTAATCCGATATGTCAATAGGTTTTTAAGGGTTGCGCCTGGCGATCGGGGGACGCTGCCGGAAAAGGTCCGGATTCCCTATTGAAAAAACATGCAGCGAATATCAAAAAAAGAATGGCGGCGGCAAAAAGCGGGGCCCCCTTTTTCGGAGGCCCCGCCTGGCTGCCGGTGCAGATTTGCGTTTGCGGAACGGTTACATGCTTTCGAGAACGCCGGTCTCGGCGTTGAAGGCGTCGATGAGTGCATCCACATCCTTGCCCTGCGCGTGAATGCCGGTCCAGTAGTTGTCGTCATACCACTGGGCATTGAGCTCGTCGACCGTCTTCCCCTGCTGCTCCACCCAGGTATAATACTTGAGGTTGTGGACGCGCTTGCGCGCGGCGTAGGTGAGCTCCTCCATGGAATCGGTGCGGACGCCGTACATATGCGCGTAATAGTCCCCCGCGGCCTTCACGGCGGAATACGTGCCGTTCTGTTCTTCGAGCTCCGCGATGCGGGAGCCGTACATCTCGGCGGAATCGGTGCCGACGGTAAAGAGCATGTCGCTGCCGGTCAGCTCGTAGTATTTCGCCATCTTGATGCAGCAGAGCACGTTCGCAATGCCGGAAATGCCAAGGAGCGAGAGCCTCTCCACAAACGCGGGCTCAAGCCCGAGCTCGCTTACGAGATACGCCTTGCCCGCCGGGTCGTTGAACAGGCGCAGGAGGTTCTGGCTGTCGTCATCGTCGACGGCGATGACCATATCGGTATTCTTGACGTTGTGCACCCAGGGGACGTGCTTGTCGCCGATGCCCTCGATGCGGTGCCCGCCGAAGCCGTTGTTCAAAAGCGTGGGGCACTGCAGCGCCTCGCCCACGGCGAGCTTGGCGTGCGGGTACTGCTCCTTGATATAATCGCCGCTGGCCATGGTGCCCGCCGAGCCCGACGTGAACGCCATGCCGAACAGGCGGTCGTTCTCGCCCTTAAGCTTTAGGAACACGTCCTCGATCGCTTTGCCGGTGACGGTATAGTGCCAGAGGTGGTTGCCCATCTCGTCGAACTGGTTGAAGATCACCACATCCTCGCGCGTGGTGCGCAGCTCCCAGGTTTTATCGAAGATTTCCTTGACGTTGCTCTCGCAGCCGGGGGTGGCGATGACCTCGCCCGCGATCTTGGAGAGCCAATCGAACCGCTCGCGGCTCATTTCGGCCGGGAGGATCGCGATGGAATCGCAGGACAGGAGCTTGGAGTTGTACGCGCCGCCGCGGCAGTAGTTACCGGTGGAGGGCCACACCGCCTTGTGGTAGGTCGGATCGAACTGGCCGGTCACCAGCCGGGGGGCGAGGCACCCGAAGGACGCGCCCACCTTATGGCAGCCGGTGGGGAACCACTTGCCCAGAAGCACCACGATGCGCGCGTCCACACCCGAGAGGGCGCTTGGGATCTCCAGCGTGTTCACATCGCCGAACTCGCCGCCGCTCATCTTGGGCTCGTTATGCCAGGAGATACGGAACAGGTTGACGGGGCTGACGTCCCACAGGCCCGTGTGCCGGAGCTCCTTCTTGATTTTTTCAGGGATCAGCTTGGGATCGCGCATCTGCGCCAGCGTGGGGATGACGATCTTGTTCTCGCGCGCCCGTTTGATGGTGCGCTCCAAATTCTTGCGATTCACCGTTAAATCAATCATACTGCCACTCCATTCTGTTGTTCCGGCTGATATTGTGTCGTTTTCCGCTTACGTACAGTGTAGTCCATCGGCATCCAAATGTAAATGCTTTGCGGGTATTTTCCTAAAAAATATTTTTTATGCCTAAAAAATAATATGGAATTAAAAAGGCATCCTTCGCCGATGCAAAGGATGCCCTAAAAACGTTATGGTTTGAGGAAGAAACTCAGCTTTCCGCCGCATCCTGGGGCAGCCTGCACACATCCACCCAAGCTGCGCCGGTGATCTCCCGGAGCCTGTCCGGCGTGACGACGACGCAGGAGGCCGGGCTTCCGGCCGCGGGATACACGGTTTCAAAGCGCCTGAGCGAGACGTCAAGATATACGGGCAGGGCGGTAGCGAGCGCGAAGGGGCATACGCCGCCCACGGCGTGGCCGGTCAGGCGCAGCGCATCCTCGGGGGAGAGCATCTTCGCCTTGAAACCGAACGTTTCCCGGAACTTGCGGTTGTCCACGCGGGCGTCGCCCGCGGCAAGCAGCAGCAGGCCGCCCTGTGCCGTTTCAAAGGAAAGGGTCTTGGCGATGAGCTTCGGCTCAACGCCAAGCGCCTGCGCCGCCAGCTCCACGGTGGCGCTCGAAACGGGAAACTCCCGGATCTCCTCCGGGATGCCGTTCTGCCGAAAATACGCGCGGACCTCCAGAATGCCCATTCTTAAATTCTAAGCCTCGCAAAAAAACCGAAAGGGTTAATCTTAGAAAACACAATATAATCCGTCAAAACCGGCGGCGTGTACTCCGGTAATTGTCGGCGGTTACAGGATGCCGGTGCGGATCAGATCCTCCTCCACCAGCATTGCGATCTCCTGCTCGCTCTTCATCCTGCCGTCCTGCATGCAGGGGATGACGTGCACGTTGTTGAGCAGCTTCGCGTATTCCAGGTACTTGGCGCGCGCGCGCCTCTGCAGCGACGACTGCGCCTCGTACACGTCCTTTTCAAGGCCCGTATACTCCCGGTAGCCCTTGCGGTAGACGTTTTCGCCCGCGTCCTCCACATCCACGTCCAGGTACACATGCGCGTCCACGATCGGAATGCCGAAGTGGTTGTACTCCAGCTCCAGCACGAAATCCAAAATATCGGGCTTGTCCAAGTCGCAGTCCCGTATGCTCTGGTACACGGCGTTGGAAAGCACGTACCGGTTGATGAGCAGCACGTCCGCCTCGCCGTCGCGGTAGTTCTGGAACGCCTCGAAGCGATCCAGCGCGAACCAGAGCGCCATGCTCTTGCCGTCCACGTCGCAGGCGGCTACGCCGTCATGGCCCGTGAGATAGTTGCCGACTTCCCGGCCGAAGAAAGTGCCGTACATGGGAAACGACATGGAGTCCACCAGCATCCCGCGCTTTTTGAGCGAGCGCTCCAAATGGTGCATCTGCACGGTCTTGCCGCTGCCGTCGATGCCCTCGAACGCGATCACCGCCGTACGTCCCAACGCGCTTCCCTCCTTATTTTCGGCCGCCGATAAAGTCCTGCGGACAAAGTGTTAAAAACCCTCGTCAAGGGGTCGCACCCCCTTGCCTTTCATCCGGCTCCGGCGGCGTGTACGCCGGAACGGATGAAAGCCGCAGGCTTTCTTACCTTTCAGAAACCGCCGGCCGCACCGAAAGTGCAGGCGGTTTCTGCCAGCTCACAATAGTGGCAAGACCACTTTTGTGAAAGGTAACGCCGTCATTATATCATAGGGCCGAATTGGTTCGCAAGCGATGGCGCACCCCGATATTTCCCGCCGCGGTTGTCCGCGCCGCCGGGCCATGATATACTATCATGTATGTGATACCGGGTCGCAAAATGTCGAGGAGAACGCAGCATGCGAAGGCGGGAAAAACGCTTCAAGCTCAAACGGAAAAGAACGCGCCTGAGCGCATCGAACGCCGGCCCCGTGCTGGCGCTTTCGGCCACGGTAATCGGTATTCTGGGCGTGATCGCGCTGATCGTATTCGTCGCGCTCCCGGCGCTGCTGCCCAAGCTGGGCGTCGATTACAACCCGCCCTGGCAGCCGACGCCCACCCCCATGCCGACCGCCCGCCCCACCCCCACGCCGCACCCCGTCACCGCGACGCGCGCGGCCGATCTCCAGCACGAGGTGGTGCTCACGGGCTACGACGAGTACGACTGGGTCGCCGATCCTTCCGCCCTAAACAACAAGCTGGTATTCGCGGCGGGGCGCCTGGTGAACAACGATGTGAAGATGGACCTGCTGTTCAGCTACGATATGGCGTCCGCCAAGCTCACGCCCATAGAGGCGAAGCTCGCGAACGACAGCTACGTATACCCCGTGTTCAACGACACCTGGCTCGTTTATCTGGACGCCTCCGCCGCGGGCGGCGGCGTAATACGCGCCATGCGCTGGGATACGGGCCAGACCACGGACGTCAAGCAGGTGTACGCGGGCCAGCCGCGCCTTCGGCTGGACGGCAATATCCTCGCGTGGGTGGAGCGCACCGGCAGCCGCATGGACAAGCTCTTCGTATGCGACCTGACGACGATGGAGAACACGGCGCTGCATATGTTCAACAATTCCGCCTACGGGCAGTCCGCCGTTTCCATCAAAAACGGCCAGATCGTCTATGCCGATACCGCGGCAAGCTCCACCGAGTCCAGCGCGGACGCGGGGGACGACTCGGTAAGCGCCATCTACAGCGTCGATATCAACGACGGGAATACGGCGGACTATAAGCCGGGCACCTATGTGCATGACCCGCTCACCAACGGCGCGCAGTGGGTATGGCGGGACGGCCTGCACGGCCGGACGGACAGCCTCTATTATACGGAAAACGGCAAGCCGCCCGTAAAGATCGCGGAAGACATCATGGATTACGGCCTGAGCGACCGTTTTGTGGCCTACAGCAAGGATGAGGCGATCTTCGTCTATTTCTTTGACGACCATTCCGCCGTGCAGATCACGCCCGAAACCGAGCGCGAGCGCACGCAGCTATTGAATGTTTCGAACGGCGTCGTGATCTGGATGGACGTGACCTCGCGGGAGCGGGACGTCATGAAATACGCCGTCGTGCAATAACCTGTGGAGAACGGGCGCTTTTCGGGCGCGCGTTCCCCGTGCGGAGGAAGGTATGGTGAAGACCGCGCGCCCGGTGTTCTTCTGCGGGGAATGCGGCTACGAAAGCGCGAAGTGGCTGGGCAAGTGCCCCGGCTGCGGAAGCTGGAACACAATGGTGGAAACGAGCGCCGTACAGGGAAAACCCGCCGGCGCTTCGGCGCAGGCCCGGCCGCTCGCGGAAATCGACCTTACGGAAGCGCGCCGTTTTTCCACCGGCATAGAGGAGCTCGACCGGGTGCTGGGCGGCGGCGTCGCCCCCGGCATGACGGTGCTTCTGGGCGGCGACCCGGGCATCGGGAAATCGACGCTATTGTTGCAGGCGGCGGGAAACCTTTCGGAAAACAGCAGGGTGCTCTACGTTACGGGCGAGGAATCCCCGGCGCAGATACGGTTGCGGGCGGAGCGGCTCCGTATCGGTGGAAACGTGCTGCTGCTCGCCGAAACCGAGCTGGACGCCATCGCGGCCGAGATACGCCGCATACGCCCCGCGTTCGTGGTGATCGACTCCATTCAGACGATGTCCTGCGCCGACCTGCCGGGCGCGGTGGGCAGCGTCAGCCAGGTACGCGAGGCGACGGCTCTCATCACAAGGCTCGCCAAGCGCGAGAACGCCGCCGTGCTCATCGTGGGGCATGTGACGAAGGACGGCGTGATCGCCGGCCCCCGCGTGCTGGAGCATATGGTGGATACGGTGCTCTACTTCGAGGGCGAGCGGCACGCGGACCTGAGGCTGTTGCGCGCGGTAAAGAACCGCTACGGCTCCACCAACGAGGTGGGCGTGTTTGAAATGGGCGACGAGGGCATGCGGCAGGTGGCCGATCCCTCGCGGCTGTTCCTTTCGGGGCAGAACCTGCCCGGCTGCGCCGTCACCTGCGCCATGGAGGGCACGCGGCCCATGCTTGCCGAGGTGCAGGCGCTGCTGGCGCAGACCGCGTTCGGCACCGCGCGGCGCACGGCCGCGGGCCTCGATCCGGGACGGCTTTCGCTGCTCCTGGCGGTGCTTGAAAACAAGGCGCGGCTGCGGCTCTCGGATAAGGACGTGTACCTCAACGTGGTGGGCGGCCTCCGGCTTTTGGAGCGCGCGGCCGATCTCGCGGCGGCGCTGTGCGTGGCCAGCTGCGCCAAGGAAGCGCCGCTCGCGCCCTCGACGGCGGCCATCGGCGAAATCGGCCTCACGGGCGAGGTGCGCGCGGTTTCCCAGATGGAAAAACGCATGCGCGAGTGCGTGCGGCTGGGTTTCTCAAATCTGATCGTGCCGCGCGGGGAGGGGCTCCCCTCTGTGCCCGGCGCGGTGCTCATACCCGTGCGAAACGTCGCCGAGGCGGTCGCGCTGCTTTAAAATCAGATGATTTGGAGGATCGGCCTTGCGTCAACATCCCGTCACACATGCGTTTCGCCTGATAACCGCCCTTCTTTGCGCCCTGCTGCTTGCGGGGCTTTCGGCGTGCGCCGCGTCCGGCCCCGCCCTTCCCCCCAACAGCACCAGTATACCGGCGTCGGTCGGCCGGGCGGAGAAAGCCGGCGACGCCCCGGCCGTCAGCCATGCCATCCCCAGCCTGGAGGAGCGGTACTTCATCAGCCGCCTTCCGGACGACGAGCAGGCCGTCTGCACGCAGCTTTACGGGGGAATCGCGAATTTCGAGGAGAACATTTCGTTTGATACGCCCGTTTCCGAGAAAACGCTTGAAAATCTGATGTGGCTTTTAAGCTATGATTGCCCGGAGCTCTTCCAGATCAACGGCGAGTACTCTTATTTTGTGCAGGAAGACGCGCCGGGGATGGCGCTTTCCGTCCACCCGACGTACATTCTGACCAAGGACGAGTATGAAAAAGCCAGCGTCAAGGTCGGGGCGGTTCTGGATCAGCTCAAAAGCGCCGTGTCCGGCATGAGCCAGTACGACGCCGAAAAGCGGATCTACGACTGGATTATCGACCATTGCTCCTACGCGGAGGACGGCGCGTTCGACGGCACCGCCTACGGCGCGCTGGTGCTGGGGCGCGCGCGGTGCGAGGGCTACAGCAAGGCGTTCAGCCTTGCGCTGCGCGGGGCGGGCATCACGGACCTGATCCTCACCGGGGAGGCCTGGTCAAGCGACGAATCGGGCCCCAAGGCTGCGCAGAAGCACGCCTGGAACGTGGTGAAGATCGGGGACGCATGGTACCAGACGGACATCACCTGGGACGATTCCGACGGCAGGCTGCCACAGGGCGTCTGCTACGCCTATTTCAACCTGACCGACGGCGATATCTACAAAAGCCGCACGCTCGACGGCTATTATTCCACGCTGGCGCCGCCCGTCTGCACATCCTCGGAAAGCAATTATTACGCCAGGACGGGGCAGTTCGTGCAAGACGGGGAAAACGTGAAGGAAGCCCTGTACGCGGCGCTGAACGGCGCCCTCGGTGCAGACGTGAACGCCGTTTCCCTGCGTCTGTCCACCGACGGCCAGAGCAGGGAACTGACCGACAAGCTGGAAAAATGGATGACCTCCTGGTACCGCGGACACAAATTTTCCTCGGGCTCCTACAACTGGACGCAGTTTTCGGTGAGCGACGTGTTCTGCATCATGGACATCACGTATAAAAAATAAACCATAACGATGGAGTTGAAAAAGGCCGCTCGGGCGGCCTTTCAGGCCGTCGACAAACCCCTCCGGGGTTCGTCGACGGTTTTTCCCATGCAGGCCTGGCGCAGCAGGCCTGCATGCAAGGTGTCCAAGCTGACGCACATGTCGTCAGCTTGGACGGATTTTATTGTGTTTCCTAAGTTTTGGGGTTTCAGCGGGACGACGGAGCGTCCCGCTATGCAGCTCCTATTTTCGTTCTTGCATAGTAAAAACTGCTCAGAGACTTTGTCGATACCTTGAAAGGCCGCTCGGGCGGCCTTTTTCGAATGTCAACAATCCACTGGGGGTTCGGGGACCGCCTCCACAATTCGGGCCGGTCATGCCGCGTCGCAGGAGCCCCCCCCCGGAGGCTTCCGTTCCGCCGCCAGCGACATGTGCGGCGGCGGCGGAAAAGCCTTGCGGCGCAAGGCTTTCCTTGCAGGAACAACCGCCCGTGCCGCAGGCACAGGTTGTTCCTGCAATTCTCGAAAAAGTACCGCAAGGTACTTTTTCGATTTGAGTGCGTTATCTGTGCGCGGCGAAGTGGAACAGCGCCACCGTACCCGGGCCGGAGTGCGCGCCGATGACGGGGCCGATATAGTTGATGACGAACTTCTTTACGCCCAGGCGTTCCTCCGCGAGCTGCCGGACATAGTCCGCGTCCTCCGCACAATCCGCGTGGCCGATGAACACGACGTCGTTTTCCTCGGGAATAAAACCGGCTTCCATATGCTCCACCAGGGTCTTGAGCGAGCGCCGGCGGCCCTGCACCTTTTCAAGCGGCGCCAAGCGGCCGCCGTTATCCACATTCAGGACGGGCTTAATATTGAGCGCCGTTCCCACAAAGCCGGAAACCGAAGAGAGGCGGCCGCTTTTGACCAGGTACTTGAGATCCTCCACCGTAAACCAGTGACAGACCCGCAGGCGGTTCTCCTCCGCCCATGCGGCGAGCGCGTCCATCTCCATGCCCTCCCGCTGCTTTCGGGCCGCGGCGTATACGAACAGCCCCAGCCCCAGCGACGCGCAGAGCGTATCCATCATGATGAACCGGCGTCCGGGATATTTGGGCTGCAACTCCTCCATGGCGAGGTTCGCTGCGACGCGCGAGGTGAGCGCCGAGGACAGCGCGAAATAGATCACGTCCAGCCCCGCCTCAAACTGCTCCGTGAAGCAGGAAACGAACGAAAACGCGTTGATCTGGGAGGTGGAAGCCGTTGCGCCCGCGCGCATCTGCCCGTAGAAAAACGCCGGATCAAGATCCTTCCCTGTGGGTTCGGTAATATACACCTTGTCTTCCATGCGGCATTCCATGGGAATAACGACGACGCCGAGTTCTTCCACGAGCGATTGGGGGAGATCTGAGGTGGCCTCTGTAACGATGCGGTACGCGCTCATGCTTGTACCCCCTCTCTTGAAACTAACCTGTTCACATAATTATACCTGATAAACCGCCGGATAGGAAATAGAAAAGTGCGCAAATATCGCTTTCAACCGGCTCCGTCAACGAAAAACGGCCCATAGGCTGTCAAAAAAGCACCTTGAGGTATCGCCGCCTGCGGCGGCGACGATGGACTTTTTTATTATATAGTGGGAGGGCTCCGCCCTCACTCCCCCTGAGGAACGGGCGTTGGCAAAAGGGTTCCTAACTCAGTTCGCAAAGGTCGCACAAGGAAGCGCCTCCTGCAACTATTGCTTGCGAACTGCGTTGAGAGCCCACCCGCTATTAAATCCCCGTCGCCGCCGCAGGCGGCGATACCTTACTTCTGATTTTCGTCCACACTCTCCTTGGCAAGCTCGATCGCTTCGTCCGAAGGACGGACGATGTTGGTCTCGGGCTCGAGATCGACGTGCTCCAGCAGCGTATAGGTCGCGTAGGCCTGCTTCTTATCCTCTTTCTTCATGCTGTCCTTTTTCATGGCGGGAGACTCCTTTCCTGGCGCTGGGGTTAGTATGGTTCCGGGAAGAATTCCGCATGCGAAACGAAGGGGCTGCCGCGCTAAGTGCATACAGTGAATCTATATTCAAGTGCACTTAGCGCGACAGCGGGTTCGGTCCCCCAAAGGGGCAAAAAAAGCGCCGATGGCGCTTTTTAGAACCCCGGGGTTTCGCCGTAGGCGAACCATCCTCGCATGATGCATTGAAAATGCTTAATGCAACAGCCCCAATGGTTCGCTATGCATTCATCCTACTATATGCTTTCCTTGAGCAGTTTGCCCAGCCGCTCGATGCCGGCGGTGATGCGCTCGGGCGTGGCGGAGGAGAAATTCAGCCGCATGGTGTTCAGGCCCATCCGTTCGGTATCCACGTAGAAATGCTGGCCGGGGATGAACGCGACCTTGCATTCCTCGGTGGCGCGCCTGAGAAGCCTTTGCATATCGACCGGGGCCCCGACCTCGCCCCACACGAACAGGCCGCCCTCGGGCACGGTGTGCGTGAAGTTCTCGGGGAAGAAGGCGTCAAGGCCGGCGAGGAGCGCGTTCAGCCGCTCCGTATACATGGGAATGATGCCCGCAAGGTGCGCCGGAAGCAGCCCGCGCCGGAGGAAGGAATCCGCGATGGCCTGCGTCAGGTTGGAGGTGTGCGTATCGCTGCTCTGCTTGGCGATCGTCATCTTGCGGATGATCCCGGGCGCCGCCAGCGCCGTGCCCACGCGAAGGCCGGGGGAGAGAATCTTGCTGAAGCTGTTGAGCAGCACGACGTTGCCCGTGCGGTCGAACGTTTTGATGGGCGGCACGGGCGTGCCGCTGTAGCGCAGATCGCAGTAGGGATCGTCCTCTACCACGACAAAATCGTATTTGGAGGCCATCTCCGCGACGGCGCGGCGGCGTTCCTCCCCGAGCGTCTTCCCGGTGGGATTCTGGAAGGTGGGGATCACGTAGAACAGCTTGGGATGGTGCGCGCGGACCTTCGCCTCCAGGTCGTTGAGATCGACGCCCTCCGCGTCCATTTCAACGGGCACGCAATGCGCCTGATAGGTGTTGAACGCCTGAAGGGAGCCTAAGAACGTGGGGCTTTCCACCAGCACGGCGTCGCCGGGATCAACGAACACCTTCGTCACCAGGTCCACGCCCTGCATGGAGCCCGTAAGCGTCAGCACGTTTTCCTCCCCGGCCACCACGCCCTTGGGCCGCGCGACGTGCTCCAGGTACGAGGCGCGCAGCGGCGCGTAGCCCTCGGTCGTGCCGTATTGCAGGATGCCCGCGCCGTTCTTCTCCAGCACCTCATGCGCGATCTGCTCCACCGTATCGATGGGGAAGGATTCCTTTGCGGGGTTGCCGCCGCCGAAGGAAATGACCTCGGGGTCGCCCATCATCTTGAGAATCTCGCGGATGACGCTGCCCGAAACGCCGTCCATCCTTGCCGCAAACTTGGTCATTTGGGTGTTTCTCCTTTTCGCATCTTCACGGTTGCCCCGGAGCGTTCGCTTACCGTTTTGTTGTTATTGTAGACGCGTGGCGGTCATTGCGCAAGTATCACCTTTCCCTTCATGAGAAAGCGCGCCTCTCCCCTTCGCAGGAGAACGGCTGCGGCCGCGCCGCCGGTTCGTGTGAAAAGCGGCATTGAATCCGCCGCCGCCGCGATGGTACAATGATAGCGGAAGGATTTCTTCGGAACAATCGTTGAAACAACACGGTCCGGCTTGCCGCGGCGGTACAATGATAGCGGAAGGATTTCCCCGGAACAATCATTGAAGCAACACGGCCCCGGTTTGCCGCGATGGTACAACGCTAGCGGAAAGATTTCTTCGGAGCAATCGTTGAAGCAACGCGGCACCGGCAGGGGAACCCCCCAGGACGCGGAGTACAGGAGGAAGCTATGTCGTATCAGGCGCTCTACCGCCGGTTCCGCCCGCAGCGGTTCGATGACGTCCGCGGGCAGGAGCATATCGTCACCATCCTGAAAAACCAGGTGCGCTCGGGCGCGTACTCGCACGCGTACATGCTCAGCGGCTCCCGCGGGACCGGTAAGACCAGTGTGGCGAGGATCTTCGCGCGGTCGGTCAACTGCCTCTCCCCCGCGGACGGGGAGGCCTGCGGCGTATGCGAGGCGTGCGTGCACTCGCGCGACGAAAACGCGGTGGATATCGTGGAGATCGACGCGGCCTCCAACAACAGCGTGGACGATATCCGCGTGCTCATCGAAAAAGCGCGGTTCATGCCCTTAAAGCTCCGCTACAAGGTGTACATCATCGACGAGGTGCACATGCTCTCCAACGCGGCGTCCAACGCGCTTTTAAAAACGCTGGAGGAGCCGCCCGCACACGTGATTTTTTTGCTGGCGACGACGGAGCCGCAGAAGCTCCCTCCCACCATCGTTTCCCGCTGCCAGCGGCTGGAATTCCGCAGGCTGACCGTCGCGGATATTCTGGAGGTCCTGCGAAGCGTGCTGCGCGACGCCGGCGCGCATATCGACGAGGGCGGGCTCATCGCCATCGCGCGCGCGGCGGACGGCGGCATGCGCGACGCGCTCTCGCTTGCCGACCAGTGCCTGGCATTCTGCGGCGACGAGGTGAGCGAACAGGATGTGTACGACGTGCTCGGTTCCATGCGGCAGGATGTGCTTTTCGATATGACGGACGCTCTCATCGGCGGCGACGCCGCCCGGGCGCTGCGCGCGTTTGACGCGCTGCTGCGCGACGGCCGCGATATGGCCGTGTTCGCGCAGGACCTGACGCAGCATATGCGCGCGCTGCTGCTTGCGAAAACCTGCGGCGACTGCGCGGACCTTTTGGACTGCACGGAGGACGCCATGGCGCGGTATCTCGCGCAGGCGGCGTCCTGCTCGGACGCGCGGCTGCTGCGCGCGCTCGATCTGCTGACCAAGGCGCAGAACGATATGAAATGGCTCCGGCAGCCGCGGGCGCTCATCGAAACCACGCTGGTGCACATCTGCCGCCCCGAGGAGGACGCGACGCTGCTCGCCGTGGAGGACAGGCTCGCCCGCCTGGAGGAAGCAGCCGCCCGGTTCGGGAACGGGCAGGCCCCGGCGCCCGCGCCCGCGCGGGAAACGGCTCCGGCCCCTCCCATACCAGCGCCCGCAAAGCAACCGGCAGTACCTCTTGCGGAGGACGCGCCCCCCTGGGAAACGACCGCACCCGCGCCCGTACAAAAACAGCCCGCGCCCGAACCGCCGGCGTCCCCGGCCGTTCCCGCGCCGGCGGCCGCGCCCGCCGGTGAAAGGCGGTTGGATCCCGCGTGGGAGGCGCTGCTGGCGAAGCTGCAAAAGACGAACCTGCCCACGCACGTGCTGGCCGCCAACGCCCATACCGCGCTGCGCGACGAAAACATGCTGACCGCGGCGTTCGCGCCGCTGATGGCCCACTGCGTGGATGCTCTGAGCACGCCCAAGAATACCGAGATACTCCGAAACGCGCTCAACTCCATCGAACCGGGGCTGCAGCTCCGGCTCGTGGTGCGGCAGGTGCCCGCGACCGACCCCAAGACGCTCAAAATGATGAGCGTGTTCGGCGACAAGCTGAATATTGAGAACTGATTGTTAATAAACGGGGAAACGTCGGAAGCCTGGGATTGTCAAGGGGCCGCGGCCCCTTGACTTCAATCCGGCTCTGGCTGCGTGTACGCCGAAACGGATGAAAGCCGCAGGCTTCCTTTCCTTTCAGGAACCACCGGCCGCACCAAAGGTGCAGGCGGTTCCTGCTAACTTCAAAAAAGTGGCTGCGCCGCTTTTTTGACTATTTTTTTCTGCGGAATAGGTTGACGACGGTAAGCAGGATCACCGCGCCGATAACGGATACGATGATGCTCCACAGGCTGAAGCCCGTAAGCCCCTGCCCGCCCAGGGCGTTGACCACGAAGCCGCCGATGAACGCGCCCAGTATGCCGACCACGATGTTCTTCACGGCGCCCATTTCGGGATCGTTGCCCGTGATCTTGCTCGCGATCCAACCTGCGAGCGCGCCGACGATCAGCCAGCCGATGATGCCCATATCCACACCTCCTTTCTGAAAAGAATTTGTACCCGTATGATACCCGCCCGGGCGGGTCCGTAACCGGACGAGCGGAGTTTACGCTATTCCGGCAGCGCCCAAACCGCAACCGAACCGCCGCCGACGGTGAAGGTCCCAGTACCTTCGTCGTTCAGGCGGACGGTTTCTTTTTGGCCGCCGGTGAGGTCAATAAGCTCCCGCCCCGCCCACGCGCGGCCGAAGCTCATTTTTTTGGTGCCTGCGTCACCCGAGCTTAAAAGCGCCGCGAGGCCGCTGTTTTTGTGGGCCTCATCCCCCCCGCGCACCCAGCCCACGACGTTGCCGTGATCGAAATAATCGTTCTGCTCCCCGTATGCGCGCGTCTTTCGCGCCTTCAAAAGGATATCGAGCATGTCCTTCATGCCGGGATATCCGCCCGCGACGCCGTAATAGTCCCCGTAAAACACGCAGGGGATGCCGTCGCGTCTTAACAGGATCAGCGCGTAGGCGAGGGGCTTGAACCAGTCCAGCACCCAGGATTCCAGCGCCTGGCCCGGCTGCGAATCGTGGTTGTCCACGAAGGTCACGGCGCGGAAGGGGTTGTGCGCGAGGAGCGTGTCGTTGAATATGCCCCTGAGGTCGTAATCCCGCCCGGCGTGCGACGCCTGGTGCAGGCGGAAGTGCAGCGATACGTCGAAGAGCTGCAGGCTCTGGTCCGAACGGTCGATAAACTCGATGAGCTTGCGTTCCTCCGGCCGCCAGTACTCCCCCACCACGAAAAAATCCTGCCGGGTGTTCCTGCGCACATGGCCGATGAGGTCCTTGACGAACCCCTGGTCGATATGCTTGAGCGCGTCCAGCCGGAAGCCGTCGAGCCCGAGCTCGTTTACGAACCACAGCGCCCAGCGCTTGATCTCGTCCGCGACGCAACCGTTGTGATAATCGATATCCGCCAGCATGAGGTAATCGAAGTTGTTCTTTTCGCTGTCCACATGCTCGGCCCAGACCTTGCCCTCGCCATATACCTTGAAGATGGCGTTTTTGCCCGTTTTTTCATCCCGGTCGGTGGCGGTGAAGTGCGTATGGTCCCACCGGAAGCCGGAATATTTGCCGCCCCGGCCCGGAAAATCGAACTTCGTCCAGCCCTCGATCTCGTGCGGGGGCGAAAGCTCATGAAGCCTGTCGTTGGGGTCGACCTCCACGGCGGGGAATGTTTCGGTGCCGTCCGCGCCGCCCTTGTGGTTGAGCACGACGTCGGCGTATACCTTGACCCCGTTTTTGTGCAGCGCGCCGACGGCGGCAAGGAGCTCCGCCTTCACGCCGTACTTGGTGCGCACGGTGCCCTTCTGATCGAACTCGCCCAGGTCGTAGAGATCGTACGGGTCGTACCCAACGCTGTTCTGCTGTGCGCACTTGCAGGCGGGCGGTATCCAGACCGCCGTGACGCCGATCTTTGCAAGATGCGGCGCCTCCGCGGCAAGCCGGTTCCAAAGCTGCCCGTCGTTGGGAAGATTCCACTCAAAAAACTGCATGATGCACGGGTTGTCCATACCCTTATCCTTTCTCAAAGCGCGCCGTTTCTTTCTACTTACCCTCCCGGCCGGCAAAAAAACAAGGACGGCCACTTTTTGCTGGACAAGAACATATGTTCGGTTATATACTGAGGACGGAGGCGCAAACCAAATGGACATGTTTGAAAAGCTCAAAATCCTGACCGACGCGGCCAAGTACGACGTCGCCTGCACGTCGAGCGGCGTGGATAGATCCCCTTCCAAGACCGGCCTGGGCAGCGCCGCGGCGGCGGGAATCTGCCACAGCTTCGCGGGGGACGGGCGGTGCATATCGCTCTTAAAGGTGCTCCTGTCCAACGCCTGCGCGTACGACTGCGCCTATTGCGTCAACCGCAGGAGCAACGATACGCCGCGCGCCTCCTTCGAGCCGAGGGAGCTTGCGGAGCTCACCATGGCCTTCTATCGCCGCAATTACATCGAGGGGCTGTTTTTAAGCTCGGGTGTGGTCAAAAACCCGGATTACACCACCGAGCGCATGATCGAGACGCTGCGGCTGCTGCGGGAGGAATACGATTTCTGCGGCTACATCCACGCCAAGGCCATCCCCGGCGCTTCCGACGCGCTCCTGGAGCGGCTGGGCACGCTCTCTGACCGCATGAGCGTCAACATCGAACTGCCCTCGCAGGAAAGCCTTAGGCTTTTGGCGCCCGACAAATCCAAGCGTTCCATCCTCCGGCCCATGGGTTTTATCCGCGGGCGCATCGGGGAAAACTCCGCCGAGCTCATGCGCTACAAGCACGCGCCGCGTTTTGCGCCCGCCGGGCAGAGCACGCAGATGATCGTGGGCGCGACGGAGGAAAGCGACCTGAAAATCCTCCGTTTGACCGAGGGGCTGTACCGGGGCTATTCGCTCAAGCGCGTGTTCTTTTCGGCGTACATGCCGGTCACAAGCCACGCGCTCCTGCCCGCACGGGACGCAAAGCCGCCGCTTCTGCGGGAGCACCGGCTCTACCAGGCGGATTGGCTGCTGCGCTTCTACGGCTTCACCGCCGACGAGATTCTGGACGAAGCGAACCCGTCCTTCAACCCTTACCTCGACCCCAAGTGCAATTGGGCGGTCCGCCACCCGGAATGCTTCCCGGTGGACGTCAACCGCGCGCCCTACGCGATGCTGCTGCGCGTGCCGGGCATCGGCGTAAACAGCGCCAGGCGCATCGCCGCGGCGCGCAGGGTGGGAAAACTGGATTTTGCGGGCCTCAAGAAGCTGGGCGTGGTGCTAAAGCGCGCGCAGTACTTCCTTGCCCCGGCCGGCGCACCGCTCGACTCCGCCGCGGACCCGCTGCTGCGGGCGCTGACCGAGGAGGCCGCGCGCGGCCGTCTGGAGCAGGCCAAGCTGTTCGCGCCGAAGCAGCTCACGCTCTTTGAACAGCCCGCCTTTGCCAAGGAGGAATTGCAAAAATGCCTGACCGGCCAGCTGTAACGGCCGCAGACAACGGCCTTCGGCCGTTGTCTGCGGATTCTGCAGGTTAAAATACCGCTATTCGCGGCATTTTTCCACAAATCTGACGTACACGCCGTCAGATTTGATTGAAGCCAGCGGGGGACTGCGGTCCCCCACGCCCCCGGAAAAAGGTACGGAATACTCATTTATCGAGGAGCAAGGCATGATCTACTGCTACGACGGCGGTTTCGACGGGCTTTTGTGCTGCGTCTTTGAAAGCTACGCAAGCCGCGAGCTGCCCTTTGATATCCTCCCCGAGGGTGCGGAGCTTCCGCTGCTGCTGCCGGTAAAGCGCGTCGCCTCCGTCCCCGAATACGCCGCGCGGGTACGGCGCGCCATCCCCGAAAAGCTCGGCGGCGAGGCGCTCCCCTTTCTGCAGCGCGCGTTTTTGACCTGCCTGCCGCAGAAGGAGCTCCTGATCCTGCGCTTTCTCCGGCTGGGCTTCCGGGAGGGTCCCGCCGTGATGCGCATGCTCACCGACGACACCATGTACGCGCTTACAGAGGCCGTGCGCCGTCTCGAGCGTGAGGCGCACCTGTATACCGGATTCGTACGGTTCTCCGAGGCGGACGGCGCGCTCGCCGCACAGATCGAGCCCAAAAACATCGTGCTGCCCGTAATCGCGCCGCATTTTCTTACGCGCTTCCATACCGAGCGGTTTGTCATCCACGACCGGACGCACGGCATGGCGCTGCTGCACGAGGGCGGCGCGTGGGAGATCGCGGCGGTTTCGGATTTCGCCATGCCCGCGCCCGGCGAAAACGAGCGGCGCTTCCGGGCGCTCTGGCGGCTGTTCTACGATACCGCCGAGGTGGAGGGCCGCCATAACCCGCGCGTGCGCATGACGCATATGCCCAAGCGCTATTGGGAGTGCATGACGGAATTCGCCCGGGCCGAAGCGGAGCCCTCCGCGGGGCGGCCGCCGCAGTTTTCGAACGTTCCCGCGCCCGCCCGGCCCAATGTGCAGGATAAAGATCATATATAATGTATAATTAACAGCTACATATCGGGAATACCGGAACATTCGCGTATATTTGCCGTCCGGGAAGATTGTTTTACGCACAATTTACGAATTAAATGAATATTTTGCAACAAAACGTTTGACATCCGTTTTCGGGTGTGGTATTTTTATAAAAACCGAATTCGAAAGGCACCAAATATGTTACCGTTTGCGCAGGCTGTCATCCTTATTAGCATTATCCTCCTCGGGCTCGTACTTGTAGTCCGGGGTGTTGGTCGTGCAAATAGGTGGATAGCTGCATAAACGGGTGGGCGTCACGAAACCAAAAGCCCTTGCAGTGAACACACTGCAAGGGCTTTTTTATACGAATCTCATGGAGTTGGAACGGAGGCAAGGGAATGCAACTATCAGGCGCGGAGATCCTCATGAAGGTGCTGCTGGAACAGGGCGTCGATACCGTGTTCGGTTACCCGGGCGGCAATGTGCTCAATATTTACGATGAGCTGTACCACTACAGCGACCGTATCGCGCATTATATCACCTGCCACGAACAGGGCGCGGCGCACGCGGCCGACGGCTACGCGCGCGTGACCGGCAAGCCCGGCGTCGTCATCGCGACCTCCGGCCCCGGCGCCACCAATCTTGTGACCGGCATCGCCAGCGCATATTTCGACAGTACGCCCATGGTTGCCATCACCGGCAACGTACCCGTCGCCTTATTGGGACGCGACAGCTTCCAGGAGGTGGACATCGCCGGCGTGACGATGCCCGTCACCAAACACAATTACATCGTCAAGGACGTGAACCGGCTGGCCCATACGCTGCGCGAGGCCTTCCAGGTCGCCATATCCGGCAGGCCGGGCCCGGTGCTGGTGGATATCCCCAAGGACGTGCAGATCGCCAGCGCGGAATACGAACCGCAGTCCGCGCAGCAGAAGCGCCCCGATCCCGCCGCCCGCGAGGAGGATATCGCCCGCGCCGCCGAGGCGATCGCGCAGGCGAAGCGGCCCTATATCTACTGCGGGGGCGGCGTGGTGATCGCGGAGGCGGGGGAGGAGCTCGCGCGGCTGGCGGACATCGCGGACGCGCCCATCGGCTGCAGCATGATGGGGCGGTCCGCCGTTTCGGCGGATAACCCCAGATACCTTGGCATGATGGGCATGCACGGCAGGTACGCCTCCACCAAGGCGCTCAACGAGAGCGATCTCTTAATCGCGGTCGGCACGCGGTTCTCCGACCGCGCCACCGGCGACAAATCCGAATTCTCGAGGGGCAGGAAGCTCTTGCATATCGACATCGACCCCGCGGAGATCAGCAAGAACATCGGCGTGGATATGAGCATCATCGGCAACGTGAAGGTCGTGCTCGCGGCCATCTGCGCGCGCCTTGCCCAGCAGCGCCACGAGGAGTGGACGGCCGAGGTCGCGGCGATGCGCGAAAGCCGGGACAACGACATTTCCATGTGCCAAAGCGGCCTGACGCCCGAGTTCATTATCGAGCGCGCCGGCAGCCGCATGCGGCCCGACGAAACGGTGGCGACGGACGTCGGCCAGCACCAGATGTGGACGACGCTGTATTACCGCTTCACCCGGCCCCGCACCTTTATCACCAGCGGCGGGCTGGGCGCGATGGGCTTCGGCATGGGCGCGGCGATCGGTTCCTGCATCGGCCGCGGCAAAAAACGGACGCTCCTGTTCACCAGCGACGGCAGCTTCCACATGAACCTGAACGAGCTGGCCACCGCCGTCACCAACGGGCTGCCGCTCGTGATCGTGGTGCTCAACAACGGCGTGCTCGGCATGGTGTACCAATGGCAGGACCTGTTTTTCGGCGGGAGGCACTCCAACACGGCGCTGTTCCGCAAGACCGATTTTGTAAAGCTTGCCGAGGCCTTCGGCGCGAAGGGCCTGCGCGCCGAAACGCGCGAGGAATACGAGACCTGCCTCGCGGAAGCGTTCCGGATGCAGACACCGGTGCTCATCGATTGCGCGGTCGACTGCGCCGAGCGGGTGCTGCCGATGATACCGCCCAACAAGGGCATCAGCGATATCATTTTGAAGTGAAGCGAACGGAGGGATGGGCATGGATAAGGAACAATTTGTGGTTTCGCTCCTGGTTGCGAACCATTTCGGCGTATTGACGCGGATCTCGGCGCTGTTCGCCCGCCGCGCCTTCAATATCGACAGCCTGACCGTCGGGGTCACGGAAGATCCCGACTTTTCCCGCATGACGATCATCGCGCAGGGCGACGACTACATCAAGGAGCAGATCGTCAAGCAGCTGCAGAAGCTGGAGGACGTAAAGCTGGTGCAGCTCATGCACGCCGACCAGACGGTGCTGCGCGAGCTGATGATCGTAAAGGTCCGTCTGCAGCCGGGCAAGCTCTCCGAGCTTGTGGAGGCGGCCAACACCTACCGGGCGAGCGTAATCGATCTTTCGCCCGATTCCATACTGATCGAGGTCACGGGCGAGCCCGGAAAGCTCAACGCGGCGCTCGAATATTTCAGGGCCCACGGCATCATCGAAATGTCCCGCACCGGTCCCTCCGCGATGGGCAGAAGCACGTATTGCCTCGCAAACGGCTGACCACGGCGGTTCATAGGTACGGAGCACGATAAAAAACAATTTGGAGGATACGGCAATGGCAAAAATGTACTACGAAAAGGACTGTGATCTTTCCCTTCTGAACGGCAAAACGGTGGCCGTGATCGGTTACGGCAGCCAGGGGCACGCGCACGCGCTCAACCTCAGGGACAGCGGCGTGAAGGTCGTGGTGGGCCTCTACGAGGGTTCCAAGTCCGCCGAAGCCGCGAAAGAGGCGGGGCTGACCGTGAAGGTCACGGCCGAGGCCGTGAAGGAAGCCGACATCGTGATGATCCTGGTCAACGACGAAAAGCAGGCCGCCATGTATAAAAAGGACGTCGCGCCCTACCTCAAGAGCGGCGCGGCGCTGGCGTTCGGGCACGGCTTCAACATCCATTTCGGCCAGATCGTGCCGCCCGCGGACGTGGACGTCATTATGATCGCGCCCAAGGGCCCCGGCCACACCGTACGCAGCCAGTACGTGGAGGGCAAGGGCGTGCCCGATCTCATCGCGGTGCACCAGGACGCCACCGGCAAGGCCAAGGATATTGCGCTCGCCTACGCCATGGGCATCGGCGGCGCGCGCTGCGGCATTCTGGAAACCACCTTCCGCGAGGAGACAGAGACCGACCTCTTCGGCGAGCAGGCCGTGCTCTGCGGCGGCGTGACGGAGCTTATCAAGGCCGGGTTCGACACGCTTGTGGAGGCAGGCTACCAACCCGAGAACGCGTACTTCGAGTGCCTGCACGAGATGAAGCTGATCATCGACCTCGTCGTAAAGGGCGGCCTCTCCTACATGCGCTATTCCATCAGCGATACCGCCGAATACGGCGATTACCAGACGGGCAAGCGCATCATCACCGAGGAGACCCGCAAGGAGATGAAGAAGGTGCTCACCGAGATCCAGGACGGCACCTTTGCCCGCAACTGGATCCTTGAGAACCAGGCGGGCAGAACCAACTTCAACGCATGCCGCCGCCGCGAGAGCGGCCTGCTCATCGAAAAGACGGGCGCCGAGCTGCGCAAAATGATGAACTGGCAGAAAGCGGAAAAATATGAGAAGTGACGCGGTAAAGGACGGACTGGCCCGCGCGCCGCACCGTTCGCTCCTCAAGGCCACGGGCCTCACCGACGCGCAGATCAGAAAGCCCCTGATCGGCATTGTCAACTCCTTCAACGAAGTGGCGCCGGGGCACATCCAACTGCAGCAGATCGCGCGCGCGGTCAAGGACGGCGTGCTCGCCGCGGGCGGCACGCCCATCGAGTTCAACACCATCGCCGTCTGCGACGGCATCGCCATGGGGCACGAGGGGATGAAATATTCCTTAGCCTCCCGGGAACTGATCGCGGATACGGTGGAGTGCATGGCGCGGGCGCATTTCTTCGACGCGCTGGTGTTCATCCCCAACTGCGACAAGATCGTCCCCGGCATGCTGATGGCGGCGGCGCGCCTGAACCTTCCCTCCATCTTCGTTTCGGGCGGGCCCATGCTCTCCATCCCCGGGCGGGATGGAAGGAGCCTCGATCTCAACAGCGTATTCGAGGCGATCGGCGCAATTAACGCCGGGCGCATGGAGGAGAGCGAGCTCGCCTACTACGAGGACAACGCCTGCCCCGGCTGCGGCTCCTGCTCGGGCATGTTCACCGCGAACTCCATGAACTGCCTGTGCGAAGCGATCGGGCTTGCGCTCCCCGGCAACGGCACCATCCCCGCCGTGTACGCGGCGCGGCAGCGCCTGGCGAAAGCCGCGGGCGAACAAATCATGTACCTGTGGGAACATAACATCCGCGCGCTCGATATCCTTACGCCCGCAGCGTTCCGAAACGCCCTTTGCGTAGACATGGCGCTGGGCTGCTCCACCAACACCGTGCTGCACCTGCCCGCCATCGCCCACGAAGCGGGTATCCCGCTCCCGCTGGAGCTGGTCAACGAGGTCAATGCAAAAATACCCAACCTGTGCAAGCTGGCTCCCGCCGGCCGTCACCACGTGCAGGACCTCAACGACGCGGGCGGCGTGTACGGCGTGATGAGCGAATTGCTGCGCGGCGGGCTGATCGACGGAACGCTTTTGACGGTCACCGGCAAAACGGTGACGGAGAACCTAAAATCGGCCAAAGTCTACAACCGCGACGTGATCCGCCCGCTCGAGAGCCCCTACTCCCCCACCGGCGGGCTCGTGGTGCTCTTCGGCTCCCTCGCCCCCAAGGGCGCGGTCGTCAAAAAGAGCGCGGTCGCGCCCGAAATGCTCGTTCACAGGGGCCCGGCGCGCATCTTCAACTGTGAGGACGAAGCCATCGCCGCGATCATGGGCGGCGCGATCAAATCGGGCGACGTGGTGGTCATCCGCTACGAGGGCCCCGCGGGCGGACCCGGCATGCGCGAGATGCTCTCCCCCACGTCCGCCATCGCGGGGATGGGTCTCGATCACGAGGTGGCGCTCATCACCGACGGGCGCTTCTCGGGCGCGACGCGGGGCGCGGCCATCGGCCACATCTCCCCCGAAGCGGCGCTGGGCGGCCCCATCGCGTACGTGTGCGAGGGGGACGTGATCTCCATTGATATCCCGAACGGCAATCTGGAGCTATTGATATCCGAAGCCGAGATGGCCGAACGGAAGAAGACCATGCGTTACCAAAAAGAACAAACCGTTACCGGCTACCTGAAGCGGTACGCGCGGAGCGTCTCCTCGGCGGAACGGGGAGCCATCATCGAGTGAAAGGAGGAGGCTATATGGAAACTGCGGTCAGGATATTCGACACGACGCTGCGCGACGGGGAACAGTCCCCCGGCTGCACCATGGATCTACGGGAAAAACTGGAGGTAGCCCGTCAGCTTGAAAGGCTGAAAGTGGACGCCATCGAGGCGGGCTTTGCCGCATCCTCGCCGGGGGATTTGGAATCGGTGAAAAAGATCGCTTCCGTCGTGAAGGACAGCATGGTCGGTTCCCTCGCCCGGGCGCTGTCCAAGGATATCGACGCGGCTTACGAAGCGGTAAAGCCCGCGGCCGCGCCCTTCATCCATACTTTTATCTCCACCTCCCCGGTGCATATGCGCTACAAGCTCAGGATGGAGCCCGAACAAGTGCTTGAGCGTACCGCCGAAATGGTGAAATACGCGCGTTCCAAATGCCCGGCCGTGGAGTTTTCCGCGGAGGACGCCACGCGCAGCGACCCGGAATTCTTGAAGCGCATCGTGGAAGCGGCCATTGAAAACGGGGCGACCTATATCAATATCCCCGATACCGTGGGCTATGCGGTGCCCGAGCAGATGGCCGGCCTCATCCGCCACCTCCGTGAGAACGTGTATAACGCCGACCGCGCCGTGTTCTCGGTGCACTGCCACAACGACCTCGGCATGGCGGTGGCGAATTCCCTCGCCGCCATCGGCGCGGGGGCGACGCAGATCGAGTGCACCATCAACGGACTGGGCGAGCGCGCGGGCAACGCGGCGCTCGAGGAGATCGTGATGGCGATCCAGACGCGCAGGGACGCGATCCGCGCCGCCACCCGCATCGACACCACGCAGCTCTACCGAGCGAGCCGGCTGGTATACGGCATCATCGGCCAGAGCGCGCCCATCAACAAGGCCATCGTCGGCGCGAACGCGTTCGCGCACGAGAGCGGTATCCACCAGCACGGCGTGATGGCCGAGCGCACCACCTACGAGATCATGACGCCCGAATCCATCGGCCTTTCCACCAACCGGATGGTGCTAGGCAAGCACAGCGGGCGGCACGCCTTCGTGGAGCGCGTTTCGGAGCTCGGCTACAAGCTGAGCGACGAGCAGATCGACAAATTCTTCGCCGAGTTCAAGTCCCTGTGCGACCGCAAAAAAACCGTGACCGACAAGGACGTGGAGGCCATCATCACCAGCAAGATGACCACCAACGGCGGGATCTATAAGCTCCTGCGCTTCGACCTGCAATCCGGCAACAAAGCGAAATCCACCTGCGTGGTGCAGCTGGAAAAGGACGGCGCAATCCTTGAGGACGTCGCGCTGGGCGACGGGCCGATCGACGCCGCCTACAACGCCGTGGATAAGCTGGTGGAGGGCCCGAAGCATACGCTCGAGGATTATTCCATCCATTCCATTTCGGAAGGCGAGGATGCTCTGGGCGAGGTCATCGTCAAGATCAAAACGGATGGCGGGATCATCACGGGCAGGGGTCTTTCCATGGATATCATCGAGGCGAGCATACTCGCGTATATCAACGGCGTGAACAAGATGCTGGAAATGGGGAACTATGGAGAAGCTGGAGATTCTTGACACCACCCTCCGGGACGGCGCGCAGGCCGAGGGGATCTCCTTCTCGGTATCCGACAAGCTCCTGCTCGCAGAGACGCTCGACGCGTTCGGCGTGCGCTATATCGAGGCGGGGAACCCCGGCTCCAACCCCAAGGACATGGAATTCTTTCAGCAGGCGGAGAAGCTCACGCTCGCCAACGCGCGGCTCGTCGCCTTCGGCAGCACGCGCCGCAGGGGCATCGGCGTCGCGGAGGACGCGAACGTCGTATCGCTCCTAAAAGCGAACACGCCCTGCGTCTCGATATTCGGCAAATCGTGGGACCTGCACGTGAGGGAGATCCTGCACGCGACGCTTGAGGAGAACCTTGCCTGCGTGGAGGATACGCTGCGCTTCTTCAAGGACAGGGGCAAGGAAGTGATCTTCGACGCCGAGCACTTCTTCGACGGCTACCTTGAAAACCCGGATTACGCCATAGAGGTGCTGGAGGCCGCCCTCCGCGGCGGCGCGGACGTGCTCTGCCTGTGCGATACCAACGGCGGCATGCAGCCGCTTCGGCTCTACGAGATCGTGAAGGCCGTGTGCGCCCGTTTCCCGGATACGCGCATCGGCATCCACTGCCACAACGACGCGGGCTGCGCGGTGGCGAATTCCCTCCTTGCGGTGGACGCGGGCTGCGTGCACGTGCAGGGAACGTTCACGGGCATCGGCGAACGCTGCGGCAACGCGGACCTGAGCGTGATCATCCCGGATCTGCAGTTGAAGGGCGGTTACGACTGCGTCAACGGCAATATGGAGAGTCTTTTCAAGACCTCGGCGCGCGCCGCCGAGATCGCGAACCTCACCGTACCCAACAGCAAGCCGTACGTGGGGGAAAGCGCGTTCGCGCACAAGGGCGGCATGCACATCGACGGGGTGGATAAGGTTTCCCGCTCCTTTGAGCACGTCAGCCCCGAGGCGGTGGGCAACCGCCGGCGGTTCCTGCTCAGCGAGGTATCCGGCAAGAAGGCGATCCTTTTGAAGATCGGGGAGATCGCCCCCGAGCTTACCAAGGATAGCCCCGAGGTCGGGGCGATATTGGAACGCCTGAAGGAGCTGGAGCACAAGGGCTACCAGTTCGAGGCGGCCGACGCCAGCTTCGAGCTGATGGTGCAGCGGGTGCTGGGGACCTTTACGCCGCACTTCACGCTTTCCATGTACAAAACCAGCGGGGAGTTCCCGCATCCCGACGGCAACATGTCCTCCAACGCCATGGTGAAGATCCTGGTCGGGGGCAGCGACGAGATCGCCGCCGCCATGGGCAACGGCCCCGTGCACGCGCTGGACCTCGCGCTCAGAAAGGCGCTGTGCGTGTTCTACCCCGTGCTTTCCGACGTGTACCTCATCGATTACAAGGTGCGCGTGCTCGAGACCGGGCAGGCCACGGGCTCGCAGGTGCGGGTGCTGATCGAAAGCACCGACGGCAGGAGCAAATGGACCACTGTGGGCGCCTCCACCGACATTATCGAGGCGAGCTTCGCGGCGCTGGTGGATTCCCTGGAATATAAACTGTTTATGGAGAACAAATAAATGGGAATGACGATGACACAGAAGATCCTCGCCGCGCACGCCGGCCGCGAAAGCGTCTCGGCGGGCGAGATCATCATGGCCGACCTGGACCTGATCCTCGGCAACGATATCACCACCCCCGTGGCGGTCGCCGAGTTCGACAAGGCGGGCAAAAAAGAGGTGTTCGACCAAAACAAAATCGCGCTGGTCATGGACCACTTCACGCCCAACAAGGACATCAAGGCGGCCGAGCAGTGCAAGAAGGTGCGCGAGTTCGCATGGCAGAAGGGGATCGTACACTATTTCGACGTGGGCGAAATGGGCATCGAGCACGCTCTGCTGCCCGAAAAGGGCCTGGTCGTGCCGGGCGACCTTGTGATCGGCGCGGACAGCCACACTTGCACCTACGGGGCGCTGGGCGCGTTTTCCACCGGCGTCGGCTCCACCGATATGGCGGCCGGCATGGCGACGGGCAAGGCGTGGCTGAAGGTCCCCCCGGCCATCAAGTTCAACCTGACCGGCAAATTCCAGAAATGGGTGGGCGGCAAGGACCTGATCCTTCATATCATCGGCATGATCGGCGTGGACGGCGCGCTGTACCAATCCATGGAGTTCGCGGGCGACGGCGTCGCCAACATTTCCATGAGCGACCGCCTCTGCGTGGCCAACATGGCCATCGAGGCCGGCGCCAAGAACGGAATCTTCCCCGTGGACGCGCAAACGCTGGCCTACGTGAAGGCGCACGGAAACCGCGCGCCCAAGGTTTACGCCGCCGACCCCGACGCGGCGTACGAAAAGGTCTATGACATCGATCTTTCCGGGATCGGGCAGACCGTCGCCTTCCCGCACCTGCCCGAGAACGCGCGCACGTTTAAGGATATTCCCGATATCAGGATCGACCAGGTCGTGATCGGCTCCTGCACCAACGGCAGGCTGGAGGATCTTGCGGTCGCCGCCGAGATATTAAAGGGCAGGCACGTCGCCAAGGGCGTGCGGACTATCGTCATCCCCGCCACACAGCAGATCTACCTGGACGCCATGAAGGCGGGGCTGCTGGAGACGTTCGTTGAGGCCGGCTGCGCCGTTTCCACACCGACCTGCGGGCCCTGCCTGGGCGGGCACATGGGCATCCTCGCCAAGGGGGAGCGCTGCGTCGCCACCACCAACCGGAACTTCGTGGGGCGCATGGGCCACCCCGAGAGCGAAGTGTACCTGGCGAGCCCCGCCGTCGCGGCGTCATCCGCGCTTGCGGGGAAGATCGCCCCTACCCTGATGTGAGGTGAAAGCAATGAAAGTACAGGGCACCGTCATCCGTTACGGGGACAACGTGGATACCGACGTCATCATCCCCGCGCGCTACCTGAACACCGCCGACGCGAAGGAGCTTGCCTCCCATTGCATGGAGGACCTGGACGCGACGTTCGTCAGGCGCGTGAAAAAAGGCGATATCATCGCAGCGGGCAGCAACTTCGGCTGCGGTTCCTCCCGCGAGCACGCGCCGCTGGCCATCAGGGAGAGCGGCGTCGCGGCGGTCATAGCCAAGAGCTTCGCGCGCATCTTTTACCGCAATGCCATCAACATCGGCCTGCCCATCGTGGAGTGCGACGCCGAGATCGGCGAGGGCGACACCGTCGAGATCGATTTTGACAACGGCAGGCTCTGCAACCGGACCCGCGGCACCGAGGCGGCGTTCGCGCCTTTTCCGGAATTTTTGCAGAACATCATCTCTTCGGGCGGGCTCCTGAACGCCATCCGGGAGGGCAAGCTATGAACTACAGCATCGCGGTGATCGCGGGCGACGGCATCGGCCCCGAGATCACGGATTCCGCCATTGAGGCGCTGCACAAGGCCGGCGCGAAGTTCGGGCATACGTTCACCTTTACGCATGTGGCGGCGGGCGGCAACGCCATCGACCGGTACGGCGTGCCGCTGCCCGAGGAATCCGTAGCGGCCTGCCTCGCAAGCGACAGCGTCCTCCTGGGTGCCGTCGGCGGCCCGAAGTGGGACACGCTCCCCGGACATCTGCGGCCCGAAAAGGCGCTGCTGGGCATCCGCAAGGCGATGGGCCTCTATGCGAACATCCGCCCCGCCAGGCTCCTGCCCGAGCTCAGGTCCGCCTGCCCGCTGCGAGAGGACGCGGCGGCGACGGGCTTCGATATGGTGATCATCCGGGAGCTCACGGGCGGCATGTACTTCGGTGAAAGCGGCAGAAGGGAAGGCCGGTACGGCCCGGAGGCCTACGATACCGAGTGCTACAGCGAGATGGAAGTGGAGCGCATCGCCCGCATCGGCTTCGAAATGGCGCAAAGGCGCGGGAAGAAGCTCGTGAGCATCGATAAGGCGAACGTGCTGGAAAGCTCCCGCCTGTGGCGCGAGGTGGTGCACAGGCTCGCAGCCTGCTATCCCGACGTGCAGTGTTCCGATCTGTTGGTGGACAACGCCGCCATGCAGCTTGTGAAGAACCCGGCGCAGTTCGACGTGGTGGTCACAAGCAACATGTTCGGCGATATCCTTTCGGACGAAGCCTCCCAGATCACCGGCTCCATCGGCCTCCTGCCCTCGGCTTCCTTAGGCGAAGGCACGCGCGGGCTGTACGAGCCCATCCACGGCTCCGCGCCCGATATCGCGGGCACGGGCAAAGCCAACCCCATCGCCACCATCCTTTCGGCGGCGATGATGCTGCGGTGGTCCTTCGGTCTTGAGGAAGCCGCCGTATGCATCGAGAATGCCGTTTCCGCCGTATTGCAGGCGGGTTACCGCACTGCGGATATCGCGGCGGGCGGCCCGAGCATCGGATGCGGGGAAATGACGGATCGAATATTGGAGAAAATATAAATTCTATTATCATGCAATGCCCCATGCAGCTACGCATGGGGCGTTTTCATATTCGAAAAGGTTTTAATCATCTTTTACTTTCGTTCTTCCAATATAATTGCGCCGTGGTTTGCTTCAAACTCCTCAATGCGCCTTTTGATCATCCGTTCCAGTTCCTTGTTTTTTGTCCGCCCCTCAAATTCGGCGATATAGCCCAGCTTATCAAGCAGCCCAGGGCTCACGCGCAAGGTATATCTGGATAAACTGTCCTTCATTACATCAACCTCCGTTGACGAAGTATTGACGTAATTCTATCGTCATATTATAATGAAAGGGGAAAATGACGCATTTTTGACGCAATCAGTGAGGCAAATAT